>ERZ501023.13-NODE-13-length-79104-cov-6.755595_pt1 | contig 79104 bp, 78 predicted proteins | sample MGYA00248839_ERZ501023 | MGnify/ENA primary metagenome ERZ501023 (study PRJEB25958, sample SAMN03398596) | human skin metagenome | study: EMG produced TPA metagenomics assembly of the Human Skin Microbiome Metagenome (human skin metagenome) data set.
CTAGATTCACTCGCTCATCTGTACACTGAGCCGAGAGAATTGTTGCTACCAGCAGTTGCACTGGAGTTTCATAGTTAAGCGTACACGGAGCAACTGGATATAGTTTCTTCAGGCGAACTAAAATCTCCAGCGCTCGTTGTTTTTTAGCTGACCATTTACGAGTAATGCTCACTGAAACAATTTCTGTACCCAAGCCAAGTTTGCGGTATCACGCACGATCAAGAAGATTCCTAAACCCAACAATACCATTAGTCCGGTTTGCATAACACCGTCTTGAATGTGTGTTGGTAGTGGTTTGCCTCGCAATCCTTCAATTAGTAGAAAGGCTAGTTGACCACCATCTAAAGCTGGTAGAGGCAAAATATTGATAATAGCAAGGTTAATGCTGATCAATGCGGCAAACTGAAACAGGCTTCCAGCATCTGATTGAGCAATGCTAGCGCCAATTTCGACAATTTTTACAGGACCTGCTACTTGAGAAGCTGTTTGACCAAAGTTGCTAATTAGCTGCACAAAACCTTGACCCGTGAGAACTACAATCCTTTGAAATTCTACTGCTGCCTTACTAAAAGCTTCCACTAAGTTAGCGGCACGGTAGCGCACTACATTACCATGAGGAGCTAGTTGGACACCAATCCGACCGTTGCCGTCGGCTCCTGGTTCTGGAGTGACATTTAGAGAAAGTGTGCGATCGCCCCGCTCAATTGTTAATGGTATTGATTTGTTGGCGTGTTCTTGAATAACTTTCCTTAAGGTTGGCAGCGATTCTTCGGAAGCACCTAGTTCTTTCCCATCTACTGCCAAAATAATGTCGCCTGATTTCAGACCAGCTTTAACGGCGACAGAAGTTTGTTCTGTGACTACTTTGGGAACTAAAACACCTGGTTGGAAGTTAAATTGTGGGACACCTACAGTAGCTATTTGCCCCACTAAGAGAAAGTAAGCAAAGATTAAATTTGCTATTACTCCAGCACTAATGACGATCGCGCGATCAAGAACAGGGCGATTGCGAAGTAAATTCGGGTCATTAGCCGGAATTTTGCTATCAGGATCGTCATCAGGAAAACCGACGTATCCGCCTAGGGGAATCGCCCGCACAGCGTACTCAGTTTCAGGTCCTTGGTATTTAAACAAAACTGGACCAAAACCAAGAGAAAAACGATTAACGTGGATACCTTGAGCGCGTGCGGCAATAAAGTGTCCTAGTTCGTGTACTACGATTAAAAGCGCTAAAACTGCGATCGCTGCCAAAACTGACATAGAAAAATTTAATCAAACTCAACATTTATTCAATTCTACGCTGCTTCACTTGTCAGCACCTCACGCCGCAGATAGGATTGCAGCACTTGGGGAACTTTCACTGTGCCATTCGGTTGTTGATAATTTTCCAAAATAGCTGCCATTGTCCGACCTACTGCCAAGCCAGAACCATTAAGCGTATGGACAAACTGCGTCCCTTTTTTTCCAGCTTCTTTAAAGCGAATACTACCCCGCCGCGCTTGAAAATCCCGGAAATTGGAACAACTAGAAATTTCTCTGTATGTGCCAGAGGAAGGTAGCCACACTTCTAAATCGTAGGTTTTAGCAGCAGAAAATCCTAAATCGCCCGTACATAATTCCACAACTCGGTAGGGTAACTGTAAAGCTTGCAAAATTGCTTCCGCATCATGGACTAGCTGTTGATGCTCTTGTTCGGAAGTGCTGGGATGCACAAATTTTACCAATTCAATTTTGTTGAATTGATGCAGGCGAATCAATCCCCGCGTATCTCGTCCATAACTCCCAGCTTCACGACGAAAACAAGGAGTATAAGCGCAATGATAAATCGGCAGTTCTTCTGCCGCTATAATTTCATCGCGGTAGAGATTAGTAACAGGAACTTCAGCAGTAGGAGCAAGCCATAAATCATCTTCAGCGCATTTGAAGCTTTCTTCCGCAAATTTAGGCAGTTGACCTGTTGCTGTGAGAGACTCGCTATTAATCAGCATCGGCGGCATAACTTCTACATACCCAGCTGCTATTTGGCGCTCAAGCATCAATTGAATTAAGGCTCGTTCCAGAGCAGCACCAGCTCCGATTAAAGTCACAAAACGGCTCTGGGCGACTTTTACAGAACGCTGGAAGTTGAGAATGCCTAGTTTTTCACCTATCTCCCAATGCGGGAGAATGTCAGGGTTTTCGGGGATGTACTCGTTACCCCAGCGACGCACTTCGACATTTTCTGCCTCATTCTCACCGATAGGGGTAGATTCACTAGGTAAGTTAGGAAGTGCTAACAAAAGGATTTCTATCTGGGCTTTTAAATCTTTTTCCTGGGGTTCTAATTCATTCAACTGAAGCTTAATTTGATTCCCTTCTGCGCGTAAGCTCTGGATTTCTGCATCTTGAGGATCGACACCAGCTTTAATTTTCTGCCCGACTAATTTGCCAATTTCATTACTACGGGCTTGGAGGTGCGATCGCCTTGCTTCCAATTCCCGTTGTTGTACATCCAACTGTATTATCGGCTGAATGTCATAGTTACCACGACTATGCAACCGCTCTTCAACTGTTTGGGGATTTTCCCGAATTTGCTTAATATCCAGCACAGATTTTTCTCAGCCTAGTTGCTAGTATCTTTACTACCAACACATTAGTACACGAGAATATTATCGTCTTTTCAGCAGCAACCTGTATTTTCCTGATTTTTGACCCCTTATTATTACTGCCGATTCACGCGATTAAGCAACCACAGCGAACCAATCAGTCCGGCAAAGTGAGCTGCAACTGTATTAGTATTTGCCTGCACTACAAAAATATCTAGTGGTCGGATGATCCTGCTAGGGTCAACTTGGAAAACCCCCACAGTAGCAGCTGGCAAAGTTAGTGACTTCGCCACAAGAGCGCCTATAATCGCTTGCGCTCCTACAAGGCTAATCAGCAGTCCCGCTAGGTTGATGCTCAATCCCAACTGCAACAGTTGAATTGTATCTGCCTTACGTGGACGATTATTCGGATTAGAAGATTGCAGTTGTCTAGAGATTCGAGTGTAACGAAAAGCCCAATATATGCTTGCTCCCAGCACAATTACGGCAACAACCGCAAAAAATATACCCAGCCCAGTTCCTATACTCCTTTGATTATTACTAGCTACGTCACGGCTGATACTAGCAAACCCTAGAATCACAGCAGCAACCACGCCTAGAACTAACTGCGCCCAGAAGCTAATCCAACCTGTAAGCCGGAACGCTTGGGCAATTTCCTGGAGATGTGAGGAAGGCTTGGAGTCGGACTTGTCTAACATATTCATTCCCAGTGTGCGTGGCTAGGATAGATCCTGATCACACTTACTCTATTCAACCATTAGCACGATCAAAAAAATGCCCTTTACTAGTGAAAGGGGAAATTTTTAAAAGAGATAACCAGCGATCGCCCATAATCAAGCATCAAAAAGCTTTTCTCCTAGCGAATTTGAGAACATCAGTAATTGCATATTTCTAGCTGTTTAGTTAAGACTCGCTACTTTAAAGCCAAAATCTCAGCGCTGAGTGAATCCACCAATATAATTAGCAGTTTAGCAATTTAACCAACGATTGTGATTACAGAGCGCAATCAAAGAAGTTGGTGAGTAATTCTCCAAAATTGGCGCTCAAAATTCAAATATCCAAAAACTTCAGCAAATTTTTAGACTTTTGCTCCGTAAACCATGATTTTTTTAGTATAATTTCTTACAGCGAACTTAATTTTTCCAGCCCAACAATTTCTTAGTGAATATCTAAATTCAAGATGATTTATGTTGTCAAGAAATTGTCACTACTACCAAGGCGATTAGGAGGTGCTATTACAATTACCCAATTTCTATCGAGTACACTTAGAGGACTGGGAAAAATCCTTAATCAGATTTAGCAGACAAACCCAGAATTAAGCGTTTAAAATTGCGTCAACACCACTTTACTCGAAGATGCAAATAATATTCCCAGTCTAACTACGCTTTAAAGAAAACGGATTTCTAGCATGGGCTACCCTCTACACTAGAAATTTCCTAACAGGCATAATAGCATATGAAACTTGAGGATATCTATCAGTTTTTTCAAAATCCTCCGCCGACGTATTTAAGTCAAGAACTAGCAGTGTGTTATGTTCTATCAGTTTTGTTACGGGGAGAATCTTACGGAACTGAGCTGATCGAACAACTTGAAAGCGCATACCCATTGTATCGTCTTTCGGATACCGTCCTTTATAACGCGCTTAAGTTTTTGGAAGATAAAAAGGCTATTACCAGTCATTGGCAAAAAGTCCAAGGACGCGGACGACCCAGGCGGATGTATCAGGTTAGTCCAGAGTGGCAAGAACAAGCTGAGAATTTGGCTCGGCTTTGGCAAGCTTACATCAGTGGGGGATTAAAGACTGATAATAAATAAAGTAGCTTGGTTAACTTAAATTATGAATACTTTTATTGTTCCATCTACCTTGCTGCTAACTTCGTTGTTGTTTGTAGGGCTATTTTTCTTTATCCGTGCGTCTGTTAAAGATCGAACTAAAGAAGTTAGATTAGTATCTGAGCAAGCGGAAACATCTTTAATGATGCAATTACAGCAGTATTTTCAGGAGCGTTCTTATAAAGTTGCGAAGATAGATCCAGAGCAGGACTCTGTCACATTTGAAGGAATTGTTAGACCCAGCGTTTTTCTAGCTATTTTTCTGACGCTGCTTGCAGCTATTGGGATGCTTTGTCTAGGACTAGTTTTATCACTGCTTTTTCCCAGTTTCGGAATGATTTTTCTTTCGCTAGTGCTTTTGTCTCCTGCTGCTGGTTTTTTCTACTGGAAAAAAGCGCGGCGTAAAGAGCAGGTGTCGCTGAAGCTAGAGAACACAAAAAGCGAATCTCTACAAAGCAGAATTACTGTTACTGCTCATCGCGATGAACTTTTGCAGTTACAACAAGCGCTACGCTTAAAAGAGTCGGACTAAAAAAATCACCTCACTCAAACACTGGCGTTAAAGTGAGGTTGATAACTCAAGTTGCTCCATACTGGCAATAGCTAGAACTCACAAAAAAATCAATATTTCCGAGAAATTCCCAGCTTTTGTACCATCTATTAGCTCAATAAGGTAACTATTTACCTCGAGCGACAGTTTCTTTCTCTTGTGGGCTTTCTAACACCCGCAGACTAGGAAACAAGAAATGATTTTCTTCCACATATTGAGCGCCAAACAGCCCTTTTTCTGCCCAGAAATAACGATCTGTCGTATGTTCATTCCGTTTAACGAGTAGTAGCGCTGGTGGTAATATACCCTCTGCCTGAATAAATTTTCGAGCAGCTGTCACAGGTTTATCCTCACCGCTTTCGATGCTAAATTGAGCTACGTGCTCGAGGATACGGCGTCCTTCTTGGCGACGACGACTTTTACGCTTCCGTCTCCTTGCCAACTTCTTGTCCTCCTCTTATTAAGCTGACGATTGTAGTCATAGTTACAAAAGCCGTCGCCAGTATATGAGATTGAGTTTTAAAAATCAATACTTGTTAAGGTTTTGATACAAATGGCGGAATATTAGCAACAAAAGTTTTATTAATGTCAGAAGAAGCTTTGTTTTGGAGTATTAACTTACTCTTTTTAAAGAAAAAAACAAGAATTAGCGATCGCTAATCCAGCTAGGAGTAACACAAAGGCAGACAAGCAACATTCCTTATAGGTGTGGTCAGCTAATGACTAATGACCAAGGACTAAGGACTATAGAGCATCAATTTAGCTGTCGTGAATTTATCCTTTTAGTAATCCAACCAGCTAATCCACTGATAATTGTACCAGCCATCAGAATGCCGATCGCCGGACTAAACAACGGTTGCCATAGTTGATACCAGAGATTTAAACCAAGGGGTAAACCAGCAGTACGCCCGATAGCCGCGATCATTAGCCAGAAGAAGCCAAATAAAACTAGAAAAAAATCTGCTACTAAAAATGAATTTAGCCAACCCAAAACTTTATCTTTCATGAAATTAACTTCTAAATTGTCAAAAGGTGAGTTAAGTTCTTGCTACAAGATCATTTACAACAGAAGCGGTTGGATAACGAGCGTTATTGATAATTGGATTTAAGGTTCAAACAGCCACTTTTGGATTCTTTGTAAACTTTTCCAGTCTGGTTTTCTGCTTAAACCATCAGCAATACTTTGTTTAATTTCATCCCGTATTTCTGAATCTACCATGATCAGCTGCATTGCTAGATCAACGTGCTCCCGCACACCACTTTGACCAGTTTCCAACATTGCCACAGCTAAGTTAACTCTTGCTTGGGCATCTTGGGGATGTAACTTAACTGCCTTCTGTGCGGCTTTGTAAGCTGAGGTAGCTTGATCATTTAATAAATAAAGCCATGCCAAACAAGCCCAGGCAGCACTGCTTTTAGGAGCGCGATCACAAATTTCTTGAAAAACCGGAATTAAATAAGCTGGTTTTTCTCCAGCTTGATAGCGTTCTAAACCACTGGCAAACAGAGAATCAACCGTTTCGGGCATAACACAAGCAAGAACTAAGGGAATTAAAAAGGACTAGGAAAAAGCAGGATTCAATATACTTACCAAATAAACTACTTTTACCGCTAGTCCTTAGTGATCACACACCAAATGATTTGCCGCAACCACAGGTTTGAGCAGCATTAGGATTAGTAAATTGAAAGCCACCGCCAATCATGGCATCGCTATAGTCGAGCATTAGACCATAGAGATACAAAAGACTCTTGGGATCGCTGACAATTTTAAAGCCATCGTAGTCAAAAACTTGATCTTTTTCGCTAATTTGACTGGGGTCTTCAAAATCCATCATGTAAGACATCCCAGAACAGCCACCTTGACGCACTCCTACCCGAAGACAGAGGTCTTTACCTTGTTTATCTCTAAGAAATTGAACGTGCCGCAGAGCTGATTCGCTCATTTGAATGCCTCGTTGTTGAGACTGAGTTGTTGATGTCATGGTCTTTTTAAAACTCCTAGTGTCATTTAACGAAGTAGAGTAATGGCAGCTTTATTGTTTATTTTAGCGAGATCAAGGCAACGGTTTGAGGAATTGCAAACAAACCGAGTCAAAGCGCCCCAAAGGTTTCTATCCTAGAATTGATGGATCAACAAAATAGCTGTTAGCGATTAGCACACTAGAAGTTAGCGCAGAGGAAATAGCATATTATTTCCATACGCCAATTTCTCTGATCAAGCTGAAAGCTAATAGCTTTAAGTACCTGACTGGCTTCGTCTATGACAACGTCTTTGAGTCGCTCTACCCGTCGCAGATTACAAAAATTAAACCAGATTCCTTGTGTCTGGGAGGGCGATCGCCGTCCATTGTCAGCTAGAACGCAGGAGCCAGAATCAAAAGCAAGTGGCGAATGCATTTTATGGGTGGATGGTTCGCAAGGAATTGTACGCGCTATGGATGTGGTAGCCTCAGACACTGGGTTAGAAGCAACTGTTCGCACTTTGCTCAGGGCGATGGAGCATCCGAACAGTCCGGCAAAACCCGCACGACCCCAAAAAATAGTGGTGCGCGATCGCGAAATTCAGTTTTACTTGCGCGGAGTTCTTCAAGAGCTAGAAATTGCGATTGAGTATGTACCAAATTTACCCTTGATTGACGAATTGTATCGCGGGTTTCAAGAAACGGTTGACACACATACTCCCGATTTACCGCCGCAGTATGCCCAACCATTAAGAAAAAAGGCATTTGAAATTTGGCGGACTGCTCCTTGGGAATTCTTGGAAGAACACCAAATTTTAGCAATTGAACTTAACCACAGCGATGTTGGCACACTCTACGCCTCAGTAATGGGAATGCTGGGGATGGAGTATGGAATTTTGTTATATCGCTCCGAAGAATCCCTGAAGCAGTTTCGGGCATCGGTTTTAACAGAGGAATCGAGCGAACACCTAGAAGACGCTTTTCTGAAGCAAGATTGTTTATTTTTGACGTTTGAACACACAGACGCAGCAGACGAGGATGAAGAAATTATTGATTTAGCAGATTTACCTTTAGCGGAAATTGAGCCGGCTTTTGGCAATATTCACCCCCTAGAAGGACTGCGGTCAGTTCTTTATGAGGAGGAGGCGATCGCGGTTCTCATGGCAATAGAAGCTTTAGATCGCTTTCTTGGCGCTCACCGCCGTAAATTAACAGGCGAAACATTCCCTAACCTTAGTCTTAGCTATTCCCTTCCTATCCCTCAGCCTCAGCAGAATCAGCCTCAGCTTATCGATATTACTGTTAGTACAATGCCGACTTTGGCAGCTCAATTAGAGGAAATGGTAGGCTTTAAGGACGAAGACGATTTTGATCCCACGCCTCTGTTGCGCTCGTTGCGAGATGACTTGATACCAGAGGACTCTTTTTTGAGTTTGGGTGTGGTGTCTTGGGAAATGCTGGAGTATCTAAGAGTATCTGTAACGCATCAACAAGCTGGAGAAGTAACGATTGCTGGAGACGGATTACCAGTAATTTTAATTCAAACTTCTCGCCCCAAGGCTAAGACAGTAATTGCAGAAATTGAAGCAGCTGGGGGACTGAGAGGAATTTGCTTTAATCCAGGTGCAGACCCCTTCGGCGGCGATCGCTATGACTTAGGGATTTTACAGACTAAAAACAGCGAAATGTTTTTGTTTGGCGAGTTTTTAGATGACGATCCAGTTCATGCTACTGCTCGCAAGAAGTGGAACGAGCGGTGTAAAAGTACCAAGGGCTACTGTGGTTTAATCGTTGCTAGGGGACTGATGGGAGCAACGCGCGGAAATCCTCAGTTACGCGACATGATGGCTTTGTTTGAAGCGCGATCGCTTTCACCCAAGGAGCTAGGAATCGGAACTCTGCAATTAATGCCTCACATTGATTAGTCATTAGTTCTGAGGAGGATTTTTAAGGTTCTTACCTCGCTTCTTGTGTGGGGGGAAAACTAGGAATAATACTATTCTTTGTTTTGAAAGTTTTGGCTGTAATTAGGTTCAGCAATTTTAATATTGCAATGCTCAAACAAAATGATCTAACACATGGCAGCCTTACTATAGAGAGCCTACCGCATTAACGCTGACGCGCTCAACCAATGACTAATAACAAGGTAGGACAGTGGAAAATTTAATTCAGCTAGATACCGGAGACTTAATTTTAGCTTTAGGATTGATGGCGATCGCCATTGGTTTATCTGCCTGGGAGCGTTTGGGGCTAGAGTGGAGTTTAGCGATCGCTGCTGCTAGAACTGTTTTACAACTGCTGGTAGTAGGCTATCTTTTGGCATTTATCTTTGCTTTAGCTAATCCTTGGGCAGTTTTAGCTGTTTTGGCGGTAATGCTAACAATTGCTGCTGTTGTCGCTCGAAATCGTATTAGTAAAAAGATTCCCCAGGTATTGCCCTTAGTTTGGGGGTCAATGTTAATTAGTACCGCTTTAACGTTGAGTTATACAAATCTTTTGGTAATTCAACCCCAGACTTGGTATGAGGCGCAATACTTAATTCCCTTAGCGGGGATTGTGTTGGGTAATGCAATGAATGGAGCAGCGATCGCTGGAGAACGCCTTGTTAGTATAGTTAACGCCAGTAAACTAGAAATTGAAACTCACCTAAGCTTAGGGGCAACTCCTCAACAAGCAGTAGCCCAGTACCGCAAAGAAGCAATTAGAGCAGGGCTGATTCCTAACTTAAACCAAATGATGGTTGTTGGTATTGTCACATTACCAGGAATCATTACAGGTCAACTTCTAAGTGGTGTTAATCCCCTTGATGCTGCGTCATATCAAATATTAATTATGTTTATGCTGGCTTTTGCTAATTTGGTAACAGCATTGCTAGTTACTCAAGGGCTTTGTCGGCAATTTTTCAATTCTGCCGCCCAATTGCAAATAAGGTAACTACTTGATTAAAACCTCAAAGATCCAGGCTAAATTCCTAATTTACACCTCATAATTATACCTAACACCCAACACCAATCAATGGACTTATTAGAGTACCAAGCTAAGGAATGGTTTCGCGAGATCGGCATCCCCGTTTTGCCGTCTCAAAGAATTGATCGTCCTAGCGATATTAAGGGTTTAAAAATTCCGTATCCTGTCGTACTCAAATCCCAAGTTCGTACTGGTGGGAGGGGGCGAGCTGGTGGAGTCAAGTTTGTCGAAAATACAATTGATGCGATCGCAGCTGCTCAAACAATTTTCCATTTGCCAATTTTAGGGGAGTTTCCGGAAGTTTTACTAGCCGAAGCTAAGTACGACGTAACTCGTGAATTTTACCTCGCAGTAGTTTTAGATGCTGCTGCCCGTAGACCTCTACTTCTCGGCTCTCCTCAAGGTGGTATTGATGTAGAATTAGCGCCAGAGTTATTACAGCAAGTAATCGTCGAGCAGGAATTTTCGCCGTTTTATGCGCGACGGCTGGCGATTAAAATGAATTTGCAAGGTGATTTGATTAAGTCAGTCAGCGATATTGTCGAGAAGATGTATCAGCTGTTTGTCCTTAAAGATTTGGATTTAGTAGAAATCAATCCCTTGGGTGTTAGTTCTCAGGGCGAATTAATGGCGCTTGATGGCAAAGTAACAGTTAATGATCGGGCGATCGCACGGCATCCAGATATTGCTGTGATGGCAGAAAAGAAAGCGAACCGTGCCACTAATCGGTATCCTGCTGGAACGCTGGGCAGTTGGGAAGAAGTCGAACATTCTGGTAATATTGGCATCTTGGGCAATGGCGCAGGACTAGTAATGGCAACTTTAGATTTAGTCACCGATGCTGGTAGCAAGCCAGCTACTTGTCTAAATGTCGGACATGGGCGTAATTTAAATACATCACCACTTGCCTTTTGCGATCGCCTAGAACAAGGACTAAATTTTATCTATCAAAACAAAAATATCCGAGTGGTGTTGGTTAACATTGTCGGTAGCATTCCTACAGCTACGGAAATAGCTCAGGTGATTGCTAATTTTGTGCAGAAGAATGAAGATCGTGCTAATGCTAGCAAACCCCGTTCTCATACCCATCCCCGCTTAATTGTGCGGCTTACTGGTTCTAAGTTGGACACAGCTAGAGAGCAATTAACAGCGCTATCTGTACCACTGGTAGAAAATTTAGATGAGGCGGTAGAGCAAACAGTCCGTCTTGCTAAGGTAAATCCTGCTAAACGCTAATGAACTTAACGCCTGAAAGTAAAGTTTTAATCCAAGGCTTTTACGAAGCAAGTTCCGCAACTCATGCAGCTCGCATGAAAGCTTATGGTACGAATGTGGTAGCTGGGATTAATCCGGGTTTAGGTGGGCAGATATTGGATGAGATACCGATTTTCGATTTAGTTGAGCAGGCATTAGCTACTGTTGGGGCAATTGATACGACAATCATCTTTGTACCGCCTTATCAAGCTCTCGATGCTGCCTTAGAAGCGATCGCCTCTGGGATTAGGCAGATTATTATCATTTCAGCTGGGATGCCTCCCTTAGATATGGTTCACTTGCTGCGGATAGCGGAGGCAACAGAAACTTTGATCGTAGGACCAAACAGCCCCGGCATTATTGTGCCAGAGAAACTGCTTTTAGGTACTCATGCTAGTGAGTTTTATACTTCAGGAGCGGTAGGAATTGTTAGCCGTAGCAGCACCCTTACCTATGAAGTTGCCTTACAGTTGACGCAAGCAGGTTTAGGTCAGTCGATTGGGGTAAGTATTGGTAGTGATACAATTATCGGCTCCTCGTTTCTCCAATGGCTACAAATTCTAGATGAAGATGAAGCTACACAGGCAATAGTTTTAATTGGTGAACCTGGGGGGAACAGCGAAGAAGCCGCCGCCCGCTACATTGCGGAGGCAATTGATAAACCTGTAATTGCCTATATTGCTGGCAGACAAGCACCAGCCGGAAAACATTGGGGTCATACTGGAACTTTAGCGGCTGTTGTTGGACGCGGTGCTAATGTTGGCACAGCACAAAGCAAATTAGCAGCATTTAAAGAAGCCAAGGTGGCGATCGCCGAGCGTCCTACTGAGATTCCAGAATTAGTGAAAAAAGCGCTTAAATAACATATCAACTATCAGCTTTTTAAAATTAAAGTGTGAGTAGAGACAAAACATGACACCAACTTTTATTGAAACTGATTAAGGTCAATGGCTGTAATTAAAGCAATTTCCTGGTACAAGCCTTTTACCATTGGCTGAACCAGTACCACAAAGGTCACACAGACTGCGGATGGTTGCTGGAACTGTGATTCCCGTCCATTTCCATCCCAGTGATGAGTATGTTTATGTCCTTGATGGAATTATTGAAACTGGGGGGCGTGAATGTAAAAAAGGCACATTTTGGTTTGTTCCTGCTAATACCAAAAATGGACCACATAAAGCAATTTACAGATGTCGAAATTATCACGATTCGATTAGGAGCAATGGGAGTTTTTGAGGAATTGCCAACTTAAACTCATACCAAAAAAGTTGAACAATTTAGATGTTTTCGCCTTCCTGTTGTTGTCGCCGCTCCTCAAGGCTAGCGAAGATTTCTTCAACGGTAAGATCTCCCAATATTTTTTCTCTGTCTCGTGTGTAGTCCCCGTTTCCCATCTCGAATTGCTGCATAAATCTCGCCATGCCTGCGGGACCAAGGGCTTTAGTTAGTGCCTCTATTCCCATTTGCCTGATCTGCGCTTGAGTCAGCTTGCTCACGTCTATCATTTGTTGCCTCCATTAGCCATCGAAACGGGTTTTCTACTCTCACTTCTAGCAAGCATCTATGCCTTGCAGCCAAGCGTAACATCCGATCTATCAGTTGTAAGCAAAATATCGGCATTTCCTGCTTCCGCACAAGCAATATGGAAAGCATCATAGGCTTTAAACCCCTGTTCAGCGAGTTTTACAGCACGGGACTTTACCTGTTGTGTAGCCCTCACTTTAGTAATTGCAGAAGAAATCCAAAGCATTATCTGTTGTTTTCTTGCTACGTCGGGAGTACGCTCAAGTTCTTCTTCAATAGCTTCACTTTCTAGTAGTTGCCACTCACAGCTTTGACAACGAGCCAAAATGAGTAGTACCGCTTCAGATTCTAAACGAATTCTTTCCTGTGTTTGATCATCCAAAAAACGATTCAGGCAACAAACATCCAAATAAATTAAAAACTTCATTAGTACATTTGCTAGGTATGATATTTAGTCTGCAAGAATTTTTTAGCAATTAAACTTTACTAGAGTCAAAAAATAGCTATGGCACAGCAATACCGCATTACGCTTTTACCCGGCGATGGCATTGGTCCTGAAATTATGAACGTTGCGGTAGACGTGCTAATGGTCATCCAAAAACAATTTGATATTCAGTTTGAATTTCAAGAAGCCCTGATCGGGGGTGCGGCGATTGACGCTACAGGTGAACCCCTACCAGGTGAAACTTTGGATATGTGCCGGAATAGCGATGCTGTATTGCTAGCGGCAATTGGTGGCTATAAGTGGGATTCCTTGCCACGCCATTTGCGTCCAGAAACCGGACTTTTGGGACTAAGGGCAGGTTTAGGGTTATTTGCTAATTTGCGTCCAGCGAAGATTTTACCGCAGCTAATTGATGCCTCCAGCTTGAAACGAGAAGTAGTTGAGGGCGTTGATATTATGGTGGTGCGTGAACTTACGGGGGGAATTTACTTTGGTCAACCTAAAGGTATTTTTACTACAGAAACTGGTGAGAAACGCGGCGTAAATACAATGGCTTATACAGAAGCAGAAATTGACCGCATTGGGCGTGTGGCGTTTGAAACAGCTAGGAAAAGAAGCGGTAAACTTTGTTCTGTAGATAAAGCGAATGTCTTAGAAGTATCGCAATTGTGGCGCGATCGCCTAATCCAGCTAGCAGCAGAATATCCTGATGTGGAACTATCTCACTTGTATGTAGATAATGCCGCTATGCAGCTAATACGTTACCCGAAACAGTTTGACACGATCATTACAGGTAATTTGTTTGGCGACATTCTCTCTGATGCGGCGGCGATGCTCACGGGCAGTATTGGGATGTTACCTTCTGCTAGTTTAGGGGCTTCTGGGGCTGGTGTGTTTGAGCCTGTTCACGGTTCTGCGCCAGATATAGCCGGACAAGATAAAGCTAATCCTTTAGCACAGGTTTTAAGTGCAGCGATGATGCTCCGTTATGGCTTAAATCAGCCTGTTGCTGCCGAAAGGATAGAACGAGCAGTGATCCAAGTTTTAGATAGAGGCGATCGCACGGGCGATATTATGTCTGAAGGCATGAATTATCTAGGTTGCCGTGCTATGGGTGATGCCTTAATTCAGCAGTTAGAACTTCTCTCTTGAAAGGGTGGGGCTATAGCTTCATAAAATAGAGTCAAATTGAAAAAACAAAGTTAATGTAGTGATTCAACCTGTATAGTAACGACCATATAATCGGATATTTTTCCAAGGTGACTGATCCCACATTACTAAGAGCTGCTAGACAAATTTATCGTACTTACTGTGAAGTACATACAAAGACAAGCAAGCGTCCTACAGGTGTGGCAATTAACCAATTAACGTATCGCGGTAAGCTATTGTTTTCTAGTAAACCTGTGCTGTTGCCAGAAGAATCTTTTATCCCTGTTAGTCAGCTGGAATCGGAATAATATTAAGGGCAAAGAAACAAAGGCTAATCCCTAAAAAATATTAACTATGAACACTTTGATTGCATTACCAGCAGCTGTAATTGTATTTGCTTTAGGAGCATCTGTCGGTAGTTTCATCAATGTTGTAGTTTACCGATTGCCTGCTGGGTTGTCGATTTTATTTCCTGGTTCTCGCTGTCCTCATTGTCTGCACAAATTAGGTAAGCGTGAGAATGTCCCAGTATTAGGTTGGCTGTGGTTAAAGGGACGTTGTCGGCACTGTAAAAAAGCAATTTCTAGCCGTTATCCTGTTGTGGAATTAGCAACAGGTATATTATTTTTACTTGTGTTTTGGCAGTTTCAAGTTTCCACCCAAACACTGAGTTATTGGACATTTTGTAGCTGGCTACTAGCACTGTCAATAATTGATTTAGATACGATGACTCTACCAAATGTGTTGACGAAATCAGGATTAGTTGCTGGTTTGGTGTTTCAGATAATTAGTGCTACCAGCTGGGTTGTAGGAGTTAACAATTTAATGTCTGGTGTTATTGGCGCAGTTTTAGGAATATGGTTGTTTGACGCAATTACCTTACTGGGTTCAATTACCCTAGGGCAAGCGGCAATGGGTGGAGGAGATGCTAAATTAGCAGCAATGCTAGGAGCTTGGTTAGGGTGGAAATATTTGCTGCTGGCGGGATTCCTGGCTTGTGCTTTGGGCGCAGTTGTGGGTGGTGGGGCGATCGCTCTGGGTTGGCTGAGTCGAAGACAACCAATACCTTTTGGTCCATTCTTAGCTTTAGGAGCAGCAATTACTTTATTCGGAGGCGAAGCAATTTTATCAGCTTACCTGCGGTTAATATTTCCTAGCTGAACCACAATTAATATCAGCCTGTGTCTTGGATTACTTTAAAAACCACAAGCACCCGTTGGGAAGCAGAGCTAATGTATCAAATCTTAATATCTCATAATATTCCAGCAAGGATTATTGATTTGGGCATCATGTCGTATTTTGGTGCTGGTAGTCCGGCTGCGGTACAAGTACATTTACAAGATCGCTGGACTGCATTGCTTTTATTGAGTCCACTTGAGGAAGCCGACGACGTAGTAGAGTCTTAAAGAGTGTAACTAATTTTCCCTAGCGGTTTTCTAAAAAATATCAAGGTGTCTACACTGGAAATGTTTGGGGTGATAGCTTTTTCAAAAAGTTGCTACCTACTCAAATAAAATAATAATGACTAATAACGAAGAATCACGCGGTTTAATGTCTCTGTTTGATTGGTTTGCAAATCGACGAAAATCCGGTGCTATTAATCGGGAACACCAACGTGACATTGCTGATGGGCTATGGAATAAATGTGCGGCTTGTGGGGTTTTGGCATATACCAAAGACTTAAGAGCTAATCAAATGGTCTGCCTAGAATGTGGGCATCATGTGCGCGTAAATAGCGATGAGCGAATTCGGCAATTAATTGATGCTAATACATGGCAACCGCTAGATGAAAATCTGCGCCCAGTCGATCCGTTAGAATTTCGCGATCGCAAACCATACAGCGATCGCCTACGCGAAACTCAGGAAAAAACTGGTCTAGTAGATGCTGTGCAGACTGGTTTTGGTCAGCTGAATAACTTGCCCGTAGCTCTTGGGGTAATGGACTTCCGGTTTATGGGCGGTAGCATGGGTTCAGTGGTAGGAGAAAAACTTACCCGCTTAATTGAAAAAGCAACGCAAAAGCGTTACCCAGTGGTTATTGTCTGTGCCTCTGGTGGCGCTAGAATGCAAGAAGGTATGTTAAGCCTGATGCAGATGGCGAAGATTTCAGCTGCCCTAGAGTGCCATCGAGAAGCTCAATTACTTTATATTCCAGTTTTGACGAATCCAACTACGGGCGGTGTGACTGCTAGTTTTGCAATGTTGGGCGATATTATTTTGGCAGAACCAAAGGCGACAATTGGGTTTGCCGGTCGCCGCGTGATTGAGCAAACCTTAAGAGAAAAGCTACCTGATGAATTTCAGACGGCTGAAGATTTACTGAAGCATGGCTTTGTGGATGCGATCGTGCCGCGCACTCAACTTAAAAAAACCTTGGCACAATTGATTTATTTACATCAACCCGTCTTAACTGCATCGTCCCAGTTAGGATGGGGGGCAATAGCGAAGAAAGGCAAGGAAGGCTCACCAATCAGGGATGCGGAAATTGAGATGGGCGGATACGCAAGCCCTTAACTTCTAACCGCGTTCTCGCGTTGAACGCTCTTCCTCCGGAGAGAGTTTCGGGACGGAAGCTTCCGCCCCGAAATCTCTCATCCAATTCATCTCCCCGACACTCTCCGGCTTTGGCAAAGCCGAAGAGGACGCGGCGGCGGAGTACCGTTCACTCTTAGTAATGATTAGGGTGATCAAAGTCTACAACTCTCTGTTGGGGAAACAAAATGCTCAGTGACATGATATTGATATTAGAGTAGCTCAATCTCTACTCACTAGACCATTATTGATTATGGGTTTTGCAGATCTGTCCATTGCCGAAATAGCAATCGACTACAACCTTCCAGTTGAAGAGGTATTAGTTCTGTGCGATCGCTTGGGAATTGCTTATAAAACTTCCAACAGCCGTTTGGCTTTGGAGGATGCAAAGGAAATAATTTCCGAAATTTTGTCTCAACATCGCTCAAACACTGAAGGTGCTTAAAGTGACATACCTTGAGTACGTTTAGACGTGGAAGTGCTGGTAAAGACTGCTGCCAACGTTTAATAAAGAAGGAATTGGCTATTCCGTCTTTAAATATTATTAGTGGTAGAGGAGATTGAGCAACCGCTTTTTTTGGAAGTTACGGGGGTTTGTCCTCTGCTTAAATCCATAAATAGCTGTGTTAAGCGTTCAAACTCTTTAAGGGGAACCATGTTTAAGAAACTATTTGGGCTGGCTGTAGTAACTGTATTGTTGACATTTGGGCTAATAATTGGCAGTGCAACAGCAGTTGAATTAAGCGAAGCCACGCGCACCGTGCCATTAAATGACAATGGTGATAATGTTGTACTTAGCCTTGAGCAAGTACAAGAAGGCAAACGATTATTTAACTACGCTTGTGCTCAGTGTCATGCTGGCGGCGTTACCAAGACAAACCAGAACGTAGGACTCGACCCCGAAGCCCTCGCTGGCGCAACACCACCGCGTAATAGTATTGAAGGGCTGGTGGATTATCTGAAAAATCCCACTACTTACGATGGGGAAGAGGAAATTGCTGAATTTCACCCCAGCACCAAGAGCGCCGATATCTACGCAGCAATGAGAAATCTCACTGACGATGACTTAAAGGCGATCGCTGGTCATGTTCTCTTACAGCCGAAGATTGTCGGTGAAAAATGGGGAGGCGGCAAAATCTACTATTAAAGCTTGTCTTTAGAATGTGAGGAGACAGGAGAATAGGAGACAGGAGACAGGAGACAGGAGGAAATATATATTTATTCTGCATTCTGATTTCTAAATTCTGACTCCTACTCCGGTTTGTTGTTCAACTAACTCTTATAAGAGCTAATACCAAAAAAGGTTGTGTCCTTAATGCTACGTCAATTGTTTCGCCGTCTGTTTATAGTTTTGCCAGTAATCTTGGTTGCTATTTCCTTGCACAGCTCGCCTGCACTTGCTGCTGTCGATCCTTATATACAAAGATATTTACACATCACAGAGCCAATTGACCTGCAATTAAATGAGCAGGGTGAAACTCGCTCTTTTTCACCAGAAAATTTATCTGATGGTAAACAATTGTTTACACAAAGCTGCATGAATTGTCATGTAGGTGGTGCGACGCTACCAGATCCCCAAGTGTCTCTTTCCCTGACAAAGCTCAAAGGGGCAACTCCGCCGCGTGATAACATTAACAACTTAATTGCCTACTTCCGGCAACCGATGCTCTACGACGGCACTGAAGAAACATATTGGTGTCGCCAAGTGCCTGAAAGTTGGATGTCACAAGCGGAAGTAGAAAGTTTAGCCGCCTTTGTACTCACTGCAGCTCAAAAAGCACCTGGTTGGGGAACAGAAACTTTTAGTAATTAACTGTTGGTAAGTTGCGATCGCGGCATAAAAGTTAAACATCGGAAAATTGAGCCAAAAGTATGGTATAGATAGCTGATTTAAGCCATAGGAGCGATCGCTAAATACCTGAAATCAAAAACTGAATCTACGACAACTTGTCATATTTAGTGGTTGTTTTTATTTAAAATTAAATAGCTAAGATAAAACTCTTTGGAGAAAGCTATGAAATTGATTGCTGCAACCCTGCGGCGCTTCGGTTTGGTTGTCTTAACAATGGTGCTGGTTGCCAGTAGCTTTGCCTTATTCACACCCCCCGCAGCAGCTGAAAACTATAAAGTTAAGCTAGGGAGTGACAAAGGAATGCTGGCTTTTGAGCCACAAAAGTTGACGATTAAACCAGGTGATACAGTTGAGTGGGTAAATAACAAAGTTCCTCCCCATAATGTTGTATTTGATCCAGCAAACAACCCATCTAAAAGCGCTGATTTAGCTAAGGGCTTTTCTCATAAGCAGTTATTGATGACTCCTGGTCAAGAAGTAAAAACCACTTTTCCAGAAGATACACCACCAGGCGAATACACTTACTACTGTGAACCCCATCGTGGTGCTGGCATGATTGGTAAGATTACCGTCGAAGGCTAGAAATACTGCTAATTGAGCTGTAGTGGAATGAATTAGTCTAAAAAATGCCTCTAAGAGTCACAAAACAAACTCTAGAGGCATTTTTGACTATTAGACTTTACCAAACTAAACCTGACTATCTACCACATAGGCGGAATAGCTTCTGGTAAGCCATATTTCTATGTTTGGATTGTCGTGAAAATTTACTAAGTATTGCTGCTCACCTATTAGCAATATTTCTTGCACTATAGTTAAGTGCAGTGGTTAAGGAAAAAAATGAATTATCTAGCGCTGACATGAATCAGAAATATCTCAAATCTACCCGCAGGCTAGAAGATATAACTTGAGAAATTGGCTATTGTGTTCCAAGTTTCTTAAGTATAAGCAGAAATATACAATGGTTCCTATCAGAGATAACAACCCAACAACAGTTACACCTTATGTAACTTATGGATTGATTGCTGCTAATGTTCTGGCTTTTTTATACGAGGCAAATTTACCACCACAGCAATTAGACCAATTTTTTCATCTGGCTGCTGTAGTACCACGAGAACTAACTTATAGCTTTGAGGGAATCCCCGTAAATCAATCTGTCCCAGAGTGGCTAACGCTAGTGACCTCCCAGTTTTTACACGGCGGTCTTTTGCATTTGGGGGGAAATATGTTGTTTTTATGGATTTTTGGTAATAATGTTGAAGATCGCTTAGGTCATGTAAAGTTTTTAATTTTTTATCTGGCGTGTGGTGTTTTGGCATCATTAACGCAGTGGTTCTTCGCTCAGAGTTCCGCTATTCCTTCTTTGGGTGCTAGTGGAGCGATCGCCGGAGTTATGGGCGCATATATTCTCCGCTTTCCCAAAGCCGAAGTTCTGACATTAATTCCCTTGGGTTTCTACTTCCCTGCCGTCCGACTTCCAGCATTTTACTTCCTGGGATTTTGGTTTCTCCAACAAGCCTTTTATGGACTTGCAAGTCTGAATACTCCTACTAACATCGGGATGGAAAGCGGTGGTATTGCTTATTGGGCGCACGCTGGCGGTTTTGTATTTGGAGCAATTCTTGGTCCTTTGTTAGGCTTATTTAACGATCAAGCAACGCCAGAATACTTCTAAAGACGATATTGTAAAAGGAAATTTATTTTTCCTTTTGCTTTTCTCAATATATTAGGAAAAAACCTGTGGTTCCCCTGCGCGATAACAACCCGATAAGCATTACTCCGTATGTAACTTATGGACTAATTGCTACTAATATTCTTGCTTTTATTTATCAACTAAGTTTAACGCCGCAGCAATTAGAAGGTTTTTTTCATGTAGCAGCATTAGTACCGCGAGAGCTAACGGCTAGTTTAGGTGGAGTTCCAGTAAATCAACCGATACCAGAATGGATGACGCTAATTACATCCCAATTTCTACATGGTGGTTTTCTGCACCTGGGCGGCAATATGTTGTTTTTATGGATTTTTGGCAACAATATTGAAGACCGCTTAGGTCATGTAAAGTATTTAATTTTTTATCTAGCGTGTGGGGTTTTAGCAGCGTTAACTCAATGGTTCTTCTCCACAAATTCCGCTATTCCTTCTTTGGGTGCTAGTGGAGCGATCGCCGGAGTTATGGGCGCATACATTCTCCGCTTCCCCCGTGCCAAAGTTTTAACTCTAATTCCCCTAGGATTTTTCATTACTACAATACAAATTCCCGCCGTGTTTTTTCTTGGTTTTTGGTTTTTCCAGCAAGCTTTATTTGGTATTGCGAGCTTGAATCCTCCGACCAATATCGGCATGGAAAGTGGCGGGATTGCTTACTGGGCGCACGCAGGCGGCTTCTTCTTTGGCGCGATCCTAGGTCCGCCGCTAGGTTTATTAAAGCGCTACTAAAAGTAAGTTTAATTTGACAAATAGTAGCAATTTCTTAACTAACTAGCTTTGCAAAATATTACCTTAAAACCCATTACCTGCATCTGTAACAAAGGGGACAAGCCGCAGCCTATCCCCAAAATTTGATTATCCTGATCAGCAAGCTAGAAGCTTACAGAGCTAATAACTTAAGGTGTGAATCTATTTAATTGCAAAACTAGGACAACAGAGAAATACTTCCCAAGAAAGTGCCAGTATTATTGTTCGTAACTGGAAGCTCGGCTACGTAGATGTTGCCGTTTTTGGGGTTTTCAATCAGATCCAGAGGGTTTTTAAGACCAGAGAAAACTTTAGTAGCACTACCAGGAACAACGTCGCCCACAGGGACAGGTTTGCCGTTAACAACTAGGTTAGGGTTGCGGTTTGGCGTTAGAGCTATGATATCGTCTCCAGCACTATATTCTACAACTAGCAATTTGTTTCTGAGGGCATCATTGAATTTACGGCTCTTGTATTCAATAACTCCATTAGGTGATCGGTTACGACCAAAATCATAAGCAAAGCCTCGGTAGTTCGGGTCAGTTGGAGTACCCACGTCATATCCTGCGTATGGAGAATTGGGGAATGGTTTTACTACCTCGCCAGGGTCAACTTCGGCGCTGGGGTTTCCACCATTCATTATGTACTCCTGACGTTTGGGATTTGGATGACCGTAGTAACCGCCCTGCTTGATATTGAACAAGTAATCGTTCTGAGTAGCAACGTTTTGCAATCCTTCATTGGCTGGCGTTCTCGGATCGCCAGGAGTATTACCGCCAGCAGCACTCCCGTTTGTGGGTGCATACAGGTTGCCATTAGTGTGCCAGACTAAATCGTAGGCATTACGTACACCTGTGGCGTAAATCTTCACAGGAGCATTAGCAGCAAAGGGATTATAACTATTGCCTGCCTCGGTTTGGACATTAAAGCCACCTTTGGGCGCTGTCCGTCTAGGATCGATTTGTAATATAGCCCCACTTAACAGCGTCTCAGCGCGGTTCCAGGTAGGATCAAGAGCGCCCATAGCAGAGTTACTGCCTTGGCTGACGTAGAGCTTGCCATCGGGACCAAATGCGATGCTCTCGGTCAAATGATCTTTAGTAGAGCGGGGCAAACCAACAACGTAATCTTGAACAGTAGCGGTAAACCCAGTATTACCCAAAGTAAGTTTCGTGATTTTGCTTGTAAAATCTTCAGCAGGCTGTTCTGTAAAGATGGGAGCGTTGTTCGAGATCCACAACACATTGGGATTATTAGGATCGAAAGTAATGCCGATAATCGCACGATTGTTAAGTGCTGGGCTTTTAAAGGTTTGGAGATTAGTTAGACTACCATTCGCACTAATATTCCAACGGCGGATAGCACCATCTAGGCTAGCAGCATAAAGTTTGCTGCCATCAGGACTGATGACTAAGCTAGATAGTGGCGCACCATTTATCTTGCCATTGGCATCTGCACCGTAGACGGTTCTCTTGGTAAAGCTTACCCCTGGAGTTTGGCGAGTAAAATCAGTTCCGGTTGTGAATGTGGTACTGAAAGGTTGGAAGGTAGCACCAGACTCATCTCTGACACCTTCTGAGATCCTAAAAGTATAATTAGTATTTGCTTGTAGCCTTTGAGTAGGCTGGAAAACGATTGTATCACCGCCTCCGGAAGTATTAATATTTCCAGCTACAGGAGCATTATCAAACGTGCGATACAGCCTGACGTTGGTAGAATTAAGCGTTGCTGCGTCTACACCTTGCCCCACGTTTGGTAAAGAAACATCAACAATCACAGCCGCGTCTAGCTTTACCCCTGGTGTCCGGTTTCTTGGAGAGCTATCTGGAATACTGGGATGATTACCCGGTGTGATGTTAACAATATCAAGATAGTTGATTTTTGTATTAGTACCGCCTAGAGCATCGATAGTCAGCCTGCCATCAGTAACCTTAACCGTAGCACTGGCAAGTTGATACTTTTGGGTATCGCTGCCTTGAAATTGGTTAATTACAGTGTCGCCTTCGACTCTAATAGTGTTTTTGCTGTCATACACACCTTTAGCGTTAGCTTGGTCGCCGACGCTGACTGTAACGTTGTAAGTACCGTTAGGTACAGCATATTCCCAAGCAGCAGCAGGTCTACCGCCGAACTGCATATGCATTATGGTATCAATTCGTTGATCGGCATTGGGACGGTTGCGATCGCGTGCTAAATCAGAAATATCTAGCGCTGCACCAGTAGATTGATTTACCCAGCCATAACCACGAGCAGCATCATAAGCTGCACCACTATCCTTGAGATACCCAGCAGGTACTACAGAAGCATTCGGCTGGAAGTTAATTTTAACGTTTTGGGCAATGCCGAAACTGCTAAAGGTCACAGGTACATTTTTGGCATTACCAGTAGATGCTAAAATCCCTGTACGCGCACTACTCGTATTTGTAAAGAAGCGAGTTGGGTTATTAACTTTAAACTTCCAACTATTTTGTGTAACCCGCGCTCCATCATTAGAGTTAATGCGGTAGGCTGCTGAAATCGTGTCAGTAACTGGATCTCCTGTTAAATAAAGATCCAAAGTTCTAATATCCGCCCAGTTTAGACCTGTAGCGACATTTATGGGACTAGAAGTTACCCCGTTTTCTTCCTTATAAAGCTGTATTTTCAAACCTCCCACACCACTGCCACTGTTAGCAACAACTAACTTGACATTGTTGTCTTGGTTGGAACCGAAGAAAATACCTCCTTGCTGAGAGGCAGTCGTGAGGTTAGTTAGCGGACCAATCAGCCTTGTACCAGCTGTAAAGGTTTGAGTAGCATTAATTCCTACCTGAAGCGCATTCTTAAGCGTATTGGTATTCCCAGCACTAGTTCCTTGGGTAGCGGTAAGGACAAGGTTGCCTGTTGTGGGATCGAGATTAATTAAGCTGGGAGCATTCTGAGTCCCATTTTTATTACCCTGCACGGAAGTAAAACCCGTGCCTTCATTGTCTTTATCTCGAACTGTACCAGGAATTGCCGAAGAAAAATTTAGCGTTAGCATTACACATCCTCAATTGTTATGTTTCTCGGATTTCAGCACAGGGTACAGTTGGTGATGAGCAGACTGTGAACCCTTTTACGACGATCGGGAAAAAATGATTTAGTGTTTCATTAAAGATTTATTCTCAATCATTGAGTTATTTGGCAACATTCAATACCTCGTCTTCACATAATCTTTAAGAAGTCTTTATTAATACTTAATCCTTAAAACTTTCAGTAGAAGGTAAAGCAGCTTGACATCAATCAACAAGTACACTCAACACAAGCTAGGTTTACGGCATTGTGTAGCAGTGGTATTATTAGTTCTACTAAAGGCGTAGATATATCCTATAGGTAGTATCTATAACTAGTTTTTGTCTACGTAGTTATAATTTTCCTTTAGCAAATGCTCAGTATTATCACACATCTTCAAGAATAAAGCTACGTAAAATTACAGAAATAAGTTTTAACAATTAACACAAACACTCTCACCTGCGTTAAATCAATTGCCCAAGGCAAAAAGCTATTATTCGGCTCATTAATAAAATTATTTGATAGCCATTTAGTAGTAATAAATTGTTGCAGGACAAATAAAAACAATAGGACTTACACCTTGTAGCTGTTTGACACTCCCACGACTCCGCTTCGCGGGCATTCGTGGGATTCTTGGCTCTACGAAGTCACTTGCTCATGCAGGCTTGCACCAACATGAGTAGCGGTGTCTTCTCCCCAAGCGTTACTCGGATCTAGTCCGAAAGTTCCACAGTGTCCCTGTGTACTCAATCCCCGACTTAGGATATTTCTCGCAGCATTGTGGTCACGGTCTAACACGCATCCACACAGACAAATATGTGTTCGTGTGGATAGTCCTTTCTTGACCACTTCCCCGCATTGAGAGCATTCTTGACTCGTTCCATTGGGCGTTACAGCGATTGTGATCTTGCCGAACACTTTACCGAAATATTCCACCCAGACTCGGAACTGATACCAAGATGCGTCGTTAATCGACTTAGCAAGACAATGATTCCGCGCCATGTTTTTGATTCTCAAATCTTCGTAGGCGACAACATCGTTAGATGTGATTACGCATCGTGCGAGTTTCACCGCATGATCTTTACGCTGCCTACTTATCTTGAGATGGCGCTTGCCAAGAACCTGTCTTGCTTTTCGTCTGTTGTTTGACCCCTTGACGCGCTTAGAAACTCGTCTTTGAGCCATTTTTAACCGTCGCTCACTCTTACGGAGAAAGCGCGGATTCTCAACCGTCTGATTGTTGCTATCGGTGTAGAAGTCATTCAAGCCAACATCTAACCCGATAGCCGTTCCAGACGGTTCAATCGATTCAACACGGTCAACCGAAACGCAGAATTGAACATAGTAGCCATCTGCACGTTTAACCAATCTCACCCGTTTGATTTGGTCAGGTTGGTAGAAGTGCAAATCGCGTGTTCCTTTCAGCTTCAGCCTTCCGATTCCCTTTTTATCGGTGAACGTAATGCAATTCCTCTCCTCTGCTAGTTTCCATCCAGACGTTTTGTACTCAACTGAGCGACAATCTTTCTGGAATTTGGGAAATCCCTTTTTGCTAGGAATCCCCTTTTTGCAGTTTTCAAAAAAGCGATTGATTGACGACCATGCCCGTTCTGAACTGGCTTGTCTTGCCATGCTATTGAGTTCATCAGCAAATGGAAACTCTTTTGCTAATACAGCGCAGTATTTCTGCAAGTCGTTTTTGCCCGTTCCTTTCTCATCCATCCACAGTCGAATGCACTTGTTACGGATGAATTGGGCGGTACGAATTGCGTCGTCTATCGCGTTGAATTGGTTTAGTTTTCCGTATGTCTTGAACTCTAAAACCAGCATCGTCTCGACCTGTTTACGATACTCTTATACTAGCATGGTCGGTATAAGAACGGCACTTAAAAGTGCCTATGTCGCGTTTCATCCCACGAAATCGCGCTGCTTGGGCTTTCACGCTCCCTTTCTACTCTGTAAGTCCTAGAAAAAAGAATATCCTGCTTGAGCTAGCGTCCTACTAATTTATCTCGTAGGTGCTTAATGCGATCGCGGAGCTTTGCTGCTTCCTCAAACTCCAAGTTCTTCGCTGCTAACTTCATCTGCTCTTCGAGCTGACTAATCAAAGTCGGAATCTGCTCTAAAGGTAGCTCGTCCGCGTGTTCATAAACTGTTTCTAATTGTTGACCATTTAGCCGCCGCGAGACTTCTAGAAAAGACAAAATTGCATTACTAGATTTTTTGACAATCGGCTGGGGTGTAATAGAGTGCTTCTCGTTATATTCCAGTTGAATTGCCCGCCGACGCTCGGTTTCACTGATCGCTTTTGCCATGCTATCAGTTAAGTTATCGGCATATAAAATTGCTTGACCTCGGACATGACGCGCCGCCCTCCCGATTGTTTGAATTAGCGATCGCTCCGCCCGCAAAAATCCTTCTTTATCAGCATCCAAAATTGCTACTAAAGAAACCTCTGGTAAATCCAGCCCTTCCCGCAGCAAATTCACGCCAATCAAGACATCAAACTTCCCATCACGCAAATCCTGTAAAATCTCGATCCGCTCAATTGAGTTAATTTCCGAGTGTAGATAGCGTACCTGAATGCCTTGATCTTGCAAATACTCAGTCAAGTCTTCCGCCATCCGCTTTGTCAGCGTTGTCACTAGCACTCGTTCTCGGCGATCAATTCGATCCTTAATTTCCCCTAGTAAATCGTCAATTTGACCATCTGTAGGACGCACATAAATTTCTGGATCGATTACCCCCGTCGGGCGAATTACCTGTTCTATCACCCGATCTTCAGAAATTTCTAACTCCCAATTTCCGGGCGTAGCAGAAACAAAAATACACTGATTGACCTTGTCCCAAAACTCATCTGCCTTTAAAGGTCGATTATCAGCTGCACTAGGAAGACGAAAGCCATGCTCGATTAATACCTTTTTCCGAGCTTGGTCGCCGTTATACATCCCGCGAATTTGCGGCACTGTAACGTGCGATTCATCTACCACTAGTAACCAATCTTTAGGGAAATAATCAATTAAACACTCTGGCGGTTCCCCAGCTTCGCGCCCAGCTAAGTGACGCGAGTAGTTTTCTACGCCGTTGCAGTAACCAACCTCGCGCAATAATTCCAAATCGTACCGAGTACGCTGATCTAGGCGTTGCGCTTCTAGTAACTTTCCGGTTTGCTCTAACTGAGAACGCCGCTCTTTTAATTCCTGCTCAATCGCATCGCAAGCCACTTCTAGCCTTTCTTCTGGGGTAACAAAGTGACGCGCCGGGTAAATATTTATGCCTTCTACAGTTTTAATAATTTCCCCAGTTACCGGATCGACGTAACGAATCGCGTCTATTTCATCGCCAAAAAATTCAACGCGGATAATTCGATCTTCGTAAGCAGGTCCAATTTCTAGCACGTCCCCCCGTACCCGGAACCGCCCCCGACCAATTTCTAAGTCATTACGGCTATACTGTACCGAGGCTAAATCCCGCAAAATTTGGCGCTGATTAATTTCCATGCCCATGCGTAAGGAAATAGCAGCCTTGAGGTATTCAGACGGTATACCCAATCCATAGATACAACTAATAGAAGCAACTACAATTACATCGCGACGTTCAAACAGCGATCGCGTTGCCGAGTGCCGCAGCATATCAATTTCATCATTAATTGATGCTGTTTTCTCTATATAAGTGTCGGTTACAGGGATATATGCTTCTGGTTGATAGTAATCGTAGTAACTGACAAAATATTCCACCGCGTTTTCGGGAAAAAATTCTCGTAGCTCATTACACAACTGCGCGGCTAGGGTTTTATTGTGAGCAAGAACAAGGGTAGGCTTACCAATTTTTTCAATAACATCTGCTACTGTAAATGTTTTGCCTGTACCTGTTGCTCCTAATAGTGTTTGATAGCGATGATTATCTTTAAGGCCGCTAGTCAGTTGCGCGATCGCCCTTGGTTGATCGCCTGTTGGCTGAAAGGGAGCTTGGAGATTAAGTGATGTCATATCTAACTTTTTAACAGCTGCCTATGAAAAATAATTTATTTCAATATTTAAGTTATTAATATTACCTGGTTTACTTACATGATTTTAAGCAACTAGTTTACCCTTTACCTTTATGTTTCTTAATCTATTCTACAATCCTTTAGATAGAACTATCCTCGACAAATTCAATTTTGTCAGTCTTTTAGCATACTAAGTTAATATGTCTTGTGGCAGAAGGCTAGGATAAAAATATTCATGTAGATTGTAAAAGTGAGCACAAAATAATTTTAAAGTTGAAATTCGACTTTAAATTATTACGAATACGGAGAAGAAAAATGAGCATAGAAGATAAAGCAAAAGCTGCTGGTAAAAATATCGAAGGCAAAGCTCAAGAAGCTTGGGGTAATGTAACAGGAGATCCCGAAGATCAAGCAGCAGGCAAAGCAAAACAAGCTGAAGCGGAAGTACGTCAAGGTGTAGAAGACGTAAAAGATAACGTCAAAGAAAAGCTTGACTAAATAGTAAAAAAGGTTTAGGTAGAATAATTGCCTAAACCTTATTAATGAAAATCAAATTTATGCACCAAGGCATAAACTGTAATTTTTAGTATTAAAGATTTTTTGGAGGAGGTAATTAAGTGAGTTTGATGCGGCAGTTTCGGAAGTTTTTGACTTCTATAGTATTGGTTTTAGTGCTTGCCACAAACGTTGCTTGTAGTAGTGGTGCAGTTCAAGCAAAACAACCAACAAATACTACAACAATCAGTCGTACTGGAGAATACGCTCAACTAGCACGTGGTAATAGTGCGGTTGGACAAAACTTTGGTGACTGGGTAGTTAAAACATCCAAAGGACTAGTTAAAGACGCATACGTGCGTGATAACAATAAATTAGGAGTTGTTATTACACCCCAAGTACGTCCCAACGAAGTTAAGCCTTTAGCAAAATCTTTAACGCAGGGCTTCCATAAGAATTTCCCCAATCAAGACTTAACTGTTTTGATGTATGCACCCGACAAAAAACTGATTTTGACGGCTCGGTACGATGTTCAGTCAAAGCAGATTGAATACAAATCTTAAATTTGCAGTTCTGCCCTTGAGAGTCTGTAACGACAATCAACCCAGTAAACATAGTTGAAAATGTGATATTTGTTTTCAACTTTTATGTAAAGAAGGAGAGTAATTTAAGATGACTAGTAGCGAACAATACAAACGCCAAGTTATGAACGATTTGGCTGGTGGTAATGTCGAAAGCTTAGAAGATGCACCAATGACTTCTGAGCAACAATATGAAAACTTTGACGATTTTGCTCAACGCTCCTCACACGAAGAACGCCGTCAGTTATTTGGTCGCTCTTTACATCCAGATCGGATACCTGCTAGCCAAATGGAGCCAGAGTTACAAAAGGCGATCGCTCAAATTAAACCAAATGAGCGGGATGACGTAGCAAAAGCGTTTTTCAAGCATCTCAAGCAAAGAGGACTCAGCGATCGCGATCTTGAGCGTCAACTAGGTCTTTCTACCCATCATGCAAATCATATGAATGCTGATGATGTTAGTAAACTCGCCTCGTTTACCTATCACAGCCACCCTGACATCTTCCAAGAAGTATTAGCTGAACAACCAGGAATTATGAAGTTCCTCAGCAACCCAGTAGTAGCAGCTGTTTTAGGAATTGCCGCAGCTAAGTGGTTAGGTAGCCACCGGAAATAAAAAAGACAGGGAAGTCTGCGTCTTAATAAGAGAAGAACATCAAGAGATTAAGGGCGATTATATGTGATCGCCCTTAATTTTTATTTTAAACAGTTGCTAGTTCTGGAGCCGGACGCTTACTGTTACGAATGCCTTCAATAGCTTCAGCATAATCCTTAGCTTTAAACACAGCAGATCCGGCAACAATTGCATTTGCTCCAGCTTCCAAAACTTGCCAGGTATTATTACCTTTTAGTCCCCCATCGACTTCAATCCAGGGGTCAAGACCGCGTTCTTCGCACATCGAGCGGAGCTTGCGGATTTTAGGTAACACAGCTGGAATAAAGCTTTGACCGCCAAACCCAGGGTTAACGCTCATAATTAGCACAAGATCGCAAACTTCTAAAACGTATTCAATCAAGTCTAGAGGTGTAGAAGGATTGAGTACAACACCCGCTTGTTTGCCTAATTCTCTAATTTGACAAAGAGTGCGGTGCAGGTGAGGTGAGGCATTATGCTCTGCATGAACAGAAATAATATCCGCACCCGCCTTTGCAAAATCCTCTACATACTTCTCTGGCTCGACAATCATCAAGTGGACATCTAGAGGCTTTTGGGTGACTGGACGAATAGCTTCAACGATTAGAGGACCAATTGTGATATTGGGGACAAACCGACCATCCATGACATCAACGTGAATCCAGTCTGCTCCAGCTGCGTCAATAGCTTGAATCTCTTCCCCTAGACGGCTGAAATCTGCTGATAGTATAGATGGAGCAACAACTATAGATTTCTGAGATGGCGTAGTGGTCATGGTTAATAATTCTCCTGTATCCTCTGTTAAATAAAAGCTATCAGCCAGCAAATTGTTGATAATAAACTTTTATCTAAGTTTAAAACCGATAGCTGCTGAGTGCTGGGGGTTTGTACTCAGTTTAACAAAATCTTCACAATTAACTTCAGTTATCTTATTTAATGAAGCAAATGGTTAAAAAACTAGCCTGCATTCTCGGGGGACTAACGACATTAGGGCTAAATACTCCAGGGCTTGCACTTGAGACATCATCAGTAGGAGCAGCAGGAATTGATGCTTTGCGGTTGCATGGAGAGCCTTATAACTTAATCGGTCGCAAGATTGCGATCGGTCAAGTAGAAATTGGTCGTCCTGGACAGTTCGGGTTAGATAAGGCAGCTTCTCTCAACCAAATCAAAATTTCCCTAGCAGGAGTATTTTTGCGTAATGCGCCAGCTAAGGCTAATACCAATGTTGACCCCCACGCCCAAAATGTCGCTGCTTTGATGGTTAGCAACACCAAAGCCTTGCGCGGTGTTGCGCCAGGAGCAAGGCTATATTCAACTGCTGTTGGTTCCTTAAAAACTGGCGGTCAACCAGAAGAGTGCTTATCTGCTCAACACATAGCACTACAAAACAGTGGTGATCTGCGGGCAATTAACTTTAGTTTTGGGGAAACTTTGGAACGTGATCCGCGACCGAATGCCCTATTAGACGGCAACGCCTTGTTAACTCAGTGTATAGACTGGTCTGCTCGTGTTCACAATGTCCTGTATGCGATCGCTGGCAATCAGGGACGCGGTGGGATTCCGATTCCTACAGATAACTTTAACGGCGTAAACATTGCTTTTTCCAGCCGTCGTCAAGGAATTTTTAACAAAGTTGATGTTTCAAATTTAAGCGACGCTACGGGAGGCGTGAAAGGACGACTTGTTGGACGCGAAATTAATGTTGGCTCCCGTCGGGCGATCGGTTTAGTTGCTCCTGGCAATAAAATTTCTTTAATTAACGCTAATGGCAGAACAACTAAGGTTACGGGTACAAGTTTTGCTGCGCCTCACATTACAGCTACCGTTGCCTTGCTGCAAGAATTTGGAGACAGGCAGTTAAGGACACGCCAACTTAACTGGAGTTTGGATGCTCGTCGGTATGAAGTAATGAAAGCCGTGATGCTTAACTCAGCTGATAAAGTTCAGGATACGGGCGATCGCTTACGCTTGGGGATGAGCCGCACAGTTATAGATAAACAAAATCAAGACTGGTTAGCTTCTGATGCTTATCGTGACCCGAAAATTCCCCTTGATGCCCAAATTGGTACAGGTCATCTTAATGCATTCCGCGCTTACCAGCAATTCAGCTCCGGTCAGTGGAATTCATCTGTACCAGCTATCGGTTGGGATTATCGCACAGTTAATTTCAACTCGGCTCAAGACTATGTGTTAAAGCAATCTCTACAACAAGGAAGTTTTGTAGCGCTGACGCTAATTTGGAATCGGTTGGTAGAGCTTAATGATACTAATAAAAATAAGCAATTCGATGTCGGTGAAAGTTTTCGCGATCGCGGCTTAAATAATCTCGATCTCTACCTTGTGGACGCTGAATCTAACGCCCCAGCTAGTAATATTTGTACATCAATCAGTAATGTTGATAGTGTAGAACACATTTTCTGCCCCGTTCCTAAAACTGGCAAATACAAAATTCGCGTTCAGTTTCGCCAAAAGGTCAATGAAGCAGTTCAGCCGTATGCTTTAGCTTGGTGGACACTGCCAGCTAACTGAATAATTTTATATTTTAAGTATGAAGACTAAGTCGTGCTGGATAACATACTCAAAGTATTAAACTTGCTGCTACTTAAGATATCGTTTTGCTTACCGTAACCTAGCCATTCTGTTTTAATTATTATTTCCCTAATTTAAAACTAAGAACTCAACACTCAACGGTCAGCACGCCAGTTCGCTCAACGGGATGAGAGATTTTGGGAGGAATAATTCCCCCCAAAACTCTCTCGGGAACCCCCGCACACGACTGGCTCCGGAGGCGGCACCGAAAAGCGCTGCGTTGAGCAAGCTCAAAACTACTAATAAAGCTACTGTTACTGAAACTGTAACCACTCGGTGATCTATTGCTCCAAATGCCATAGTAAAAAATCGATGGATATTAATCACTAATTATTTTGATTTGTGGTTAGTAAAGTTATTGGCTGGACAAAATGAACCAAACCCAATTTAGGAGAACGAAGGTAAGCTTTCTCCATAGACGCTATGGGATTCGCCTTGGTAGGCGTTACGCGAACGCGGCAGCCAGCTTATTTGTTCTAGGTCTGGTAGGATGTACAAAAATCAGTGAGATTGACTCATCTGTTGCTCAGTCTCTACCCTCGCAATTGCATCACACTACTAACTAGATATAACGCCAGTGGTAAATTCCAAAGTAGCTGGAGCAAACAAAAATTTTGATTTTAAGCTGTTTTCCGAGATTCTTAAGCAAGACAGCAGTGAAAATATTTTTATCTCACCTGCCGGTGTAGCGATCGCTCTAGCTATGGTATCCAACAGTGCTAGTGCAGAACTAGGCAAGCAACGCCTATAGAACTATTCCAGATGATCGTTGACCGCCCTTTTTTTGGCCGATTCGGGATAATCAAACTGGAACAGTCTTGTTCATGGGTTCTATTCTAGACCCGCAATTAACAGGTAATAGAGCCTAGGCTCAATAATGTAGTTATGCGGTTATGTGCTACAGAGTTGGGAATTGAATAGAGAAGTAAAAGTATTTAAAACCTCAGTTCTTTTCACTCAGTATTCAATATTTAGAACGAACTCCTAGCCTCTAGTTCAAACTTGGTAAGAGCTTTCTGGTGGGATATCCTCTAGTGGTTTTGGTACTACCTCAATTGGGAGCGGCGCATCAGGACGAGATTCTTCCGTAGAAGTTATACGCTTAACGTTACCTGGGGTGTCGGTTGCTCTTGGGGTTGAGCTGGCATCTGTAGGTAATTCTTTATCCGAGACACCTGGTAATTCTCCTTCAGGAATGCTACGCGCTCGGCGTACAGCGCTCAAAGCCGTTTTAATTACAACAGCAGTAGGAACCGCTACAATTACACCTAACAGTCCGGCAACCCGCGCTCCTGTCAAAATAGAAATCAAAATCCAAACTGGATTTAGACCTGTAAAACTTCCTAAAATTCGGGGAGCAACTAAGTTTTCAAAAAATTGCTGCACAAGTAAAGAAGCAATTAATACCCGCGAACCTAGCCAAAAATCTTGCAGCGCCACCAGCAGAGTAGTAAGGACGATGCCGACAGTACCGCCGAAGGGTACTAAAGCCATAATCCCAATGGTTAAGCCAAACAACAAGCCAAAGGGAACCTTCAACCACAAGAAAGTGGGAATCAGGGCGCAAGCTAGACAAGTACCATAAATTAGCTGCACGATAAAGAAATTTTGGAAGCTGAGGCGGAGTGTTTCCGAGAAAGACTGGCGGATTTTGGCAGGTAGCCATTCGATTAAACTCAGCCAGAGGCGATCGCCATGCTGCAACAGCCAAAATGTCAAAATCATCGTCAACAGAAAGTCTAGGAGGCTAGTAACTGTGACTACGGCTAGATTGAGGACTTGTCCAGCGATCGCTTGTAACTGTCCCTTCAAGCGATCATTAATTTGGACAACCAAAGCATCCAAGGTAACTGGAAAGCCCTGGTTTTCAGCCCACTCGTTTAATAACATCAATTGATAGCGCCCAGAGTCAATCCATTCTGGCAAACGTGCTACTAATTGCTGCGCTTGGATTAAAACCAGGGGGACAAGAGTTAAACCCAACGCTAACAAAATTGATAACGCTGCCAAAAAGACCAAAATAGCGACTTGCGATCGCCTAGCACCTTGCCGTTCCATCCAACTTACTGGATAGTTAAGCAAAAACGCTAGCAAAGACGCTGCCACTAAAATGACAATTAGCGAGTGGAAGTATTCAAAAATTACCGAGACGGCTATTGCATTCAGCACTAGCAGGGGAGCGAAGAGCGCGATCGCTAGCAATCGCGCCAATGGTGTCATTGTCTGCCACCAATCAAGGAGTTTGCGTTTCTGCATTTGTTAACTGCTGGATAGAACAAACTCAAATTTTCTGTTCTAACCTATTATCGCTAACTACACTGATTTAACTCATCCCTCTACAGAATTTAAAGAAATCAGCAAATGAAAAATGATCAACACCCCGAGAATTCCGAATCTAAGCACTTAAAACTATTTTTTTACTTAATTCCGGTTATTGGCTTTTTTCCGTCTTTATGGACTCTCTACCTGGGAGGTAAAAGTAGCAGTAAGCAAGAGCTTGCTGTCAGTCGTCTTTCAGTAACATTAGCAGGCGGTTGGCTTCTAGGTTATCTTTTATTAGCTATTGGGGCAGAAACCTCTGAATTTTTAACGTTGCGCCTGTTGATATTAAATACTTTGCTGACCTCTGGCTACTTTTTGGTTAGTGTTTGGTTAATAATTCGCCTTATTTCCGGTAAATCTATTCGTTTACCAGGATTTAGCTCTTTGGCAGAGCGAGTGGGCAAGCACTTGTCCTAATGTGCTGATGACGCTTAACTTAATTCAGTACGAATTCTATTGGCTATTTAAATATAATGCGGCTAAACTCCAAAAAAGCATTCTCTGATGCCAGTAACTGGTAAAAGATAGAGCGATAATGTGTCGTGGTTTATACTTTAAGCAGAAACTGAAAGCTGGTAGATAACGCCTTAGCTTCTGGATATTTATCTAGACATTCTGCTAAAAATTAACCACTATGTTCAGTAAGTGTGAGGAAGTGTGTGGCAGTGCAAAAAATTTCAGATCAAAAGTCCCATTCTGTAAATACGTTCAAATCTGTTAAGCCCAAATTAAAACCTGCAAAAACTGGACGTTGGATCTGGTTCTGGGTTGGTATGACTGGAGTAGCAACGGTGTCAGCAACGGCGGGGGCGCTTTTAGCTGTTGCTTTGTCTAGTAAACCGCTAATGCAAGCGAATTTGAGTGCAGCAGAACAAGCGATATTTGGTAAAGGCGATCGCATTTCTCGCACAGGATTACGGCTTACAGAACTCACCCGCCCAGTTAATATCTTAGTTTTAGGAGTTAAAGTTCTCACTTCTGACATTAGTAACGCTCCTCCTGAAACTCAAAAGCTTGGCTACCAAGCATTGGTAAATTCCTTTGATGGTCTTTCTGATTCCATGCTTTTGCTGCGGTTCAACCCCGAAAATAAAAAATTAAACGTACTTTCAATTCCTAGAGATACAAGGACTTTGGTAGAAGGATACGGCGTTACTAAAATTAATGCTGCCAATGCCGAAGGAGGTCCGGCACTGAGTGCGCAAGCGGTTAGCAATCTTTTAGAGGGAGTGCCAGTTGATCGCTATATCCGAATTAATGTTCAGGGTGTGGAAAAGCTGGTTGATGCTTTAGGTGGCGTTACTGTTTACGTCCCCAAAGACATGAAATATCAAGATGATAGCCAGCACTTGTACATTAATTTAAAGGCAGGCAAACATCATCTCAATGGCAACCAAGCGCTACAATTTCTCCGCTTTCGCTACGACGAGAATGGTGATATTGGTCGCATTCAACGGCAGCAACTCCTGATGCGTGCTGTAATGGAACAGGCACTAAACCCCGCGATCATCCCGCGAATGCCAAAAATTCTGTCGGTAATTCAGTCCCACATTGACACAAACTTAACGATTGAAGAATTAATGGCTTTAGTAAGTTTTGGGGTACGAACAGACCGCGCCAATGTCCAAATGTTAATGCTACCAGGTCAGTTTAGTGAAGCAGGTCAGTATAATGCTAGCTACTGGTTGCCAGATAGCGATCGCATTGCCACAATGATGGCTCAACATTTTGGTACTACAGCCCCAGCTCAAACAAAAACAACAGATCCTGCTCAATTAAGAGTAGCGATCGCCGATAGCACTGGTAGCGATCGGGCTGTCCAAACTCTTGTCAACTCTCTGCAAAACTCTGGATATCATAATGTTTATATTACTAAACCTTGGACTGAACCGTTGGACGTAACTCGTATCGTTGCCCAACAAGGTGATAATGATAGCGCTCAAATTATTCGTAACGCTTTAGGATTAGGCGAAGTCCGCGTTGAAAGTACAGGTAATCTTAGATCGGATGTCACGATTCAGCTAGGTAAAGATTGGCTGCAAAAACAAAGCGAATTTACAGAATAGGAGGAGGACAACAAACTAGAAATAGTTATTAGTTCTAATCTACAAATTTTGCTAGATGCCAATAGCAAAGAGCAATTTTAATATCTCCGTAATTGAGTGAACATTTATAGCTGCTGATTGCTGGAGGTGCTGGGTACAGCTTCTGTCATCAGTCGCTAGCTGTAGTGCTTCAATGGACGTAACTCAAGATAAATTCTAACTATTGGCATAGAAAAAATTGAAGATTTACTGAACCATAGTAGGTAGAAAAATAACGTTTATTAAGCATCAACATAACAAAACTCCTCCTATTGCTTCATCCAATTGCATGAAGAAAAATCTCTATTGAGTGAGCGATTCTATTGTTAGAAGTTAAGCGATAGCTTCTAATAATGTTGAGGCAAAGAAGATGAAACTAAATATTTTAGCTACTACAGCACTACTCACTACTCTATTAGCAGCACCAGTAAAAGCTGAAGATCCTGCTGACGTTAGACAATTGCTGGAGACTGGGGAATGTGCAGGCTGCGACTTGGCAGGTGCAGACTTAAGCGCTACTCATTTAATTGGTGCTGACTTGAGAGACGCAAATTTAAAAGCAGCTAATTTAACTGGAGCTAACTTAGAAGGAGCTGACTTGACTGGTGCTAATTTAAAACAAGCAAAATTTGTCCAAGTTTTTGCTACCGATGCTAGCTTGAATGACACTAACTTGACAGGTGTTGACTTCAGTGGTGCTAAACTCTATAACGCTGAAATGGAAGGCGCTGTATTAGTTGGTGCTGACTTTAGAGGCGCTAAATTGTCCGATGCTAACTTGTCTAAATAATAAAATTTTGTGATGATTCTCAGCCGGAATACACCTGATAATTAAACAAACAATAGCTATTTAGTTTGCTGATTAACTTGCTGAATTTGCTGTGTGAAGTAATTTTCTTGGTATTTTAGCTGCTGCGCCAATTCCAAGCCATTTTGAAAAGCTGCTAACGCTTGCGAATAATTTCCTTGCTTTAAATAGATTTGTCCGATTTCGTCATAAGTGTTCATCATGCCGTAGACGTTGGTGGCACGTTGATCTGCCTCTAAAAGAATTTGGCTAGCTTCTAAAGCTGCGTCTATTTGTCCTTGGGAACGGTAAAGAGCAATTAGATTTCGCAAAGCACTACCAGCGCGGGCATACTGCCCTAAAGCCCAAGCCGAAGCATAAGCTTCTTGATAATTTTGGAATGCTTCTTGTAACTTGCCTAAAGACTCATAATCGGCAGCGATCGCCAGTCTTAGCGCTGGCACTTGGCTAAATTGTTCTTCGTTAAGATAAAGTTCTGCTAACTGTTGCCTGACTTCTACTGCCTTCTGCTCGTTATCTGCCTGCTGATAGATGTAAGCAAGTTGTTGGAGATATGTTACTTCACTAGCACGATCGCTCTTAGCTCTTGCTGAACGCAGTAGTTCCTTATAAATAGTAGCTGCAGGCTCATAGTTAAACCAACTTAAATGTAATTCCCCGATTATCTTCAGCGTTGCTGACTCTGCTACTTGATCTTGCCGTTGTCGCGCCGAGGCTAAAATTTGTTCATAAGCTGCAATTGCCGATTGCGGCTCTCTTACTTGTCTAAAGGCAACTCCCAAGGATTGCAAAAGTTGTAAATCTTTTATTGGCTGAGATATTGTTAGTTGCTGAATTTCTTGCAGTCGCCGGGTAATAACTCGCACTTCTAAACGCTGGTTTTCCCGCCAAGCGATCGCCCCTACCCGCGATAGCGCTGCTACTTCTTCTAAAAAACCTAGCGATCGTCGCAATCGCAGTTCCCGATTCCAAGTTTCAAAGGCTCCTAAGCGATCGCCGGCTATCAGTTTTGCTGCGGCTTGGGCATTTAATTGATCTAGTGCTGCTACAAGTCTTAGTTGTTCTACAGCAGTTAACGGTCGTGCTTCTACTGCATACGGTAATAATGGATCGGGCGTAGTAATTTCCAAAGGGTTATAAAATTCTTCTGGCTCAGTTTCCTTTTTATCTGCTAAGACAACCGAACTGCAACAAAACCATAATATAGCCGCAGTAAACACAATTCTTGAGTACCGCAGTAGGGGAGATTGATGTCCTTGAGACTTCTGCATATGAAAATTAACCGATTGTAGCGAATTCAGTTTCGAGACATAACATTTACACTCGACGGCATTTAGCTAAAAATTCTCCAGAAAAACAAGGTAAAAGTTTTAAAATAGTTGCAGATTATTTTTAATCAGCAGCATTGTCATCAATTCAAGGTAATGACCCACTCTACAGATATCGCAACTTTAGCTCGCTGGATGGCAGCTGATTTTAGTAACCAACAACAAGCTTACGAAAATCCGCCATTTTTTGCTCACATTCGCGTTTGTATGCGTCCTCTCCCTTGGGAACTTTTATCAGGAGTAAGCTTCTTTGTCGAGCAAGCTTACGATTTTACGCTGAATAATCCTTACCGAGTGCGAGTATTGAAGCTGATCGAAGCAGGCGATCGCATCGAGATCGAAAACTACACAGTCAAACAAGAAGAACAGTTCTACGGTGCATCCCGTGAACCTAAACGCCTCTTAGGCTTAACTTCTACTCAATTGCAAAAATTACCAGGTTGCAACATGATTGTTGAATGGACTGGTCATAGCTTTCAAGGCAAGGTTGAACCAGGAAAAGGTTGCATCGTTTTTCGTAAAGGCAAAAATACTTATCTAGATAGTGAATTTGAAATTGATGGGGATAAATTTATCAGCCTTGATCGAGGACTTGATCCAGAAACAAATGAGTATGTCTGGGGTTCTTTGGCAGGACCATTTCACTTTGTTCGTTGGGGTAGCTTTGCTGATGAAGTGAAGGTTTAATCAGTATTCTGCATTCTAAACTTAATTGAAAAAGCAGACAGGAGACAGAAGAATAAAAGTATTTTACTCCTGTCTGCTAAATGTCAGATTACAAGCACTAGTCAGCTTTGCTCTTAAGGTTTCAAAATTTCACATCTTGCATATGGTGGCTGTAAACGCAGTTAATGAGTTGTAGGCTTACTCCTGTCTCCTCTTATCTCTTCTTCCCTAATACCCTGTTGCTGCAAAATCCAACTGATCAGCACAGTTCACTCGCTCAATTCTGGTTTGCCAGCTGCCATCAGGATAGAGGTTGAGTAGGCGGAACCCAGGTTCTGCACAATCGAGGGAAAAATTTTTACTTTGTGGCTGAAACTGAATTGAAGTAGAAGGACTTCCCAGGTAATGAACACTGTGGCGCTGACAGTGAAATTCTTGGTGTATATGACCAAATAAAACTAGCTTTACTTGCAAGTAGCGATCTAAAACAGCAAAAAATTCCTCTGGATTCTCAAGCGTGCTAGTATCAAGCCACTCAGAGTTTAAGCTAAAAGGCGGATGATGTAGCGCTAATAGAGTAGGGCGATCGCCCATGCTTTTTAGCTTAGAGTTTAGCCAGTTAAGTTCTTTGGGCGATAATTGTCCATTTACACGCCCAGGCACATTAGAGTTAATTAATATAAAATTCCAGCCTTTGTAAGTAAAAGCTTTATGCTGAGAAATAGGCTGATAGTTTAAGACTTGCTGCATTGCCCTGATACAGTCGTGATTACCAGGTAACCAATAAGTAGGCGTTGCTAGTGGGCTTAAAAGTTTTTGGATGCGTTTGTAAGATTCTGGTGTACCATCTTGGGATAAATCTCCAGTTAGCAGTAGCAAGTCTAGTTGAGGTTGCAGTATTTGCAACTGTTGGATAACTGCCTGAAAAGATTGGGTAGTCCGAAGACCAAGCAGTTCTTGATTTTCATCTGCAAACAGATGGGTATCTGTAATTTGAGCGATTAATAAAGGAGAGACTTGATTTGTGGCTAAAGACACCAGGTTTCGTCCTATACTGCAATTCCTACGGCGAATTCTCAATTTTGTGTAACGTCAAGGAAGGATAGTGATGGCAATTTAGCTGCTAATTTCCTGTATTGACTCACTGATAAGACAAAAGGTTGAGAAATAATGCGCTGCTTAAACTCAACCTTTATTTGAAGTTGAAAGCAAAATGCTCAGTCTTAAATTTTTTTAATCCTAAGAAGCTGAAATAGTAGGTATTTTTAGCCTAGCTTTAAATGAGTGACAAACTTAGGATCTATAACCTTGTTTTTATGCGATCGCTATCACAGACAAATTAGCTGTAATCTCTATCGAGAATTAGTGATTGCCTGAACTTTGTCATTAGTTATATCGATTTCAGCGAATATAGATATATTTTCATCTAATCTTTTCTAAAAAGCGTATCATATCAAATTGAGCTACGACTTTTATTACTTGCTTAGAAGAAGATCAAATTCGCTGTAAAATAATGGTAAAATAATAAGTCTGCGACAAGGCGGCATAGCCAAGCGGTAAGGCAGAGGTCTGCAAAACCTTTATCCCCCGGTTCAAATCCGGGTGCCGCCTTTGAAAGAATTTAATAGTTATCTATTATTGCAGCCTATATCAGTGCAAGCTTTCTAGGCAATGCCTCGCTGAATGTCTGCTGCGGTCAATGCTGGACGTGCAGAAGCAATTCCATCGCCCTATCTAGTATATATTCCTAATTTCAATAGCAGTAATAATTAGGGTTGTTTGGTAGCTACTAAGTCAGGCTATCTACCAATTTTGATGTCTAATTGATAAATGCCAGAACTTCTAAGTTGGAGTCTGGCATTGAAGAACTTTAAATTTTGTTTTTTAAAGCTATAAATTAGCTGCTCCTAGTTTGAGAACAGAATTTTATAGTCAGGGTCTTTAAATTAGCTGACCCCGTTTAAACTGATATCTATCTTGACAAAAATAAGAGGAATTAAGAAATTTCTTAATTATTTCTTTAGATTCTTGATTTTTTAGGTCGTGGGAAATATATGATTGACCAAAAATTTTAATTTAAAGGCATTATGGCGATCGCTGCTCGTCTCGGCGAAATAAAAAAACCATCAACGCAATAACTCCCACCTGGAGAGCAAAGTTAGGTAAAGCGGCATCAACATCACGTCCAGCCAGAAGTTGTGCTAAAAAGATTACAGCACCAATAAACCCGGAAGCACCGCAAGCAACATAAACAAATTTTCTTAATCCCCGGTAGGGAGCTTGCGCCTCTGCTTTCAAACGGGCATATTGTTCGGTAGTAAATTTATTCTCACTACGATTTTTTGAACTTGGCTCTACCATAATAGTTAATGCTGGTATATTAATAGATTGTCACGCCGATGTGGCTCAGTGGTAGAGCACTCGATTCGTAATCGAGCGGTCGCGGGTTCAAATCCCGCCATCGGCTTTTATAAAAGCATTGCTCGATCTAGAGTTTAACTATACTTACAGTCTGGCATAAAAATGAATCCCTGCAATTAGGACAGATTGATTAGGCTACAGGCAATGTAGGGGAATTCAGGCTGTAGCGAAGCGATCGCTTAATAGTTAATATCCACTAAGGTCATTGAAGAAGATTACTGAAATAACTTTAAGCAAGAGCATTTGTAACCTATAGAAATATAGTCTAGGGCTGCCACTCTAAGCGAGTTAGGGAGAATATTGAATTGGATGTCTTGTCTCCTCTTGCTTAGGATGTAGACTCAAAACTTTAGTGTGAATTGACTAGGATTGTTTGCTGATTTTAGTTGGGGTGGAAGTTTTCAATGGCTCGAACTGAACAAGTAGGACAGCTTGCCAAACTTATTTGGGATACAGCTGAACTTTTGCGGGGTGATTATAAACAAGCAGATTATGGCAAAGTCATACTGCCATTTACCGTCCTGCGCCGTTTGGACTGTGTTCTAGAGCCGACTAAAGCACAGGTGCTGGAATTCTACGAAACTAAAGTAAAGTCCATGCAGAATCTGAAAAATCCAGAGCGGTTACTAAACCAGAAAGCTGGCGTACCTTTTCACAACATCAGCTCTTTTACCTTTCAGAAACTTAAAGGAGACTCCAATAACGTTGCGGCGAATCTCAAAAACTTTATTAACGGGTTCTCTGTTGCCGGACGGGAAATCATTGAATACTTCAACTTTAATGATCAAATCAATCGCTTAGATGAAGCAAACCTGCTGTTTTTGATTGTCAAGAAATTTGCTGCCTTCGATCTTCATCCTGATTGCGTTTCTAGCATGGAAATGGGCTACGTTTTTGAGGAGTTGATTCGCAAATTTTCGGAGTTGTCGAATAAAACGGCGGGCGAACACTTTACGCCGCGTGAAGTAATCCGGCTGATGGTGAATTTGCTGTTCCTCAATGACAGAGATATTCTCACTCAAAAGGGCATTGTCAAAACTACTAACCAGAGCATGAAATAGTGAACAGCCTAGTCAGCTGCGTAAGCAACATATTTCTCGTGAAAAAAGCGTTGCACGATCTCTCTTTGACGTTGTGTGCTAGGCAAATAGCTACGGATGTTGCTAATCATCTCGGCTTGAGTTTTGGGGCGTTGTCGCCCGACAGCATTAGCTTTGACATCGTGGTTGAGTAACTCGTCGGGATTCAATTCAGGACTGTAAGCGGGCAAGAAAAATAGGCGGATGCGATCTGCGTAGCGCTCCAGCCACTGACGGACGGCGCGAGACCGATGTACCGGATGACCATCGACAATTAGAAAAATCTTCTGCTTGCACTGACGTACCAAGCGACGCAAAAACTCAATCATCACTGCGGCAGTAAAGCGTTGTGTGACACCTTGAAAGATAACTTGCCTCGATTGGTCAGAGTCGAGATCATATTGCAACGAAATCGTTTTCCTGTTCCTGGAATCACAGGGGTTTGACCCTCTCGTCCATAGGAGCGACCAGCTTGATAGTCAGAGCGTACCCCCCGGAGCGTCACCCCAATGAATTTCTGCTTTCTGGCGACGAGCTGAACGGTAAATCTCTGGATATTCTGTTTCTAGCCACTGCTTGACTGCTTCTGGATCTTGCTCATAGGCACGAGGCAATGGTTTTTGTGGTGTAAAACCCCATTTCTTCAGATAACATCCAACCGTCCATACTGATACAGACAACTCAAAACGTTCGGCTAGAAATTGTTGCACCGCAACGCGAGTCCATAAGTAGAAGGGCAAGCCTAAAGAGTCTGGACACTTTTGCTCCATTAGCCGTACCGTCATTGCTGCTTGATAGGGTAGCAGCCGTGAACATTTAGGGCGACCTCGCTTTCTTGCCCTCAATGCTTTTGCTCCTTCAGTAGCTGCTGCTTTGGTCCAATGATGTACTGCTGTACGTGAGACTTTGAATACACGAGCTGCAACGGATTTGCTCATGCCATTTTCGACAGCATTCACTACTCGGTACCGCAGTGCTTCAAAGGGCGGATGCCGATAGGTGACGAGCGTCTTTGAGTTTCATATCTATAAAGGACATGGCTACATCTACTATGTTAACTATTTTCCGCTCTGGTTAGTAAAAACTCTCAAGACACAGGAGTACCAGGACTCTCACGAGATAAGGCTTATGAGTATTACTTAGGTTTGCCACCTGATGATATTCAAAAAGCGATCGCCTCTTTTCTAGATCGCAAAACTGCGGCGCTCAGGGTGGCGATCGCCAAAAAACAACGCCTTATCCAACTCCTCGAAGAAAAACGTACCGCCCTCATCAATCAGGCTGTTACCAAAGGGATGAACCACAACATCCCGATGAAAGACTCTGGCGTTCCTTGGATTGGCAAAATTCCTGAATCTTGGGGGATGAGCGCTCTAGGTTATATATGTAATCTCACCTCTGGTGGAACACCAGACAGGAATCAACAAGAATACTGGAACGGCGACATACCTTGGGTTAAAACTGGCGAGATTAACTACAACGAAATAAACGAAACTGAAGAGTACATTACTGAACTAGGCTTAATAAATTCATCGACTAAGCTTGTTCCTCCTGACACACTTTTAATGGCTATGTATGGGCAAGGAGTAACGAGGGGTAGAGTAGCCATCTTAGGTATAGAGGCAAGCTTTAACCAAGCTTGTTTGGCTATTTCTCCTCAAAAATTACTAGAGGTGAAGTATCTTTATTACTACTTCATTAGTGCCTATAAACATATAAGGGATTCTGGTAATGAAACTAGTCAAATGAACTTAAGTTCAGGCTTGATAAGCAAATTTAAGGTTTTACTTCCCAGTATTGAAGAGCAGAAAGCCATAGTGTCTTTCCTCGATTGCGAGATCAGTTGCATGAACTCCTTACAGAAAAAACTACAAGCCTCTATTAAACAACTTCAAGAATATCGTCAATCGCTAATCACCGCAGCAGTGACGGGAAAGTTAGATGTTATACAGTACAACTCATATAACCTATAGGAGAAAATTACGATGGAAACACAGGAATTGAAAAATTACTTAAGGAAACTATTCGAGAAGTTCTACGAGAAGAACGGCTGGCGCTTTGCATAATCCTGGCTCCCTATGCCAGTAATAAAGAAAACCGAGAGATTGAAGCAAAGTTTAGCTCTCCTACGCAATACAACAAAGCTGAATTTATTGACAGTAATTCTCTACTAAATTTCTAACAGTAAACTCTATGAATATCGCCAAACTTTCAAAATCTGACAATATCCAAACGGTAATCCTCCCTCAAGAATTTCAAATCGAGGGCAACGAAGTTTATATCAAAAAAATGGGGAATGCCCTAATCCTGATTCCCAAAGACAAACCCTGGCAAATTCTCTGGGATAGTTTGGAATTATTTTCAGAAGATTTTATGAACAGTCGAGATCAACCCCAGCAGCAGCAACGGGAAACACTTTTTGAATGAAATTCCTACTTGATACCAATATTTGCATCTACATCATCAAGCGGAAACCACCAAAAGTTTTAGACAAGTTTAATTCTCTGGAAGTCTCAGACATCGGAATTTCGAGCATTACCGTTGCAGTTGAATACGGAGCCTATAAAAGTCAGGCAAGGAAGCAGAACTACACTGCACTTCAGCAATTTCTAGCCCTTTTAGAGATTATTAACTTTGATGCCACTGCTGCTCAAATATATGCTCAAATTCGTGGAGATTTAGAGCGCCAAGGACAGGTAATTGGTTCACTAGATATGCTGATTGCAGCGCAGGCGATCGCTTGTGAAATCACCTTGGTAACGAATAATGTCAAGGAGTTCTCCCGTATTCCTGACCTGGATTTGGAAAACTGGGCAGAATAAATACAACTAATCAACGAAGGTAAACCAGAACCTTTCCATCTTTATGCTATGCGTCAGGCGATCGAAGAAGGTTTCATTCTTGATGTCTTGCAGAATTATACAACCTATAAAACCTACTTCAGGCTTACTAAGTCAATTGAGGATGACCCAGAAATTCATAAAAAGAAAGCTAGTCGTGCGATCGCCCGTTTTCTATCACTTCATCCCCACAATCTGGCGCAAAAAACTGAGGTGATCATCGAGCACTTTCGCCAATGTGTCATGCCTAAAATTGGCGGCAAGGCTAAAGCAATGCTAATTACAGCCTCTCGTCCCCATGTAATTCGTTACAAAGAAGAATTCGACAACTATGTGAAGGAACAAGGCTACACAGACATCAGAGCTTTGGTCGCTTTTACCAAATTTACAGACAGAGAAACGAATATTCAATACACCGAATCTGCTATTAACGGCTTTGGTGAACGGGAATTACCCGCCAAGTTTGCAGAGGAATACCAACTTCTAATTGTCGCAGAAAAGTATCAAACCGGATTCGACCAGCCGCTATTGCACACCATGTATGTAGATAAAAAACTCTCTGGAGTCAAAGCCGTTCAAACTCTATCTCGCTTAAACCGTACTTATCCTGGAAAAGAAGATACGTTTGTTTTAGATTTTGCCAACGAAGAGCAAGAGATCCTTGCTGCCTTCCAGCCTTACTATGAACAAACCACGCTGGCATCAACTACAGATCCTAACCGACTATATGACTTGAAGAATCGCTTAGATAATTATCAGATTATTTGGTCTAGCGAGGTAGATGCGTTCGCAAGAGTGTTTTTTAAGAGCCAGGAAAAAACAACTAAGCGCGAACATAGTCAACTTCATGCCTTAGTTGATCCGGCTGTTGATCGCTTTAATGACTTGAGCGAAGCACAACAGGATGAGTTCAAAAATACTCTGACAGCGTTTATCCAGCTCTATGCTTTCTTGGCACAGATCATGCCGTTTGCCGAGCAAGAGCTAGAGAAATTCTATGCCTTTGTCCGTCTCCTGCAAACCAAACTGCCAAAACGTAGCCACGAAGCCTTTAAGCTTACTGACGAAGTGGCATTAGAGTATTATCGATTGCAAAAAGTCCGAGAAGGTCAAATTGTCCTGCAAAAAGATACACAATCACCTCTGCAACCAATTACTCAAGCGGGTATACCAAGAGAAAAGGAGCAACAGGCAAAGCTTTCCGCGATTATTGATATCCTTAACAAGCGATTTAACACTGACTTTACTGAAGCAGATAAATACTTTTTTAGCCAAATTGAGGCAGCACTGATTCAAGATCAGGCATTATCTCAGCAAGCTAAAAGCAATTCAATTCAGAATTTCAAATATGGTTTTGATGATGCGTTTCTGACAAAGCTGATCGAACGGATGGATTTGAATCAAGATATTTTTACAAAAGTCATAGACGACAAAGAGTTCGGCGAGGCTGTAAAAGATTGGATGCTAAGGAAGGTATATGACAGGCTAACGCAAAGCCAAGTATAGTCGTCAATTCAAGCCCAATAAGTAGGCTCCCTTAAATACACAAAGATAGAAAGTAAAACTGTATTCTCAAGAAATATTTTCCCTATTGCTGCTATTGTTAAAGGCAATAATGTTAGTGATGTCTTGGGCGATCGCTTTAGCAACTGTACCTAGATCTACTTTTAGATGCCTGAAGTAGTAGGATTAAAGTATTAATTGCTCCTATTCTAGGAGTACAAAAATTATTGTATGCCAGACCCTTTAATGTATCAGCAGGATGCCTTTGTCGTCCTAGAAACCAATCAACCAGAGCAATTCCTCACCCCTGTAGAACTGTTGGAAAAGCTGAAGGTAATTCTTAGCCAACGACAGCATGATTTACCACGAGAGCTACAAAGATTTAACTCTATTGAAGCTCAAGCTCAACATTTACTAGACACTAGCTGCGAACTTGATGTTGAACCTGGGCAATATTTACAGTGGTATGCTGTTCGTTTGGAAAAATAATTTTGTGTTGTTAGTAATTAAGCACTAATCATAACTATCAGCTTTCTGCCTTTGGAGTAGCAACCAGCGCCAAATCAATCTCGTCTTCAGATGGCTGAGTCACTTGTACCTGTACCCCAGGACCAAAAAAGCTTTCCATTTTCTCTTGCTTCTGCTGCCAAACTTCCAAGGGAATTAGGGGGGAATAAAATTCCATAATTAGCGCATAAGCCCCCTCAATCTCAGTCTCCCGTAACCCTTTGATTACTGGTCGTTCCTCGTCTGTGGGGCTAAGATTTAAGTGAGACAAAGAGGTATCAAGGTGTGCCTCTGGACCATAGAGATATCGAGTAACATCCTTACGAATTTTATTTTGAGTAGCAGTTGCCTGTTGCTGTCTTAGGGCAAGAACTTCCGGGGTAGTAGGTTGACTGAAGGAAATTGGCTTGAGTTCCGAGGCTTTGAGCGCTAACCCTCCGAGGAAAAGAGGAATTCCGTAAAAAAATCCGGCTAAATTCAGCGTCGGATTCCCCAGAAAATAAGCGGCGAATCCGACAATCGTTAAAGCACCACCGACAGTTAAACCGAGTGTTCCTAAAGAAGTTTGACGTAGCATGATGATGTATAAAGGCATTACTTCAGTATTATCATCTGCTTTTACTGACTGATTAGCAAAGGGTACCGTTATTAAGTAGAGTGTGCCTTTAGTGGTAGTAGTAGGTACTAAGATTTTGAAAAGAGCGATCGCTTACTCTCATAAATTTGGCGTAACTGGGACTACCATTACCCGAGAGCGTATCTCTATAGCAGTAGAAACTCCAAAAACAAGCAGATTGTCCCAGAAGAGTGGAGGGTTGCTGAAAAAACTCTTAGTTGAATAGTCTTTATATAAGTATTTTCTAGCTAGACCAAAAATCTTAAATCAGCCAACTTTAGAGGACACTATATACTTAACTAAAGGGTAAAGTTGTTAATTACTTGTTAAGCAAGTAGATCATCGGTCAAAAAGGAATTAAAAAATGGATCAACAAACGCTTCGAGAACGAATTGCTGTAATTGAAAGCAAACGAGAGTCTTTGTTGCGCCTGCTGGAAGAACCTAACTTAGGAACTCTGAGGATCGACGTTAATCAGGCTTTAGAAGAAATGGATGATCTAATTGATGAGTTTAGACGTACTTTCCCAGATCTGGAAGTAAATTAAACTGCATTTTAAAAGTGGTTAGTTAAAAAATACGCTGGAGCTACAGTTTAATGTTTGCTCCAGCACTTAACAAAATAATTATTTTAATTAAATTGAATACAAGTAACAGGTTTCACTAAACAAATTATTTGTAAAACCTGTTAATTTTATACCTATCTAACATTTTTTGCAATAATTTAGCGCTTGGCTACCCGTTGTCCTAGTTCCTTAACTAATTTAATTAGCTCAGGAGTTGCTGTATCTTTTTTACAAAAAGCATCTAAGCTGCCACTTGTGCTTGTATCTTTAAGCTTCGGGTCTTCTTGAGATGAATAAGCAATTATTTGAGTTTTGGGGTCAATATCTTTAATATGCGTTGACGCACTCCAACCATCCATAACCGGCATTTGGAGATCAAGAATAATTACATCGGGATGGTAGCGTTTAACCATCTGTATAGCTTCTTGACCATTGCTGGCTAAACCAACTAATTCTATGTTTTCCTGGCTAGATAAAGCTAACTTAAGACTAAAACGAGTTAGTTCATGGTCATCAACCACAAGGACTCTAAGGGTAGTGGACTGATAAGACAACATTAACATCCGAGGTAATAGAAAATGATTAATTAAATAATGTTTTAATCTTATGGTGATTTAACCCTCAAGTAACTCTATCCTCTGGTTGAATCCTGGCAAATAATTCTTTCAGGCGGCAACTAAAACATAATAATACAATTTGTAAACTATTTATATTTATCACGGGGCTTACGCAAAAACTCTTTCAAACTCTTATTTCTTTGTGTACTACTCTGCCTTGAAGCCGCTCCGCGTCTATGTGTTCTAAACGCTGTCGCTACACTACGTGAAGGCGGTAGCCTGCGGCAAGCCGCGAAGCGTCTACGTTTTTGGGTTACTGGTACGTAAGTCCTGTATCAGCTATTAGTTAGAGTAGAGATAAGCTGATGTTTCTACTCTAACTTCATACATATTCTGATTGCGTTCAGGTTGTACTTACTGAATGTAGTGCCATTTCCATCAAAATTTCTTGGGAACTTGCTTGCGGACAATCGGCGGCGGGATGTCGCTGAACATAACGTCCATCAGGCTGCAAATCCCATGCATTACGGTTATCTGCCAACATAATACCGAGGATTTCTTGCAGATCCTTGGCAATGCCTAAATCCTCGATTGGTGTAATTGCTTCTACTCGGCGATCAAGGTTACGCGGCATCCAGTCAGCACTACCAATATAAATTTCTTCTTCAGCGTTATTGTGGAAGTAAAAAATTCGGGAGTGTTCTAAAAAGCGACCCACAATAGAGATTACCCGAATATTCTCACTTATTTCTTTAATGCCCGGACGCAAACAGCAGATCCCACGCACAATCAAATCAATTTGAACGCCAGCGCGTGAGGCTTTGTAGAGGGTGGCGATAATTTGCGGATCGACGAGGGCGTTCATTTTGGCAACGATGCGACCAGGAAAATTGTTTTTACAGTGTTCAATTTCTCGCTCAATTAAGGCAATCATGCGATCGCGCATATTCACGGGTGCAACCAATAACTGCCGATAAGAGCGTTGACGAGAGTAGCCTGTGAGATAATTAAATAAATCAGTTAAATCAGCCCCTAAAGATTCCCGACAGCTAAACAGTCCTAAGTCTGTATAAAGTCGCGCCGTCTTTGGGTTATAGTTGCCAGTCCCAATGTGAACATAGCGGCGAATCCGGTCTACTTCTCGGCGCACCACCATGACAATTTTAGAGTGTGTCTTTAGCCCTGCTAGACCATAGACTACATGAACTCCGATGCTTTCTAGTCGCCGCGCCCAATAAATATTGTTTTCCTCATCAAAACGGGCTTTTAGTTCCATAAGTACAGCCACCTGCTTGCCGTTTTCTGCGGCTGCAATCAGCGCATTCATAATCGGCGAGTCTCCAGAGGTGCGGTATAAAGTCATTTTGATTGCTAGCACATCTGGATCGTGGGCAGCATGAGTAATAAAACGTAGGACGGTGGAGGAAAACGAGTGATAGGGATGATGTACTAGTAAATCCCGTTCGCGGATTACAGCGAAAATGTCGTTGCCTTCCTCTGCTTCCTGTCCATCTTCGTCTGTATTCGGGGTGCTAATTCTTTGGAAAGGAATTGGCACTACAGACTTCCAAACTGGATCTTTAAGAGCGGGAACTGGCAATGCCATAAACGACATTAAATCCCCCAGTCCTAATAGTCCGTCTATTTCGTATACATCACTCTCGGCTAAATCTAGTTCTCGTAATAGCCTGCCACGTACAGATTCAGGAGTTTGGGATTGAATTTCTAGCCGTACTGTAGAACCGCCGACACGCCGTTTGCGGAGTTCCTGCTCGATCGCTAGCAGTAAGTCATCTGCTTCATCTTCTTCCACTGTTAGATCAGAATCACGGGTAATCCGAAACGGATGATATTCCTGAATATTCATCCCTGGGAACAGTGATTCTAAATTATGGGCGATCGCTTGTTCTAAAGGCACTCCCGTCCAAATCCGCGAGTGTCCCTTGTGTGAACGCAATTCCTCCGGCAGAGGTACAAACCTGGGCAGTACCTTTGGTACTTTAACTCTGGCAAAAAATTCTTCCTCAGTTTCGGGATTTTTGACTACTACTGCTAAGTTAAGGCTGAGATTGGAGATATGGGGAAACGGATGGCTAGGGTCAACTGCCAAAGGCGTGAGAACTGGAAAAATTTGCTCCTCAAAGTAACGTTGGAGATAAGCGCGCTGTTCCTGATTTAGATCAATGTAGTCGAGGATGTTTATCCCTTCTCGTGCTAAATGAGGGCGGATTACTTGCTCAAAGTGATGATGTTGTTGAGTAACCAAGGGCCGCAGGCGTTGGCTAATTACTTCTAGCTGTTCTTGAGGGGTACGACCATCAGGACTTAACTTACTTACCTTTGCTTCTACCTGCTCCTTTAAAGCAGCAACGCGCACCATGAATAATTCATCTAAGTTGGAACTAAAAATCGCTAAAAACTTGAGACGCTCTAAAAGTGGTGTACGCGGATCGCAGGCTTCATGCAGAACTCGATTATTAAACTCTAGCCAACTCAACTCGCGGTTGAAATAGTATTGTGGATCGCTGAGATTAATTTCAGTAGCAGTCTTTTTTGATTTAGGCATGGTTCCGAGTCACTGCAAACCCTGATCCTACAGGCGTTTTTAAATGATGAATAAATATATCAGCTAATATGCCTTGAGCGCTTCTGCCTTAAGTTGAAACAAACACAGTAGTACCTGTACTATTCTCAAAATACTTCATCTTCTATACCGCGCCACCATTCGCCCAGATTCATCAAGTCGTGGTGAATGTCTGCCAACTGATTTGCATATTCTTCCGGTGACAGCGTTGCTTGACGTTCTTGAAGTTTCTTAAGGCGTAGTTGTACCAATAGCCAAGGTTTTGAGATACTGTCTGTTGCTTCTAGGTACTGTGCTAGTTCTTTGCTATCCATAATTTCAATTTAATTTTAATTTGAAAAATTCACGTATAGAGCCTTTTATCATGTTAGAGCGCTGGAGGCTTTTGGAGGAGAAATTTCTACTTTGCAGTCTTAATATCTAAATTACTGCTGAATATTCCTCTAGCAAGTTTTAAAGAGTGCTGGAAAAAGTAAAACTATTTAGGCATTTACTCATAAGGAGATGATCAAGCTGTGCCTAAAAAATGGATAGTAGATTTAATTATTGGTGCGAGTGTAGCGATCGCCTCTACACCAGCAGTGAACGCTCAAGGTGTACTGACAGAGCAACAGATATCTGTGAGTTTGGCACAAGAAGCCGCGATCGCCGCGCTTGACCAATGTCGCAAAGATGGTTATCGAGTCTCAGTTACGGTAGTTGACCGTTCTGGTCAAACTAAAGTCTTAATGCGTGACGATGGCGCTGCTCCGCATACACCAGATACAAGTCGCCGTAAGGCTTACACAGCGCTGACATTTCGCACTAGCACAAGTGAACTTGCTGCACGGATCGCTAGCAACCCAAGTGCAGCCAATCTTAAGGACATAACAGATGTGATCATTCTCGCTGGTGGCTTACCGATTCGCACTGGCAATGCAGTTATTGCAGGTATCGGTGTAGGTGGTGCGCCCAGTGGTGATAAAGATGAGATATGTGCCAAAGCTGGTGTTGACAAAATTATTAATGGTAATTAGTCATTAGTCATTGGTTATTGGTCACTAGTAACTTGTTTTAAGCTTAATGGTGTCTGTCCACTTACCTACGTACTTTAGTTAAAGCAAATAAAAAACAGCCACGATTTTATTCATGACTGTTTTCAAGACTCAATTATTACACTATCTTTTAGCGGCTTGCCATTTCATAGCGCTTGTTAATTTCATCCCAGTTAACAACATTCCACCACTGTTTTAAATACTCAGCGCGTTTATTCTGGTACTTGAGATAGTAAGCGTGTTCCCAAACATCATTTCCCATAATCGGGAAGTGACCTTGAGTTGTGGGACTGTCTTGGTTGGGTGTACTCGTGACCTCAATTTTGCCGTCTCCTGTGCGGACTAGCCAAACCCAACCACTACCAAATTGTTTAGTTCCAGCATCATTAAACTTTTGCTTAAAACTCTCAAAGTCGCCAAAGTTATCTCTAATCGCATCAGCGATCGCCCCAGTTGGCTCACCACCTGCATTAGGAGCCATAATTTGCCAGAACATCGTATGATTCACATGACCGCCACCGTTGTTACGCACCGCAGAGACGATATCCTGGGGCAGAGTATTCAGGTCTTTAATTAATTCTTCCGGACTTTTGGATTGCAGATCCGCGTGTTTTTCTACTGCGGCGTTTAAGTTATTGACGTAAGCCTGATGGTGCATATCGTGATGCAACTGCATCGTCTGAGCGTCAATGTACGGCTCTAGTGCGTCGTAGTTATACGGTAAAGGGGAAAGTTCAAATGCCATTGTGTAAGATCCTTGGTTAAGCGCTTTCCAGTCAAGAGAGCTAAATTTAGAAGCTCTAGCACCTAATGCATGATGTTATTTACTATTCACTGCTGAAAAACAGGGTGAAATAAAACTTAATGCTTAATTTTGTTAGTAAATAGTTAGAAAGCAGCTATATTTCAGCTTTCTAGCGGCTTTTAGAGCAGGCATTAGTTAAACATAATACAGGTAGGAATTTGCGGAAGTAAGAGTAAGCGATCGCCTAATTACTAATTTAAGTAAAGAAGTTTAACTAATGTTTACAAAATAATGAGACTGTTATCTCAGCAAATGTCTACGAATCAAAGCGCAAGGCGCAAGTTTTTAGTCATTAGTCCTTAGTCCCTAGTTAACCACACGCATTAGGAATATGCTTGGCAGGAGTCGGAGTAGGAAGTGCTAGCCCAAATCATTCGCAGGGTAAGTATTTAACAATTATGACCAATGACTAGTGACTAATGACCAATGACTAGTGACCAATGACTAATGACTCTGACAACAGTTAATAATCTCAGCTACAACTTGGGCAACACTTTTACCATCAGTATCAATTTCAATTGCATCCGGTGCTTTTTGTAGAGGGGCAAATTCACGGTTGCTATCTTTCCAGTCGCGTTCAGCAATGTCCCTTTCTAGCTGCTCTAAACTTACATTCTGCCCTTGATCTTGTAAATCCTGCTGTCGCCGCCGCGATCGCTCTTGGACAGATGCAGTCAAGAAAATCTTTAAATCAGCATCAGGAAAAACATGAGTACCTATATCGCGTCCTTCAGCGACTAAACCACCTTTACGTCCCCAACGTTGCTGTTGTTGAACAAGTGCTTGACGGACAGCGCTTTGAGCAGCGATCGCGGAGACTTGGGATGTTACGCGCATTGAGCGAATTTCTTGAGTAACATCTTCACCATTAATCCAGACTTGCACTGGTTCTAAGTTGTTGCTAGGGATAAGTTCAATACAGCAGTTACGGGCTATTTGAGCGATCGCCTCTTGATCTTCTAGCCCAACTTCCAATTGCAGCACCAGCCAAGTTAACGCTCGGTACATCGCGCCTGTATCTAGGTAAAGTAGTCCTAGTTCCTGTGCTACTAAGCGAGCTACCGTTGATTTTCCGGCTCCTGCTGGACCATCAATCGCTACAACAGGTTGGCGATGATCCAAAATTATATTATCAATTAACCGCGCCGCACCAATTCGAGCCGCTACGCCCAGCATTCCTGACTCCTCTATATTTGCCAAAGGCATTAACGTTGTGGGATGTACCAATTCAACATACTCTGGGGTCACGAGTTGAGTTGCCAATTGAGTTTTAACAATTTCAATTAAAGCCGCCGCCGAATTTTCTTTGTTGTTAAAAGCTTGTTCAGCTGCTTGTAAACTCTTGTACAACACCGCCGCTTGCTGTTTTTGCTCAGGTGTTAAATACTGATTCCGGGAACTTAATGCCAAACCCGAAGCTTCCCGCACTGTGGGACAGCCAACAATTTCTAGGGGAAAATTTAAATCTTTTACTAACTGCCCAATAATTGCTAGCTGCTGACCGTCTTTTTGACCAAAATAAGCGCGATCGGGCTGTACTACATTAAATAGTTTAGCGACAATCGTCGCTACCCCTTGAAAATGTCCAGGTCGAAAGCGACCACACAAAACCTCAGTCATTTCAGCTGGGGGAACAATTTGAGTCAGAACCTGATTTTTAATTCCCATTTCTTCAGCAGTAGGAGCAAAGATGGCATCTACACCTGCTTGTTCACATAGTTGCCGATCTGCGTCTAAACTTCGGGGATAGCGTTGATAATCCTCTGTTGGTCCAAATTGCAGAGGATTAACAAAAATACTGACAATTACTGTTGTATTTTCTTGCCGCGATCGCCTCAGTAAACTTAAATGCCCTGGATGCAGAGAACCCATAGTCGGCACTAAACCAATTGTGGCTGGAGAAGCCGTTTTATTAGTAGGTTGCCACACCCGATTTCTAGCTCGGCGTAGACTTAAGTAACATCGCAACGCTGCAACAGTCGTAAACAGGCGCACCAAAATCTCCTAAGTGTTTCTTGCATCCACCCGTTAGTTTATCGCCAATGGCTAGATGCAGAACAAATAAGGTTCATCTGCCGCAGAGCGCTAGCACTTTTATTAAGAAGAATACAGGAGACAGCGCAAAGCACCTCCAGCAGTTGCATCTGGGATTTAAAATCCCAGATTGCTTGGAGGCGGAGCGGAGGAAACCTCCGTAGACGCGGAGCGGCTTGTCCCCGGACATCAAAGCGATGTGTTCGAGAGGAGACACAAAATAGTTATGAGTTTTAAGTTCTAAGTGTTGAGTTAATTACTTACTCCTCCTTCTTTAATTCAAAATTCAAAACTCACGCATTCAAAACTATTCCCTGACCCCTTTACTTTTATCGTGTCGATACAGCCCTCTGATTTCTCTGGCTACCCAGCACCTCAACCCGTACCGGAGCAACACCACTTTGCATTACTCCCACTATGCGAGCCGCAGCAGCAGAAAGGTCAATAATTCGACCTCTGGTGAAGGGACCGCGATCATTAATTCGCACTACTACAGAACGACCGTTGCGGACATTGGTTACTCGGACTTTTGTGCCAAAAGGTAAGCTGCGATGCGCTGCTGTTAAGGCATTTTGATTAAATCTCTCGCCACTGGCACTACGGTTGCCATGAAAGCCAGGACCGTACCATGAAGCCATGCCATTTAGCCTAATTCGCACTGGTCCCATAGAAATTTGCTGTGGTAGTTTCAATCGCCGCGATCGTTTTTGCTGTTTTGGCGGTGCGGGCTTACCAGTGACTTCGCGTAAAGGAGGAGCGTTGCCTAGCAATCGCCGCAGACGATTAGTAGCTTGCAGGGCATCTTCGCTGAGGTCAGTGGTTTTATCTGGCAACCTGGTTTCGGCATTAATCTCAACTAAATCTGAACCGTTAGCTTTAATGAGATAGCGATCGCCTTGCGCCTTACTTCCAGCCCAGGCAACTGTAATTTTACTAGCATCTACACTATCTAGGCTCAACTGGTTAACTTTAGCCGCTACTGCTGTCGCCCGCCACACCGCAGTATTTGCAGCTTGGTCATTGTTTTCAGTTCCAACAGCAGCCTGTTTATTGAAATTAGCTAAATTTTCTGCTGTTGCTACCTTGGTTTGGGTGCTAGTTGCAGCTGGATTAGAACTAAGGAAGGTAAGAATGGGAATGTTCCGCACATAAAGCGTCGCCGCTTGTTTTCCTGCCAATTCATGAGGCTGAATTCTGGCAATTACTGTGTCTGCCTTGGGTGCGGCGGATTGGTATTCACCTACCTTAACAACGTTGTTTGGTTGAGATGCTGTTACTTGGGGAGACATTGCCTGGCTTACCCTTGAAGAATTAACTTCTTGGGCTGATTCAGCATAACCTGACAAAGGTATACCAAAAGCAGTTGTTAATAGGGCGGCAGTAGTCCACAAAATTTTTTTATTCATGCGTCCGTTGTAAATTGCACTTCTCTATTCGAGGTTGGAGCTAACTAGGGGTACTTGGATAACGGCAAGGCGTTGCCCTAGTGAACTCGTAGTCGTTACGTTTTCACTTTTGATTCACAACTGCAACAGACTATCACGAAGTTTTTGGATTGGGGATCAGTGCTAAACCCTAAACTGAAAAATTTAATCAAAACTTTCACCTCTGTTAAAGACTAAATGTGGCTCTAGAGGGATGTTTACGGATTTTAGGTATTTTATTTAGCTTACAAAAAACTTTATTTATCTTTACAAAAGTTTACGCAACCAGGAAAATAGCAATAAAAATAGTCCCTAGTCATTAGCATACATACCAAGGACTAATGACCAATGACTAGTGACTAATGACTCTGAAGATAAACTAATGACTTTTTCTAGATGAGACAAGTAGAATACATCCGAAGATCGGTTCAGTTTCAGGTACTTTATAGGCATGGATTATCGGGAAGCAGGTGTTGATGTCGAAGTTGGGAGAGCATTTGTCGAGGGAATCCGCAATTTAGTTCATAGCACTCATCGACCTGAAGTAATCGGTGGATTTGGTGGATTCAGTGGTTGCTTTGCGCTACCGACAGGGTTCAAGGAACCAATTTTAGTTTCTGGGACAGATGGTGTAGGTACAAAGCTAAAACTTGCCTTTTTGCTTAACACTCATCACACCGTAGGCATTGATTTAGTGGCAATGTGTGTGAACGATGTGTTAACGGTGGGAGCAGAACCGTTGTTTTTTTTGGATTATTTAGCTACGGGAAAGTTAAATCCACAGCAGTTGAGTGAAGTAGTTGCTGGCATCAGTCAAGGCTGTAAACAAGCTGGGTGTGCCTTGCTGGGAGGAGAAACGGCAGAAATGCCTGGTTTCTATAAATCAGGTGAGTATGACTTGGCTGGCTTTTGTGTGGGAATTGTGGAAAAAAGTCAGATGCTGGATGGTTCACAGGTACAAGTGGGCGATGTAGCGATCGCTTTGGCAAGCCAGGGTATCCATAGCAATGGCTTTAGTTTGGTGCGAAAAATAATTGATGAAAGCGCCTTTGAGTGGAGTAATAACCTGGATTTTACTGAAGGCAAGAGCTTAGGAGAGACTTTTCTTACTCCTACACGAATTTACGTTAAACCTGTTCTTAACGCACGTAAAGCGGGGCTAGAAATTCACGGTATGGCTCATATTACTGGCGGCGGGTTGCCAGAAAATTTGCCTCGCTGTCTAGGGGAAGGTCAATCGATTCAAATTAATCTTAACAGCTGGTCTATTCCACCTATTTTTCAATGGCTAGCTGAGACTGGCTCAGTTAATCCTTCAGCAATGTTTAATACTTTTAACATGGGCATTGGTTTTGTACTACTTGTGCCACCAAATAGAGTTCAACAGGCAATTAGCTGGTTCACTTCACAGGATATCGAAGCATTTGCGATCGGTGAGGTGATCAGGGGTTCAGGTAAAGTGGAGGGATTACCTAATTAAGCAAGACCTTCAACTTTACTGCATTCTTACAAAGGCAGCACCCGAATTTGAATCGGAGGAGTAAGATTGTACAGAGCTGATTAAGGGATGCTGTCCTAATAGCCCTATTTCAGAGGTAACAAGTTTCCCCAAGACATGAAGTTGTACGCTCAGCGTTGTCTTCCTGAGAGGAGAGACTTGTTAACAAACAAGATGGACAGCAATTAAGGAAGAGGAACAAGTAGGATCAATTGCCATGCTTGATTCTTGCACTTGGAAATCGGTATCGTATGCCAGCGATCGCAATGTGTTCTAATTTGATCTTGATGACTACGAAAAAGCTAACTTAAAATATAGGTAACAAATAAAACTTGTATTTCTTAAATTACATATTTTTACTATATAATTTTTGAAAAAATAAAAATAATTATTGCTGATTATTCAGAAGGTATCCCTGAAAACCGATAGGATATTACTATTGCATTGTTACGCCTTTAAAGCTATTTATCCTTATCTATTCGGGACTATCAATTAATAAACATAATCAAAATTGGTAGATAGCCTGACTTACTACCTACCAAATACTACTTTCTAACGCCCAGGAACAACAGTCCTTTGCGTATCTTGATTAATGCTGCTGTTGGAATTGGGAACACCTACTAAATAGGGTGATGGAATCGCTTCTGCACGTCCGGCATTCACTAAGGCTTGGTAGACAAAAGCAGCGACTTCTGCCCTTGTAGCTGGGCGGTTAGGATTTAATTGGCTAGGTGTAGGATAGTTCACCACCAATTGTCGCGCAGTTGCCGCCGCCACCGGACCAGTAGCATAGCTGGGAATTTGGGAAGCATCAGTGTAAACTGAAAGCGCACTGGGATTGTCAGAACTTAGGTTCAAACCATTGGCTAAAGAGACTAACACTTGAACCCTGGGGATTTGCTGTTGTGGTTGAAATTCACCGCCTGGATACCCAGCAACGAAACCACCACGAGAAGCTGTTTGAATTGCCTGATAGCCCCAAAAATTACGGCTAACATCTTTGAAATCAACCGCCTCGCGTTGGGGTGTTGGGGAAAAGGCTTTGCTGACAATGGCAGCAAACTGGGCGCGTGTAACTGGCTCGTTAGGTTTAAATGTGCCGTCAGGAAATCCTGCAATAATGTTTCTGGTGGCTAAGGCTTCAATATAGCGTTGCGCCCAATAATCTTGAACATCAGCAAATAAATTTCCAGTCAAATTTACTCTGCCTGAAATCCGCTTAGGATCGAGTTCGTTGCCAACAGCTAGCAAGATATTTCCACGAGTTGCATTGTACAAATCATTGCGAGTATTGCCACGGATCACGTTTTTACCCGCACTCTCTACAGAGCCGATATCCGGTTGAGCGTTAACGGTTGCTACGATACCATCTCGCTGATTATTCTCAATCACGTTATTCCGCAGGGTAGGACGGGCAGACTCTGAGATGTAAACACCGTCTTTGTTTTGGTTAATTTGGTTATCTGTCACCAAAGGCGATGAAGCACCACCGATCGCTAGACCAAAACCAGTGTCCTGAAATAAATTGTTGCGAATTTCTCCTTGGGCAGATCGAGCTACAGAAATACCGTTACCACTGTTTTTAGTAAAGACGTTAGCTTCAATCGTCGGATTAGCTGTGCCAGTGATAAAAATGCCGTCTCGGTTATTGTTGGTAAATGTATTATTCCTAAGTGTGGGATTTGTCGATTCAATCCAAAGCCCCGTCCCGCGTGTATTTGGATTACTGATAGTAACCCCAGTAATAGTGCTATTGTTTTCAGCGCGAACTGTAACACTTTGACGCGCAAAGGTGGGACTGACGTAAGTACCACCGCCAGTAATTATGGTGTTTTGACCTTTAGTAGCTTCCTCGCCGCGAAGTGTGACACCTTGAGGGATAAGAAGCGGGAATACTTCTCCAGTCTCACTGCTATAGTTGCCAGGAGCTACCTGAATAGCTGTACCAGACTGTGCTTGTCCAAGAGCATAGGAGATTGTTTTATAGGGAGCTGCTTCAGTATTACCAGCACTAGGGCTATCTGTCCCAGTTGCTGAATTAACGTAAATAACTCTTGTAATTGCAGGAGGTTGACTTGTTGTAGTTGGAGTTTGATTTGTTGGAGTTGGGCTTGTAGTTGGAGTTGGAGTTGCTGGAGTCGGGCTTGTAGTTGGAGTTTGATTTGTTGGAGTTGGGCTTGGAGTTGGAGTTGCTGGAGTCGGGCTTGGAGTTGGAGTTTGGGTTGGGGTTGGGCTTGGAGTTGGAGTTTGGGTTGGAGTTGGGCTTGGAGTTGGAGTTTGGGTTGCTGGAGGAGAGGTTATAGTCGGAACTTCAACTGGAGCTGGATTTTGGTTTGTGGTTGGAGTTTGGTTTGTAGTTGGAGTTTGGTTTGGGACTGGAGTTTGATCTGTTGTTGTCGGTACAACAATTTGGGCAAGCTTCTGAGAAGACGCATTTGCCTTAGTTGGTAGTGTCGTTACTCCACTAGAAATAAGTAATAAAGCACTTAGTCCTGCCCTCAGTGGTAGCTTAGATATACAGCATTTGCTAGAGAGCAAGCTAAAAATAGTGGATTGGTGAATGTAATAATTCTGAGTCATCTTAATTTACTTATGTGATGTCCTGAATAAAGGTACGCTGATCAAGCAAAAAGATAAAACTTTTTTACTTTTATTTATGCAGTAGGAAATAATCCACATATTTCTAGACAATTGCAGATCATAAGCGCTTGAAACCATTGCAAAACTATAGTCGATGTGACAAGTTACTCTAGCACTGGGTTCCTTAACTAAAAACAGGCTAGCGATTAGTGCAAAGCAATGTGTTCGAGAGGGATTAGGAAATGTAGCAGCCTTGGTTAAGTAAAATATCGCAACTAATTGTACTGGTTATCGTCATTAAATATAGATGTTTGGATGCTTTAAATGCGCTTACTGTTTTTGTCGCTGCGTCGGGCGTTAGTTTTAACGGCAAGTGCTAGTATTTTGCTCTCCAGCACTATTTTGATACCTAATTGGGGCTTGCGTGAAGCGATCGCAGCCGAGCAAGTGGTACTAAAGTATCGTATCTTCCGGGAATCTATTGCTGTTGAGGAGCTATCAACCTTTGCCCAAACCGGTGAACTCTCAAAATCACTGCGAATCAATTTAGCATTGGCGCGACAAGATCCCAAAGCTGTGCGTCGGTATTTGACTGAACCTGTGAAAGTTAATCCAGTTTTATTAGATCGCTTACTCAATAGTCCGGCTGGGAATTTTGTCCTTGATCAAGTTAGTCAAGTTGTGCATACGCCTTCAGGTAAAGCAGATCGGCAAGCATTACGCGCTGCCTTGATAGTATCTGCTAGTCGTAATAACGATATTTCATTAATAGAAATTATCCAAAACTATCCAACTCAAGTGGTACAAGTGGAAGGCGATCGCCTTGAAACTGCTTACCGCCAACTGCGCCGACTAGGAGGACGTTTACCAGAATTATTAAATAGTCGTTAAGTTCCAGTTCTGAATCAAGCTGTTGTCAACTCAAAACTTTTCAGTAAGCTAGGGTTTCTAATGTTTCGCGTAAATAGCGGCGTACCCGGTAATCTAGGCTTTCGTATTCATGCTCTAAAGGTAGACGCTCTAGCTGCCAGCGTTGAAAACCTGAACTAGCCGCGATCGCTTGTTTCAAGCTTTGCCAGATTTGAGATTCAGAGCCTTGGAGATCACAATAAGTAGGAACCATATTTACTCAAGCCTCAGTTTTAGCTGGATCAATTAGGGCGGACAAAATTTAATTGACTTACAAGCCTACAATTGTGAGTCAGTTTGTGGTTTAGCTTTGCCTCCACCAAACTGCCTTGCAGCCGGATTGTATCTTTATCTAAAGAATAAGGTTTTGTAGTCGTAAATCCTGCATCACTAGTAACAAAAAAACTTTAACTATACCTTGTAGATAAGTTCCAAGGTGAGGTAACGAAAAATAAAAATTATTGCTTTACCTTTCGCTTTCCTCACCCAAGACGTGCTTACTTCGTAAGCGTGAGCGTACGACGCTTGGTTACCATCTGGAAGGCTTCAATAATATCGCCTTCAGCCCAGTCATTGAATTTATCAATGCCAATGCCGCATTCATAACCCGCATTTACTTCCCGAACATCTTCCTTCATCCGTTTTAGCGAATCTAAGGAGCCTTCATAGACTACCTTACCGCCTCGACGCACCCGCACTTTGCAATTGCGGAGCATCTTGCCAGAGAGAACATAGCAGCCAGCAACTGCACCTTTACCCACAGTAAATACGGCACGTACTTCTGTTTGACCTAAGGGTTCTTCTACTAATTCTGGCTCCAAAAGCCCCTCTAGAGCGCCTTGGATGTCTTCCAGTAGTTTGTAGATAATATTGTACTCCCGCACATCTACACCAGCTTCATCGGCGGCTTGTCTAGCACCACTGGCAAGCGTAGTGTTAAACCCAATAATCACAGCGTTACTAGCAGCAGCTAAGTCAATATCCGTTTCCGTGACTTCACCAGGAGCAGCTAATAGCATCCGGATTTGGACTTCGTTTTGTGGAAGTTGTTTGAGCGCTCCGACAATTGCTTCTAAGGAACCTTGGACATCTGCTTTCAGAATTAAGTTGAGTTCTTTTAACTCGCCTTCTTGTGCCTGAGCAGAAAGAGTCGTTAAGGTAGCGCGTCCCTGCATTAGGCGGGATTGACGTTGTTTGTCTGCTCTGCCTTCGGCGATCGCCCGGGCTTCTTTTTCGTTTACGAAGACCTCAAACTCATCACCGGCGGCGGGTACATCATTTAATCCCAATACTTCTACCGCAAAGGAAGGACCTGCAGCTTCTACTCTTCTGCCTCGATCATCAACCATTGCCCGTACCTTACCCAAAGCAGCACCAGCTACCAAGATATCGCCCACCCGCAGGGTGCCATTTTGTAGCAGCAAAGTAGCAACTGGTCCCTTAGCTTTATCTAGATGAGCTTCGACTACTGTTCCTTTAGCAGAGCGATCCGGATTCGCCGAGAGTTCTTCTACTTCTGCGACTAAGACAATCATTTCTAGGAGCGTATCGAGATTTTCTCCCTTGATCGCGCTCACTGGAACCATAATTGTTTCACCGCCCCATTCTTCCGGCGTTAGCCCATACTGTGTCAGTTCTTGCTTCACACGGTCAGGCTGTGCGCCTTCTTTGTCGATTTTATTAATCGCTACAATAATCGGCACTTGAGCAGCTTGGGCATGGCTAATCGCTTCAATTGTTTGCGGACGCACGCCATCATCAGCAGCTACTACCAAGATGGCAATATCTGTAACTCTTGCTCCTCGCGCCCGCATAGCTGTAAATGCTTCATGACCAGGGGTATCAAGGAAGACGATCTGCTGGGGAGTGCCGTCGTGTTCTATATCCACATGATAAGCACCGATGTGCTGGGTAATGCCACCTGCTTCACCTTGCGCTACTTTAGTTTTGCGAATTGAGTCGAGCAGGGTTGTTTTGCCGTGGTCTACGTGACCCATAATTGTCACTACTGGTGGACGGCGCTGGAGGTGTTCTAGATCCTCTGCATCTACCATCTCAGTTACTTTACGGGCTTCTGCTTCTGGTTCTGCGGTTTCTACTTCTACTTCTAATTCCTTAGCTACTAAGGTAATTGTCGGAATATCCAAGTTTTGCGTAATATTAACCGCCATCCCTTTTTGGAACAGAATTTTGACAATTTCTGTATCTTGAACTGCTAGTTGTTCAGCTAGTTCTTGAACTGTCAAATTACCTGTAACTATTAGCTTTTCTGGACGCTCTTGCTTCTGTTCTGGTTCGCGGCGACGGTTTTGTTCGCGGGAGGAACTAGACTTTTTAGCTCTCACAGCAGCAGGGGAAGCGGAGGAAGTAGCAGGTACTTGCCCTGGACGGCTGGTTTTTTGTTTTGGCGGACGCGCGATCGAAAGACTAACTTGAATCGGAGCCTCTAGATCAATGTCGCTGTCGTCTAAATCTTCTTCTTCGTCAAGATCGACAAGGGGTTTGAGCCGCTTGACTTTAGTGCCAGCCTTGCCACCCTTACCTCCATCTTGTCCTTCGTCAATTTCTTCCTCCTGCCATTTCTTCCCGCCTTTAACCGGACGTGGTAGTGCGGGTCTCCTTAGCAGTTCCTCGCCATCTAACAGCGTTACTGTACTATCTGCTTCATCTTCTCCAGTGGAAGCTGCTCCTGGTACGTTGATTTTAGAACGACTAGGAATCGCGGTTACGGCTTCACTTGGACGTACTGGTCTAGGTCGGTGCAGTTCTAAGACTGGTTGAGCTTTGGGCGTTGCTGCCTCTGGTCTTGTTGTACCTGGAGGGCGACGTGCTGGTTTTTCTGTTGTATCTGCTGTTGTCTCTACTGGTTTATCACGCGCTTGGGGTTGGTCGCGTTTAAGGATGGGACGTTCAGCTTGGCTTAAACTTGAAACTAAATTTACTTTTTCTTTAACAGGTCTAGCTGGCGGTCCAGATAATTGCGCTTGTTCAACGACTGGTTTTAAGCTTGGTGAATCTGTTGGTGCTTGGTTTGAAGGACGAATTCTATTCGCTTCTGCTACCTCCGCATCATCAGACGGACGAGTTACTGGTCGCGTCGGCGCTCCTGGTGGCTTTATAGGCGGTGCTGGCGGTGTATATGGACGCGGTGCAGCACTTCCTGATGGTGACTGAGGAGCGATGGGAGCTTGCACTTCAGCAAGATTTGGGTTAGCGCGCTCTATAGTTTTAGGTTTCCGAATTTCCAAAATCTGTTGTTTATGAGGAGGACTAGGTTTTGGTCTCGCTCCCATAACTTGTTGTGAGTTCTTGGGACTATTATTAGACATTTCCCCGCGTGCAGGCGTAGCGCTAGCAATCTGTTTTTCTGCCGCACTGCGAATGCGCTCTGCTTCGGTTTCACTAATAGTGCTGCTATGACTTTTTACTGCTATGTTGAGCTGGTCGCAGATGGCTAATAGCTCTTTGTTATCCAAATTCAATTCCTTTGATAAATCGTAGATTCTGACTTTGCCGTTATTCATCCACTCTTCCTCTTTACCTACCAGTTGTAATTAGATGGCTGTCTGATTTGTGACATCTCCATCCTAAGAGTCCGGTTTTATTGGTTGCCGTTCAAATTTTGCCCGTGCCTCCAACAAAGAAAGAGAGATGTTTGCGTTTCCTGAAACACATTTCCAGTCGCGATCGCGGCACTGGAAATTGCTGTTGTATACTTTGCTTCTTTTTTAATCTTGCACCAACATCTAGAAAATTGTGACAAAACTTTAGTTGCTTGTTAAGTTGAATTCGTGAGAAATCCACCTTTACTATTTTGGCACTAAGCCAAGGCATCCAGTAACCTTTAGATTTTGACAAGTTATTAAGTTGCTTGAATGACAAAAAGCTGTTTGTAAGCAGATGTTTTTAAGATAAAATTTGTAGTGAGTTTTGGGGTGACGCTAATCCCTCGGCTTTACTAATACTATCCTTAGTAGCTAAACGTTGCCATAAAGTTTGGTACAACGTTAACGGTACAGGTTTATGAAGCGATCGCCCCAAGCGATTTTTTTTCTGGGCTGCTTGTAAACAGCTTGCTTGAGGACAAAGATACGCCGAGCGTCCCATCCCCCGATCTAATTGTAACTCTCCAGATGGATAGACGCGAATAATTCTCCAAAACTCTTGTTTCAAAGCTAGCCGACGACAACTTACACAGCGTCGGTAATTAAGTTTCATTAACCACCTCTCGATTTAAAGTTAACTAAAGTAAATTCTTTTAGCACTTTACCAGTATTCACCCCAGGCTAGTTATTATTCAGTCATTAAGCTGAAGCATCAGTTGGCAGCATTTGAGATTCATATTCGTATTCTTCTTCATCTTCCGTCTCGGTTTCAGCTTGAGCTTGATATTGAGCTGCAACCGAAGCAAATTTTGTATCTTCAGCTTCGTAGTCGTACTTTGCTCGGTCTTTAATATCAATTTTCCAACCTGTTAAGCGAGCAGCTAGACGTACGTTTTGACCTTCTTTACCGATTGCTAAACTAAGTTGATCTTCAGCGACCAGTACATGAGTTTGCCGAGATTCTGGATCCATCAACCGCACTTCATCGACTCGCGCCGGACTAAGGGCATTAGCAATATAAGTAGCTGGATCAGGTGACCAACGAATCACATCAATTTTTTCACCGCGCAATTCATTGACTACTACTTGAATTCGCGATCCCCGCGCTCCGATACAAGCTCCCACTGGATCTACATCTCGTTCTAGGGTATCAACGGCAATTTTTGTCCGAGGTCCGACATAACGTGAAGGGGGATTTGCCTCCCGCGCTACGGCAACGATGCGGACGATTTCATCCTCAATTTCTGGTACTTCATTAGCAAAAAGATACACAACTAAACCAGCATCAGCTCTGGAGACGATTAACTGGGGACCTCGTTGTTGACCTTGGCAGACTTTTTTCAGCAAAACTTTAAAAGTCGCATTTGCTCGATAGTTGTCATTCGGCAATTGTTCTCGCTTGGGTAATTCCGCTTCCACCTCCGGCTGACCGAAACCACTGCTAACTGCCATAATCACCGATTGGCGTTCAAACCGTAGCACCCTAGCTTGGAGAACAGTTCCTTCTAAGTCTTGGAACTCTTCTTGAATCATCTGGCGCTGCTGATCCCGTAGTTTTTGTGCCAATACCTGCTTAGTTTGCATCGCCGCCATGCGACCAAATTCTTTCTGCTCTGGAGTTACGTCTAAAACAACAGAATCACCCACAGTCGCTTCAAAAGCAACTTCTTGGACTTCTCGCAGCGAAATTTGATGGTCTGAGTTGCTAACTTCTTCGACGATAGTTTTGGTAGCGAGGACGCGAAAGCCTTCTTCTTCGATGTCAAGTTCAACTTCAAAGTTATTGAAGTATTCTTCTTCAAAATGCTTTTTATCAAAGCTCTGAGCACGACGGTAACGCTCGTATCCTTTAAGTAGTGCTTCTTTAAGAGATGACTGGACAGCAAGACGTGGTAAATTGCGCTCTCGACTGATATTTTCAATTAAGTCTTTGAGTCCAGGTAGACTAACCATTGACATAAAGCTGATCTCCATAAAAATTAAGGAACAGGGGTCAGGGGCAGGTTCACTGCGATCGCAGTTTTGATGTTTAAGTTAACGAAACTTCTGTAATTTCATTACTCAACGGTCAGCCGGAGGAGGCTCCGGCTGCTGCGTTGAGCAAGCTCAAACCTCAAAACTTAAAACTATTTCTAGCCCCTTTATGATCGGCGCTCATCTAGCTGTACCCTGGTGATCACAGAGCGAGGAATAGCGATCGCGCGACCTTTTTGGTTCAAGTAAACTGCCTCCTCATCCCGACGAATCAGCTGACCTGTCCACTCCTGATGATTCTCATACGGTTGGGAAGTGCTGACATTCACAGCAAACCCTTTAAACGAGATGAAATCGCGATCGCTAATTAGTTGCCGCGAAATCCCCGGGCTGGAAACTTCTAGTACATAAGTATCAGGAATAATATCCGCCGCATCTAAGGTAGGTTCTAAAGCCCGACTCATGCGTTCACAATCATTTAGCCCAGTGTCTTGCTCAGGGTTACGGATGTCTACGCGCAAAACTGGTGGGCGTTGGTTGGTGTGAAAAACAACTCCGACTAGTTCCAATCCCAGGTCTGTTGCTACTGGGGTCGCTAAATCAATAATTTGGGGAATCAGAGGATGAGCCATTTGCCAAAATAAAAAAAGTGGGCTAGTACCCACTTCCTGTAAAAAATATCTTCCAAGAAGGTTTAACGGGTGAACCGAGGCTAGTTCATCCCTAATTGCAGTTTATCGCATCCGTCAAGTTACTTAATGCCCTAAAAGGTAAGGCTTCCCTAATCGTGGCAATTTTCCTACTTCCTAGCACATTTAGTGGTCTTTGGAGATTTCCCTAGAGGTGATCTGGTTTACTCGCTTGACCAAGAAAGGCATCTATGCTGAGGGCAGAAGGAAAATCCTTCTAACTTCGGCACGAGTTTTCGCTCTCGACCATCGGCAACACCAGGGGTTACAAGCCCCCACTAAATCCCCGATTTGGTGGCTCTCTTTCAGGTCGGGTTTGAATCCCCAATTGAGACTTTGACTTTCTACCTTCTGCCTCCTGCCCTCTGCCTTCTTCAATGATGAAATCAAAGTTGCTTACACTTGGAATTAGTAATTAGTACCGAATCCGAGGATCAATATAAGCATTTAAAATGTCAATCACAATACTGGCAATTACGACGATCGCCGCAAAAAAAACTAATATTCCTTGCACTGTAGGATAATCCCGTAAGGAAATCGCTTCATACAGTCGATTTGCTAATCCAGGCCAAGAAAAAGTTACTTCAGTTAAAATTGCGCCGCCTAATAAGGAAGCAAACGTTAGTCCCAAAATCGTAATTACTGGAATTAAAGCATTTTTGAGGGCATGGGCTAGCAATATCCGTCTTTCGGGAATTCCTCTGGCGCGGGCTGCCTCTACATAATCAGCTCTTAGCGTTTGCTTAAGATTGACTCGGACAATCCGCTCAAAAATCCCACTGAGTAAAAGACCAAGTGTGAGGCTAGGGAGAAATAGATAGTAAAGTGCTGTGAAAAATTGCGTGAGATTGCCAGTTAAAAGACTATCGATTGTGTAGAGTCCTGTGAAATTTTGGGGAGTAGGTAGTGATGTCGGAAAGCGTGTGCCTAAAGGAAACCAACGTAACTGTACGGAAAAGATTAATTGCATCAACATCCCTACCCAAAATAGAGGCAAGGCGTAAGTAATGATCCCAAATAGCCGTCCTCCGACATCTAGAAACGAGCCAGGGCGGGAGGCTGAAAGTATACCGACAGTGATACCGATAATTAGGGCGATCGCCATACTAAAAACTGCTAGTTCCACTGTTGCCGGAAAGTATTGCTGGATCGTATCCCAAACAACTTCGCCCTGACTGGTGATTGAAGTTCCTAAATCTAGACGCAGTAAACTTCCTAGATAGCGGAGGTATTGCAACCACAAAGGGTCTAGTAGCCCTAATCGTTCACGATATTCTTGCTTGACGCTATCGGGAGCGCGTCCGCCTAATACGGCATCTACCGGATCTCCTGGTGTCGCTCGTAGTAATAGAAATACTACTGTTGTGATTGTCCACAACATTAGGGGAGCCAAAAGCAGGCGAGCCAGAATGTAATATTGCAGGGAACGGGAACGAGACATAGGGATAGACAAGGGGACAAGGGGACAAGGGGACAAGGGGACAAGGGGACAAGGGGAGGTATCTTTATTCCCCAATCAACCAAACAGAAGGATTATTAATCATGCTCACTAAACCACCTAAAACTCGGTTGTAGGTTGCATAAAGTTCTCGACCTGACTCTACATCTAAGTAGTTACATTTAACGGCAAATTCAAGCCATGTTTGAGTCTCGGCGGCTTCTGCTTCACAATCATTCAATTTAGCTACAAAAGCTGCTTGATAACGACGTTTCCTCCATGCCTCAGCTAAATTTGCACAGACAGTTTGCACAGACAGAACGAGATGAGCGACGAATTTGATCTGTTAACGAATATCGCTCATCAGGGGGAAACTTTTTAGATACTTCAAAGATTTTCATAGCGGCATCGAATGCCATTTGATATACATCCAAGTCTTTGTGACTTTTGATTGATACTCTCGCCATCTCCTTGTCCCCTTGTCCCCTTGTCCCCTTGTCCCCTTGTCCCCTTGTCCTCACTCTCAAGCCCCTTTACTGATCTTCCACAGGGGAAGCTTTAAAATTGGGTCTACTTGTAAGTTTTGAATGCCTTTCTGCCCGAAGGCGTAGTCTTTGTTTTGGACTAGGGGAATAGTGGGGACATCAGTTGCTATAAGTTCTTGAATTTGACCAAAGATTTGGTTGCGGGCTTGGGGGTTTTGTTCTTTGCGTTGCTGGGAAATTAATTGATTCATGCGATCGCTGTAGTAAAACGATCCTTGACTACGACTAGCGCCTTCCTCACAGCCAGACTCAGCACTGCCTTTGGTACAACTAAAAAACGGCTGAATGTAATTGTCAGCGTCGCCAAAATCAGGATACCAGTCTAGTAATATAGTTTGATAGATTCCCTTGGGGATGTTGGCAAATAATGTAGCTGATTCCTCGGCTTGTGGTTGAATTTGTACTATCCCTTCTAGTTTTTGCGTTGCATATTCTCTTAACGTACTGGCAACCTGCTCTCGCGTCGGTGAATTTGTGGGGAACACAACCTCTAACTTTAAGGGGTTGTCTTTGGTGTATCCCGCAGCAGCTAAAAGTTCTTTAGCTTTGGCGATGTTGCCGTCGTTATAAGTTGTTTGAAAAACTGGTTTGTAGCTTTCAAAGGTATTAGGAATCATGCTGTAGAGCGGTTCAGCTTGCTGCTTATAAACACGGTTAGTTAGCAAAGAGCGATCAATCATCGCAGCTAAAGCCTGCCTTACGTTAGGGTTATCTAGAGGCTGCTGCTTGACATTCAGCATTAGATAGCTGACCACATTACTTTTTTCTTCAATCGCCTGCCAGCCGCTTGCTGCCGCTTGTTGTTTCAAACTTTCCACTTGCTCAGGATCAAATGTTTGGTAAGCAATGTCTACTGCACTAGTGCGGAAAGTGTTGTATAAGTTGGCAGAACTAGAAAGGATCTGAAAGTCAATTCCCTGGTTGACTGGTTTTTCACCCCAATATTTGTCAAAGACATCCATCCGAATTAAATTTGGCGTGAACTGTGCCAATTTATAAGGACCAGTTCCTACTAACTGACTAGGCTTAAATTTCCCAGTACCAATCTCATAAGCCTTGGGAGAAACAGCACAAGTGCCGGAGAAAGCCAAAAGTGAGGGGAAGGCGGCAAAGGCATTTTTAAGTTTGATCGTGACTTGATCTTTGCCAAAAGCTTGCACCGATTCCACAACATCGCCTAAAAGCGCACTCGGTTTGCCGCCATTTTGGATAAATCTATTTAAAGAAAACGCCATCGCTTCAGCATTGAAGGGCGTACCGTCATGAAAAACAACTCCTTGGCGTAAAGGGATAGTGTAAGTCAGACCATCTTGACTGACTTTCGGCATTGCTGTTGCTAGTTGAGGCTGGAGTTCGTCAGTTCCTAGTTTGTAGGTATAAAGGCGATCGCAAAGATTAGTCAAAACATTCGCAGCTGCTAGCTCGTAATTATCCGCCGGATCGAGCGTTCGCGGCTTGAGTGTTGTCCCAACGGCAATCCGATTATTACCCCCAGCAGTAGGTGTACTCGTTTGCGATGCTGGACGATTATTACAGCTAACAATTAGGATCCACGATAGGAAAAATAACCCGAAAAATTTACCAATCAACCGCCAACGTTTAATGGACAGGCGAAACAAGTTCATCATGTTTGAATTCAAATAAGCTCTCTAGCTATGTCAATTAAAGCTGAAAGCTTACCACCCAACGGGAAGAAAGAAAAGTAAATATACGAGACGTAGCTAAAGTCTTTGACAGTTAGTGATCTATATAGAACAGATTCCCCATTGCACAGAAGGGGAATCCGATCAACCTGCGCTAGATATCCTAAAGCGTGTTTAACTGTATTCCACAGATTTACTATTTTTAGTCCCGTTTGTATTTGGGAGCATTCGCTAAATTGAATAATACAGGGGGAATGATTTTGCGTCTTTCGGTTTAACGTAAACCGATTGTTCCGGCTCTAGCTGCAATTCATCAAACCGTTCGCGGCTGAGGTGCGCTGTGACCACTTGACCATCCTCTAAGGTTAATTCTGCTTGGATTTCCCAACCAAGGTGAATTAGGCGACTAACTCTTGCAGGTACAGTTGTACCATTTTGCTCGCGTTGGATCATCACATCTTGGGGACGCAAGAAGGTTTCAGGATAGGCAGATTCAAAGCCATTGCCCCGGAAAATGTTAGAGGTACTCGGTAAAACATTCACTGGACCAATAAAGCTCATTACGAATGCTGTGGCTGGATGATCGTAAATTTGAGCTGGCGTTCCTACTTGTTCGACTCGACCTTTGTTCATAACCACGATTTCATCGGAAACTTCCATTGCTTCTTCTTGATCGTGGGTAACAAAAACTGTAGTGACGTGAACTTCATCATGCAGGTGACGCAACCAAGCCCGTAAATCTTTGCGAACTTTTGCATCGAGAGCGCCGAATGGTTCATCTAGTAGTAAAACTTGGGGTTGAACTGCTAGCGCTCGTGCTAGGGCTACTCGTTGCCGTTGACCACCGGAAAGTTGTGATGGATAGCGATCGCCTAATGCACTTAACTGCACTAAATTTAGCAATTCTTCTACCCTTTCTTTTACTTTCGGTTTCTTTGCCTTGCGGATCTCTAAAGCAAAGGCAATATTTTGGCGCACGGTCATGTGTTTGAATAAAGCATAGTGCTGGAACACAAACCCAATGTTGCGCTCTTGCACGCTCTTATGTGTAGCATCATTGCCAGTCAGCCAAATTTTGCCTGTGTCTGGTAATTCTAAACCGGCAATCAGCCGTAATAAAGTCGATTTACCAGATCCTGATGGTCCTAGCAAGGCTACAAGAGAACCTGATTCAATTTCTAGACTAACTTCGTCAACTGCTTTGAAGTTGCCAAACTGCTTGGATACGTTTTCAACTACGATGCCCACGATCAGTTACCTCTAAAAGAAAAAATAGTTAAGATGTCTGAACTTTACAAAGTATCTAACGTTAATGTGAATTTATACTCAACTTCAGCATTTTAAATGCTAAATCTACTGTTTGTCTATAGGATTAATGTAGTTTTCTATCATAATACTTCTACTTATTTGTTTTTAGAGCTTCATAGAATCTTTAAGTTCCAATAATCTGAGTTTTGCAATCTGCCGCTATTTGCTACTCGATTGGTATTTTAAAGAATTAATTTGTAACTCTTATGAAATAAACTGTTAATTTAGCTACAGAAGCTTGCTGTTTGTTATGTCTAATTAAAAACTGCTTCATGTTACCTTCCTGGTGAAGTAGATATTATTTATAGTTAGTAATTTTCTTTGCTTATTTCCATACTTAAAGCTAAGTGTTTAATATTACCGTAATCATACTTAGGGGTTTGCAATGTCCGCAAGTATAATCAATCAACTGAACCAACGTAGCAAAAAAATAAACTCGTGCCAAAGATAATGTCTTGTTTAGCTAAAACTTTATGGAAGTTATGCAAAATTACTTAATTTGATGTTAGTGCTATCAAGATTGAGTATCAATATGTTAAGGTCTATTGCATTTCAGTCACATCCCGAAGATAAGTGAGCAAGGAATCAAAAAGTCCGTGATACTATGTCCTAGCTGTTGAAGATTGGGAGAAAACCTTTGACACTACGGGTTGCTGTTGTTGGTTCAGGTCCAGCTGGTTCCTCTGCTGCCGAGGTACTGGCTTCTTCTGGAATTGAAACTTATTTATTTGAGCGCAAGCTAGATAATGCCAAGCCTTGTGGCGGTGCAATTCCCTTGTGTATGGTGAGCGAGTTTGATCTCCCGCCGCACATTATTGACCGCAAGGTTAGAAAAATGAAGATGATTTCACCTTCAAATCGAGAGGTGGATATCAACCTGGTAAATGAAGAAGAATATATTGGGATGTGCCGCCGTGAGGTGCTAGACGGTTTTATGCGCGATCGCGCGGCGCAACTAGGTGCAAACTTAATTAATGCCACAGTTCATAAACTCGACATTCCCACAAATAATACTGACCCCTACACTATTCACTATGTAGATCATTCAGAAGGTGGCGCTCAAGGAATTGCCAAAACTCTGAAGGTAGATGCAGTGATTGGGGCAGATGGTGCAAATTCCCGCATTGCCAAGGAAATTGATGCCGGGGATTACAACTATGCGATCGCCTTCCAAGAACGCATCCGCCTACCCCAAGACAAAATGGCGTATTACAACAACTTGGCAGAAATGTATGTAGGCGATGACGTTTCTACCGATTTCTATGCTTGGGTCTTTCCTAAATACGACCACGTAGCTGTAGGTACTGGCACAATGCAGGTCAATAAAGCCAGTATCAAACAGTTACAAGCTGGCATCCGCGCAAGAGCTGCGAAAAAACTAGTCGGCGGTAAGATTATTAAAGTAGAAGCTCATCCAATCCCCGAACACCCCAGACCCCGCCGTGTTGTTGGTCGGGTTGCCTTGGTAGGAGATGCAGCTGGTTACGTTACTAAGTCCTCTGGTGAAGGAATTTACTTCGCTGCTAAGTCGGGACGGATGTGCGCCGAAACCATTATTGAGGCTACTAACGGTGGTCAAAGTATCCCCACAGAAGCCGATCTCAAGGTTTATCTGAAGCGCTGGGATAAAAAGTACGGTCTTACCTATAAGGTGCTGGACATTCTGCAAAATGTCTTCTATCGCACTGATGCCACGAGGGAAGCTTTTGTGGAAATGTGCGCTGATTTAGATGTTCAGAAGTTAACATTTGACAGTTACCTTTATAAAACTGTTGTCCCAGCCAATCCTCTGACTCAATTAAAAATTACCGCAAAAACTGTTGCTAGCCTTATTAGAGGTAATGCACTAGCTCCTTAATTTGGTGGATTGAGTTTTTCAGGCGATCGCTTGCTAAAAAGCGATCGCTTTATTATTTTTGTGAAAATAAAAATTATTTTCTTGATTAATGCTTTGAATTTTGTTATATTTTTAGTATGTTCAATTTTATAATGGAAATCTCGGCGAAAATAAAAATTCGGTCGCTATTCCCATTATAAAAATAATACCATAAAATTTTGCTTCAGTTTTTGTTAGCTCCGTCTTTTTAAAAAAAATTAATATTCCAGAGCAAACTTGTGAGCAGGAGACAGAACAGTTTGTGAGAAGAGTGTATTTCCTGTCTTAATTAGTAATCCAAAACAGAAAAAAGAGTTATTTTAAGCTCCCTAGTACGAGAGATTATAATTCCTTGTATTCAAGCTAATTCTGGTAGTTAGAGGATATTCTCCAATCTCTCTTATTGCATATCAAGTTCATCTTCCCAAAGCAATTACGGCATTTTGTCCGCCAAACCCAAAACTCAAACAAAGCACTTGCCTAGTCTGACTCTGACGCGGCGCAGTTACTAAATCTAAATCAAATTGAGATTGTTTTAGCCCCACGCAAGGCGGCAACATTTGCTGCTGCAACGCCATTAAACAGAAAGCAACACCTAAAGCCCCAGAAGCTCCGAGAGTATGACCTGTAGCTCCCTTAGTTGAACTAACAGGGACACCTTGGGGAAACAGTTGCCCAATTACTTGCGCTTCATTGCGGTCATTCAGCTTGGTAGCTGTACCGTGAGCATGAATGTAATCAATATCAGTTGATTGCAAGTTACTCCGGTTTAAGCATTGTTTGACGGCGGCGATCGCACTTCTACTTCCTAGTTCTGGTGTATTAGGATGATATGCATCTGAAGTTAAACCACATCCCAGCACTCGACCATAGATACGAGCAGAGCGACGCTTTGCTAGTTGTGCTGATTCTAAGATAAATACTGCTGCACCTTCTCCCAACACTAATCCTTCCCGATCTTGATCAAAAGGATAAGCTCCGGTTTTAGCTAAAACGCCCATTTGCTTAAAGCCAGTTAAAGTCAACGGTGTAATTGCTGCTTCCACAGCTCCTGCTATTACTTGCTGACATTGCCCTGTTTTGATCAGTTCATAAGCTTGAGCGATCGCCCAGATGCCAGTTGCACAAGCTGCCATTGGTGCTAAAACGGCGTTATTAGCCTTAATTTGACGTGCAGTTGCGATCACACTCATGTGAGGTAGAGTTTCTAGCCAATGCTCTAAGCCTTGCTCCTGAGATTGTGTAGTCGCCCTAAAGTACCTTTGTCGCGATAATTGTTCCCAACAGGCTTGATAACTCCGACTTGAGCCAATTACAACTCCACAATCGGACAATGGCGGAACTAGCCTAGCGTCTTCTAGAGCTAATGTAACAACTAGCTCAGTCAGTGTTTTCAACTGAGCTGGTTGCTTACCAATGAGTGCCAACGGCATTGGCTTTAGTTCTGGAAAAGGTTGATGCAGATTAATTGCTGATTTTCCAGAGATTAACTGTTTCCAGCTATCTCCCAGACTTTTGCCTAGAGGACAGACTAAACCAATACCAGTGATAACAACTTCCACCTATCAAAAAGCTAATAGCTGATAGCTGACTGCTGATAGCTATTTGCCACCATTTCTGAGGTTTTCTAAACCTTGTGTTACCTGAGCCGATTCAATGCGATCGCCCTGTTGAATTTTATCAACTACATCCATACCGTCGGTGACATTTCCAAAGACCGCATAACTACCGTCTAGAAAAGGTAAATCAGCTAAAGCAAAGTAAAACTGCGAAGAAGCTGAATCAGGTGATTGCGATCGCGCCATCGCTACTGCACCACGAGTATGTTTTAATTGGGGCGTAGCCGAATCGCCAGCACTTTCTAGGGTCATACCGTAAGTTGGAGTTATTGCTCCTTCCGGTTTTATTTCTAGAGGAATACGGCGCTCAGTTCCTGTACTTGGGTTAATAAAGCCGCCAGTACCTAATCGCTGTTGGGGAACTTTCGGGTCTTTACTTTGAGGATCGCCGCCTTGAACTACAAAAGGTTCTGGCTGGCGTACAACCCGGTGAAACACCAGACCATTGTATACACCCCTATTAACAAGATCCACGAAATTGCCAGCAGTAATCGGGGCATTTGTTCCGTCTACCTCAATTGTGATTGGCGATCCATTGACCGTCATGACTACGGTTGCCTTACCTTCTAAAACTGGTAAATCTTTCATTTGGGGACTACTTGCCTGATTAGGAGTTACAGAGGTTGTTTGAGTAGCTGAGGTTGGGGTCGGGGAGGATGAATTTGCCGGCTGATCGGCTGAACATCCTCCTAGCATCAACCCACCAAGAACTAAAATTGAAATTAACCAGTGCCTAATTTTTAGATGCATTGTGCCTTTCACTGCCTCAACCAGAGTACATCATCATCTCATTTCAGTATCCACTGATTCAACCTACAGATTACAAACCTTCAAGTGGCACTCCTAAAAACCGAGCTAGTTCTGCTCCTTGATTTTCTAGTTGAGTTAGGGGCATCGGTTGTCCGACTGGCGTTAGCGGGATGTTTCTGCGACCCTTGACGCGCAAATATAATGCTCGACGTGGATTCAAACCTTCTTTGATTTCCACACGCACGGCTTGCACATCTCGAGTACGGCAATTAAGCTCAACCCGGCGGTTTTTTCCCAAAAATCCCCAGCGAAATATTTTAATTTCGCCTGTTTCTTGGTTAAATTCGTTGTAACCGCCGCCGACATCCAAAATAACCAGCATCCACAGGTATAAGGCTAAGAGTATGCCAGCGATGCCATAACCAGTCATTGCCAGACCTTGGGGTACGAATTGAAGTTCAGTTGGATTAGCAAACGGCAGTAGGTTTAATTTCAGGTAACTGGAAAGCCCAGCCAGTAAAAACCCAGTTGCGCCCACAGAAACGATACTTGCCCACCAGTAGTTGCTAAATCGCCGTGAACCTAGAATTGGTTGATACAAGCGATCGCTTGTATTCATTGTTGTTGATGCCGTCATTGAACTACCCTGTACAGTCAAATAAGATGCTTAGTCAGTTTATCTATTTAAGTTGAGATATTACTGAGCCAACTTGTGTCAAATTGTAAAATTTCTGATAATTTAATTATATCTATAGCCTGATGCTGAGAACCTAATTCCACCCTGGAAATTAGCTACAAAGAGTGACTGTATGATAAGTTAAGAAAGATTAAAAAAGCCATAAACTGGTTTAGCAGTAAGTGGTAGCGGGATTGGCACAATGTTTGAGGAAGTAGCTATATTATTCGCAGCTATTTTCTCATAAACTTAGCTGCACCAAGTGGTTAAGTAATGTCACAACGTTAATTCCTCAAAAACTTTGCAATTTTAGTAAAAATGAGAGGATTTTAAATCTAATGACAATCGCAGTTGGACGTGCAGGCACAGAAAGAGGATGGTTCGACATCCT
>ERZ501023.15-NODE-15-length-72420-cov-6.858067_pt1 | contig 72420 bp, 62 predicted proteins | sample MGYA00248839_ERZ501023 | MGnify/ENA primary metagenome ERZ501023 (study PRJEB25958, sample SAMN03398596) | human skin metagenome | study: EMG produced TPA metagenomics assembly of the Human Skin Microbiome Metagenome (human skin metagenome) data set.
GTCCCCTTGTCCCCTTGTCCCCTTGTCTCCTTGTCCCCTTGTCCCCTTGTCCCCTTGTCTCCTGTCTTCTGACTAAGTACCACCAGCATCTCAGCTACTGCATCTCGATCCACTAGCCGTCCTAAACCTGCATATACCAAGGCTAGAAGCGTCAACAGCGCTCGAATTACCGGAGAACTAGTTAGAGGTCGTTGATCGTTGAGAGACTCGACAGGGATGCCTTTTTTGGCGAGGATTTCTCCTAAGCTATAACGCGCGATCGCATCTAAACCTGGGGCAATAATTGCTACTTCTTGCGGCTCTACTTGTCCAGATTGCACTGCTGTAATAATTAACTCAGCCGTTTGCCGTAATAATTCCCGCCGCGAAGTTGTTTGCAGTGACTGTACTGACGGAGGTAAACTGAGCAGCGTCATTGGATCAGTAACTGATTGAACTATTGACTCTCCCAGAGTCTCCCCAAGGCTGATAAGCGGTGCTTGGCTTAATGTTTTTACCTGACAACGCTTTGCTAGTCCTTCCAGGTATTTAGGATCTGCTCCTAATCCCAATCGCACCCCACCATCAGGATTATAAGTAAACGCACCAACGGCTCCTGCATCTAACAAAAACTCAAATAAGGAACGCGCTACACCTGGGTAATCATCGACATCATCCGCCAGTAGAAACTGGTATCGCCGCGTTAAGTGCTGCTGATAATTTGGATCAGGTAATAGATGTTGGGCGTAGAGCTGAGTAATAATGCCATAAGTCAGCAAGCCTCTTTCCAAACACCAACTACGCCACTTTAGTAATAATGATACAGCTAGGTTTGGCTCTATTATGCCATTCGTACCCTCTGCTAAACCTTGCTCTAGCACACTAAGAATTTCCTCGAGCGGCGTGTCACTGTAAGCTGCTAATTGCAGCAAGTCTAGAATCCGCCGAATTAACCGATACTGATTCACTCCTGAGACTGAGGGTATTTCCGCGTTTAAATGCGATCGCCATAACTCAGTTGCTAATTCCTGTTCAGTTTCAGGACGTAATCGTACTGGAAATTGCGCTTTTAAATTCAACAAATCAATCAATAAAGGCCAGAATAAAATTACTTCATCTTGAAAAAATCCTAGTGGAGTTTTAGCACGAACCGGATATTTGCCGTTAGTTGCGGCAATGATTCGATCTGCTAGCTGATGTCGATTATCGTCATTAGCAGCTAAGATTAAAACCCCTGGTTGGTTCTGATTCAGGCGTTGAGATATATTGCGGACTTGCGCCTGTCGGCGGCTAGGTTGTTTGCGGTTATTAAGATCATTCTGTAACCAAGTACAGAACTGCGTAACTAGGGAATGAGTTTTGCCACTGCGACTAGAACCAACTATCCAAACAGAATCGGAAATCACCAACTGTAACCTCGTAGATTTGCTAAGATACCTCGTACATTAACCTTTTTTTAAAAATCATTTAAGTAAAACTGGATATATACCTACGATGTCGAGGTCTCCTTTTACACAAAAGATTTACTCTTATTTACGTAATGCTCAACAGTGGTATTTAGCAACACCAGAGCGATCGCTAGATGAAGCATACAAAGCTGCTTTAGTAATTAAGTCAATAGAAGACGAACATTTCAATGGTAAGAAGATAGCGCCTGAATCCGCAAATTATGGAGACAGCGTTATGGCTTATTTTCAGTTAGAGCTAAGAAAACAATTAAAAACTATCCGGATGCGGCTTACGGAATTTAAAGCGACTCGTTCCGTATTTAGTAATTCTAATCAAAGTATTACAAAATTAGCAAAAAATAATGGCACAACGCCTGTTAAAGATTCTTTTGCTATTCAAACAACAAATACCTCCTCCTTAATTTTAGAAAAACTTAGATTTATTGATGAAATATTAGCAAAATATTCTGCCAATGAAAATACTTCACTATCAGTCACTTCTGTTGTTGAACCAACTCCAACTGTTGTGAATGGTGCTGATTTAACTGTTGATAACTTCAACAAAAAACCTCAAAGTAAAGCTGAGGAAACAAAGGTATTACCCAGGTCTATTTTAGGAACAATAAATCGAATTAAAACTGAATTAGACCCAAAATCAGAAGATGAAGTTGTTAATAAATTTCGGAGTTCTCAAAAAAGAACATTTGTATCTGTAAGATTAATTTTACTGCTGATTATAGTACCTTTTTTAACTCAGCAGCTATCAAAGCACCTGATAATAAGTCCCATAGTTGACTATTGGCGATCGCAGCAAGATACAATATTTCTCAATTCGGAAATGGAAGAAAGAGCGTTTACTGAAATACAAAGATTTGAGGAGAGAATAAAGTTTGAGAGCTTAATTAGTGAAGCTGGAGTAGTGCTTCCAGAACGCGCGGAAACTAACCTGAAGAGGAAGGCTCAAGAGATTGCTGAGGAATTTAGAGCCGAAAGTGCTAATGCAGTTAAAAATGTTTTTGCAGATATATTATCTGTAATTGCTTTTGCTTGGGTTGTGCTTTCTAGCAAGAGAGAAATCGCTATATTAAAGGATTTTATTGACCAGATTGTCTATGGATTAAGTGATAGCGCCAAAGCATTTATTATTATTTTATTTACTGATGTATTTGTAGGATTTCACTCGCCGCATGGTTGGGAAGTTCTTTTGTCGGGCGTTTCGCGCCATTTTGGACTACCAGAAAACCGCGACTTTATCTTCTTATTTATTGCAACATTTCCAGTAATTTTAGATACGGTATTTAAGTATTGGATCTTCCGTTACTTAAACAAAATATCGCCATCAGCAGTTGCTACTTACCGCAACATGAATGAATAAATTATTCATTGTTCTGTTTGAGGCAAGTTTCCAAGTAACGCTTACGCTGTAAAAGTTGCTTTAATTTTTGATAACGAGCGATCGCCATACTAACACTAGGCAACTGCTCTAGCGGACAGGGACGAACCCACTTCACACCAGCTGCATCCAAACCGCAAAGGCGATAACCAGCACGAGGCGATTCACAAGTTACCTTCCCTTGCTCAATATATGCTTCTACATAGTCAATTGAGTAGGCAATAGGTTCATGACTCCCGTTACCGGAATCGAGTGTATACTGATGCGACTCTAACCAGCCATCGACAATTGGACCTTCTAGGTAAAGGTCTTTAATTTGACAGACAATTTTTCCTAGTTCTGCTTTGCAAGTCGCAGGATCTGGACGATTTAATTTATCAATCTTCAAACTAGGATTAAAGCTACTACGAACATAATTTACCCGAGAATGCAACTTGGGTAGCGTTGGCTCTTTGTAAATCTTCTCTTGCGGTGCAAGACGCTGTACCTCGTCATTAGCGGGAATTATCTTGCCTGCTGGTACTTGTAAAGTCCGCTTTTGGCTGGTGCTACCTACTTCAAACGAGTAACTGCGATTTTGCCTAGCAGCTGGCTGAGAGTAAGAGCCAGTGATCACCTCTAAATGTCGTAAAGTTGCCTCAATTCGTTTTAAATCTGATTTCATGTTTCACTCGTTATTGGTCATTAGTCATTAGTCATTGGTCACTGGTCATTGGTGATAATTTTATCTGTTAGAAGTGATTAGAACCAAAACCTATTGGTAGAGTTTATGTTAAAAACTTCAATTAGGAAATTTAATTGTTTTAAATTTGGGTTCGCGCTCTTAATTGCTCAAGACTAGCTAAGTTAGGCTAAGGTAGCGTAGATACATAAGGATGGAAGTTTGGGTGTAATCTTGGTGACAGGTGGGGCTAGATCAGGCAAAAGTGAATGGGCTGAAGCTTTAGCACTACAGTCGGGAAAGTCAGTAATTTATGTCGCAACTGCTCAAGTTAATCCAGCAGATTCAGAGTGGCTGCTGCGGATTGAACAACATCGCGATCGCCGTCCCCGTGACTGGATAACTCTAGAAGTGTCACAGTTGGTAGAAACTATTGAAACGTCTCCTCTAGATAGTTGCCTTTTGATTGATTCTTTGGGTACTTGGGTGGCTAATTTGCTAGAGCAGGATGAGCTTAACTGGGAGCAGACAGTGCAAAGTTTCCTCTCAAGCTTGCAGCAGGTTGCTCAAAAAGATGTAATTTTGGTAGCAGAGGAGACAGGTTGGGGAGTAGTGCCAGCTTATCCGATTGGGCGCAAGTTCCGTGATCGCTTGGGTAATTTAGTCCGCCGCTTAGGGGCGATAGCTGATTGCGTTTACCTAGTTACTGGCGGATATGTGCTTAACCTCAGCGCCCTTGGTTTCCCGCTATCACAGAAAAGTGGAGGCTAGAGAGGCTAAGGAAGTTAATTAAATATTTAGTCTGACTTTTGGCTTCTAACTTCTGACTCCTGACAGCAAAACGCAGCGACGGCAGACAACTTTATCAACACCACAAGCGGATGAGTGTCCGTTCGCTGCCGTAAAGTGTTAACCTGCTGGCGCATTCTTCCGAAGATTACGAACGTTCCATAGGGCTTCTAATGTTTCTGACACTAATGTTGCAAAGTTGATGAATTGTTTCTCGTCTTCTTCAGTAAATTCTCCCTCGTACTTATCAGACAGTTGTAGCAGTCCCCAATTGGTTCCGTCTTGTCCAACAATTGGTGCAGCAAGCCAACCTCGCATTGGTGGATGCTTACCTGCCTCTGTACCAAATCCCTTCCACTCTGGATGTGCCTCTAGTTCCGCTTGGGTCATTCGCACGGGTTGATTGTGCCGTAATAACCACCCATGTGTACCATACCCAGTGGCAGGAGTTTTGTAGTCTGCCCATGCTGCATACTTCTCTGAAAGCGAGAAATACTTGCGAATCGAACTCCAGTCTTCCTGCACGATGATGGCGATCGCCGATTGATGTGCCCCAATCAAAACTCGGATCAGTTCCACCGCATTACTTAAGACACGATTCGCCGCCTCAGCAAATTCCTGATCAATTGCATCGGGATTTAACATCACTGGGTTTGGGGTAGCACCTGTGACAACATTGCGATAAACGTTTTGATGGGTACTATGTTCTTTATCAGGCATGGGGAAAGCATCTCCAAGGTAGTAGAGCTATCTTAAATGATGTCTGCGTACAACCTTGCTGTTTTAATACAGGATTGACTGAGTGTGCTTACCCCAACCGTCCGGTAAAGCTGGCGATCGCGGCTGCGAGTTCTGCGGGTTCAACTGGCTTTGTCAAAACGATTCGGAACCCCTGAGCAAACGCTTGACTTCGATTTCTGTGCTCGCTTAGAGCAACTACAGAAATGGGTATTTCTCGCTCAACCTCAAACACTTGAATTTGCTGAATCAGCACACTACTTAAGTCCTCAGTCATTTCAACATCAACCACAACAACATCAGGCTGAATTTCTCCTAGCTGCTGAGGCATCATTGTGATGGATACCACCGTTACTTGTGCCCCCCGAATTACTCCAAGCTCAACCCGCAGTTGCTCACCGATATCGAGTACATCTGTCACTACCAGAATGTGTAAACCCTCCAGACCTACCAAACCAAATTGAAATCCAGGCAGTTTTGCTTTGCCCCAATCACACATCAACTCGGTAATCGCTCGGAGCGTTTTGCCTTGAGGGGTTAAGGAATATTCGACTCTAGGTGGAGTTTCCCGATAAACCTGTCGATTTACTAACCCATCTACTTCTAACTCGCGTAATTGTCTGGTTAAAACTTTCTGAGTGATACCAGGAATCAGCTGCATCAGTTCACCAGGGCGCTTGGCGCTTTGCCTCAGCCACCACAAAATTGTGGACTTCCACTTGCCACCGATCGCTTCCACAGTGACTTCCACTGGGCAGCCATACCTCTTCTCTACCGTACTCATAATTCCATTAGTGACCGTTTGGTAATAATTAAATGCTCGTGATATCACTTCTTGAAGTGGCTTTTGCAAGCCAATCTAGAAAAGTTTACAGGAGATTATCATGCAAACCTGTACAGATCCAGCCAGTACCAATTTCTTGCCCAGTGATACGGTAGCGGCATCTGCCACACGCCCTAATTTTCCAATTAGACTAGGCAAATTATTGATCGACGGTGAATGGCGCGATGCTACCAGTGGCAAAACGTTTGACGTAATCGACCCAACTACAGAGGAGGCTGTTGCCCAAGTTGCAGAAGGCACAAAAGAGGATACTGAAGTAGCGATCGCGGCTGCCCATACCGCATTTGAACAGGGTTCTTGGGGACAAATGAGTGGACACGAGCGGGGCGAAATCCTGTGGCGAGTCGGTGACTTGTTTCTCAAGTACGGTGAAGAACTGGCATTTTTGCAGGCAAAGGAAATGGGACGGCTGTTTACCGACAGTATGGCGATAGACATCCCCCATCTAGCGAATATGTTTCACTACTTTGCAGGCTGGGCAAGCAAAATTGAAGGGTCAGTTAAACAAACCACGAAAGGATTACACACCTACACTCTACGGGAGCCTTTGGGAGTCGTCGCTGCCATTACGCCGTTCAACTTCCCCTTGGTTCTCTCAGTTCACAAATTTGCTCCTGCCCTTGCCGCAGGTAATACGATTGTCCACAAGCCTGCCTCCTCGACACCGCTCTCTGCGATCAAAGTTGCCCAAATTATGCAGGAAGCAGGAGTGCCAGATGGGGTGTTTAATTTGGTTCCGGGACCGGGAAGTACCGTTGGGCATACGCTCTCAACGCATCCCGATGTTCATAAAGTAGCGATCACAGGTTCAACAGCAAGCGGAATTCGGGTAATCAAAGATTCAGCCGATACATTGAAACACTTAACGATGGAGTTAGGCGGTAAGTCTGCTAACATCATTTTCGCCGATGCTGATTTGGATGCGGCAGCAGAGACTGCTTACTACGGTATGTTCTACAACAAGGGTGAAATTTGCTATGCCGGATCGCGGATGTTAATCGAGCGATCAGTATATGACGAAGTGCTAGATCGCGTGGTGGAATGGGCAAAGCGAACCAAAGTTGGCGATCCGCTTGCTCCAGACAGTCAAATGGGACCAATCGCCAACAAAAGCGAGTATGACAACGTGCTGCGATATATGGACGTTGGCAAACAAGATGGGGCTCGACTGGTTGCAGGCGGCAAAGCCTTAGACATCGGCACGGGTAAAGGCTACTTTGTGGAGCCGACTGTATTTGCGGATGTCAACAGTGACATGACAATTGCCCGCGAAGAAACATTTGGTCCAATTCTTTCGGTGATTCCCTTTGACGATTTTGAGGATGCCATTCGCATTGCTAATAGCAACCAGTATGGCTTGGTTTCAGGTGTGCATACTCGTGATATCAAGAAGGCGCACCGGGCAGCAACTCGTCTAAAGGCAGGCACAGTTTGGGTGAATACTTGGGGACATTTTGATCCATCGAGTCCCTTTGGCGGCTACAAGATGAGCGGTTATGGGCGCGAGAATGGGCGGGAAGCTTTGGAGTTTTATTTACAAACTAAAACAGTTTGGGTGGACTTGGCATAAGTTCCGTGTTGAGCGCACCCTTATTGCTTGAGAGGCGCTCGTCACAAATTAGTTGTGTTGTTAACTTGCTGTAGATGTAATAGAGACGTATGGATTTACAAAACAAAGTGGCATTGATTACGGGAGCCAGTAGCGGTATTGGTAAAGCCATTGCCCAAGACCTCGACAAAGCTGGAATGAAGCTAGTGCTGACAGCTCGATCGCAAGATAAGCTTGACCAGCTGGCTGCATCGCTCAAAAACGCTAACGTATTTGCAGCAACGATTACCAATCCTGACGTTCCACAAAAGTTAGTAGATTTTGCGATCGCTACCTTTGGGCAACTGGATGTGGTGATCAACAATGCTGGAGCGATGACCGTTGGCTCGATTGAAGAAGTAGATATTGAAGCGATTTGCCAAATGGTGCGTCTCAATGTGGAATCGGTTTATCGACTAGCGTACACTGCGTTGCGTCATTTCAAACAAGTAGGTAGTGGATTTATGATCAACACATCGAGTATTGCCGGATTGAAGACATCTCCTAAAACTGGGGCATATAGCGGTACAAAGTACGCAATTGAAGCATTTACCGATGCCCTACGGATGGAATTAGCTGGAACAGGAGTCAAAGTCGCTGCCATCGCTCCTGGCACGGTCGAGACAGGGTTGTATGACCACTGGGGACAAGAGAGTAAAAACTGGGTGATGACCGGTGGTACGTTGCAGCCACAAGACATTGCTCGTTGTGTCCGGTTTGTTCTCGAACAGCCTGATCATGTTCTAATTCCTCGGATGTTGGTAGTCCCGACTAATCAACCTGTTTAAGTGAATCAAAGAGCGATCGCTCTTTGATTACGCTTAGGATCGTCCTTACTAGTTCTTTAATAAAGGTAATCGCAACCCTCATCAGTATCCTCGAAACTACGATACCTCAACCAAAGCATTCTGGATGATCGCAACACTTTATAGAGGACTTTACACACGCAATCCAACTTAAGATTGAAGGTAGGTTAACAAGCGTTAATATATACCTACCTAACTCCTTCCATTACTTCACCTTGCTTAAAGTCATGGCATCCGAGCAACAAGTTAAACAATATCTTGCTTACTGGTTTCAGTTAGGCAAAAAAATCTTGATTCGCAATCAACAGGCAATGCTACCACAACCCGTAATAGTGGGCGATCGCTACAGTCAAGAATTTGAAGATTGTTGGCAGCATATCTTACTAAATCCAGAGGATTGCTACCTAGAAGCTACTGAACAAAGCATTGCTCAATTATTAACACCAGCTTGGGAAGTAGCAGGTTGCGCTCGTTGTGCGATGCCAGTACCAGTTCAGAGTGTAGGGATACCGTCATTATTTTGTCCCTGCAATGATTTACCCACTTGGCCCAATACAGAAATTCCCGCACCGCGATCGCCAGTTAATGCTCAAGCGCAGCTAACAAACATCCGCGATCAACTGCTGAAAGGTAGTAGTCAAGGATGAGGATAATTCTCCCCTAGTCCCTAGTCCCCTTATCTATCCCTCAATCACCGTTTCTGGTTCTCGTCGTCGCGGTACTTCGTAACTCAAGAAATCATAAGCAATCTCTGTATTGGGAAAAATAGCACGAGCTTCTGTTAGTAGATCCTTTAACTCCAAATTATTGCCAGGAGCATAGCGGGGGCTAAAATGAGTCATAACTAGTAGCTTCGCAGAAGCAGCTAAAGCTACTTGCGCTGCCATTGTTGAAGTCGAATGGAAACGCTGAAAAGCAAGCTCTGCATCTGAGTGAGCAAAAGTCGCCTCATGAATTAAAACATCGGCATCTTGGGCGAGTTCCACTGCACCGTCACAATATACCGTGTCTGTACAATAAACAATTTTGCGTCCTACTTCTGTTGGGCCACACAAATCAGTGCCATTAATCTGCCGTCCATCTAGCAGAGTTACTGTTTCACCGCGCTTTAGCTGACCATAAACTCTACCTGGAGGAATTGAGAGTGCCTTGGCTTTTTCCACATCAAAGCGTCCCGCACGGTCTTTTTCTACCACTCGGTAGCCAAAGTCAGTAATCCGATGTTCTAATCGACCACAGCTAACAGTAAATTCTGCATCTTCGTAGATTAAACCAGGCTCTACGGTATGGACGTGGAGTGGATAAGAAAAATGGGTGTGAGAGTAACGACTACAAGCTCTCAGATATTCCTCTAACTTGGGTGGACCATAAATATCAATTTGGGTAGGATTACCAGCCAAGCCGCACGTAGCTAAAAGACCCATCAAGCCAAAAATATGATCGCCGTGCATATGGGTGATAAAAATGCGACTCAGTTGGCTAATTTTCAGGTCACTCCGCAGAAGTTGATGCTGGGTTCCTTCGCCACAGTCAAATAACCACAGTTCTGCTCGTTGCGGCAAACGTAAGGCAACGCTAGAAACATTACGCGATCGCGTTGGTACACCAGAACTCGTCCCTAAAAATGTAATCTCCACCGTAAATCAGCCAAACTATAAAAAATCACAATTTCTTTTCTTATGGTGGCACGCCAACGCCCAAAAACTCGTCTTGAAATAATTCCGGCGTATCCGGTTTTTCAACTGGTCGCGCTTTCGTTCCTCCCCCACCATACATAAAAGTTGGTGGGGGACTCCTCGCCGCGCACTCTCCTGGGTACTGGGGACTGGGAAAAAGTTTTTGAAAATTTGGTGGTGGGTAAAACCGAACACCAGAATAGGCGCGATCTTACACCCAGTCCCTAATCCCTAATCCCCAGTCCCTTTTACAAAGGCGTTGCTGCAAAGATTAGTTAGTTAGCTTAATATTAGTTAATTTAAAACCCACTAATCTAGAAACCTTAAAATTCATCAACACACATAAATTTATTGGAGATTGCCTAGATGAGATTTCAACTGTTAACTTCTTTTTCCCAACTTAAAGGACGACACTGGTGGTTCTCAATTATTTTGTGGATTATTTTAGTTACGCCTGCTCAAGCAGCCATGCAATTACGAGTAGCAATTGCCCAAGGTGTAAGCCAAGTTAAAATTGGCAGTTCTACTAAAGCCGTTGTCCGCGACTATAACACCAATGAAGTGCTGGGAGAAATTGCGGCAATGAATGCATTTTATGCCCAGCCAAGCGCTGATGGAGTTGCCTTAGATCAGATGAACTCTGGTGCAATGTGGGTAGAGCCAAGTGGTGAGGGGTATGTTTATATTGGCGATCGCTGGTATCGCGGAAAAACTCTAGTTGCTCCCACTGGCAACTCATTAACTGCGATTAACTACGTTGACTTGGAACAATACCTTTACAGCGTATTAGGTAGCGAAATGAACGGTAATTGGCCTTTAGAAGCACTCAAAGCGCAAGCCGTCGCTGCTCGTACCTATGCTATATACAAGCGGCAAGAAAGCAGTGGTGGTGTTTATGACGTTGTTAATACCCAGGCATCCCAAGTTTACAATGGCATTGAAAAAGAATCCCCCGGAACTTATGCCGCAGTTCAGGCAACAGCTGGGCAGGTACTAACATACAACAATCAAGTTATTCTCTCGGTTTTTCATGCCTGTTCTGGAGGACACACGGAAAACGTTGAAGATGTTTGGTCAGAGGCGCTACCTTACCTACGCGGCGTTCCTGACTTTGATCAAAATGTCAGCGCTTGTCAGTGGCAAACAACTTTCTCTCCAGAGGAACTTAATAGACGCATTTCCGGCGTAGGCACTGTTACTAGCCTCACTCCAACTCTTACGCCTTATGGAAGTATTAAAACTCTCCAAGTTGTTGGCGACAAAGGAACGCGGCAACTAAAAGGAGAGGAGGTGCGGAATGTACTAGGGCTTAAAAGTACACGCTTTACGATCACCCAAGACCCAGTAGGAGTACGTTTTGACGGTCGCGGCTGGGGTCATAGTTTAGGAATGAGCCAATGGGGAGCTTACAATTTGGCGCAACGAGGAATTAAATACCAACAGATTTTGCAGCATTATTACCAAGGTACTAAGCTCGCCAAAATGCAAGTCCGGTAGTTAGAGAAGTAGAGAGGAAAAGTTGACTTGATTTTTTCGTTCTAACACAGCACGAGAAAAAAAGTCCTTGCTTGACTCTAAATTTATCTATAGGGTTCCCCTTGTCTCCTGTCCCCTTGTCCCCTTGTCTCCTTGTCTCCTTGTCCCCTTGTCCCCTTGTCCCCTGTCCCCTTGTCCTCTTGTCCCCTTGCCTCCTGTCTCCTTTCATTAAGAACCTGATTCACGCAATCGGCGCTGCCATTCAGCATCAATTTCATCTGAGCGTTCTAACTCTTGTTGGAGCAAATCAGTTTCAGTGGTATAAACCAAATCTTCTTTACCAATGACTGTCTCTGTGGCAAACTGACGCGCATAGGCAATTTTTTGTTGTAAACCAGTGTCCGCGCTGGCTAACTGCCGCGCCCGTGCTTGCCGTTGGTGATTGCGATCGCTAATTTTAGCGTTGCGTCTCTGAATCCAGAAATAACGTACCAAAGGCACACCCAAAAAAGCTGTACCATAGCCTAGTAACAACCAGTAAATTCCTTGTACAAAGGCGACAAGTCCACCTACTTGAGCTGCAACAGTACCATCTGCTAATAAATTTCCTAATACCAAAGCGCCGACAAAATTTAGTACGCCTAAGCCAGCACTCAGCATAATTTGTCCTGAACTAGCGGCGCTAAAACGCTGCTTTGACTCCTCTAGGTAATCTGGTACTCGCAGCCGACGGCGCAAAGAAGCCGTAGTTTGTAACTCAGGAAAGTGATATACTATACCACCCTCTGGGCTGACCATTGGTTGACCATTAAACCGCGTTAGCACTGGTAGCATATAGTCTTCGTAATCTTTGGCATAGCCTTTGCCAATATCATCTAGATAGGGAGCAATTTGTTCAGCTACGACTGCGCCTTGATTATTCCGAATTACGGCAGCGATTTGTTGCCAACGGCGTTCTTCTAAGTCAGCGTTAGGATTACCATCACCAAATAAAAACGAGAAGATCGCTTCAAAGAAATTTAACTGATTTTCTTCCCGCCGCCGTTGTTGATAGCGTGTGTCATAGTCTGGATAGAAAACCCAGAACCAATCAGGACCAATCCAGAAGTAAGGCATATAAATCATGCCACCGCCGGAACTACTGTCGCCACCTCGATCATCGTCTCTGTTGGTAGCAGTAACGATAATGAAAATAGTAATAAAAATTAGTGCAATCGAGAGCAGCAAGAGAATTCCGAAGGAAATCCGGATCAGATAAAACAAAACCCGCCAGATTTTTTGCCACCATTCCTGCAACCGCAGCCGTAAGAATTTATTACGTAAAATTGTTCTAAAGTTTTTGGGAAACAGGTAAACTATTTCGCCAGAATCAGCTACCTGCAAATGTCCACTAGCCGAAGAAGCGAGGGTTAATAATCCTTGTTGAGCGAGATTAACGTTTAATCCTGCCTGGGTTGCTACATCCCCAACCGTTACACGATAGCCCAGCTGTTCCACAGCTTGCATGATAGTCGGATTAGGAGCCATGCCCTTGCCTCAATCAAAAAATGTTCCTTATTTAAGTATAAAGTTCTGCCTCTAGTTAGTTAACTGGGGTAGCGATCGCGATCGTCATGTGTGATGTGCTCAACCACTAAACGGTATGGGGGTTCTAAAACCATATTTAGGGCAAGGGGAGAGAAAAATGTATTCTATTCTCTCCCAAATCCACAGATTTATAACATTACCTATGTATTAAAAGTTTCAGTGTATGCGGCAAGCAAGTTGGGTTCTAACAATGCTGGGACATACCCTTCTCACGATCTGGTTTACCACACTTGAGGCGCGTAGGGTTGGAATTTAATTTGCTCAGTTTTAAAGGGCGAACGAGGGGACTTGAACCCCCGGATGGTGGTACCACAAACCACTGCCTTAACCACTTGGCTACGCTCGCCATTGCATTACCTAATATACCATCTTCCGAGCTAGTTTGTGTATCTATCAATCTGGTGTTTAGAGCAATAGATTTTTATTTGTTTAAAAGTAACTTAATAACTAACTTAAGATACCAAGTGTATTAGCTTTTTATCTACTCTCTTTAAGTTATGGCTACAGATAGATGTTCTGTTATTCCAAGTGGAAATTATTTTTCAGCATCTTCAGAGTAGCCATAGATAATTCGTATCAGCTTATACAAATACTGTGACAAGGATCGCACTAATATCACATTCTGAATATTAATATCGTCAGATTGCCAACAAAGAATTCACTTACGAGACTACCTAGTATGACAAAAAGATTTAATCGACGCAAATTTCTCGTGTATGGCTCCGCTACCTTTGGAACTAGCATTCTTTTAAAGGCTTGTGCCAACACTTCAACTACTGAGAACTCAACAACTAGTTCATCAGAGGCGACAAATGCCAGTGATACAGGCGCAAGTGCTGCTAGTGGAGACACGATCAAAGTCGGAATTTTGCACTCTCTTAGCGGCACATTGGCAATTAGTGAAAAAAGTGTTGTCGATGCTGAACAGCTAGCTATTGAGGAAATTAATAATTCTGGTGGAGTGCTAGGCAAGAGAATTCAAGCCATTGTTGAAGATGGTGCTTCTAACTGGGATACCTTTAGGGAAAAAGCTACCAAGCTAATTGATGAAGATAAAGTAGTAACCGTTTTTGGCTGCTGGACTTCTGCTAGCCGTAAGAACGTCAAGCCGGTATTTGAGCAGAAAAATCATATGCTTTGGTATCCAGTGCAGTACGAAGGTCAAGAATGTTCTAAAAACATCTTCTACACTGGCGCAGCTCCTAATCAGCAAATTGAACCATCAATTGATTGGCTGTTGCAAAATAAAGGCAAAGAATTCTTCTTAGTTGGCTCCGACTACGTTTTCCCACGCACTGCTAATAACATCATCAAAGCGCAATTGGCAGCCAAAGGAGGTAAAACAGTTGGGGAGGATTACTTACCACTAGGTAATACAGAAGTTACGCCGATTATTACCAAAATCAAGCAGGCACTACCAAACGGCGGTGTGATCTACAATACCCTGAACGGTGATAGCAACGTGGCGTTCTTCAAGCAGTTACAAGGTGCAGGATTGACACCAGATAAGTATCCCTCAATGTCTGTGAGTATTGCTGAAGAAGAAGTTAGGGCAATTGGTGCAGATTATCTTAAAGGTCACTACGCTGCTTGGAATTACTTTCAAACTGTAGATACACCTGCTAATCAAAAGTTTGTTGCCGCTTTTAAGAAAAAATACGGCGAAGATCGGGTAACAAATGACCCGATGGAAGCTGGTTACATTGCAGTTTACCTGTGGAAACAGGCAGTAGAAAAAGCTGGGACGGCAGATGATTTAGATAAGGTACGAGCTGCTGCTCACGGTCAGACCCTTGATGCTCCTGAAGGTAAAGTAACGTTGGAAGCGAACAATCACCTAGCCAAATTTGTGCGGATTGGGGAAGTTAGAGACGATGGTTTATTTGAAATAGTGAATGCTACCGATTCAGCTGTAGAGCCACTTCCCTGGAATCAATTTGTCAAAGAAACTAAGGGTTATGGTTGTGACTGGTCTGATCCAAATAAAGGCGGCAAGTACAAAACTACTTAGAAGCTAAAACCATAGTTATCACTAATAACTGTTCACAGATAACTGTAAGCGCGATCGCTCTTTTACTAATAATTAATTCCCATTAACTTGTGGAGAAAGTGTGCTAGCAGGATTGCTCGACGGCTTGTTTAATGGCATAAGTATTGGTGCTGTTTTATTGATTGCAGCGTTGGGACTCGCAATTGTATTTGGGCTTATGGGTGTGATCAACTTGGCTCACGGTGAGTTGATGATGCTAGGAGCTTATACTACATTCGTTGTCCAAAATGGCTTTAGAAAGTTAGGCGAACCTTGGTTTGAGTTTTATATCTTTTTCGCCCTAATTATGGCTTTCCTGGTAGCAGCTGGGGTGGGACTAATTCTAGAGCGAGGGGTAATTCGCTATCTTTATGGACGACCGCTAGAAACACTGCTAGCAACTTGGGGTGTGAGTTTAATTTTGCAGCAATTTGTCCGCAGCGTTAATTGGGTAATAGCGATCGCTATCTTAGTGTTTTGTTTGTTGTTTTTTGGTGGCTTAGCGATTTTACGTCGCCGTGCGGATTTCGAGCGAATTAAAAACTTGGTTGTAGCAGTTTTGTTGCCTATCAGCCTGGGAGTTGCGATCGCCACAGGCAATTTTTTGAGTCAAACTTATAAATTAGCTGTTACTCAACCTTGGTTTGGCGCTCAAAATGTTGATGTTTCAGCACCTAAGTGGCTACGTGGTGGCTTGCCGATTGGCAATTTCCAAATGCCTTATGCGCGGCTATTCATCATTGCTCTCACTATTATCTGTGTCGCGGCAATTTACCTATTTCTACAACGCACTCCTTGGGGATTACGGATTCGCTCTGTTACCCAAAATCGCAGCATGAGCTCTTGCTTAGGCATTCCGACTGGGAAAGTTGATGCTTTAACATTTGCTCTCGGTTCTGGGTTGGCTGGTGTAGCTGGCTGTGCAATTAGTTTCCTCGGTTCAGTGGGACCGAATACAGGTCAAAACTATATTGTAGATACGTTCATGGTTGTAGTAGTCGGCGGTGTCGGCAAGCTGGTAGGTAGTATTGTTGCTGCTTTGGCGATTGGTACAGTCAGTTACCTGATCGGTTCTGGCACACTTGCCCTGCTACTCGCACCAGTAAAACCTCTAGCTGATTTCTTTACATTCTTCGCGACGACGAGTATGGCAAAGGTAATGGTATTCGCCCTAATTATTGCCTTTTTGCAAGTGCGACCAGGGGGAATTTTCCCGCAGAAAGGACGCACAGTAGATGCCTAGAAAGTTTTGAGTTTTGAGTTTTGAGTTTTGAGTTGAAAGGTGCTTAGAGTAGTTTTGAGTTTTGAGTTAAAAGGTGCAGCTGCTAAACGTGGAGGAAATTAGGCATGGCGGTGGATGCGGCGATTGGAATTCCTAAGAGTCGGCAGTGGCAGCGATCGCTCTTTATTGAAGCGGCAGTTGTAGTGGCGATCGCGCTTGTCTTGATCTTGATTATGCCAGCTGTGCTTTCAAGTTTTCGCCTCAACTTATTAGGGCGATTTCTATCTTTGGCAATTGTCGCCCTTGGCATTGATTTAATTTGGGGATACACAGGCTTGCTGAGTTTAGGGCATGGCATATTCTTTGGTTTAGGCGGCTATGCGATCGGTATGCACCTAAAACTCCAAGTTCCGCCAGGCGAATTACCAGATTTCATGGGGCTTTATGGCGTAACCCAGTTGCCTTGGTTTTGGCAATTCTTTTATTCCTTTCCTGTTGCTAGTGCTGCTGTAGTCATAATTCCCGCTTTATTAGCTGCATTATTTGGTTATTTAGTATTTCGCAACCGGATTCGCGGTGTATATTTTTCCATCCTTACTCAAGCTGGAGTAATTATCTTTTTCAACTTCTTTAATGGTCAGCAAAAACTATTTAACGGTACAAATGGGCTAATCGACTTCACAACTATATTAGGAGCAACTGTTAGCGCCCAATCAACACAAATTGCCTTCTACATCTTGACTGTGCTGTTACTTGTAGGAGCTTATGCCCTTTGTCGTTGGCTGACAAGTGGACGCTTTGGACGCTTACTAATGGCGATTCGCGACGATGAAAGCCGAGTCCGGTTCTCAGGTTATGACCCCACAGAGTTTAAAGTATTTGTATTTGCCGTCTCAGGGGCGCTGGCGGGGATTGCTGGGGCGATGTACACGCTGCAAAGCGGCTCTGTTTCACCTAGAGCAATGGATGTTGCCTTCTCAATTGAAATGGTAATTTGGGTAGCAATTGGCGGGCGCGCAAGTCTAGTGGGAGCAGTATTAGGAGCATTGCTAGTTAACTATGCCAGAACCTTTTTTAGCGAACAATATGCTGACAACTGGCTATTTTTTCAAGGAGCGCTGTTTTTAGTAGTTGTCACAGTGCTACCTGATGGCATAGTCGGCTGGCTAAGAAATACCGGAATTCAGCTAGGAAGACGCAGGCAGATAACTACTTATCCCTCTTTAGAAGAAGACGCTGAGGTTGAGCATGAAAGACAAAATCTTGGAAATTGAAGACGTAACGGTTAGTTTTGATGGTTTTAAAGCTTTAAATCATCTCAGCTTCAGCTTGGATGTTGGGGAATTACGAGTAATTATTGGTCCAAATGGTGCGGGGAAAACGACTTTTCTTGATGTAATCACAGGCAAGACAAAACCAAACCAAGGGCGGGTACTATTTAAAGGGCGTAACTTGCGATCGCTCTCGGAACATCAAATTTCTCGTCTGGGAATTGGGCGCAAATTCCAAACGCCGCGTGTCTACCTCAATCTCACACCCCGGGAAAACTTAAAACTTACCTGTAATCGCCAAAAAAATCTTTGGTCTACTTTATTTAGGCGTTCTTCGAGTGCAGAACTCAGTACGGTAGCAGGTTTACTAGAAACTATCGGTTTAAGCGCTAATGCAGATATTCCAGCCGCGAAGCTTTCTCATGGGGAAAAGCAACGCTTAGAAATAGGGATGCTAGTAGCGCAATCACCAGATTTATTACTTGTTGATGAACCTGTTGCTGGTTTAACCGATGAAGAAACAGATAACGTCGCTAACTTACTATTAGCCTTGGCTGAAAACCATTCAATATTAGTAATTGAGCATGATATGGAATTTGTGCGCCAAATCGCGCGTAAGGTAACAGTTCTGCATCAAGGTTCTGTACTTAAAGAAGGCACTATTGATGAAGTACAGAATGATCCGCGTGTGATTGAAGTGTATCTAGGACAGCCGCTAGAGGATACACCTCAACAACAGCCAATGCAATCTGACGCTGCTAGTAGCTCAGTTGAAATTAATATTGGCGCTGCCAATTTGTAGCTGATTAATAATTTTTAAGCTCGCTCAAAAAAAAAGAGAAACATGAATTCCTCAAGTCATGGAATTGCCTCAGCAGCTAACGTCGCCGCACCGCCTCAGATGCTGCAAGTTGCTGGATTGAATGTTTATTACGGTGAAAGCCATATCCTGCGCGACGTGGATCTAAATGTCCCAACTGGACAAATGATCTGTCTAATTGGACGTAATGGCGTGGGCAAAACTACTCTCTTGAAAACAATTATGGGGTTAATTAAGCCCCGTAGCGGTGGAATTACTTTTGCTGGTGAATCGATAACCGCCAAGTCTCCCGATCAACGTGCCAAACTTGGAATTGGTTACGTTCCCCAAGGACGAGAAATTATCCCCCGCTTGACAGTTAAAGAAAATTTGTTATTAGGCTTAGAAGCGCGACGTAACAGGAATAAGCAAGAAATTCCCGATGATATTTTTATGCTATTTCCAGTTTTAAAATCGATGCTTTCGCGCATGGGAGGAGACTTGAGCGGTGGACAACAACAACAACTAGCGATCGCTCGTGCTTTAATGGGACAACCGCAATTACTTGTATTAGATGAACCCACCGAAGGCATCCAACCTTCAATTATTCTGGAAATCGAGGCAGCTGTCCGCCGTATTGTTGCTTCTAGAGGAATATCAGTGCTGCTAGTAGAACAACATCTACATTTTGTTAGGCAAGCAGATCGTTATTATGCAATGCAAAAAGGCGGTATTGTCGCCTCTGGACTTACTAGCGAACTAAGCCAAGATGTAATTCAGAGATTCCTTGCTGTCTAAAAGCAGTAATTACTGAATTTACTTTATGTAGCTAGTTATCTCATGTAATACTTATTTGCCTAATTAAACTAGGTAATAATAGTTAGTTAATATTAGTAAAAACTTTGATAAACAATAAAAACAAAGAAAATTGGGAGCTTCTAAACGCAAATTTTATATAACAGATATACGGATAATCCTATTATTTTTACGCATTGAAACTCCCAAGAAAGTGAGCTTTTATTGTAATTAATTGCTCCTGCTACTAAATAGAGTATCTACTATTCATTTAAGAAACTTCTAACTAAAGAAGGGGATTAGTATTACAGACAGATGTGTCGCTCCATACAAACTACTTGCTGAGATTAATTAACTATTCGACAACTCAAAACATTTTTTCTATTTCATAGAGTTGTATAAAAATCAATTTGTAAATTTGCATAATAACAGAGAAAAGATTAACTGATTCAAAGGAGTTAATAGTAAGAAAGTATTTAACTATAGATAGAGTGCTAAACGATGTAAATTGACGACTATTCAAAATAGAGATATTTATAGGAATATATTATGTCTGTTCTAGAATATGCTTTTGTGATAGCGCTATTGTGGGTTGTATTTCCTTTGTCAATCAATCAAATGCGAGTTGCCCTTGATCGAGAAGATATTGAAGGGTTTTCTATCTGGGTGTTTATTTCCTCTTTCATTGCTGGCTTGCCATTTATGGTTATGACTTTGGCTAGCGTTAGCTGAAAATTACCTTGATTTAATCTAATAACTGAGTGATCAACGCCGATATTCATCGCCACAGTCGCCGATGACCTCAAATAGATCCTGCGATCGCTCAACATCAGAAACTAATTGCAGCTTACTGGATTGAGGTAAAGTCATTTCAGTCAGAAGACACTAGCAGTAATTATCCTGCCATACTCCTGCTGTTGCACGGTAGTATAAACATCTTGCAGGATGGGTAATACTTACCTATATTTTTAGCTATTGTTGCTATTTTCAATATGTTCAACGCCATCGCGGGAGTCCCCAGTCGAGCGCGTAGCGGACTGGGGAGGAATAGCGGGTTGCCGTAGGGACGGAGGCAACCAATAATCTTGGAGGCATAACAAATATTTCATGTATTGAGATATAATAGGGCTATGAAGCAAGTCCTGACTGTATCCTGCAAGTTGAACGTAAGCGTTCAATAACTCTCCAAAATTGAGGAGACGTTGAAGGCGTTTGCGGATGCTTGCGAGTATGTGAATGGGACTGTTGACTCTAAACTGAACTAACGAAGTAGCGATGCAATCGCTTTGCTACCACGATGTCAGAGCTAGGTTTGGCTTGTCTGCTCAGTTGGCTATTCATGCTATTCGGCGCGTAAGCGGTAATAGGAAGACCGCCAAAAAGGACGGCAAACCAATTAAGAAATTTGCTCCTACTAGCGCAACTTATGACGCTAGGACGTTCAGCTTCAGGGAGAAAGACTGGACAGTTAGCCTGACTTTGTTGGGCGGCAGAAAGCGATTTACTCTCCACATTGGCAATTACCAACTTGGATTGTTGAAAGGACAAAAGCCTAAAACAGCAACTTTGGTAAAGCGAAACGACGGTAGCTACTACATCAACATTCAACTTGAATCCACGCCTGACTCTTCCATCGAAACAGATAAAGTTTTGGGTTGTGATTTGGGTAGAACGGATATTTGTGTTACCTCGGAGAACGATACTTATAGCGGAAAAGAAATAACTAAAGTCCGCGACTATTACAGTCTTCTTAGAGCTAAACTCCAACAAAAAGCCAGTAGAGGCACAAGAAGTAGTCGGCGTAGATGTCGGGAACTTCTGCAACAGTTGTCTTGGCAAGGAGCGACGCTTTCAGGCACACCAGAACCATACAATCAGTTACCAATTGGTTAAGAAAGCCAAAGCCAATAACCAAGTTATGGCACTGGAAGACTTGACTGGAATTAGGGAAAGAACCAACCAACTGCCTAGAACCAAGACCGAACGGCGCAGAAGCAACAGTTGGAGTTTTTACCAGTTGCGCCAGTTCTTAGTTTACAAGTGCATTAAGTTTGGGGTTAAATTGGTTTTTGTCGATCCTAGATATACAAGCCAGATGTGTCATAGCTGTCTGCACGTTCATCCCAATAGGGACAAGTCTTATAGAAGTGGCAAATCTTTTAGATGCGGTCATTGCGGTTGGTCTGATGATGCTGATTTGAACGGTGCGGTAAATATTTCTGCTCTTGGGGCTGTCGTAAACAAGCCCAGAGGTTCAGGACTTGCTTGCTCATTGGAGCAGCACGTTTTAGGGCTACTGAAAACCTCGACCGTTACTCGTAGCGGGTCGAGGTAGTTTATAAGATAAAAAACTCACTGGCAATAATCGGAAAACCCAGTGAGTCAGTAATGTTTTTAAATCAAGCACTTGCTTTTAGCAGTAGAGTGAGATATCCTCGCCACATTCATCAGCTAAATAACACAATGCCCGGAAGCGCAAGCCTACGACTTCCTCGTAAAGAGGGTTGAGCTTGCACATTGGGGGAATATGAAACAGGGTACGACCAAAAAGTTTCACATCGCGCTCAAATGGGCATTGGGCAGGAATAAGTTTGCACAAGCGATGCGCCAATTTTGGATTGCTGACTTCTAATCGATCTAGCCAATGACGCAGGGGGCGCAAAATATCAAAGCTAGGCGTAGGCGTTGGACGGTGTAGCGGTTTTACTTCATTTGCAGGTACATCTACTTGATCAAGCCACACCCAGCTAGTCAGGCAAATATTTTGTACTGTATGGTCTAATACATTCATCGTTCACTCCTCTGTCTCCACGAGGCAATTTGAACTGTTTCCAGAACATTTACAAGGTTTGCAACGGCTTCAAGCGAAATAATGTTCCCCTAACTTGGATAAATTGTTGTTCAATCACAAATCCTTGAGTCAGGAACTTTTTGTTACTACATCACACTAACTAGAAATTCCGCTTTCATGTAAGGTTAGTAAGCTGATCTTGTTGATTACTTAACCTATATAAAACTTTAGTGAAGTAGAAAGCTTTTTGCAGTCAGTTGATGTATAAGCAGCATTAATTTAATGCGGTAAAGTCATGCCATAAAAATTTGGTAACTAGAGATACAATTGTCAGTGCTAGAAGATTATCAAGCCTACTTTTACTAAGCCTTAAATCCGGAAACTGCTATTATGTTGACCGATACACCAACATAGAGAAATGAGGAACATCACTGAACTTTTACAAGTTAAAAACTGTTGCTTCAGTAGATCCACCAACCCTTTAGTAGTGTAAACTATGTAACTAAAATAGTGTGGCGGGTTTGAGGAAATCAGCAGGTGGGATATCCGTCAGCAGTTCGCAACTCATCAGATCAGCTGCTTAAAATAATCGCCGTCCAAAAAATAAGGGTGGAGAGCTTAATACCTCCACCCCTATTAAACTAAATTAATTCCGAGCTTATGATGCGACTTGGGCAGTAGTACGTCGTCGTCTTCTGCCGTCTGTAGCTTTTACAGGTTCATCTGGTGTTGGCATTAACAAAGTAACAGATGTTTGGCTCTGCAATTCCCGGCGGATTGAGCGCTGTAGTTCCCGTTCTAATTGCACTTGTAATCCCGCCCAGTCTACCTCTACTTGTTCTCCTTCCCCAGGACGAGCAAAATCTAACCAGCGATCGCTTAAAACTGCTTCCATCCGCTCTTGCACCCACTTTTGCAGCAGCACTCGATCAACTGACGTTACCACACCCCGGACATGAATCTCCGGCTTCATCATTAGCTTGCCACTCCAATCTACCGCCGCCGCAATTGTGACGATGCCTTCTTCTGCTAGCTTTTGCCGTTCTTGGAGTACCTTACCGTTGACGATGCCACAGCCAGATGTATCTACTAAGTCGATGCCCGCAGGGACTTTACCTGTAATTGAAATAGCATCTTCAGACACTTCCACAACATCGCCATTGTGCATAATCACCATGTTTTCTGCTGGAATGCCCATACTTTGAGCTGTCTGTGCGTGTTTAATCAGCATCCGATGTTCGCCATGAGCTGGCAAGAAAAACTTAGGCTTAGTTAGGGCAATCATCAGCTTTTGATCTTCTTGACAGCCATGACCAGATACGTGGATTCCTTGCTCACGCCCATATACTACCTTTGCCCCCTGCATCATCAAGCGATCTATAGTATTAACTACGGCGATCGTATTGCCCGGAATTGGGTTAGCCGAGAATACTACAGTATCCCCTTCACGAATTTTTAGGTGCTGATGCTCTCCGTTAGAAATGCGCGTCATCGCTGACATTGGTTCGCCTTGAGAACCCGTTGTCAGAATTAAGACATTTTCATCGGGCATACTGCGGACAACGTGCAGAGGCTGTAAGAGGTTATCTGGACACTTGATATAACCTAAATTACGAGCATGGGCGATTACGTTTAGCATTGATCGCCCGACAACCGAGACAACGCGATTATGCTTCTGCGCCAGTTCCAAAATCATGTTGATCCGATGCACGGAAGAAGCAAAGGTAGTTATTAAAACTCGTCCCTTAGCTTGACTAATAACTCGGTCAAGATTAGGGAAAACAGAACGTTCAGAAGCTGTGAATCCTGGTACTTCCGAGTTTGTCGAGTCACTAATTAAGCAAAGTACACCTTTTTCCCCGTGTTCTGCCAAGCGCTGTAAATCAAAGAACTCGCCATCAACTGGGGTATGGTCAAATTTAAAATCTCCGGTATGGATAATTACACCAGCTGGCGTATGCAGGGCGACGGTAAAGCTATCGGCAATTGAGTGGGTGTTGCGAATAAACTCCGCGACAAAGGAAGAGCCAATCCTGACTAAATCGCGGGGACGAACTGATCTTAATTGAGTGCGATCGCGTACTCCTGCTTCTTCCAGTTTGCCTTCTAGCATTGCCATTGCTAAACGCGGACCATAAATAACTGGAATTTCAAATTGCTTCAGATGGTAGGCAATGCCGCCAATGTGGTCTTCGTGACCATGAGTGACGATCATGCCTTTGATCTTGTGGCGATTTTCGCGTATATATGTCATGTCTGGCAGAACAATATTTACGCCATGCATTTCATCGGTAGGAAAAGCTAGTCCCGCATCTAAGAGTACGATTTCATCGTTGTACTCGAAAACACAAGTATTCTTACCAATTTCGTGTAAACCCCCAAGGGGAATAATTTTGACAGCAGGTGAAGATTCTTGAGTCATATGTTTGTCTAGATAATTTGTTTTTTGGATTTAAATTGCCAGATATTGAAAAGTAACACTGTATTAGCCAAGATTTAATTTGACTAAACCATTAGCTATGTAACTGAATCAGTCTTCTAAAAGCTGTCAGTCATAGCAATTGAAATCAGCAGCATCAAGCATATTTAGTTGTCGAAAACTTATTAGCTTACAGCACAGTCTGGCTGAGAACTTTCTCTATTTGACTAGCGCAGTCGCCGTCGTCATCCAAGGGTAAACGAGTAGAACCAACATTCCAGCCTTTAAGGTTAAGAGCAATTTTGATCCCGATTGGATTAGTAGTTATAAACAAAGCTTTAAATAATGGGAAAAGTTTAAGATGAATTTGCGTAGCAATTTGGTTATTACCTGTTTCAAAGGCTTGGATCATTTGTTGAAGTTGGCTGCCGACTAAATGACTTGCCACACTCACCACACCATTACCACCGACAGCTAACAAAGGTAGAGTTAGGGAATCATCACCAGAGTAAAGCTTGAATTCTCTTGGCGTTAAGCGACGAATCTCACTTGCTTGATCTAAATTCCCTGTTGATTCTTTAACTCCCACAATGTTGTCAATTTCAGCTAAACGAGCAATCGTTTGCGGCTGAAGATTTTGACCTGTACGAGTGGGGATGTTGTATAACAGCAGGGGTAGATCGGGACACGCCAGAGCGATCGCTTTAAAGTGCTGATAAAGCCCTGCTTGCGGTGGCTTATTGTAATAGGGAACAACTTGTAAAGATCCATGTAATCCTATTCTAGCCGCTTTTTGAGTAGCTGCGATCGCTTCTGCCGTCGAATTTGAACCAGTCCCCGCCATCACCAACGCTTTTCCGGCTACTGCCTGAAGCACTACCTGAAATAACTGATATTCTTCGTCCCAGGTGAGTGTGGGGGATTCTCCCGTTGTCCCACACACAACCAAAGTATCTGTACCTTGAGCCGCCAGATGTGCCGCCAGCTGCTCTGCTACCGAATAATTTACACTACCGTCTTCTTTGAACGGTGTGACCATGGCGGTTAAAACCCGTCCAAAATCTACCACTCTTTCTAACTCCTCCTTTACAGCAGCTAGCAGTTTGCTTAACTTTGTAATTATCTCAAGGTAAAACGCCTTTTTACCTTATAGCTGATGACTGATAGCTAGACGCTGATAGCAAATTCTTTTCTACTAACAGTTCAGCAATTTGCACCGCATTCAACGCCGCGCCTTTGCGAATTTGGTCGCCACACAGCCAAAGTTCTAACCCACACTCATGAGAAATATCTTGACGAATCCTACCTACTAAAACTTCATCTTCACCTGTAGCTTCAATCGGCATCGGAAAATGATTTTTCTGCCAGTCTTCCACTAGTAAAACACCAGGAGCGTTCGCCAAAATTTCTCTAGCTTCTGCTACATTTACAGGCGTTTCAAATTCTAGATTAATCGCTTCTGAATGCGCCCTGAGTACGGGAACCCGAACGCAAGTTGCCGTAATTTTTAGCTGCTGAGTGCCAAAAATCTTGCGCGTCTCGTTAACCATTTTCATTTCTTCCTCGCAGTACCCTACATCATTTAGCGGGGAATTGTGGGGAAATAAGTTGAAAGCTAACGGGTAAGGAAAAATTTCTGTTGTTGGTTCTTCTCCTTTGAGAATTGCTTGCGCTTGGCTTTTAACTTCTGCCATTGCTCTTGCACCCGCACCACTAGCAGATTGGTAGGTTGCAGCGACAATACGTTTTACCGTTTTTGCCTGATGCAGAGGCCAGACAGCTACCGCCATCAAAATTGTTGTACAGTTAGGATTAGCAATAATTCCTTTATGATCAGCAGCAGCATGAGGATTAACTTCTGGAACCACTAAGGGAACTTGAGCATCCATGCGAAATGCACTGGAGTTATCAATTACTACTGCACCAGCAGCTACAGCAATAGGAGCCCACGTTTTTGAAATCGAGCCTCCAGCTGATGCTAGAACTAAATCGATATTTTCAAAAGCGCGATCGCTCACTGGCTCTACTAAGATATCTTCGCCCCGAAACTGCATCTTTTTTCCCGCAGAACGAGGTGATGCTAAAAGCTTCAAATAATCTAGGGGGAAATTACGCGCTTCTAGTAACTCCAACAATTCTGTGCCAACGGCTCCAGTTGCTCCTAATATCGCCACCCGATATGATTTTGTCAATCTTTTTCCCTCCAATAACAATCAGTTAAATTAACTTAGTTAATATCTGCAAATAAATTATTCAAAAATATTGACATTTATCTAAATTAAGCTAATCAAAATTAATCAACTAGTTCTTAAAGCAATTTCTATAATAGATAAAGTAGTTATTCGCAGTTTAGACTCATTTTTTCAAAATCTCAAAGGAATTTAACAATTAGCATCATACAGCAGCTGACATTTAACTAGATCGGTAGTTCAACTAGAGGCATGGACGATAAATACTGAATTCATATAATATTATCCAGATACCCAAACCTTAAGTATAATTGAGTCCGTGCTGACATAGTGCGTGTAAAAAAGCGCAGTTACGTTAGAGATATCACATTACTCAACTAAGCTATTAGCGCTATGGCACAGCCACAGAAGCTGCTCAAGCATTGGTTGTAAAACCAGGATATCACGGTGTTAGACCTGTATGGAACTTGATGCTAAGTAGCTTTCAATCCTTAAAATAATCTAAACCGCCCAAATGTTGAATAACGCTCGACTGAATGTTCGTCCAGATACCATGCATAGAGATAAAATCAAAGGTTCAAGAGTTCCATACAAGTAGCGTTGATTAATTTATTGCTTAAGCAGTTAAAAAGAGTGTCGGATAAATACAGAAATCATGAAAGTAACCCAGGAAAAACTTCCCGCAAGTCAAATCGGTTTGGAAATAGAAATTCCCTCAGAAAAGTCGCAGCAAACATACGAGCAGGTGATTCAAAAATTTGCCCGCGCTGCTAATATTCCTGGATTTCGCAAAGGCAAAGTGCCTCGCCAAATATTGTTGCAGCGACTAGGTGTAGTTCAAATTAAGGCAGCCGCTTTAGAAGAGCTAATTCAAAGTGGAATTACAGAAGCTATCAAACAAGAAAAAATTCAAGCACTTGGTCAACCGCAACTACGCTCATCGTTTGAGGACTTGATTAGTCAGTATGAGCCAGGAAAACCAATTAGTTTTGCAGCAGCTGTGGATGTGCAGCCAGAAGTGAATCTCGCTCAGTACACTGACTTAAAAGTCCAAGCAGAGGAAGTTAAATACGATCCCGCAAGCGTGGAAAAAGTCCTGGAAGAAAATCGTGCGGAAATGGCAACTTTGATTCCTGTAGAAGGACGTGCGGCTGCAATGGGAGATGTTGCTGTAGTTGATTTTAAAGGGCATTTCGTGACGGAAGGCGAGGCGGAAGAAGCTGAAGAAATCCCTGGCGCGGCGGCAACAGATTTTCAAGTAGAACTGTCTGAAGGACGGTTTATTGAAGGCTTTGTGGATGGCATAGTAGGAATGAATCCAGGGGAAACAAAAGAAGTAAGCGCGACGTTCCCTGAAGATTATCCTCAAAAAGATTTAGCTCTTAAAGCAGCTGTTTTTACCATATCCCTCAAAGAGCTAAAAGAAAAAGAGCTACCGGAATTAAACGATGATTTTGCCCAAGAAGCCAGCGAATTTGAAACTTTAGAGGAATTAAGGTCTTCTTTAGAATCTCGATTTCAAGCAGAGGCTGAACGCAAAACAAAAGTTAATAAAGAGCAAGCACTCTCAGATGAACTGCTAAAGCAGGTGGAAGTTGACTTACCAGAAAGCATGATTGCTCAAGAAGTAGACTCAATGCTGACGCAAACAGCAATGCAGTTAAGTAATCAGGGGATTGATATTAAGAGGATATTTACCCAAGAAAATATTCCGCAGTTAAGAGAGCGATCGCGCCCGGAAGCAATTGAGCGTTTGCAACGCACCTTAGCACTGCAAGAAGTGGCTAAACGTGAATCTATCCAAATTGAACAGGAAGCTGTTGCCGCACGAGTTCAAGAGTTAATGGCGCAATACACGGGTAAAGATATTGACGCAGACAGATTACGAGAGGTTGTTGAAGAAGAACTCTTAACTGACAAGATTATGAGTTGGTTGGCAGAACACTCCACAGTGGAACTTGTAGCCGAGGGTTCTTTAGCAGCAGATACTAACCTAGAGGATGAAGTTGATGCTACTGATGCAGAGGAAGATGTTGCTGTTGAAATCAATCAAACAGATACACCCGCAGTAGAGTAATTAAGCACTGGGGGTAATTACCCCAAAAATCAACCGAACGAGTGAGCAAAAGCGTAATTGCTATTCAGTTACAATTGCAAGCAGCGATCGTGATCGCCCATTCTAGCCATGAAGCTTATAGTAGTAGCAAGAAGATCGCTAAAATCAACTTTTGACCGCATGGCAAAACGGGCAAAAGCCTTTTGGTTTACTAAAACATCGGTTCCAAAACAGATAAGGCATAATAGTTTACAGATAGCCCATACAGCAATTATTGCTTTAAGGAGCGTTTAGCCACTGTACCGCCCTCGGTTCTACCTCTGAAACCTGATTATATGCTTGTATCCCAATCCTCAAATTACTTGATCAGCAGCTTGAATAACCCAGAAATTAGCTCGCTCCCAACCAAAAATATTGTCCCTATGGTTGTGGAACAATCAGGCATGGGGGAAAGAGCTTTCGATATCTACTCTCGATTGTTAAGAGAGCGGATTATATTCCTGGGAACTCCGGTAGATGACACGGTAGCTGACTCACTTGTTGCTCAAATGTTATTTCTAGAGGCTGAAGACCCAGAAAAAGACATTCAGGTGTACATTAATTCTCCAGGCGGCTCGGTAACAGCAGGAATGGCAATTTATGACACCATGCAGCAGATTCGCCCTGATGTTGTTACTATTTGTTTTGGATTAGCTGCTAGTATGGGAGCGTTTTTACTAACAGCTGGCACACCAGGCAAAAGAATGTCTCTACCCAGCGCTCGGATCATGATTCACCAACCACTTGGTGGTGCTCAAGGTCAGGCAGTAGACATTGAAATTCAGGCAAAAGAAATTCTCTTTCATAAACGTCAACTGAATGAGCTACTAGCTCATCACACAGGTAAGCCGTTAGAGAGAATTGAAGCCGATACTGAAAGAGATTTCTTCATGTCGGCGGCGGAGGCGAAAGATTACGGTTTAATCGATCAAGTCATCTCCAGGCAAAATCTCCCGAAAGCGGGCGAACCAATCAGTACAGTGAACTAAGAGGCAGGTATGTCAAAGTACGACTCCCATCTAAAATGTTCGTTTTGCGGCAAGTCCCAAGAGCAGGTACGGAAGTTAATCGCCGGACCGGGAGTCTACATCTGCGACGAGTGCGTTGACTTGTGTAATGAAATTTTGGACGAGGAGTTACTAGACTCAAATACCGCAACGCCTCAACAACCATCGCGCTCAGAAGCTCCGCAAAAACGGCGCACTCAGTCGGCAAATCTTTCACTTAGTCAAATTCCCAAGCCGCGAGAAATTAAAAAGCATCTAGATGAGCACGTTATTGGTCAAGACGAGGCAAAAAAAGTCTTGTCGGTTGCCGTATATAACCACTACAAGCGCTTAAGCTTAATTCAGTCAAAAAGCAATGGCAAAGCAGCAAGCGATGATATAGAACTGCAAAAGTCGAATATTCTCTTAATTGGACCTACAGGTTGTGGCAAAACATTACTAGCACAAACTCTAGCAAAAATTCTGGAAGTACCGTTTGCCGTTGCCGATGCCACAACTCTTACAGAAGCAGGCTACGTTGGGGAAGATGTAGAAAATATCCTGCTGCGGTTGCTGCAAGTTGCCGATTTGGATGTTGAGGAGGCACAACGCGGGATCATTTATATTGATGAGATTGATAAGATTGCCCGCAAGAGTGAAAATCCCTCAATTACGCGCGATGTTTCTGGTGAAGGCGTACAACAAGCTTTGTTAAAGATGTTGGAGGGAACGATCGCTAATGTGCCACCCCAAGGCGGTCGGAAACATCCTTATCAAGATTGTATTCAAATAGACACTAGTAATATTCTGTTTATCTGTGGTGGCGCTTTTGTCGGTTTAGAAAAAGTGGTTGAACAGCGCACTGGCAAAAAATCAATGGGCTTTATTCAACCAGGCGAAAGTCAGTCGAAGGAAAAGCGCACGGCAGATGTCCTGAAGCACCTAGAACCAGAGGATCTAGTGAAGTTTGGGATGATTCCAGAGTTCATCGGGCGAGTGCCAGTAGCAGCAATCGTAGAGCCGTTGGATGAAGAAGCGCTCGTAGCAATTTTGACCCAGCCTCGCAGTGCTTTAGTCAAGCAGTACCAAAAGCTGCTGAAGATGGATAACGTGGAGCTAGAGTTTAAACAAGATGCGCTAAAAGCGATCGCCCAAGAAGCTTATCGGCGGAAAACTGGGGCGAGAGCGCTACGGGGAATTGTCGAAGAATTAATGCTGGAAGTAATGTATGAGTTGCCATCCCGTAAAGATGTAGCTCACTGCACCGTAACGCGAGAAATGGTGGAGAAGCGTTCAACTGCGGAGCTGATTGTACATCCCTCCTCACTACCCAAGCCGGAATCAGCCTAGATGGGTGTTGGATGTTGGGGTTTGGGGGATGGAAAGAAATCTTCGCTAACCCCTAATCCCTAATCCCTAATCCCTAACCCCTGACTTTTAAGATGCCTTACATTTCAGTTCGTGGCGTTGAACATTACTACGAGTGGATTCGGACATCAAATGAATCCCAAGGGAAACCAGTAATGGTATTTATTCATGGTTGGGCTGGTTCGGCTCGCTATTGGCAAAGTACCGCTCAAGCATTATCAGAGCAATTTGATTGTTTGCTTTACGATATGCGCGGATTTGGGCGCTCTCAAGGTAAATCGCCGTTACCCCAAGATTCTCTGGCTGTAGCAGATTCGCAGTCGCCTGAAGAACAATCAGCAGCAATGGTTGAGTTAACTTATGAGCTAGAGGATTATGCTAAAGATTTAGCAGCGTTACTGGATGCTTTAGGGCTAGAACGGATTTACCTGAATGCTCATTCAATGGGGGCATCTGTTGCTACATTATTTCTTAACCTTTATCCACAACGGGTAGAAAAAGCAATTTTGACTTGTAGTGGCGTTTTTGAGTATGACGAAAAAGCGTTTGCAGCCTTTCACAAATTTGGTGGCTATGTAGTCAAATTCCGCCCTAAATGGCTAGGGAAAATACCTTTTGTTGACCAAATGTTTATGGCGCGATTTTTACATCGCCCGATACCAAGTAGGGAACGCCGTAATTTTCTAGAGGACTTTTTAGTAGCAGATTACGAAACCGCTTTAAACACTATTTTTACTTCTGTAAGTGAAGCCGCAGCCCAATTAATGCCCCAGGAGTTTGCCAAGATCACAGTATCTACACTCTTAGTAGCTGGAGAGTATGACAAAATTATCCCAGCTCCAATGGGTCGTCAGGCAGCAGCAATGAACGACAAAGTTGAGTTTGCCCTAATTCCTCATACTGCTCACTTCCCGATGCTGGAAGATCCAACTACTTATCTCCAGCGAGTGCGTAAGTTCTTGTAACTCCCAACATGATCATCAGCTAGTTAAATTAATTGTTAGCTGGCTCCGCCCAGAGTCCTTGCACTCGTCTTTGAAGTCCATTGATGAGTCTGAGAACGTTCAGGAGACATCAGTAGTAATTTAAGGTTATCTGTTTCACTGATTAATTGTGATGCGTCAATCTTGTAGGGGGGTTAAACCACAAACGCACCGCTTCAACTTAATGAATTATTGCAGTTCTAAGCAATGAAGAGTAGGCTGCTCTAGAAGCTCTTGAATTGCTTCCTGTCCTGCACGGATGAGAGCTTCAACTTGATGAGTAGGTGTATTTCCACACCTTAGCCAAACTACTTTTGGCGGAGAACCATACAATCGACTTCTTTCTGCAAAGTCTGCATCTTGAGTCACAATGCAGAAATTGTTTAACTTAGCGAACTCCCAAATCTCCGTATCTGTCTTCTCTGCTAGACCATGGAACTGGACATGGCTGGCATTGGGGAAAACATCAGTTAAGCGAGTAACCAATTTTCGGCTCAGGTTCTGATCAAACAGTAGTTTCAAGCGGCACTCACCGAGACAACTAAACGATGATCGCGATCAGCTGCAAACTCTAAACACGCTCTGATGTCTGTTTCTGTCAGTTCTGGAAAGTCATCAATAATCTCAGCAATAGACATTCCAGCAGCTAGCCAGCCAAGAACATCGTAAACTGTAATCCGCATCCGACGAACACAGGGCTTGCCCCCACGTTTATCAGGCTCAATTGTAATAATGTCTCGATAGCTCATAATCCAAGTAGGGTATTTACAACTTGTATGTAAGTTTAAAGCAGCTAACACTGCGCTACAACGGATGGAAGGGAAATATTCATAGCATCTTCAACGGTTATCTGCCGCCGTTGAGCTTCACCGATATTAGTACAGGTACACCTGTATAGATTGTCGTTTTGCAGCCTTGGTTATTACCTGTAGAGGAGAAACTTTAATTTCCTGTACTTCCTTCCTTGTCAACCCAAACCTAGTTCGCGTTTAAGCAAATCAATTGATTTAATATCAATGTAGTTCTCAGAGCAAATCACTTGCGGTGGACGAATAATGTCTTCCCTTGCGGCTTGAACAGCAGCTTTCACACTAGAAAAACTTGCATGGTCGCTGATGATTAGTTGGGCGCTTTTAACAACAGCATTTAGTTTATAAGCGTCTCCTAGTTGGGCAGTCATTACCAGTAGTTCGTTGCCGCGCAGACTGTGGATAATTACTTCTGCGGCTCTTAGAAGACCAGAACTCAGGCTGACAAAACCTACACAGCTAGCTAATGGTAACTTTTTGAGCAGTTGAATTTCTTGAGAGTAGTTGTAGATATCAACCGGAATCACCCGCACAGATTTAGGCGCAGCGATTCCTTCTGCTTGCCCGACAAAATAGCGACTTGTGACTACAGTTGCGGAAGAAGTTTGCTCTAGCACTTGCGCCAGTTCTTCTAAAGATACTAACTGCACTGGTATTCCTAGCGCCTCTTCTAGTTCATCAACCATTAATTTTCCCGCGCCAATATCCTCAGCCGGAGCCGTAACTAGTACCCGCGCACTACAGCGCAATCGCCAGTCAATTTCAGCGAGGAACAGCTCACGCGCTTGATTAAGTGAACAGCCGAGTTTTAGTAACTGATCTAAGCTTTGCTGTACAATTTTATCCGCTTGGGGATATTTTTCGAGGATGGCAATCGGAACCGGACTTTGCCTTGGAGGTTGAGCGCGGACATAGATACCCGATCCGGCAACACTTTCTACAAAGCCATCGTCCTCTAGCAAGCGGTACACTTTGCTGATCGTATTGCGATGTAGCCCAGTTTGCATTGCTAAAGCGCGGGTACTGGGCAAGCGATGGCCAGGGGGAAATTGCCGGGAAGCGATCGCGTACCGAATTTGATTCACCAGTTGAGTTGAAGCCGGAATTTCACTATCTGGCTGGATGCGGAACTGAACCATTACCAAACCTCCACACAACAAGGGTAACAGACCAGCTGGTAAAAATAGTTTTTAGAAATGTTGTGATCAATTGCTGATGAGAAACTTTTACAAGGTAAATAAGTAAATTATTGCTATTTTGAGCAGAGATAGCATCTAGATATTGACACAAATATATTTCAAAGTTTTAAGATACTAGTAAAAATTATTATGGCTAATCTAGAGATCCAAACAAATTACGTAAAAGTTCCCAATAATGATTTAGAAATTGCCGCTTATTTAGCAGCGCCCAAGGGTGGAGGTTCTTACCCTGGTATTGTGGTAATACAAGAAATTTTTGGCGTTAATGCTCATATTCGGGAAGTTACCCAACGAATCGCGAAAGAAGGTTATGTAGCGATCGCTCCGGCTATTTTCCAACGTATTGCCCCCCATTTTGAAACTGGTTACACTCCCCAAGACATTGAACTTGGCAGAAAATATAAGGACAAGACTAAAGCCTCAGAGCTATTAAGTGATATCCAAGCAACAATTGACTACCTGAAAAACCATCCCCAGGTGAAAAAAGATGCTTTTGGCTGCATTGGCTTCTGCTTCGGGGGTCATGTTGCTTACCTTGCTGCCACTCTAAGAGATATTAAAGTCACTGCTTCCTTTTATGGTGCTGGAATTGCCACACAGACACCCGGAGGCAGTTCTCCTACAGTTACTCGTACACCAGAAATCTTCGGCACAATGTACGCTTTCTTTGGGATGGAAGATGTTAGTATTCCTGTCCAACAGGTAGATAAAATAGAGGCGGAGCTAGAAAAACATCACATCTCGCATCGCGTATTTCGCTACGATAAAGCAGAACACGGTTTTTTCTGCGACCATCGTGCTAGCTATAATCCTGAAGCTGCTGCTGATGCTTGGGAACAGGTAAAACAACTGTTTAAGCAACTTTAAAATACCTAAATTTAGATCACATCAGGAGAATCTTAATTAAATCCCTTTGAGTAACTTGGATAAATTTAGTAGCACTGAGTCAAATTGCAATTCATATTCAAAAGTTATGAAATCTGAATTTAAACCCGATCAAGCAGCCAACTCGTTTTCAATGGACGATTTTGCTAAAGCACTTGAACAACATGACTACCAGTTTCAAAAAGGGCAGGTGGTACGCGGCAAGGTATTCCAATATGAGAGCGATGGCGCTTATGTTGATATTGGTGGCAAGTCAGCAGCTTTTGTACCGCTAACTGAGGTTTCCCTAAAAGCAGTAACAAATTTATCCGAAGTATTGCCTTTGCAGGAGGAACAGGACTTTGTAATCATTAAAGAGCAGGATGCAGATGGTCAAGTAACGATTTCCCGTCGCCAATTGGAAATCAATTCTATTTGGGAACGATTGGCGCAAATGCAGGAAGGTAGTCAATCCCTACAAGTGCGGGTGATTGGGGTAAATAAGGGGGGTGTGACGGTAAATGTCCACTCTTTACGGGGGTTTATTCCGCGATCGCATTTAGTTGAGCGTGATGACTTGGAAGCGCTGAAAGGTCAAACTCTCACAGCGACTTTTTTAGAAGTTGATCGTGATCATAATAAACTTGTACTCTCCAATCGTCTAGCGACTCGCTCTGCTAGTTTCAGTCAATTAGAACCAGGACAGCTTGTGGAAGGTAAAGTTACTGGTATTAAACCTTTTGGTATTTTCGTTGATTTAGATGGTGTTAGCGGCTTACTGCACATTAAGCAAGTAAGCCAAAAATACATTGAATCTCTGCCATCGGTGTTTCAAATCGGTCAGATAATTAAGGCTGTAATTACTGATTTAGACGAAGGCAAAGGTCGCATTTCACTTTCGACGCGGGTTTTAGAAAATTACCCTGGTGAGATGCTAGAGAATATGAATGAGGTAATGGCAAGTGCTGAAGATCGCGCTAATCGAGCTAGAGAAAATTCTAAATAGCTGTAGTTATTAACGTCAGTTCGGGTTAAGCAAGAGGTGGCACAGTATCAATCAGCAAGGAAGGCTTCTTGAACTAGTGGCAGTAGGGGAGCAAGGTGATACTCCAAACATCATCTGTTAGTATTCAGGTCAACTTAAAGGTTATCAGTAGCACAGTGCTTTCAGGTTGCTTGTCAGGCAGCGAAGCTTGAATCAACAGTGACATTAAAGACGCTGTTAAGCCTGTTTTCGCCCTCGTTACAATGAAGTTTGAAATTTTTACTCCTCTTGGGTTTACAGTCAGAACATCTGAGGAATATTGGCAGAGGTTGATTGTCAAGCATCCCGATATTGAAGAGTTACAGGAGCTAATTCAATTAGCTCTTGCTTCACCGGATCAGGTTCGACGTAGTAGCCGATATGCAGGAGTATTGTTATTTTATCGGGTGCGTCGAGAGGAACGTTAGCTAGTTGTGGTAGCGCGGCGTTTAAATGGAGATGGGTTCTTGATTACGGCTTATCAAACGGATGCGATTAAAGAAGGTGAGACAGTATGGCTCAAATAAAAGTGTTTTATGAACCGGAAGCGGAGTTATTAAGCGTTTTTTGGCAAGCCCCAAGAAAAAATCAGATTTGTACAGAGCTTGGAGATAGTGTCATCCTAATTAAAGATGGCGCAAGCGGTGAGCCAATTGGTTTAGAAGTCTTGTCCTACCGTCCTGGAGACGCTCGGTTTGATGCAGTGAGCGTTGAGTTAGGTCACTGTTAGTCCAGTACAATCAGCAAACTAACAAATCTTTGCAGTGGGCTGGTGGTGCAGCGTTTAAAGTTGAATTCAGCGATCGCATCTAGACTCTAGATTTAGTCTTGGATAATCAACATAAAAGGAGCGAGGTTGCAGTGTGAGTGAGGGTTCCTGAAGATGCAGTCATCCCCGACGACAAAATTACCCGTTACCTACTTGTGCATAAAGCTAGGAATGATAAATCGAAATTTTTGGCACAAGCTGGATTTACCCAGGAAAATCCAGAAGCATTGAAAGCAGCTATTCAGTCACTTATTAAATCTGTTAAGGCGATCGAAGATAGAAGTAACGAGTATGGAACCTTTTATCAAGCAGTGGGAGAACTGGTGGGCGTAAACAATGTAAATTTATCAGTTGTTACAATTTGGCTACAAGGACAGATTGACAAGAAATTCCAGTTCGTAACACTTAAACCTTGTAAGGAGCCTTGACATGACACTAAATCTGTACTGTGAGGTTGCTTTAACTCGTAACTTACCAGAGCATGATTTACAAGCGGGAGATATTGCAACGTTAGTTGATTTCGTACCTCATCCAAGCGGTGGCGAAGAAGGTTGTGTGCTAGAGGTCTTCAATGCGGTTGGCGAGTCCCTTGTAGTAATTGCTGTACCAATTTCTGCGGTGGCAGCTTTACGTGCTGACGAAATTTTTACAGTACGTTCCTTAGCAAAAGCAAGTTAATCACCTTAACAGTAGAGTTTATAGTTGTAGGTGTTGCTAAAGGCTAATAAATCATTGTAGCCAGCTATATCAAGGTTATCTTTAACGTGCCAAAAGCACTCTACGGCGGCTCAAATCAATCGTTAGACGAGCTTAAGTTATCGGTAGGGGTGGTACTCGCTATTCTGCGGGTTGAAGGGAGTCATTTAGTGCGTTCGCTGTTTCTACCAAACTTATCTGGAGAACCACCTATACCCTGAAGAATACCGCGACCAATTAAGCCGATCGCACGTCCAATTACTTGCGTAAGAATGTAGACAACACCATTACCGATAAATGCTACTGTTGCGCGGATACGCGGCGCGATCGCATCCCGAATTTCTAGTGCTAACGTTACTGCTAGCTCAATTCCTGAAAGTTGTGTTAGTTCCTGGCTACGAGGCGCATAAATTGAAACTTTAGCGATACCTCTACTTGCTAATACAAATAGTTGATAGCGGCTTTCAAAAATTGCCTTTGGTTCAGTAACATAAGAATTTAAGCGATATTTCCAAGATAAATTATTTCTAAACTGCTCAATTTCTCTTGTTGAAATTAAACTACGGTCATAAAAACTTTGTTTAATTCCTTCTACATCAGCAAATTGATTTAGTAGCGGTTGCACTACTGAGTTACCCACTTGAATTATTAAATTCTGCAATATTAATTCTGCTCTTTCCTTTGCTTCTAAACTATTAGAAGGGTAGGAAATATTATCAATTACCAAAGGTGTTTGAAATAATAAATAAGAGAATAAATCTGCTACTAAAGGAATTTTATCTAAAATTTGTGTCTGGACAACAAGCACATCTTGTAGTAGTAAATTAACAATTTCTATGTGCCGATTACGTATCCGCAATGTTAAATATTTACCAAAAAACTCTGTTGTTACCGCTTGCCATAAATCTCGTAAAATAACTGGCTGTAGTTCTGGTAATTGATCTACTTGAATTTGAGAAAACCGCAGTTCATCTAAAATATTACTAATCTTTTGCAGAATAAGATTAAGCAGTTCTCGTTTTTTTTCTTCCCGAAAGATGTCAATTTCTAGAGGTACATCAGTCACGTTTTGCAAACTAAGTTGGAGTTTTGGAGATATAGAGTCAAATAAATCAGCTTGTATTCTAATTGCTCCAGTTGTTTTTATTTGAGCGATCGCCCTAGACGGCACTCCCTGAACGCCAGTCTCAACGGAGGGAACCTCCGCACGAGACTGGCTCCTCCTGCCTTCATCTCCCTTACCCCTCAACGGAGGGATACCCAGAGAACTAGCTCCCCTTAACCCCCGACCTCTACTTTCAGGCGCAGCCAATAAACGATTAACAAGCCAACGAGACGCTAATAATTCTCGTCGCTGTCCCGCCAGAAACGCTCGTTCTAGCACTGGTAGTCCGGGGGTTTGCAGTTGTGCCGTTACTTCAGCCAAGACTAACTCAATTTGCGCTAGTCCTGAAGATCGCCACCGATGCCGAACTATGGCAAAAATACTCGGCTGCTGGGTAGACTCGTTTGTCCAATAGAGTTGACCTGCCGCTACTTGTCTAATGGCTGCGACTAATTCTGTAACAGAAATTCCTTTAGAGCAATATCCTTCAATGCCAGCTTGCCGCGCTACTACCAAGAAAGTAGGCTCTTGGATAGAACTAAGTAGTAATATCGGTATCTGATACTGGGTTTTCAGTTGCCTTAGTTGTAAGCTCAATTGGCTAGACTGTAAGGAGTCTATTGGTTCTAAGATGACTAAATCTATTGCTAGCGCAGCAGAGGCTAAAAGTTGTAAGGCAGTAGTAATAACTTCAGCTTCAGCTACTACCTGTAAATCAGGAAATTCTTCAATGATTGTACGTAGACCCTTACGAAAGATAGGGTCTGAATCAATTAATAGTAGTCTTAATGTGCGATCGCTCATAGTTCGTTAGTGGGCGAGCACATTTAGCGTAACTGTAATCACCTGTGTTACTGCCGATATCCGTAAAAGTTAATACTGTAATCAGTAATTCGTACTCCTGTTTGTTGTTCAATCTGCTGAAGTAAATCCTCTGGCAGTTGAACATCAACGTCTAAAATCTGATTAGTATCTAGGCAGTTCACATGACTGTGTGAGTCACTGATATTACCGTACAAACGACCATCCGAGCGCTCAACGCACTCAATAATATTTTGGCTCGATAGCGCTTCTAGATTTTGATACACCGATGTATGACCAATCTCCTTACCTTGCTGGTTTAAGCGATCATATATCTCTCTAGCCGATAAATGCTCTTTTTCTTGCCAAAGCAGTTCTAGAATGAAGCGACGCTGGCGGCTCAAGCGCATACCTAGTGCTTGACACCGATCAACAGCATCTTCAAGCGATCGAATTGGTTTTACAGCTGCCGCTTCTTTTTGCATAGGTGAACTTTTTAACTGATTAGGTAGGTTAAATCTCTACCTCTTGTTTACTATTTTACCAACGAGCAATACCCAACGTTCTGCCAGTCGCTCTAATTAAATTATAGTGATCTCAGGAACATAGACATCACTTGTTGGCGCTATTCCTTGCTGCTTAGTAGCAACTAGGCTTACCAGGTCAGAAGCGCGGGTTGTTAGCTTTTGGCTAAATTGCTTAGACACTTGAGTTCTAAGATAAACTCATTACAACTTTACCCTAAATTGGCTCTAAATGTCCACAAGCGGCTGACAGTAGGGTTCAGCCTATAGCTTGCTTGCAGAAATAATATTAGCAATAGCTAAAGAATTTTTAACTTTTCAATAAACCCTCCTACTACTGCACTTGCTCATGTTAAGGACGGATAAAAGCAGAAGTGATAGCATCTCAAATTTTGAAACTACCTATTAGGTAGTTTTAGTAATTTCATTCTGATGTCATTAAATTGAAATGGTATAAAGAAGGAAGTGAAACTTTATTTGATAAAGGGAACTTTTAGTAACTATTAAAACTAAGGCAGATAAAACAAATGTACATTTTTTAATTTTAAAAATGCATTTATTAATACTAAGTAAAATTTTATTCACTTAGAAGGATACTATTAAAACTAGGTGACTAAAGGATGAATGAGTAACAATATAAGATTTAAATGAAGTATAAAAAGTTATTTTTGAATTAAATTAAATGTTATGTGTAAAAACTCAAGCGTGTTCCAAGTAAAACATAATATGTTTTATACTAGGTAGATACATAAGTTTAACCTCTATTCCCATAATAGTTATTTAATCTAAAAAAGATTTTGTTAATACTGATTTAACTATAAATTTACCTAAGACTTCTACTAAAAACAGATAAATTTTAACAATTACATAATCTTAATTTTACTTTTTTATTTTAATGTTAAATCGTATTCCTAATAGTTAATAATGAACTTTTTTAATTAGTAACTGTGTAGGTCTACCAATGTTGTATAAAGCCTTTTCTCTTAGTCAAGGACTTAATTAGAGACTAAAGCAAGACAAAAAGGTGTGCTTGTGGCAGTAGCCATAAGCGGAATACTGCATTATTACGCTGTTTGATTCAAATTGTTTCCTAATCTAAAGCGTCGGAGGAGTTTTGATGTTTTCTAATTCCAATCGCTGGGTTTTATCAATTTCTACAGTAGCTATAACTGTTGTAGGAAGTTTCAGCCCTCTAAACTCGCCTGTAGTTGCTCAGACTGCTCAATGCAGTCCTCGAACCCCACAAGGAGGAAGTGCTCTCCCAGGGAATGTTCCACGCGATGTTCGGGTTCAGGCACAGGCAGCAGCTAATGCACTTCCTAATGTACCTAACGTTCAACTCACACGCTTTGGTTCTGAAGTAGAGAATGGAGTCAGAATTTGGGAGTTGAATGGTCGTCGCGGCGATAACGGTTGTCTGTTGGAAATTGATGCTATTTCAACGAGTCCAAGTAGTGACACAAGTGCAAGAGTAGAAGAGACTGAGTTACAACTGCCAATTGTAAGTCAATCTACATTACCGCAACTTCCAGCAGCAGTACGCAATCGGCTAAGAGCAGAAGGTTTCACAGCAGCTCGTTTTCGGGTTGCTTTTATCGAGCAGAGTCGTAGGTTTACGCCTCCAAGACCTGTGCCACCTGTAAACCAGAATGCTATCGTTTATGAAATTGAGGGAACTTGTACTGCTAACATCTCGCGCTACTGCACAGCTGGGACAACAGGTGAAGCTGATATTAGTGCAGATGGCACGACATTTGTGTTTACACCATCTAGTTAATTCTCAAAGAGTGGCTAGTCTGTAGCTGTGTAGAGGTAGCTGCTGTATTACCAGGGAGTAATACAGCAGCTATTTTAAGTTGCTCAGTTGCGTCTTATTAAGCGATCGCCACAAATAAGCTATTAACAGAGGTAGTTCAATTAAGTTATAGAAATTAATACTTAATGCGATCGCACCAAAGTACATCAGTATTAGTTAAGACTTAAACACCGTAAGAACACAGCAGCGTTCTTACAGGTTTATGCACAACGCGCTGGGCTACACTACATCAAAGTGATTTCCTAAATAAAGGCTTAAGTCCTATTAGTGTTGATCTACAACCAAAACCTAATCAGCAGACGTAGACAACAAAGGATTAAAATTAGCAGGGAACTTAAATACACAAACATCCAAGGACTTTTAGCTAGATAAGAGCAATGCGTACCTAGTAGGAAGCAGTGCCTCAACTTCCGGTGTAATTATGGTAGTTTGTTTGTTGCTCCACTACTTTTTGATAGTGTGTACCTCAGTTAATCTTAACTGAGCGATCGCTGTTAAACACTCACTATATTCATTAAGACAACAAAAAGCACTATACTCTGATGATGTTTTTAATCATACGTATACAAACTACACCAACATAGAAGCTTCGCCTTCAACCAAACCAAGGGCTTTGTCTAATCTGTAACTTTATAGTCACTAGAGGTGGAATATCAAGTCTAAGTAGCTATCAAGTAAAATATGTAATAACAGGGATAGGTACTTACCAACCATTTTTCTTTTAATCTGCTTACTCATCTCAGTAACTCTTAAGTAGAATAGGCAAGAACCTAACAAAGAGCTAAAAACTGTATTTACTTGGTCTACGTAATTTAGTAGTAATTTAATTTACTTTAAGAACTTTTAATTATGCAAAGTCCTATTACCTCTACTTGGCAACGACTAAAAAAACAAGAACTCAGTTGTGAAGAAGCCCTGAAACTCTTGGTAGACGAGCAAGGAACTGTCAACCAAGCGCTACTCGACAAAGAAGTTAGTAACAGGTTTTTGCGGCACTTTCAAGACAAAAATTCTTTACCACCAACAATCCCCCTACTACTGTGGCGTGGTTGCTACTACCTGGGAAGCCCTGTAACTTTAGCACCGGAAGCGATCGCCAAGCTGATTGAGCGTACTGGCAGCGACATTAAAATTATTCCAATTTCCGATAAAAGCTATCGTAGCTGGTTTCACGCCCAAAACCTCAACAACAACCGCATCAGCTCTGTACCCCTAGTCAACCCGATAACTGGCGAACAAGAGCAAGAAAATATTACTGAAACTACCGAAATATCCCTCTCAAAAGCAGCTGACCAGATTGACCGGATTAGAACCTTACTTAGTGGAGCCTTACGCAACCGCGCCAGCGACATACACCTCGAACCAATGCCAGAAGGCTTAAGAGTCAGATATCGCATTGATGGAGTATTGCGCGATATTGTGACACTACCAGTGGAACTCAGCCGACGAGTGATAGTGGCTTTAAAAGTCATGTGCAAGATGGACATCTCGGAGAATCGTCGCCCCCAAGATGGACGCATTGAAGAGCAATATACTTCAGGTGAAGAAGTGGAACTGGGCATGGATATGCGCGTCAGTACCCTCCCCTGTGTCGGCGGTGAAAAAGCTGTAATTCGCCTATTACCGCGCAAAAACCCCTACTCCGAGTTAGATAAACTCGGCTTCACAGAAAAAACCTTACCGATTTACAAAACTTGGCTAGGGCAACCGCAAGGGATGATTATCCTCACAGGACCTACTGGAAGCGGTAAAACCAGCACACTCTACACCAGTTTACAAGCCGTTGCCAAGGAAAACGTCAATGTTGTCACCGTCGAAGACCCAGTAGAATACGTCTTACCGAGAATTACCCAAACTCAAGTACATGAAGCCGCAGGCATGACCTTTGCTGCTGGCTTACGCGCTATTCTCCGCCAAGATCCAGACGTGATTATGCTAGGGGAGATCCGGGACAACGAAACAGCAGAAACAGCAGTGCGAGCAGCGCTAACAGGACACTTGGTATTTACAACGCTGCACACGAATGATGCCGTAGGTGCGATTCCACGTCTGAAGGATATTGGACCTGACCCGGGGTTACTGAGTGATGCACTACTAGGGATTGTTGCTCAAAGATTAGTGCGGCGAGTTTGTCCCCACTGTGCCGAACCCTACACCCCAACAGAGGCAGATTTGTGGCTGTTAAGCTTGGAATCTGGACAAGAAGGATGGCAACGCGGTCGGGGATGCTCTATGTGTTTTAATTCCGGCTACCTGGGGCGCGAGGCAGTTGTAGAGTTACTTGATATCGATGATATGGTACGGGATATTATTTACGAAGGCACAATAACCCAATTACATCGCTATCTCAAAGAAATAAACTTCGCTTCGTTCCGTACCGCCGCGATTGAGAAGGTAACAAGCGGCTTAACGACTGTAGAGGAAGTATTGCGTGTAATACCCCGCAGCGCTTTGTCTAGAAAATCTTTAGATAAATAATAAACCCTGGTATTGCTACCAGGGTTAAAAGAATTAATTAGGCAACGGTGGAAAGTAGTAATTCACGTTCCTGTGATTTGCTTACCTTCACTTGATTATCGTCGTCAACATCAACAAAGGCTGTGTCACCTTCTTTAACTTGACCAGACAGCATTGCTTCAGCAAGGGAATCTTCTAGAAGTCGCATAACTGCCCGACGTAGTGGTCTAGCACCGTAGCTGGGGTTGTAGCCTTCTTCAACTACGCGCTCTTTGAAGCGATCGCTCACCTCAAGCATAATGCCTTGTTCAGCTAACCGTATGGAAACTTCGCGCAGCATAATATGAGCAATTTGCTTCACCTCATCTTTAGCTAACTGACGGAAGACAATAATCTCGTCGAGGCGATTCAGGAACTCAGGACGGAAGTATTGCTTTAATTCTTCATTCACTAAAGAGCGAATGCGGTTGTACTGAGACTGGGCTTGATCAAAAGATAACTCAAAGCCAAGACCGCCGCCGCCTTTTTCAATCACCTTAGAACCGATGTTAGAGGTCATAATTAACACTGTGTTCTTAAAGTCTACTGTGCGACCTTTGGCATCCGTTAGCCGCCCATCATCCAAGATTTGCAGCAGCATATTGAATACATCGGGGTGAGCTTTTTCGATTTCGTCGAACAGCACAACTGTATAAGGTTTGCGCCGGACGGCTTCGGTGAGCTGACCACCTTCGTCATATCCGACATACCCTGGAGGCGAACCAATCAGCTTGGAGACTGTGTGGCGTTCCATGTACTCAGACATATCAAGCCGAATCATTGCTGCTTCTGAACCGAAGTAGTAATCAGCTAATGCCTTTGTTAATTCAGTCTTACCGACTCCTGTAGGACCAGAGAAAATAAAGCTGGCGATCGGTCGGTTGGGGTTCTTCAGACCTACTCGCGCCCGTCGGATTGCCTTGGAGACAGCTGTAACTGCTTCCTCTTGACCAATAAGGCGCTGGTGTAGGGTGTCTTCCATGTGCAGCAATAGCTCAGACTCAGATTCAGTCAATTTATTGACAGGTACTCCTGTCCAAGCAGCAACGATTTGAGCAATGTCTTCTTCGTCAACTAAAGGAAGTGCGGCGTTATCTTCTTTGTTTTTGTTCTCGGCAATGTCCTTAAGCTGTGCTTCAATTTCTAACTCGCGATCGCGCAATTTGCCTGCTTGATCAAAATCTTGAGCTTGTACGGCTGCTTGTTTATCTTTGGTGACTTGCGCCAATTCCTGCTTTAGTTCTTTGACTAAAGGAGATTGCTGCGAATTTGCTAGATGAGTGCGTGATCCAGCTTCATCAATCAAGTCAATTGCTTTATCTGGTAGAAAGCGATCGCTAATATAACGATCTGAAAGTTGAGCAGCTGCTGCTAGCGCGGTATCAGAAATTTTAACTTTGTGGTGCTGCTCGTAAGTAGAGCGTAGACCATACAAAATCTCAATAGTTTCTTCTACACTCGGTTCACCAACCGTAATCGGCTGGAAGCGGCGTTCTAAAGCGGCATCGCGCTCGATGTGCTTGCGGTATTCATCAAGTGTTGTTGCGCCGATGCACTGAAGTTCACCCCGCGCTAGAGCAGGCTTAAGGATATTAGCAGCATCCATGCCACCTTCTACACTGCCTGCACCAATTAGGTTATGGACTTCATCAATTACCAAAATAATGTCGCCAGCCGCGCGAATTTCATCCATAATTGCTTTCAGGCGTTCTTCAAACTCGCCCCGCAGCTTAGTTCCAGCAACTAGCAAGCCCATATCCAGGCTGATCACCTGTTTGTCTTCGAGAATATCGGGAACTTGCTTATTGACAATGCGCTGCGCTAGTCCTTCGGCGATCGCAGTTTTACCAACTCCTGGCTCCCCAATCAATACTGGGTTATTCTTGGTGCGGCGACCTAAAATCTGGACAGCGCGTTCAGTTTCCTTGTCTCTACCAACGATCGGATCGAGTTTGCCTGCTGCTGCCAATTGCGTCAGATTAGTGCCAAACTCATCTAAGGTTGCTGTCTTACTTCCAGCACGATTACCACGCTCTTGACGACCACTAGAAACGGTTGATACTTCTCCTAGCGCCCGAATAACTTCTGTACGGGTTTTCTCAGCATCAACACCTAAGTTATTTAATACTTTTGCTGCTACACCGTCACCTTCTTTAAGTAATCCCAACAGCAAGTGTTCAGTGCCGATGTAGTTGTTTCCTGCTCCACGAGCTTCTGCAAAAGCTTGTTCAAAAACACGCTTAACTTTCGGGGTGAAGGGAATTTCCGACGGGACGAATCGCGTCCCTTTACCAATAATTTTTGCTACTTCTTTACGTGCGTCTTGGAGGGTGACACCTTGTTCATTCAGCACTTTGGCAGCCACACCTGTACCTTCGCCAATCAACCCCAGGAGAATCTGCTCGGTTCCTACGAGGTTATGTCCCAGGCGGCGTGTTTCTTCCTGGGCTAGCATAATTGCTTTGATGGCTTTGTCTGTAAAATGTTCAAACATCGCGGATTTCCTTTACCGAGCTATATAAGAAGCGGGTGATTTCTTCACCCGATACATAAACTTTTATGTATTTTCTTAATTCAATGTATCTTTCTTCAGCTCAAGCTTGAGTGGGAAGAGCCGTAAACTTAAGGGAGTAGTTGCCGTCTGTTCTGTCCTATACACTAGAAGTATTCTTGAAGCAGTCACCACAACTTCTGGGGGTGATCTTCAGAAGCACGTTGACAAAATTAGGACGAATGGCACAAGATTTTTTTGTTTAGGGTAATTGCAGCCAATTCACTGTTGGCGATCAGAACTTTTCCCAAAAGGCAGCGTCTTGTGTTATCTAGCTTGCCAAAATTGATATTGAGTAATTTGTAAATTAATTCTGTGTCTACTAACAGCCAAATCCAGGTTGAATCTAAGGTTGGAAGTGCAATTAATACTGAAGCAGCGATCATCGCCAAAAACGTAGAGATGACATTTCAGTCAGGAGGCGATCGCTCTCAAGTTCTTAAACCAACTACCTGGGAAATTCCAACTGGCGATATCCAATTATTAATGGGTCCCTCTGGTTCCGGAAAAACTACTTTATTGTCGATCTTAGCTGGACTACTAACGCCAACTACGGGAAATGTCTATTTATTAGGCAAAGAAATCACATCTATGTCGCGGGACAAACTAGCACAGTTTCGACTACATAATATCGGCTTTATTTTTCAGGGTTTCAACTTGTTTCCAGCGCTAACAGCAGCCGAGAATGTGGAAGTAGTGTTAAATGTCAAAGGAGTGCAAGGACGAAAAGCACGACAGCAAGCACAAGTTTTGCTAGCACAAGTTGGTTTAGAAAAGCAAATCAATCAGAAACCAGGTAATTTATCTGGAGGACAAAAACAACGAGTAGCGATCGCCAGGGCTTTAGCTGGAAACCCCTGCTTAATTATGGCAGATGAGCCAACAGCCGCCCTAGACTCTCAGAGTGGGCATAATGTGATTGAGTTACTGCGCTATTTGGCAAAGGAAAAAGGCTGTACCGTCTTGATGGTGACACACGATCCGAGAATTATTGATGTAGCTGACCGTGTCGCTTATCTAGAAGATGGAGTTATGAGGCAAGAATAAAGTCAAATCAAACGTTAAGTATTACGTAGCACACAATGGAACTACCAGAACACTTATGGCGCTTTCCAACTGCTGAAGCCATTGATAGCCTAGCGTATCGGTTTAATCTTCCAAATCGGTCATATATGCAAGATTGGGAGTGGGAAGTTGGCGATCCACAGCGAATTGATGAATTCTTAGCTGCCTACTCAGAAGACTTGACTGATGATGAAAAATTTACACTTATGGAAACAATATTGCAGTCATTTGAAGACCTTGATGAACCATTAGAGAAGGACTCAAGATGGTACAAGGTTCTCACTATTCTCGATCAGAATATTGGTTTACACCTTAACTCAGTTTACTACTGGTCAGCCTTAGACAGTGAATATGAAGATGAGCAGTGGAGAGTGACCCCTTTTCTTAGACCGATTCTAGAGAAACATAGAGCAGAATTTACGTCATAAGCTTTTTAATTCAACATAAGGGTATGCGGATCTGCTATTGGTAAGTGCTGTTAGACCTGTGAAGTTAGTTATTAATAGGGGCATAGTTTACAGATCACAGAAGTGATTAGAGGAGCTTAAAATTAATACAAGCTAGGTTAACCTGCCGAATTTCTATTATGGCTGCAATTGTTCTCAACCTTAAACCCTTTGTTGAGTTGAATGATAACCAGTTCTATCAACTGTGTCAAAACCATCGTGACTTGAAATTTGAGCGGACAGCACAAGGGGAGTTATTAATTTTGTCGCCTGTAGGTGGAGAAGGTGGAAGCCGAGAAGCAGATTTGATTGGAGATTTGGTATTTTGGAATCGACGCTCAAAAATGGGCAAAGTCTTTAGTTCTTCAACTTGCTTCAAACTACCGAATGGAGCCGATCGCTCTCCTGATGCAGCCTGGGTTTCTTGGGAACGATGGAGTCAGCTTCCACTAGAGCAACAAAAAAAGTTTCCACCGATCTGCCCTGATTTTGTCATTGAGTTACGCTCTGAAAGTGATGCACTTGAACCGTTGCAACAAAAGATGCAAGAGTATATTAACAATGGTCTACGTTTGGGGTGGCTGATTAACCCGCAAGAGCGGCAGGTAGAAATTTATAAAGCTGATCAACCTAAGCAGGTTCTCCAAAACCCGAATCAGGTAGATGGTGATGACGTTTTACCTGGTTTTGTAGTTGATTTTTCTATTTTTTGGTAGTAATAGACTGCATATCTCTAACTATTTCCCGCAAAGTTTCTGAAACTGATCGCGGTTGCCAACCAAGTTCTCGTCTAGCTTTAGTTGCATCTACCCGCACACAGCGATCATAAACATAATGGACGCGCTCACGGCTGAGGGGTGGTTGCCATTTAAATATGCGTCCGATCGCGTCGAGGATATTTCCCACAAGTATTACTAAGGGTTTGGGAGCTTCACTAGGGACTGGAATACCCGTTTCTTTTGATAAAAGCTCAAACATTTCCCTTGTAGTTAAGTCACCAGCAGAAATAATGTAATGTTCTCCAGTTTTACCTTTTTCTGCTGCTAGAAGCATCGCTGCGACTAAGTCATCTACATGAACAATACCTGTAATGCGATCGCCCCCTACCCATAACTTCAGCCATCCTTTAAGATATTGCTGCATAACTGGACCAAAATGCGGATCATCAGCACCAAAAATCCCTGAAGGGAGAACGCTAACAACAGGCAATCCTTGAGCAGCAAATTGATCTGCTAATTGTTGCGCTGCGTACTTTGTGCGATCGTAGGCAGAGGAAAAGTTAGTCTGTGTGCGTTTAAAAGTTTCATCTACAACTTCGCCCCCAGTATCCCCATATATACCAATTGTGCTGCAATAGACAACCTTAGACACTCCAGATTTTTGAGCTACTTCTAGTACAGTGCGGGTTCCCTCAACATTCACTCGCTGCATTATATGCTCATTTACTAGCCCTAGTTCTACATAAGCGGCTGTATGAAAAACTGTGTCTACACCAGTCATTGCTTGTTGTAGTGCGTCGCGATCAGTAATTTCTCCATAAACTAACTGCACATTGCAATTAGATAGACGTGCTAAATTACTTGATTTGCGTACCAGAGCAATAACGCTATTACCACGTTGTTCTAAAGCCTTTACTAAGTGAGAACCGGTAAATCCATTTGCTCCAGTAACTAGCGCTTTCATAGAGCTTTCTCGTAGATGCGGTAAGTCTTATAAATTTTGCCGCCGGATGCTTCGATTAACTTGCGCGACGGATAATTATCTTCATAAACCCAAGAAAGTTCAGCGCGTTTATAAGGTTTTCCTTTTTGAATTCCGCCTTGCATTCCTAAATAAATTAAGGCTAAAGGAACCATTTTACGGCGATATTCTGGTAGTGAACAAATAGCAATAACTCGCCCTTGATCTATTTGGCGACGATGCCACAGAAACTTGAGAATTCCTAGCCAATTTAGTTTGCCGTTGACGTATTTAAGTGGGATATTGTAATCAGGTAAACCCATAAAAAATCCGATCATTTCGCCGTTGTATTCCGCGACTGGAAATACATCAGGATCTACTAAGCTTTGTAGTTCTCTAGCTTCTTCTAAAAATTCCGCTTCGCTGCGCGGTGTTGAACTCCAGTTATTGGTAAAGGCACGAGTAAAAAGGTTATAAAGACTAAGACAATCTTGTTCAAATGCTTCGCCTTTGGTGTTTAAAGGGCGGAAGTTAACGCCAGATTTACAAGCAATTGCATAACCTTTGGCAAATTCCTTTGGTAAGGGTTCATCTAAAGGAAAATTATAGGCATAGGCATCTTTGGCTTTGTGCCAATTATCCCGTTCCATATATTGAGGGTAATACGGCGGGTTATAAGGCATCATCATCATTGGCGGGGAATCAAAGCCATCAACTAAAAATAGACAATTGTTGTGGGTAGATAGATCAATTGGTCCTCTGGCGATCGTCATCCCCTGCTGACGTAGCCAGTCACAAGCAGCTTCTAGTAGTGCTTGAGCAACGGTAAAATCTTCAATGCACTCAAAAAAACCAATTAAACCAATATTTTGATTTTCTCGCTCAATTAAGCGCTGATTAACTGCGGCGACAATGCGCCCTACTGTACCCCTATCAGGAGACAAAGCTATAAATTGTTGTAGCTTGCCGTACTGCAAAAAGGGATTATTAGGAGTGAACTGCTTGGCAGTGCTGCTACGAATCGGTGCAACCCAGTTAGGATCTTTGGCGTATACCAACTCTGGAACATCCAGAAACATCTCGCTGTCTGCAGGCGTTGTTACAGCGCGAATTTCAACTTTTGCTAGTTCTAGCACCATATAACTGCAGAATTTTAAATTATAAATGATGAATTATGCAGCATCTAGGGATGATAATTCATCACTATTTGTTAAGCACTAATTGTTTGTTTGTACATTAAGTCTCTAGTTGCTACCATGCCATCAACTAAATGATCCATCTCTTGCTGAGTATGGAGGGCGTTAACTGTAATTCGCATTCGGGGTTTAGCAATGAACCAAATTGGAGATATCCAAATGCCGTAGTTTTGCATAATTTGTCTGGCAAAAGTCTTGGGGTTAATCTCCGGCGGTAAAATCACTGGGATAACGTTAGTTTCCCCGATTGCCGCAAAATCATTTTCAAGTAAGCGCGATCGCAAGTAACGAGTATTTTCCTGAAGCTTTTGGACTCGTTGAGGATTTCTGCGGACTTGGCGGATACTTTCTAAAGCAGCAGCAGTTGTTGGCGGTGGTAGAGAAATTGTGCCGATTGAAGTCGGGGAAACATTCAACAATGGTTTTAATTCTGCTACATGACTACTAATCGCTGCGCCGGCGGAGGCGGCAAACTTAGAGAAAGTCGTCATAATTAGTGGCACAACACCGCGCTCAATCGCGTAAGTTGGCAGAATCCCAAAATGTTCGTATATGCCTCTGCCTGTTGCGCCTATAGCACCGCTAGCATGAGCTTCATCCATTACTAGGACGCTGCCTTCGTAATTATGCAAGACATTGATCATATCTGGCAGAGGGGCAATATCGCCATCCATTGAGAAAACGGCATCAGAAACAACTAAAATGCGATCGCCTGGTTTAGCATACCGACGCAGCTTCCGTGCTAAATCTTCGACATCACAATGGCGATAAGCTTTAACTCTTACACGCGGACTATTGCCAAATACTTTCCCCGAACGAGTTCCGGCATTCACCACCGCCGAAACAATACAGCCATGATTTAACACATCTGTGAGAATTAAAGTCTCTTGAGTGTTTTGAAATCCGGGGACGGGAATTGCTAAGTGACAAAAGGCATCCATTAAAGCTTGCATTGCCATCCAAGCATTGACAAATAGCTGCGTATGTGCTAAATGCTTAAAGTTGGAAATTTCGTCTTCTAGCTGTTGATGCAGTTCAATTCTGCCACTCAAAACTGAGCAAGAACTATTCGACGTTCCATACTGCAAAATCGCATCAATAGCAGCTTGTTTAACAGCTTCGTCTTGAACTAGTCCTAAAACATCATTCGTACAGAAGCTAAGAACTGTCTGACGTTTACCTGTAGCTGCTTCTTCAATTTCAACTAAGTTTCCCTGCTTTTGATGACAAATATACTCATCCGGATCTAATCCGCTTTCGTACCAGCGCTGGACATAATCTTTAATAATTTGCATCTAACTCCTCTCACCTTTTCCCAGATAGCCTATTGCCTCTGGCTCAACAGTATATTGTTCTTAGCCAGTTATTTGCTATCCAGAGCTAATAAAATGCTGGATAGAAGAAGACATAATAGTGTTTAATAATACATTGAGGCATTGTAGTTGTGCTGGTTATTGAGTAAGGCTGTGCATTGGGTTAAAGGATTTGCCGCTAATATTACCTTTATCCAGTAGAACTTTCTGTTGTTGACTCTTGATGAGAAGTAATCGCCTCATACAAGTGTTCTTGGGGTATCGCCTGAGACAAAGAGAGCGGCTTGGCAAAATCCTGGTTCCCATTACAAAGCGATTGACTAGATTTTTGCACAAATTGTTCATATTGCCGGACAATTAGGCGCTGAATTGCAATAATTGCCGGATTAATTTCAACATACCGCCTTTGGGGATTAGCGGAGTAATTTCGTTGCTCACTCTCGATCATTTCAATATCTTGTGCCAGAAATTTATTCAATACGAAGCGCTGAATAACAGGTTCTAGCAATGGTTTCAGGAATTGCAGGATCAATTTGGGTAGGCGGACTTTGAAAAAGAAAAGAGCAAAAGAGCGACTTTCATTTAATCCTACTGGTAAACGCATCAAGTACAGAGAAGAAACTCCCTGAAGCGACGAGTAATAGTGAGGATAGCGATAATTAACCGAAATTGGCAGTGTAGTTATTTGATCAGCGCGATCGCTCAAGCCTAAAAACTTAGCCATACGACCTTTATAGGAAACATTGTACTCAGCACACACAGAAGCTGGCGTTTCTTTTAAAGAAATTAGCACCGGATCAAACCAGCCTTGCAAATTTTGATGCAAAAAACCATGAAAAACATCCATTGTGTTTTCATTGCAAATTGAGAAATGCGCTTGAAAGTGAGCAGTAACCGGAACCATTAACCAGTCGGAGGACTCAAATTCAGAGATATGAGGTGGCTGGCAAGTATCAGCTAAGGTAGGATCACCAGGAAAAATCCAAATTAAATTATATTTCTCTTGGACTGGATAACTGCGGACACAAGCACGGGGAAGCTTTTGTTTTTCAGCTAGGTAAGGAATATTAACACAGCTACCACTCGAGTTAAATTCCCAGCCATGATAACCACAAGCAAGGTTGTCACCTTGGACTTTGCCTTTGTGCAGTGCTACGCCTTTATGCGGGCAAATGTCTTCTAAGGCATGAATTTGATGATTGTTGTCGCGGTAAACAGCGATCGCCTGTTGCCAAATGACTACAGGCATAATATCACCAGACTTGAGTTGATTTGCCCACCCAACTGCATACCAATAATTTGGGTTAATGCCAACCTCGCGGACAGCATTTTGGACAGTCTGGCTGGTTAAAGTTGTAGCTAGTTCCATCACTGTTTCTATTGCCTAATGTGACAATATTTAGCTTTTTAGTTTCTCTTAAGTCAATCAATCTGTCAGCAGCAGTGCAGCCACTGAAACAACTGTCCACTATAAGCATCTATCAGCCTGATATTATCGTCATTGCTAAAGGTTTGAGTTGTCTAAAATTAAATGTTGCACGATTCCAGGTTATTAGTGCTGTTAGCAGCAGGTTCCCTCACAACTATGGCAGGGGGAGTTGTGGCACCAATTTTGCCAGATTTAGTGCAACAGCTGAACTTTGATCCAGGGTTAGCAGGCAACTTAGTAAGTATGCACTGCTTGACAATAGCCTTATTTAGCCCTCCTTTGGGGATATTAGCGGATTCCATTGGCAGGTTAAGAGTGCTGATACCCTCACTGATCCTATACGCAGTGTTCGGCATCGCAGGAGCTTGGATGCCGAATTTTTGGCTTTTATTAGCAACAAGGGGGTTACTTGGTGCAGCGAGTGGGGGAATTGCCGCCGCTAGTTTAGGCTTACTAGGGAGTATGTATGAAGGAGAAAAGCGATCGCAAGCACTAGGTTATGCCACAAGTACCTTAACAATTACTGGCATTTTCTTCCCGATTCTGGGCGGTTTAGTTGGTGCAACTAATTGGCAATTTGCCTTTTATCTTTACGGCTTAGGGCTACCTTTAGCAATTCTGGCAAAATTAATTCTTAAAGAACCAAAACAAACAAAAGCCAATGCAGTTCAGTCAAATCACAAACTAAGCCAAGTTTTAGGACATCCGCGTGCCTTATGGTTATTACTGATCATCGGGTTAGCCTCGATCGCCATGTACGCAGTAGTCATATACGCACCACTTTACCTTAAGGCAACGATTGGAGCAGGAGCAGTTCTAAATGGTATTGTCTTAGGATCGCGGGCAGTAGGAGCAGCAGCTATATCAGCATTCGGAGCTAGAAAGCTATCCAAAAAGTTAGGTTTATTTAAAGCAACAGCTGTAGGATTTGGGCTAATGGCTTTGACGTTGGCAATGATTCCCTTACTAAGTCAATTGAATTTAATTTTAATAACAGCAGTGTTTTTTGGTATGGGATTTGGCATTGTTCTCCCCAACCTCTACAATGCCTTAGCAAATCTAGCGCCAGCGAAACTGCGCTCAAGTGTACTAGCAGCTGGTACAGGTGCAGGCTTTTTAGGACAGTTTATTTCCCCAATTTTATTAGCGCCATTGCTAGGCTACGGCGGACTAGAGAACATATTTTATGCAGCAGCAAGTCTAGCAGTTGTTGCCGCAGTTTTTATGCTGTTTTTAGGTCAAAAGCCCCATTGCATTGTTCCTAAGTAATTAGGCATAAACCTTGGGAAAATTTTTTATTATTCCTAGCTGCTTTGCTTTAATCGTCTTGATCATCTGGTAGTCTAAATTCTTGCTCTACTGTAAGTCCTGCTAAAAAATTCCGATCATCGCTTATATGGGGAAATTTCAGTTGAGAATCTGGAATACCTTTTTGGAGTTGACGTTGACGCAGGATAGCGAAGCTACCAGTAGCCAGAATTCGTAGTCTTGGATCAGGTATTTGATCCGGACGCTTAACGCCATAAGAAGTGTGAACTTCACTTAGCGTGGAGTCAAACTCGGCTAGAAAATCTTGAGGATTACTTAACTTTTGACTCTGAGCAAGTTCAATATTCACAAGATAATGAGCAGGAAAATCATTTTCAGACAAAGTAATACAAAAATCCTCTAGGTTGACGTTGAATTTTTGTTGGAGTATTTGCATTACCTGAGTTACATGAAATTCAGTTGTCTTTTCAGTTGTTGAAGACAGCAACCCACCACGACGATGACGAAATACAAGTAGGGGAGCTTGTTCATAAAATCCGACAACTTCGACAACGTCGCCAATATCGTAACGATACAAGCCGCTATAGTTTGTTGTCAGAATTCGATATTGTTCCCCTGTTTTTACTTCAGTAGCTAGTAGTGTTTGAGGGTGTTCTGCTTCCCACTGATCTTGGGGGATAAACTCAAAAAAGCCACTTTCAATTGCTAATATACTGCCATCGTCATTAAGCGCATGGTTAATACTAAAAGTACCTTCTGCAGATGAATAAACAGCACCAAATCCAGGCGTATCATCAAAGTAGCTAGGGAAGCGTTCAAAGTAAAAATCTGATGTACCACCACGCGCTGTCACAAAAAAAGATAAATTTTGCCAAGCAAGTTTAGGTGTAAGTCGTCCTTCTGACTTGAGAATTTCTCGTAATTGTTTGGCTCGATAGGGATTTGGTGATAACCGCTCTTCTAGAAGCACCCGAATCTCTGGTTCTAGTTTTAACCAACTTGCTATAGTGCCTTGTTCTAAGTCTTGGATTAGTTCTTCAGCATACTGTTCTAAATAATTACAAGTCCGCAAAATAAGCATCGGAAAGTTTGCGCCAATTCCCCGCATGGATGGTTCTTGTAAAGCAAATAGTAGGCAAATATAGTGACGGGGAAGAGTATCAGCTGGCTTGAGAGTTTCGTAAGGGTGCGCGAATAGTTGCTCGTAGAGGAATTTACCCATACGTAAGACTCCCACACTCGCTGATCCGTATTCAATACCGCCACTGGTACGTCCCAGAAGTTGCACTGAATTCGTCGCTAGGAGTTTGCCGAACTTTAATTTCCGTGACTGTAGCGCTTCATTTAAAAAGCCAATGCTGGTTAAATTAGCTGTTCGTAAAGAGTTTTGAAATTGCCGTGTGACTGGAATTAGCTTTTTTGTGCCAGTCGAGCCGCTAGTGAAGTTCAGGAAGACAACTGGATTTGGTGTCAAGACATTTTTTTCACCTTTGGCAATGCGCTCAAGATAGGGTTCGTAGCTGCTGTAAGGTAAAACGGGAATGCGATCGCGAAAAGCATCAATAGTTTTGAGTTCGCCCAGTTTGTATTTACGCCCTAATTCAGTATTCTGATAAGCTTGCAGTAAAGAAAATAAGAACTGCTCCTGCACAGCACTGGTATGGCGAGTTTTCTTAACGAAATTTGCCTTGACAGAGCTAGATCCAGTAGTCAAAAGTGAAAGTAATAAATTTGTCATTAGGGACTTAACACAAGTCAAACGATTTTAGATTTTAGATTGTTATGTCCGTCAGAGACTGATAGGATCTCAAATCCTCTCGGTTAAGCAACCTGCAAGACTGGACATGAATCAATCGGTGGTTAGAACAAGGAAACTAAAGATTGATTAAACTGCAAGAAGTGGTGTTGAGGAGGATTATATGCTCGTAAACAGTGTAGGAGTTGGAATTGCCTGTTTCTGCATTGCATTTGTTTTAGCTAGTTTAGTTGAATATTGGCTACATCGCTTGATGCACGTCTCGCCACGAGTTGGAGAACGTCACCGAGATCATCATCGCCGCAACGAAGGACAAGGCGTGGTGTGGGAATTTCGAGATTATGTCAAGGGTAGTTTTGTAGTCATGGTACTGATGTTTTTCTACTCTTGGGCTGCTGGTATTGGTTGGTTTCTAGGAGCATTATCTTTTGCTGCTTTTTCAGCTTATGCTCATCAGCTACAGCACGAAAACCCAACTAAGTGCTTTTGGATGAAGATGCCTGTTCACTATGTTCATCACAAATATGGGATGTGGCATCACAACTTTGGTTTAGCCGTAGATTGGTGGGATCATGTTTTCGGCACTTACAAGCCTGTGGAATGGCTAACAGAAGAAGAACTTAATCAACCAGAAAGGGGGCGTTGGCAACTACGGTGGTGGTAAATAAGAAGGACAAGGAGACAAGGGGACAAGGAGACTAGGGGATAAGGAGACAAGGGGACAAGGAGACAAGGGGACAAGGAGACTAGGGGACAAGGAGACTAGGGGACAAGGGGACAAGGGGACACAAGAAGCTTGCTTAACTCTTAGCCACTTTGTTAACTGGACTAGAGCAACATAGAAAATTTCTGATTTTTGTCGCATAGTAAGGAGTTGTAGTGTTATTGTTCGTAAAACGCTACAAGTTTTCCTAATTTGGTGTGAGTCTAGGAGAATTAAGTTTGAGCTACCTTCAAGAGGCAAAAGCCTACTTTGCTGCTTGTCATCAGCATCCAATCAACCAGTTTCTGCATCATTTGACTAATATATTGGCGATCGCCGCCGTTGTCTTTTTGTTCTACGATTGGCGGTTGACTTTGCTTTCACTCGTGCTAACTCAGGTTTTGGCGATCGGTGGACATCTAGTATTCGAGAAAAATCAACCCGCTTTCGTTAAGTATCCAGTCTGGGTTACTATTCCCACCTCGATGCAGTGGTCTTTCGAGAGATGGTTTGGTTTGCGTCAAGTTTGGAACTATTTGAAGCCCAAAACTGTTTAAAGCTTAGATGCAATCTGTAAATATCATGTCTAATAAAGTGAGGATTTGCTCAATCCCCTCACTCTTAACGCCTCACTTTCTCACCTTTTAAACTATTGACATTAAGGACAATTCATGTATCAAGGTTTACCAGTCATTGATGCCGATGCTCATAAGCTAGAAAATCCTCTAGTAATGCGGGAATATATAGAACCCCAGTATCGCGATCGCATCGGTTTAGTAATTGATGCTCTCGGCGACCAAAGAGCGCGGATTGTAGACTTTAATCCGGCAACAGGGAAAAACGACTTTATGCGGATGTTTCCGCAGCCGCAAGGCATGGGAAAAGGCGGCTTTCGCAATTTGCATCCAGATACAACTTTAGGCGCAATGTTCAATCGCCAACGGATTCAACACATGGATCAAGAAGGCGTTGATGTCCATGTAATTTATGGCACGCTCAATTTAATATTTTCTAGCATTCTGGATAAGGATCTAGCGATTGCTCTTTGTCGCGCCTACAACAGCTACATGGCTGATGACTGTCGCGGATACGACAATCGCCTGAAGCCAATTGGTGTATTACCTCTCCAAGACGTAGATGCGGCTGTTGCGGAAATGCATCGTTGCGTTAATGAATTAGGGATGATTGGCGTAGCAGTTGCCCCAAATATGCCAATTCCGCACCCGAAAGCGCCCCAAGCTTTTCCGGATATCCGTTCTTGTAAGACAATTAGCCATCCAGACTTTCGCCCAATCCTCCAAGCTGCCGTTGATTTAGATATTGGACTCGGCATTCACGGTGGACCAGGTTCTTATATGGTGGGTGGCATTTCTGATTACACTGAAACCTTTGTGCTTACTCACATTTTTGTGCAGCGTAACCAACAACAGCTAGCAATGGCGCGGATGGTTTTCGATGGTGCGTTTGAGCAATTCCCCACACTGCGAGTTGGCTTCTTAGAAGGTGGCTGCGGTTGGGTTCCCGATCTAGCTCATGCATTTCATGAACATTGGGAAAAACGCATTAGAGACTTTGACCCCAAGCATCCTTATCGCCCTTCTTTAATGGAATTTACCAAATTGATGATCCAAGAAAGAGGGACTCATGATAATTTCAACTTGATTTCTCAAGCGAAAAATTTATTTGATTTGATGTGGAATGCTCAACATGACCCCAGTCAAATCAATGACGCAAGCTTGTATGAACATTACGATCTGCGTCACCGCGATCCAATGGAATACTTTGAACGCGGTCAAATCTTTACTTCGTTTGAATCAGACGATCCAGGTCCTGCTTATCTGCCTGTTGCGATGGGTGAAACAGGTAAGCGCTTAACTTGCTTCTCTGGCGATTATGGTCACTGGGATGGCGTACTGCATAACTGTGTTAAAGACGTGGCTGAAGCCAATTATGACAGAGAGTATTTAGGATTGTTGCTTGCCGGTAATGCCCTAGATTTCTATGGCGATCGCCTCCGCCAATCATTACCTGCTAATTTGCTACAAAAATCAACTGTAACTAGTACGGTTGATTAAACTTCATTTCTAGTAGTGCCGTATTACCAGATGATAGGGTAACAAAGGAATGAAGACGGAGGTAGTAAGATGATCGATTGGAATCTATCTCTACTATCTCCACTCCTCAGTACGTCTGGTTTAAGAATTTTAGTGTGAGGATTGAAGACAATGCGAGTTTTACTCTTATATCCTCTTTTTCCTAAATCCTTCTGGTCTTTTGATAAAGCGCTAGAACTGATTGGGCGAAAAGTTTCGCTGCCTCCTTTGGGGCTGATTACAGTAGCGGCTATTTTGCCCAAAGAGTGGGAATTTCGCTTGGTAGACCGGAATGTGGAGTTTGAAACTGATGCCGACTGGAATTGGGCGGATATCGTAATTATTTCCGGGATGATTGTGCAGAAGCCGGATATGCTGCATCTAATCCGTGAGGCGAAGAATCGCGGCAAATTAGTAGCGGCGGGGGGTCCTTATGTCACCTCAGTACCTCAAGCGGCGCAGGAAGCAGGGGTAGATTTTCTAATTTTGGATGAAGGTGAGATTACTCTACCGATGTTTGTTGAGGCTTTGGCACAAGGTGAAACATCAGGCATATTTACAGCCAAGGGCGAAAAGCCGGATGTCACGTCTACACCAATTCCCCGATTTGATCTATTGGATATGGCAGCCTATCTTGAGATGTCGGTGCAGTTTTCGCGGGGTTGTCCATTCCAGTGTGAGTTCTGCGATATTATCGTACTTTATGGGCGAAAGCCGCGTACGAAAACACCTGCTCAGATATTAGCAGAGTTGCAGGCTCTTTATGACTTAGGCTGGCGGCGCTCTGTTTTTATGGTGGATGACAACTTCATTGGTAACAAACGCAACGTCAAACTGTTACTACATGAACTTGGTCCCTGGATGGCAGAACACAAATATCCTTTCCGCCTAGCAACTGAAGCATCTGTAGATTTGGCACAAGATGATGAATTGTTAGAGTTGATGATTGCTGCTAATTTTGGGGCTGTGTTTTTAGGCATTGAAACACCAGACACAGATAGCCTAGCACTAACTCAAAAATTCCAGAATACGCGCAATTCCTTAGTGGAATCTGTGCAGAAAATTAATCAAGCCGGATTAAGTGTGATGGCTGGGTTTATCCTGGGCTTTGATGGGGAAAAAGCAGGTGCAGGCGATCGCATTATTGAATTTGTGGAAGCTACTTCTATCCCCAAAGCAATGTTTGGTCTATTGCAGGCATTACCTAATACAGCGTTATCAAACCGACTTCAGCAGGAAGGGCGTTTGCTAGAGGAAAGCAAGGAAACCTCTGGACATCAAATGACACTTACTAATTTTATTCCCACCAGACCCCCAGAGGAACTAGCGCGGGAGTATATTAAATGCTTTTGGGAACTTTACGAACCCAGCCGTTATCTATCAAGAGTGTATCGCCACTTTCGGGGTATGAAGCCAGCACCGCACAAAGTACCGTTTCGGATGCTGGAATTAGTCGAACTTAAGGCAGTATTAACTATTTTCTGGCGACAGGGTATTAAACGTAGTACCCGCTTGCAGTTCTGGCGGCAGTTGTTTTCAATAATGCGACATAATTCTGGGGTATTTGTCCCTTATTTGAGTAACTGCGCTTTGATTGAACACTTCCTAGATTATCGCCAAGTTGTCCGCAATGAAATTGAAGGGCAATTAAATGAATATTTAGTAGAGGTAGCCAAGCTTAATCAAAATCGTGGATTAAAACCTGTTGAAGTTTTTAATTCAGCAGTTTCTGAAAGAATAGCTAGTTAGAATTTCAGCTAGCTTCACTAGTAAATTTAGCAAAGCATAATTCAACGTAAATAAATCTAAACATAGCTGTTTAAGACATTACGGCGGAGCAAGATGTCCACTCAGGGGTAAATTACTATTGTGGCTATAGTTGTCTTATGGACACGAGCTTTAGATTAACTGATTGAGAATTTTTAATTGGCGGCAATTTACTAGTTCTTAGATATTAGCGCCGCGCAGTTCTTTCGTTTCTATAAGAGAGTGCCAACAGCAAAGTTGCAGCAACCGCAAAGATACTTCCGGCGAAGAAAGTTGCCTCAGATCCGAGCCTTTGCCACAGAAAACCTGCTAGCAAACTGGCGGGTAAAAGTGCTATGCCTGTTGCTAAGTTGATAAACCCAAAAGCAGTACCACGAACTTCTGGCGCAACCTTGTCCGCTACCAACGCTCTTAATACTCCTTGACTGCTCCCCAGATACAAACCATAGCAAGCAAACAGTCCCCACACTTGCCAGGAAGCTTGCACAAAAGCAAACCCCAAATAAACTAGAGCATAGAGTAAAAATCCACTCATTAGTAAACCCCGCCGACCGATCTTGTCAGATAATAGCCCCAGTGGATAGGCGCTGAGAGCGTAAGCAATATTCATGACAACAAGGGTTAGTGGGATCAGGGGAGTTGCAATACCTGTCTGCTGCGCTTGTAGTAATAAGAAAGCCTCGCTGGAATTACCGAGATTAAATAGCAGCGCTACTGCTACTAGCATCCAGTAAGCTTGACCCATACTACGTAAACTCGTTAACCGCAGTGGGTTGACCTTAGTGGGTGTATTTGTTCTTGATTCTTGGACTCCTGCTATTAATAAACCTACTGCCAAGATGCCAGGGATTAATGCTAAAGCGAAAACTAAACGGAAGTTTTTTCCAGAAATAGCCATGAGAGCAAATGCCAGTAACGGTCCTAAGAAAGCACCAATCGTATCCAGAGAGGAGCGTAATCCGTAGGCTGCTCCTCGCATTTGGGGGAGAGTGGCATCAGCGACTAGTGCATCACGAGGAGCAGCTCGAATACCTTTACCAATGCGATCGCCAAAGCGAGCTATTAATATCCAGGCTGGACTCACAGCTAAAGCAAATAACGGTTTGACGAATGTTGATAAACCGTATCCTAATACTGCTAAATTCTTACGCCGTCCTAAATAATCACTCACAGCTCCAGAAAATATTTTCGCAATAGAAGCTGTTGCTTCTGCAACACCTTCAATTAGTCCCACAGTCCACACACTAGCCCCTAGTGTTGAAACTAAAAATAGGGGTAGAAGCGAGTAGATCATATCAGTGCTGATATCTGTTAGCAGGCTAACAAAACCTAGCATCCAGACGTTGCGAGGTATCTTCTGGAATCTCATAAATTGCAACAGATGTTTCAAGTGGATATTACCAAGCTTGAAGCTTAAATGCAACATCTGTTACAGTTAGAAAATGACTCCAAGGTGTTGGAATTTATTGATATATCGAGTACCTGCTCAACCTTCTACAAAGCGGGTGTATGTGTGGCGCAAGCTTAAAAGCTGGGGAGCGCTTTACCTTCAGCAGTCAGTATGTATCCTGCCTTCTGAAGAAGAGTTGCAACCTAAGCTAGAAGCATTAAAGGCTGATATCCTTGCTGAAGAAGGGGAAGCAGATTTATTAACAATCTGGATTCATACTCCAGAGCAAAATGCAATACTTGTGCAACGGTTTCAGCAGCAAGCAGATGAAGAGTACCATGAGTTTTTGGGGCGGTGCGGAGACCTTCATCATGAATTGAATAAGGAAAGAGAACTTGGTAAATTAATTTTTGCAGAGCTTGAAGAAAACGAAGCAGAGCTTACAAAGTTGCGCTCTTGGTTGCCTAAGATCCATCAAAGAAATTGGTTTAAATCGCCAAAAAGCTTACAAGCTGATCAAGCTTTTAAAGAGTGTGAACTAGATTTTCAGTTGTTTAGCCAGCAGGTATACGAGGCACACGGAATAAACTTGAATGATCAGTAGGTGTGTATAAATAATGGTTGTTAGTTAGGTAGAAGGTTGAAAGTTAAAGTAAGCTAAATTTTATGTTTGAAATCTTGGTCTACTTAATAAATTTTGACTGATACTTTTCTTGGGTAAGCTAGTTGTTGATGAGCATCTACTTATATACAAACTTTTTCTATGGTTTCACTTGCTCGGAAAAATTTGCTTGAAGACGTTCCTCGCTTTCTTGTAGCTCAGGCGGGGATAATGTTTGCTGTTAGTTTGGTGACAATCCAAACTGGAATTTTCAGTGGCTTTACTCGCTCTACTACTCAGTTAATTAATAATTCTGATGCGGATATTTGGGTAGCTTCAGAGAGCTTAGTTCACGTCGATTTGACACTACCAATTCCTGTGACAAAATTAATTGTAGCTCAACAAGTGCCAGGTGTCGCGCGAGCAGAAGCGTTAATTGTCCGAGGAGGTATATGGCAACATTCAATCGATGAAATTACTCCCGTAAGAATTATTGGATTTGACCCTAAAGGACAATTATTTGCACCTAGAAATATTATTCAAGGAAGCTTAAGGGCGCTAGAGCAGCCTTATACAGTCATGGTAGATACAACTAACTTCAGTTCCCTAAATATAAACCGTATAGGGGAAACAGCTGAAGTTAGCTCGTTACCAGTAAAGGTGGCGGGTTTAACCCAAGGAAACCGCTCAATCGCCTCAAATCCTTTTATGTTCACTTCTCTAGAGAATGCTAACGCTTATGCAACTTCTGGTCAAACCACTAGTTTGTCCTGCAAAACGCAAGCAGGTTCAGAGGAAATAAATTGTACCAATATAGTAGAACCAGATCAGACGACTACGGCTACACCAAAAAAGTTAGTTGCATCAGATTTAATAACTTACGTATTAATTGCCGCCAAACCTGGTGAGGATTTACAAGCACTTAAGCAGAAGCTAGAAATTGCTTTACCAAATACCCGCGCTTATACTCGTCAAGAACTTGCTAGAAAAACTCAAAATTTCTGGCAAAGCCGCACAGGAATCGGCTTTCTTCTAGGTTTAGGAGCCGCAGTCGGTGTAATTGTGGGCGTAATTATTGTTGCTCAAATTCTTTACTCCTCTGTGTCCGATCATTTGCAGGAGTTTGGGACGCTTAAAGCAATGGGTGCATCTGATTGGGTTATTTATGGTGTAATTGTCGAGCAGGCGCTGTGGATGGCGATTTTGGGTTATTTGCCTGGTATGCTTTTATGTTTTGGTGTGGGAGCTTGGGCGTTTGCAACTCAGGGAATTATGATTTTAATTACGCCCGTAACGGCGATCGCAGTTTTCGGACTTACAGTTTTAATGTGCGTCGGTTCTGCTATTTTTGCTATTCAAAAAGTAACTAAGCTCGATCCAGCGATTGTATTTAAGGCTTGATCCAGAGACAGATTAGAAACTAAGAATTAGGAAAAGAATAGGAAGTTATCTCCCATAATCTAGGATGGCTTAACTTCCCTCACTCTCTTCTTATGCCTTATGTTGTCGGTGGCTCTTCGTCTTCGTAATACATTGGCGGCTCAATTGCAAAATTGTTTAGCAACCCAGCTTCATCTGTAACAAAGCCATCTGTAGTAGTAAAACCTTCTCCTTCCTCTTCTTCTTGCTCTTCAAAAGCTTCAAGTTGGTGTTCGCTCAATTCGGTAGGTGCATTAGACGGAATTATCGCATCTGGAGCATTAACTAGCGTTGGATCTTGTGCCATTTGCACTCCAATGTGATCATCTCCTGGCGCACCTCTGCCAGGTTCAGCTTCACTTGGATCTTCTGGTAATACTGGATTATTTTGGGCATCAGCCATATAATGTATCCTCACTTTTACTTTTAAAGATTTAATTGCAGTTTTTCAAGGTTGATTTTGTGAATAGCTGATAAATTAGCATTGCTAGTCAGCTATTCAAGCTGGTTATGAACATACCTTGATTTGTATCAAGCTTGTCTCTTTCGAGGGGATTAATTTGTCAGGGGAAGAGGCAGAGATTCAATCTGCCTAGTTTTAAGATGCTTGAACTAAGTTTATTTATTGGCGATCGCCTCAACTTTATTCCTTAGGAGCCAACCCTCCTAAAACTGCTACAATCCCTAATGCTGCTACTGCTAAAGCACCCCATTTAATTGGCGGATTCATCTCCAGCCAATCTGTAATGCTGGGAATCGTCAAGTTGCCAAAATCTCCCTCAATGCGATCTTGCTCTATTACAGGATCGTAAAGGTTATCTGGTGCATCGTCGGGTTTTGGCTCTGTTGTGCGCTGTAAGGGAAAGGCGACAAGTGTTAACAAGTTATCTACTAACCCAGGTGAGAGCCGTTGCAATATATCTAATACCCTACCAACATCTCCAACAATGAAGTCACGAGTTGGATGCTCCGCGACGTAGAGAATCGCATCGGCAACAAGGCTTGGCTGGTAGTAAGGGGGGATGCCTGTAGCTTTTACGCCTAATTTAGTGCGCCCATTGTTGTAGAAGGGTGTGTTGATAACTGCTGGCTTGATACTTGTGACACTGACGGGTATACTTTCATGTTTGAGTTCGACGCGCAGGGCTTCTAAAAAACCCTCTAAACCATGCTTTGCTGTAGAGTAAGGACTTTGTAACGGTAATGCACGTCTGCCTTCCATTGAGGAGATGTGAATTAGCGCTCCGCGTCCCTCATTCTTGAGATGGGGTAGCGCTGCCATTGCACCGTATACTTGCCCCATGAGGCTGACATCAATAACGCGCTTAAATTCTTCTGGGGTAATTTTCTCGAAAGGAGCAAACATACCTGTAGCGGAGGAATGTACCCAGGTATCGAGTCGCCCGTACACTTCAACAGCTTTATCAGCGATCGCCTTTACCTGCTCAAAATCGCTAACATCAGCAATTATATATGTTGCCTCACCGCCAGCAGCGTGAATCTCTGCTACCAAAGACTCTAACCCTGGCTGACTGCGGGCAGATACAACTACTTTTGCTCCTTGCTTTGCAAACCGAAGCGCTGTCTCCCGCCCAATTCCACTAGAAGCGCCGACGACGGCGACAACCTGCTGATTAATTGGCTTTAGTTGTGTCACTGCTACTCCTTAATATATGTAATACGTCATAACATGAACTTTTATTAACTAAGTTAATTCAGCTCAACTTGTGCTTACATCAGTCGCAAGGTTGACAGCTAGTTTCGTTAAAGGGATTAAACAATTGACTAGGCATCAACTGACAATATTGCACCTTGACGACTTTATATCCAGGCAGCCACAGTTTTAAGAGATGGTATGCTACACAGGTCTTTTTAATTAGCTTTAGAAAAGCCCATACAGATGGAAACTTCCTAAATAAAACCTAACAAGCATAGGAGCTAGAAATATTGATTTGCTGTTAATTTGGTAGACGAATTTAATTCGTCTGAGCCACAGCTTAGAGTTATTGACTAGAAGAGCTTGATAGTTCTGCTAGCTTTTCACCTAAATTAAATACAAAACCTCTTGCTTTTTAAAGAATTATTTAGATAAATGTAGTAAAAAACATAAAAGCTCATTTTGTCACTTTATCGCTTCACACAATCTTCATCAAAAATATATGCGACTTTACTAACACTTCATCAATTTATCTTGCTAAAAGTAATAACTTTATATTGTAGGTAATATTTCAGTAGATCCTTATAGTTTTTCTCTGAAGTAAGCTTAGACCGCCCAAAGCTAACTTATATGAGGCTAGCTATCTGCTTCAACTGAATAAATACATGGTGTGAGCAGTGCTAATAGTCAGTGCAGTAACTAACCTGCACTAAATACATCACAGTTTAATTGAGCAATTAATAGTTAATCCCAGATAAAGCAATTACAAGCTGAAGTAATTGTCTACTAGCGCTATTAACCCCGTGCTAGACGACAGCTTACTATGGCAAGTTTTACACTAGTTTTAGGAATTATTTTTCTATTAATTAGTGCCAATAAATTAAGCTTATCTGCTTTGACTATGCCAATTTTGAAGTGTGAAATTGAACTAATTACTCAATTAATAACTGAAGGCTAAATGTAACATTAATTATCAAAAGAAGGAAGTATTATTATGGCGATTAAAAATGGTACGCCAGGAAACGACACTCTCACAGGAACTCCAAGTGCTGATTCCTTATTTGGTTTAGGTGGTAACGATATTTTAAATGGTTTAGGTGGTAACGATACGCTTTCTGGGGGATTAGGTCTAGATACGCTACGCGGTGGTTTGGGTAACGATGACCTTAAAGGCGAGGACGGTAACGATAATCTGTTTGGCGAAGGTGGTAACGATACTTTAGGTGGTGGTAGAGGTAATGACAGCTTAGATGGTGGTGCAGGTAGTGATATTCTATATGGCGGGAGTGATGATGCTGGCAATGACACTCTAAATGGAGGGTTAGGCATCGACACCCTGATTGGCGGAGCAGGTAACGATATCTACATTGTTGATAACCTAGGTGACACGATTACCGAGTCCGCGTCTTCAGGTACAGATACTGTCCGCTCCTCTGTAACTTACACGCTAGGTAGTAACCTGGAGAACCTGACGCTAACGGGGACTGGCGCGATTAATGGTACAGGCAATGACCTCAATAACATAATCATTGGTAATGCCGCTAACAACATCCTGATTGGCGGAAGTTCAGTTTTTGCCATCGACGACGGAGATGATACGCTATATGGCGGCGATGGGAACGACATCCTGTTTGGCGATATTGATCCTGATTTTAGATATCAACCTGGAGCGGGAGACGACATTCTGTATGGTGGCGATGGGAACGACACTCTGTACGGAATCAATCAATACTTTGACTACTACACCAGTGGGAACGATACTCTTTATGGCGGTGCTGGAGATGATGTCCTGTACGGTGGTGGAGACACTCTAAATGGGGGTAGCGGTAATGACACATACATCATTTCCCTTACTGGCAGCACTGATAACACTATTATTGAAGCAGCCAATTCAGGCAATGACAGCGTTCAGTCCTCCCTTAGCTATACACTAAGTAATAACGTAGAGAACCTAACGCTAACAGGAACTGGCGCGATTAATGGTACAGGCAACAGTATCAACAACAAAATTACTGGTAATGATGTTAACAACATTCTTAACGGGGGCGCAGGCAATGACAGCTTAACTGGGGGCGCAGGCAATGACAGCTTAACTGGGGGAGCAGGTAATGACAACTTAACTGGGGGCGTAGGTAATGACATCTTATTGGGTAGCGGCGGGTTAACTGGTGAGAGAGATACCCTGACTGGTGGCATCGGAATAGACACATTCATCCTTGGGGATTTAACTCAAGATTTCTACGACGATCGCCAGCCAACAAGTGCCGGAAAAGGTGATTATGCCTTAATTACTGACTTCAACAGTAGCGAGGACATTATCAAGCTCAAAGGACAAAAAAATGACTATCGTCTAGCTTCCTCCCCTGATGGGTTACCAGCAGGTACAGCGATTTATCTTAATCAGCCTACGGGTAAGCCAGATGAACTGATAGCGATCATTCAGGGTAGTTCAGGTCTAAGCTTGAACGGCAACTACTTCCGGTTTAACTCGCCTGAATTTAACCTCTCGATTCTTAATGAGCGCAATGGCTTTGTGCTTAATGGCATCGACGAGCGTGACTTCTCAGGCTCCTCAGTCAGTTCAGCAGGCGATGTCAATGGCGATGGCTTTGATGATCTTATAATTGGAGCTCCTAATGCTGATGCCAACGGTCAATATAACGCTGGCGAGAGCTATGTAGTGTTTGGGAAGGCGGGAGGTTTTGGGGTAAGCCTCAACCTCTCTACCCTTAACGGTAGCAATGGCTTTGTAATTAACGGCATCAATATAAGTGACTTCTCAGGCTATTCAGTAAGTGAGGCAGGCGATGTCAATGGTGACGGCTTTGATGACTTGCTGATTGGGTCTAGGGGTGGTTACATTAGCTCTGCTGGCGAGAGCTATGTAGTTTTTGGTAAGGCAGCGGGCTTCAGTTCCAGCCTCGATCTATCTACCCTTAACGGCAGTAACGGCTTTGCGATCAATGGCATCGACGCAGGTGACTACTTAGGCATTTCAGTAAGTGAGGCAGGCGATGTCAACGGCGATGGCTTTGATGATCTTATAATTGGTGCTCCTAATGCTGATCCCAACGGTCAAGAATTCGCTGGCGAAAGTTATGTGGTGTTTGGTAAGGCAGGGGGCTTTGATGCTAGCCTTAATCTCTCTGCCCTTAACGGTAGCAATGGCTTTGTGCTTAATGGCGTCGACGCAAATGACATCTCAGGCAGATCAGTTAGTGGAGCAGGCGATGTCAACGGCGATGGCTTTGATGATCTTATAATTGGTGCTCCTAATGCTGATCCCAACGGTCAAGAATTCGCTGGCGAAAGTTATGTGGTGTTTGGTAAGGCAGGGGGCTTTGGTGCTAGCCTCAACCTTGTTGACATCAATGGTCGCAATGGCTTTGTAATCAATGGTCTCGACAAGAGTGACTTCTCAAGATTTTCAGTCAGTGGGGCAGGGGATGTCAACGGTGATGGCTTTGATGATCTGATGGTTGGCGCTCCTAATGCTGATCCCAACGGTCAAAATTATGCTGGCGAGAGTTATGTAATATTTGGTCGTGACTTCACTGATTCTGTTACTCGTGCTGGTACAGCAGGCAATGATACGCTTACTGGTACTGCTGCTAATGATGTCTTAGTTGGAGGGCTAGGTAATGATCGCCTAATTGGTGGTGGTGGTGTTGACGTGCTTTACGGCGGCGCTGGCAATGATATCCTCAGCTATGGTGCAGCTGCTAGGCGAATTGATGGCGGTAGTGGCAGAGATACACTACGCATTGATGGTAACGGCGCTAATCTTGACTTGAGTAATAGACTCAGAGAGTTTGAACTAATCGATATCACGGGAACTGGTAACAATAGCCTGACTTTCACGCGCTTAGATGTGCTGAATTTGTCAGATACAACTAATCAGTTGATTGTTAATGGTAATAGGGGCGACAGAGTAACATCTACCTCACAAGGCTGGGCATTTGCTGGGACAACGACTGTAGATAGCATCCTGTATCGGCAGTACAATTCTGGTGCGGCGACACTGTTGGTAGATACAGATATTACTCAGAGTCTGAGTTAGTTGATGCAGGTTGAGCTAAAACTGAGTGTGTGAAATCCACGCTCTATGCAGTAGGGGTATATTAATTGCCCCTTCTGTAGTATCAATATTAGGATTTACGCATTAAGGATGCTAAACTTTGATCCCCCCTCACCCCTTGATATTACTAACGTAGTCTCCTCTGGCTTCCCCCTTTTTAAGGGGACGGGAGGAGGATTAAGGGGGAACCGGAATCACACCTCGTTTACTACCTTGGGGGATCTCTTTGTAAGTTCTAAATATATTTTTGCAAAAGTGTGTAATAACAATTATGGATTCTGCTGTTGACCCCGCCAAATCTCCGGCTTTAGAAATTAGTGCCTCGCGCCAGTTCACTTCTTGGCTGGCTTCTCAAAATATTAGCCTTGCCTTTAGTACCTATCAAACAGGTAAGTTGTTTTTAATCGGCTTGGCACAGTCTGGTAAGTTATCTGTGTTTGAACGGACTTTTGAGCGCTGCATGGGCTTGTGGGCTAGTGCCGATCGCATATACACCAGTTCCCTATATCAACTATGGCGGTTTGAAAATGCTCTAGAACCCGGGCAGTTGCAAAACGGTTTTGATCGCCTTTATGTGCCGCAAGTTGGCTACACAACTGGGGATTTAGATATTCATGATATTGCTGTTGATAGCGACAATAAAGTGATTTTTGTCAATACTTTGTTTAGCTGTTTGGCAACAGTTAGTGAGTCACACAGTTTTGTCCCTTTATGGCAACCGCCGTTTATTTCCCGACTGGCTGCGGAAGATCGCTGTCATATGAATGGGTTAGCAATGGATAATGGTCAACCGCGCTACGTTACAGCAGTTAGCCAAAGTGACGTTGCTGATGGTTGGCGCGATCGCCGTCGTAATGGTGGCTGTGTAGTTGATGTTGCTAGTAAGGAAATTGTCCTATCTGGGCTTTCGATGCCGCATTCACCGCGAATGTATCAAGATAAGTTGTGGCTACTTAATTCTGGGACTGGCTATTTCGGCAGTGTAGATATAGATTCTGGCACATTTACCCCGATAACTTTTTGTCCTGGTTATTTGCGGGGGTTAGCTTTTGTCGGGGATTATGCGATCGTCGGGTTGTCGAAGATGCGGGGAAATAAAACGTTCTCTGGTCTAGATTTAGATGATAACTTAGCCGCAAAAGATGTGGAGGCGCGGTGTGGATTGCAAATTATCGATCTGCGTAATGGTGATATTGTTCACTGGCTGCGGATTTCTGGAATGGTAGAGGAACTTTATGATGTGGCGGTACTTCCAGGTGTGCGTCAACCGATGGCTTTAGGCTTCAAGTCTGATGAAATTCGCCGTACTATCACTATTGGTGCTTAACTGAGAAATAATATTTTTACGAGTGGGCTTGAATAATGTTACTAATTTCAAGTCCTAATTAATTTTGAATTATTAGGTAGTTAGTAATCCTAACTAAAAATTGGTTGAGATACCTGGAGGAGCGGTTGGGGTGGCGAAATTGCGTAACCTTGAGCATAATCTACCCCGATTTCTTTTACCTTGTCTAAAATATTTTGATCAGCAACAAACTCCGCAATGGTTTTAATACCCATAACGTGACCAATGGAATTAATTGCTTCTACCATTGAAGCCGCAATCGGATCATTAACAATGTCCTTAATAAAACTCCCATCTATTTTTAGGTAATCTACGGGTAGATGTTTCAGATAAGTAAATGAAGACATACCACTGCCAAAATCGTCTAAGGCAAAGCGGCAACCCATAGCTCTTAATTCACGAATTAATTGAGCTGCTTTATTTAAATTAGCGATCGCTACTGATTCAGTAATCTCAAAGCAGATTTGCTGTGGTGGGATTTGGTAGAGTTTAAACTGCTGCTTCAAAAAGTTAATGAATTGGTCATCATTAACACTCGCTCCCGAAAGATTAATTGCATATAGGTGTCGTAAGTGGGAGGTTATTGCTCCTGACTTAGCGAAACTTTTAAAGAACTTATTTAGTACC
>ERZ501023.16-NODE-16-length-72178-cov-6.838373_pt1 | contig 72178 bp, 75 predicted proteins | sample MGYA00248839_ERZ501023 | MGnify/ENA primary metagenome ERZ501023 (study PRJEB25958, sample SAMN03398596) | human skin metagenome | study: EMG produced TPA metagenomics assembly of the Human Skin Microbiome Metagenome (human skin metagenome) data set.
TCCGCTTGATGCTAAAGCGCTTGGCAAACGCATAAGATCCCAAATGGGTTCTATAGAGATAATGCCTGATTCAACTCAGCAAGTTGTAGAAGATCGTAGCCGTTAATAAAGTGAACTACTATTCACCAGACTCTCCAGCTGCTCCCACAGCTTTGATCGCTGCTTCTAATGCGATCGCTACATGAGTCCAATGCGTCCCTCCTTGGCAAAAGACAATGTATGGTTCCCGCAACGGACCATCTGCTGAAAATTCCGAGGTACTACCATCAATAAAAGTCCCACCCGCCATCACTAATTGGCTCTCGTAACCAGGCATTTCTGCGGGAATCGGGTCAAGATAAGAACCAATAGGAGAATGCTGCTGAATCGCTCTACAGAAGGCAATTAGCTTTTTTGGAGAACCTAGCGCAATTGCTTGAATAACATCCCGACGACGTGCTAGGGGACTTGGATTCACTGGATACCCCAGCTTATCAAACACATAAGCTGTAAGGTGATTACCTTTCATTGCTTCTCCCACCATTTGCGGAGCCAAAAATAACCCCTGAAACAACAGCCGATTTTGGTCAAAAGTTGCACCCCCAGAAGAGCCGATTCCTGGTGCTGTCAGGCGACAAGTAGCTGCTTCTACTAAGTCTGCTCTCCCAGCAACATAACCGCCAGCAGTAACAATAGTGCCACCGGGATTTTTAATTAAAGATCCTGCCATCAAATCTGCACCGACAGCAGTAGGTTCGCAATCTTCAATAAATTCGCCATAGCAGTTATCTACAAAGCAAACAGTGTTAGGGTTTTGCTGTTTGACGATGGAAATAATCTTGGCAATATCGGCAATTGAGAGGCTAGAACGCCAAGAATAGCCACAAGAGCGCTGAATTAATACTAAACGGGTATCATCCTTTACCGCTTGCCTTAAAGCTGACCAATTCACAGTTCCTTCGTCAGTTAGATTCAATTGTTGGTAATCAATGCCAAACTCAGCAAGAGAGCCTTGGTTGTGACCCCGCAAGCCAATGACTTCTTCTAGTGTGTCATAAGGAGCGCCTGCTACTGCCAACATTTGATCCCCAGGACGTAGAACCCCAAACAAAGCACAAGTAATCGCATGAGTACCGGAAACAAATTGTACCCGTACTGCTGCCGCCTCTGCTTGCATCAATTGGGCAAATACTGCGTCTAATGTCTGGCGACCTAAATCGTCATGACCATACCCACTCACCGAGGCGAAATGATGCGCTCCCACACGATGGTAGCGAAACGCCTCTAGTAAACGTTTAAGATTTTGCTTGACCTGAGCGTCAATTCCAGAAAAAATCGGAAATAGTGCCTGTTCTGCTGTTCGCAGCTGTTCAGAATCCATTAAAACTTCGTCCGCCATTTTGGTGCGCGGTGTTTATTATTGCTCAGATCGAGTCTAATTGTTCCTATACGAGATACTTGCATGACCATTGCTACCTCAAGGAAGCTCCCCCTTAACTGGACTTTTATCCTGTTTATCGCTTTTGTTCACATCGGAGCTATGTTTGCATTGCTTCCCAGTAACTTCAGCTGGAGTGCCGTCGGTTTAGCTGTCTTTCTTCACTGGGTAACTGGCGGCTTGGGAATTACGCTAGGATTCCATCGCCTAGTTACCCATCGCAGTTTTCAAACTCCTAAGTGGCTAGAATATTTCTTGGTTTTCTGCGGTTCACTTGCCTGCGAAGGAGGAGTGATTGACTGGGTAGGAATGCACCGACTACACCATTTGCACTCAGATCAAGAACCAGATCCCCATGACTCTAATCAAGGCTTTTGGTGGAGTCACATGGGCTGGATGTTCTATCACTCCCCACTTGAATCTGAAGCTTCTCGCTACGCCAAAGATATTGCCGACGATCCGGTGTATCTGTTTTTTCAACACAATTTTATTCTGATCCAGATTGTCTTAGGAATCGGACTTTACCTACTAGGCGGTTGGGGTTTTGTAGCTTGGGGAATCTTTGCGCGGCTAGTTTTAGTTTGGCACTGCACTTGGTTCGTCAACAGCGCCAGCCATCAATTTGGCTACAGCACGTATGACGCTGGCGATCGCTCTAAAAACTGCTGGTGGGTTGCTTTGTTAACCTACGGCGAAGGCTGGCACAATAACCATCATGCTTTTCAATACTCTGCGCGTCACGGAATGCAATGGTGGGAAATTGATTTCACCTGGATGACGATTCAATTATTCCAATCCCTCGGTTTAGCTTCGAAAGTGAAGTTAGCTGGGAAAGAATAATCGCCTCTAAAGGGTTTTTAATTGATTTTAATTACATAAAAGGATGAGGGAAGTTTAGTTGTTCCTCATCCTTTTTCTTTGATCCCCATCTATATTAATTTTCGTTTCTGTTGAGACCTCTATATATAACTGAGAGCTAAATTGTAAATTAGAACACAATTGGAGAATTCACATGGCTAACCTTAATAAGCTAAAGCAGCAGATGAACCAACAATCCGTTAGCTGGGGTTCACTAATACTTTTAGTTTGCGGACTAGCCGTAGTAATTACAATGATGGTGATGTATTCCCATCAACTACCAGCTATCGGAACTCCCGGGATTTAAAATCTACCGTTGCCTTGGACAATGTGCTTCACGGTAGTCAGTGTCTCTAGGCTAATTAATCCGCGTCGATGTCCTCTTTGATTAGACATACCGAGAAAAACTGAATCTCCTCGTGACGGGTTACGCGAAAAACGTGGTGAAGCGTTGATGTAGGTAGAGGCGCTATTTACGCCTAAAGCAAAGTGGCGACTTTCCTGGTAGGATTCAGTAACAATGCAGTCAGCGTGACCACTGCTGTATTGATTAATCCAGGCGATCGCTGCTTCTAAAGAATCAACTGCCTTAAATGCAAGTGTTTTATTGAGATAAGCTTGGTTCCACTCAATATCTGCTGCTAATTTCAATTGCGGAAATGCCTCAACTAATTCAGCATCTCCCCTAATCTCAAATCCCTTTTCCCTTAAACTGTTCCACAATGTCACTAGCGATGCAGGCTGACTAGAGCTATGGATCAGTACCTTCTCAATAGCATTTACAGGATCTGGCTCACTTTCGTAGCTGTCTAAAATCATCCCCAGAGCCATATCTAAACTACCAGACGCTGACCAATATAGATAACAGTTGCCCATAGCTGATTTTAAAACTGGTGCTGTTGACAACCGCACTACCTGTTGCACTAAGCTAGGACGACCATAGGGAATCACTAAGTTTAAGTAATGGTCTTGAGTTACTAAATCTCGAACTATCGCACCTTGCTCAGAAGATAGCAGTTCTAGGCAACCAGACGGTAATTGCGTATCCGCAAGTGCCGATTGGAGAACTTGAGCAATCACAGCATTAGAGTGGCTAGCCTCACTGCCGCCTTTAAGAATTAAGCTGTTACCAGTTTTAATACATAACCCAGCTGCTATAGCTCCTAACTCTGGAAATGCCTCGTAAATTAAGGCAATCACGCCCAACGGCATCAAATGCGAGTAAGTTTGGGAATCTTGCAGTTGATAATCAGCATTTCGCACCCGCCGAATTGGATCAGACAACTCTCCTAGCCGTTGGAGAATCTCTACTGTCGTCTGTAGCCGTTTTGGAGTCAGCTTTAGCCAATCTAAAATTATATCTGGTACTGCTAATTCCCGACTGACTTCCAAATCCAAAGTATTCGCGTCTAAAATTTCGTCAAACGAACTTGAGAGCGCTTTTGCCAGAGCTTGAACAGCACGACTGCGCTCTACTCCCTTAGTAATACTTAGTTTCAAGGAAGCTTGATAGGCGCGACGAGCCGTAGCAATCGGATCGCAGTCAGCACCAAAAGCATCAATTGTCATAGCTTTAACGTCTATAAGTAAGCCAGACCATCATTGCTGGTAGTACAGCTAATAGTACCGCTACCATTACCCAGACTAGGATATTAGCATTATTCGGCGATCGCAGTGCTAGGGGAAGCCAGACAATCAGCAGCACCAAGATAATGCCCAAAGCTACAGGTAAATAACTTTGTCCAAACCGAGTTTGGGAAACAACCCAACGATTCCCCGCCCACCGCCAAGCCCGTTTGTAAGGATAACTAGTAGCTAGTTGCTCCAGCACATACCCGTTATTTTCCACTACAAATAGCTGCTGACAGCGATCGCAACCAAAAGCTTCTGTAAGCGTAATCGGAATTAAGCGCCCGCGTCGTCGGCATGGACACGGGTACTCGACGTTCAAATCAATTTTTCTGCCCTTTTGTGATTGCACAAGCCGTCGTAGAACCAAAAAGTGGTTATTTCACGAGTGTATCTAAAACATCTAAAATGACCAAGCACTTCAGCAATTTTTGCTAATTACTTATCAACTACTGCTTTCCTCAAGTGCTACCGATAATAGAAATATCCACCCTAGAGATTTTATAATTTTTCCAGGACGTTTAGGCAAAGCTTTTTTAAATTTTGCCCGCTCTTTTACTAAGCGGGTAACGCGATTCGAACGCGCGACATTCACCTTGGCAAGGTGACGCTCTACCACTGAGCTATACCCGCAATTTGCGTATATACTAGCGTCCCAAATTAATTGCAATTTGTCAACCCTTTTCTTAGTCCCTATTTCCTAATGACAAATAACTAACTAGCCCAATTCTTCTGGAGCAGTAGATAAATCAGCAGCTATGGCACTTTTTAGCGAGGCGGGTAGAGACTGAGAATTACTACCGTAGGAGTCTATAGTTACACTTGAGCGCAATTGACGCATCAGACTAGCCATTTCAAGAGCATTCATAGCGTAGTCCCAACCCTTGTTGCTTTTAATTCCTGCTCTTTCTAGGGCTTGCTGCATAGTATCAGCTGTTAAAATGCCAAAAATTACCGGAACTCCACTTTGAAAGCCAGCTGCGGCAATTCCCTTGGCTACCTCACTGGCTACATAATCAAAATGAGGAGTTTGACCGCGAATTACAGCACCAAGACAAATTATCGCATCGTAGCGATCGCTAAGAGCCAGTTGCCGAGCTACCATCGGTACTTCAAAGCTTCCTGGAACCCAAAAATAGTCAACTTGAGTGCCGTGAGGATTAGGATCTATACCGTGACGTTTCAAACAATCTTGACAGCCTTCCAGTAACTTAGTAGTAATTAAATCGTTGAAGCGACCAATTACAAGCGCTAACCGCAAAGGTTCCGTCTGAGTAAAAGTTCCCTCGAAAACTGCCATTGCTATAATTCTCAAATTATTTGGGTGATACTACCAATTAGCTGTAAGTCTTAAAGATAAATTATCATTCAAAATTTCATTTTGAACTGACGAGTGCTTTTTTAAGCTTTGCCAATTCTTCTGGTAGGTTTTAGCAAGGCATTCTTAAGCTTGAGTGCAATATAGGGGTAATGCACGTATTACCCCTACATAAACGTGCTTATGTCACTAAGAAGTTTAAGCCACCAACCAAAAACACTAAGGCAAACCAGGTGATAGAACCCACCCAAAGGAGCCTTTTTGATTCATTCCAATTCTGAGGAGTGGCATAGGCAACGGGAACGCCTATAATCATCACAAACGACAGGGCGACTAGAGCGACTAAGGCAATTTGGAATAGGATTGTAAACATTAGTGCTTCTCCTAAGACAGCATTAAAGTGAATAAAAAACTATGGGGCGTAACGCTTGCTATTTTTCGAGCATTCCTTATTTGTAAGCTATCAGAAATTGCACCACTATAGGGAGTAGGAAGTAAAGAGTAGGTAAGTAGCTATTTAATTCCTTGACATTTGATCCCCTAACCCCCAACAGATGGATTTAATTTTGTGTCATACAACCGCAGACTTTGACACCTTGGGCGCAGCAGTGGGACTAACGCAGCTGTTACCAGGGAGTAAGATTGTTGTACCTGGCGGTTGTCATCCAGCTGTGCAGGAATTTTTGGCGTTGCATCGAGATGAATATGCCTTGATTGAACGTCGAGCTGTTAACCCAGAACAAATCCGCACACTGACGATCGTTGATACCCAAAGGCGCGATCGCTTGGGTAAAGCAGGCGAGTGGTTAGATTTACCGCTTGCAGCAATCACTATCTATGACCATCACCTAGATGTCGAAACAGATATTCCCGCTACTTCTACTCATATTTCGCCTGTAGGAGCCACTACTACCTTAATAGCAGAAGAATTACAACTTTTACTCATTAATCTCACCCCAGCCCAAGCAACAGTAATGGCTTTGGGTATTCACGTTGATACAGGTTCGTTAACATTTGACTCCTCAACAGCACGAGATGCGATCGCTTTAGCATGGTTAATGCAGCAAAAAGCCAGCTTACCCTTAATTGCCCAATACGTTGAGCCTGGGTTGTCTCTCCAGTTACAAGAATTATTGAGTCAGGCATTGGCTAACTTGCAATCGGAAATTATCAGAGGCTACACAATCTCCTGGGTACTGTTGAAAACATCCGGTTATGTGTCAGGATTATCTACTCTTGCCTCGCAGCTAATGGAGCTAACTCAAAGCGATGCCTTACTGCTAGCAGCAGGGGAACAGCGATTGACGATAATTGGGCGAACGCAAATCTCTAGCACCAATTTGAATCAATTATTCCAATCTCTCGGTGGTGGGGGTCATGCTCAGGCAGCTTCTGTGTCGTTGCACTCAGGAGATCCTCAAACAACTTTAAAACAGCTGGTTGACCAACTCAAAGCCCAAATTCCCCATCCACCCATAGCAGAAGATTTAATGTCCTCGCCAGTGCGGACAATTCGACCTGAAACCACCATCAAAGAAGCACAGCGAATTCTGCTACGCTACGGGCATTCTGGCTTATGTGTAGTGAATGCTGGAGGTCAATTAGTAGGTATTGTCTCTAGGCGGGATATTGATATAGCTCTGCATCACGGCTTCAGCCACGCGCCTGTAAAAGGCTATATGAGGACAAATCTGAAGACGATTACCCCGCAAACAACACTGCCAGAAATTCAGACACTGATGGTAACTTACGATATTGGTCGCTTACCAGTTTTAAAGGCAGGGCAGTTAAGCGGAATTGTTACTCGTACAGATGTTGTCCGCGAGTTGCAGAGGCAATCGAGCAGAGGCAATCGAGCAGAGGCAAAAGGTAATTCTGTATCTCTCACTTCTAGTTCCTCATTCTTAAATTTATTGCGCGATCGCCTTGCGCCGCAATTTTGGGAGTTTCTCACCTTAGCCTCGAAGCAAGCAGAACAACGAAGTTGGAATCTTTATCTTGTTGGCGGCGCTGTGCGCGACTTGCTGCTTGCTAAAGAAAGCACTGATCAACTGATTATTCAAGATATTGACCTTGTGGTGGATGGTTACACAGATGTTGGTGCTGGTGTTCAACTAGCACACGCATTAAGACAAATTTATCCCTCTGCCCGTCTAGAAGTTCATGGCGCTTTTCAAACCGCCGCTCTTTTATGGCATAAAGACGAGGCTTTAGGCTCCCTGTGGGTAGATATTGCCACCGCCCGCACAGAATTTTATCCCTATCCAGCTGCGAATCCCGAAGTTGAAGCTAGCTCGATTCGTCAAGACTTATATCGGCGAGATTTCACGATCAATGCCCTAGCTATCCGGCTCACAAATCCTCGTGCTGGAGAATTATTAGATTTTTTTGGCGGTTTACTCGACCTTAAAGCAAAACAAATTCGGGTTTTACACCCTAACAGCTTTATTGAAGATCCCACGCGGATTTATCGCGCTGTGCGGTTTGCTGTGCGTTTGGGTTTTGACATTGAGCCGCAAACAGAAGTATATATCCGTTATGCGATCGCTAGTGGCATTTACAACCAACCCCCAGGCGATCATATTAGACCTGCACTTTCTACGAGGCTTAAGAGTGAACTAAAATACATTCTCCAAGCCCCCTACTGGCAAGCAGCATTACGCTTACTAGCTTCTTTAGACGCACTAAAATGTATCCATCCCACCTTAGAGCTAGATCGCCAGTTGTGGCTACGATTGCGGTTATTAGAGCGCTGTTTAAGACGGTTGAACAATCATTCCCTCAGCCAGTGGCTATTGCGGTTGGAAGTAATAATTGCTCACCTTAAACCAGAATATCGCGCTCAGGTTGCTGAAAATTTGCAACTACCAGATGACTCGATTAAGCGGTTAAAAACTCTTGCTCAATCTCAAGCTGAAGTAATAGCATTGCCTTTATGTCAGTTACCAAGTCAGGTAGTATACCAATTACGGCGCTACGACTTGCCAACGCTGATTTTACTAGCTGTCCAAAGTCCGCGTTCTGTTAGACAGCCAATTTGGCAATATCTCACTCATTGGGTTAACGTTCAGTCGCCATTAAATGGTAACGATCTCAAAGCTTTGGGCTATCAGCCAGGACCACAGTACCGCCAAATTTTAGATGATTTATTAGCGGCAACTCTAGATGGTGTTATTGAAACCAACACCTCACCAGCAGAAATTCGGGCTGCGGCTAAAGCATTCTTAGCAGCACATTATCCAGAGCGATAAAGAGCGATCGCGGTAATTATCTTTGATTAAGTAGTCATTAGTCCCTAGTCAATGGGCATTAAGAGTATTTATTATGTTCATGCCCTGCTGAAGAGAGAATGATGTTTAACTAATGACTCGCGCTGTAGCGCACTTCATTCCCCAACTTCTACGAACATATTTCTCGCGGCTATGGTTAACTAAAGAGCGATGACTAAAACCTCCGAACGTGGACAAAACTACAATTTCAATTCGAGAGCATACTTTAATACATTTGATAACTTGTATTAGTTAGATAAGTTAAAATAAATATGTAGATAGTTGATATTTCAGTTAGTAAATTGTTTATATATTTACCATCACTTTAGCTGAGGCAGTATCGCATACAAGCAAGTTATAATCTTTGCGGATGCTTACAGAAATCTTAATTTATGACTAATCCCCTTGTTCAAGCCTTTTTTGTAGGCAGAGCGGCAGCTGAAATGCTTAACGAGCAGCTAGAAAACGCCTTGACCGATGCTCTTAGTGAGTTAGGTAAATTTGATGCAGAGCAGCGAGAGCGTCTGCGGCAGTTTACAGAGCAAGTTATGGAACGAGCAAATCGCGAAGCAGAAACTGCTACAGTAGGTCAAAGAGCAACAACAGTCTCTCAGACAGGCTCAGTCGACATCCAAGTAATGATTGATGAACTAAGAGCTGAGATTGCGCTTCTCAGAGCCCAATTGCAGCGCTATCGTAGTAATTCTGTATAAAGGTAAGCAAGACTCAGAAAAAAGTTTTAAATTTGTAAGAGGAGTATTGGGGAAAATTTCGATTATTCCAAAGATATTTTCGCTTCAATAGTTCGGACAAAATTTTAAATTCACATCATTTGCTTTACAGCATTTTGTTTGCACTCACGCTAAATATAACAACCAAATTTAGGATACGAAGTGTCTGTTATTCCTGCTGACTCGCCAAAACACCAGAGGTATGCCAAGCGTCTGGAAACAGGATACAAAGAGAAGGCATACCGATGGAGCCAGGAAAATTACTCTAGTAGACGGCGTTTTTTTGACATCTGGGGCTTTGTGTTCAAATTAATGGCTGGCTTCTGGCTCGACAAAAAATCTTGGAGCTATCCAGGGGGAATGACTGAAGCAAAGCAAGCAGCTAGACGCAAAGAACAAGCTGTCTGGATTCGCAATACCTTATTAGATTTAGGACCAACCTTTATCAAAATTGGGCAGTTGTTCTCCACTCGTGCCGATTTATTTCCTAGCGAATACGTAGAAGAACTTGCCAAGCTGCAAGACAAGGTTCCAGCTTTTAGCTACGAGCAGGTAGAAACAATTGTTGAGCAAGAGTTGGGTAAGAAAATTCCTGAGCTTTTTCACTCTTTTGACCCAATTCCCTTAGCTGCTGCTAGCTTAGGACAAGTACACAAAGCGCAACTGCATTCAGGTGAAACAGTTGTAGTTAAGGTACAACGACCAGGCTTAAGAAAATTATTTGAAATTGATTTAAAGATCCTTAAGGGAATTACTCGCTACTTTCAAAATCATCCAGAATGGGGACGTGGTAGAGATTGGCTAGGTATTTACGAGGAGTGTTGTCGAATTTTATGGGAAGAAATTGAATATCTCAACGAAGGGCGCAACGCTGATACATTTCGGCGCAATTTTCGTGAGCATGAGTGGGTAAAAGTACCGCGTGTTTATTGGCGTTATACGTCGCCGCGAGTTCTGACGCTGGAATATGCTCCTGGGATTAAAATTAGCCACTATGAAGCTTTAGAGGCAGCAGGTATAGATCGTAAAGTAGTAGCGCGTCAGGGTGCTGAAGCTTATTTAAGGCAGTTGCTGAATGATGGCTTTTTCCATGCCGATCCGCATCCTGGCAATATTGCGGTAAGTCCTGAAGGTTCGCTAATCTTCTACGATTTCGGGATGATGGGACAAATTAAGTCCAACATTCGAGAAGGATTGATGGATACGCTGTTTGGCATTGCCCAAAAAGATGGCGATCGCGTTGTCACTTCTTTGGTGGAATTAGGAGCACTTGCGCCAGTAGATGATATGGGACCAGTGCGGCGTTCCGTCCAATATATGCTGGATCATTTCATGGATAAGCCGTTTGAAAACCAGTCGGTTAGTGCAATTAGTAATGATTTGTACGACATTGCCTACAACCAACCATTTCGGTTTCCGGCTACCTTCACTTTTGTGATGCGGGCGTTCTCTACTTTAGAAGGGGTAGGGAAGGGTTTAGATCCAGAGTTTAATTTTATGGAAGTTGCTAGACCTTTTGCGATGCAGATTATGACTAATGGAAATAATTCGGAAACCAAAAGCATTCTCAATGAAATCGGTCGTCAAGCAGCCCAAGTTGGTAGTACAGCCTTGAGCCTACCACGTCGGCTGGAAGATACTCTCTATAAACTAGAAAACGGAGACTTGCGCGTGCGCGTGCGTTCTATAGAAACAGAGCGATTAATGCGGCGGCAGAGTAGTCTCCAAATTGGCACTACGTACGCTTTGATAGTCAGTGCTTTCACTTTATCTGCCACAATTTTATTAGTCAATAATTATGTATGGTTGGCTGTAGTTCCTGCTTTAATAGCAGCAGTAGCAGGAGTGGCGCTAATTCGACTGCTTATTCGTCTTGATCGCTACGATCGAATGTATTAATTGCCGTAAATAACTTATGAAATTTCGCTTTACTGGTCTTAGCGATGTGGGACTGGTTCGCTCTGTCAACCAAGATGCTTATTACATTGATGCGGAGGGGCGATTCTTCATTGTCGCCGATGGCATGGGTGGACACGCTGGCGGTGAGGAAGCGAGTCGCATCGCTACCCAAGTAATTGAGGCTTATCTAGTTGAGCGTTGGGATTCGGTTACGCCTACTTCAACTTTGTTAGAGTGCGCTTTATTGCAGGCAAATAGCGCGATCGTCCAAGATCAGCAAAAGCACCCCCAACGCTCTGATATGGGGACAACGGTTGTTGCCGTAATTTTTAGAGAGCAACAAGTTTACTACGCTCATATTGGAGACTCTCGCCTTTATCGCCTCCGCAGTGCATACCTACAGCAGATTACTCAAGATCACACCTGGGTAGCTAGAGCTTTACAACTCGGTGAACTTAAACCGCAAGAAGCGCGGACTCATCCCTACCGCCATATTTTATTGCAGTGTTTAGGTCGTGAAGATGTTGAGTTAATTGATGTTGAAGCGCTGGATGTGCAAGTAGGCGATCGCTTACTGTTATGCAGTGATGGTCTTACAGAAGAACTTTCTGACCCAGTAATTGCCTCTCACCTCCAACATTCAGATATTGATAAAGCTGTTTTCGCGCTTGTAGAGGCAGCTAAAGCTAAGGGTGGACATGATAATATTACGGCGTTAATTGTGGCGATTGATTAATTAGTCACTAGTCGTTAGTCCTTAGTCCTTAGTTGATAGGTATAGAAATATTTGTAAGCTTAGCTCGACCTGAAGGTACGAGGCTTTAGCCACAGATTTGAATCGTCGGGAAGAGGGTCATTTGACCCCCCAGTTGACAACTCATCCCCGGACTTTCAGGAAGGCTTACAGACTTCCCCAAAGCAGCAATATTATTAGCTGCGTTTATATCAGCATCATGTTTAAATCCACAATACTCACACTTGAAAAACTTACTATTGCGGAAAGATTTGCCCTTAGTTGGGTGAATATGTCCGCATCGGGAACAAGTTTGACTCGTGTATGCAGGGGGAACAAATACCACTGGAACACCAGCAACCTTAGCTTTGTACCCCACAAACAAACGCAACTGATAGAACGCCCAATTGTTAGTTCTCCGACGTTCAGTTTTGCTTCTAGGTTGTTGGTTAAGCGATTGTCTGATATTGGTCAAGTCTTCAAAAGCCAAAGCAGAATTACTTTGTTTGGCATCTTGAACCAGTTGCTTCGAGATATTGTGATTCAGCCACGTTTGAAACTTCTGCTCTTTCCCAGAAAGCCTTCTCAACAGTCGCCTAGAACTGCGAGTGCGTTTGGATTGAACATTAGCTCTGACCTTGCTATATCGGTCACGAGTAGCTTGAATTTGCTTGCCACTCCAAGAGACACCTCTAGAAGTGGTAGCTATGTCACGCCTACCCAAGTCAACCCCAATAACTTTAGGAGTTGTACCTGTGGGATTGGTAGGCAGGTCAACACAGATATTGATGTAGTAGTCACCCCGTTTAGTTTTATTGAGGGTAGCAGCCGTTGGGGATTGTCCTTTCAACAGTGCCAATTGGTAATTACCAATACTCAACTTGAGCTTAACTCGACCACACATCAAGGTAATCCCAACAGTTTGCAAATCCTCAATATACTGAAAAGTCCGAACATCCAGATTAATGGATGTTGGTCTGAATTTGTGGACTTGCTTAACGGCTTTGGCGTTACCAATCACACGATGAATTGCTTGACACACATGGTTTGCCTTCAAACCCGTAACTTCTCTCACTGGCTTATAAACCTTGTGGTGAAGCTTAGTTGTGTTCCAGCAATTCTCTCGTTTTGCAACCTCATATATCTGATTGCAAGCGTCAGCAAATCCCTGCAAAGTGCGGTCTACTTCGGAGCGCAACTCTATAGGAACTTGAAGCTTACATTTGACAGATATCGTTTGCATTTGACTGGGTTAATAACTCATCCCAGCATACCATATAAAGCCGTCCTTAAAGGACGGGGTTTCCACCCACAAATTCTGATGATCTTCATCACCTGTAATCGGAGTGAATGGGGTTTAACGTAATGACTCCGGCTTCCGAATCTAGGAAGCGCCTTGATTAATTGGGGACTAAGAACTAGGCATTAAAACAAGAAGAATGCCCTGTCAATAATTGAGTATATATACTCAGGTTTGTTCAGCCTGAGCATTTTTGCCATTTATAAATTGGTAGAACTATGGCTAGCCTTTAGCCTTGCTATTAGCTACCCGTGTTCAGGTTCTTTCTTTTGGTTAGCATAAGTACCTAATTAGAGGTAGGTGCAACTTGTCAAACTTTTGTTATATTTATTAACAAGTTGGGACAACTACAGGTTCCATTTAAACCAAGCTCCTATGTAATGGGGTTTTCTGCTAATCAATACTATTTCTTTTATTGGAGTTAGCCATGAATCAACCAATCGAACTATCCCTAGAGCAGCAATTCAATATCCGCTCCTTTGAGACACAGGTTCATAAAATGAGCCATGAACAAGCACAGGACTTCTTGATCAAGCTATATCAACAAATGGTGATGCGAGAAGCAACTTACAAACAGCTTCTGAAGCACCAGTGGGGCATTGAGCAAAGTCCTTGGGCAGCATAGTTGTTACAACCAATCTAGGCGACCTCCGTTTCTTGCTTAGTTCTAGACAAGAAAAGAGCTGGGAATGCTGGGCCGTCGAATTAACGTTCTTAAATCAAAGATTTTGGCATTATTATTTTGAACTTAAAAGCTATTTGCTAATTAGCAATTGAATAGATAATATTTATAATTAAACTTTAAAAATATAATTAATAAAAAAATTAAATCCTACTGGATCAAAATTTGAAAGATCACTAAATTTAAATAAAAAAATTAACTAAATAAAATCCAAATTTTCCTTAAAACTATTCAATCATCTACGATAACTTAAGCTGAGAAACTAGCTGTAGACTCGGTATGAATCACCTCTAGCTTCATCAAAAGCTGAGGTTTAAGCTTTTCAAATTCTTCTTTAAGCAAGCTTTTACTAACTTGTGGCTCCGCAGTTGAAACTAAATTTTGACTCAATGTAAGCCATTCTTGTAATAGCTTGCATTGAGCAGGAGCAATGCTTATTAGTAAACAATTGCTAGGGTGTTGGGGAGATTCTCGCGTAAATAATAATAATCGGTAGGCTCCTGTTTCTGCTAAGAGCCTAGTAGTTTCTTGCCCTTGACTCGTTTTTAAATCAAAGTAATAAGGAAACCATTTAGCACCATGTTCACGATTGTGGAGAACTGTAATCCACAACATCATGGGGTGAGGAGACGTTATAAATAGAAATTGGTTGTAGCGTGTGCTTTGGAGACGCTTTTGAATTTCCTCTTGTGGCAGCATTACCCACAATGCAGGGGTTAACTGATTGTTAACCTTGATCGAATGAGGAAATACAATATTGGCAATCGGTTTATCTTGAGGCCAAGAAGTTAATTGACAAATTTCAGTTGCTGATCGCGCTTCGGCAACATATTCTTCTTGAGGGATAAGAGTCTGCTTAATTAGTGTCTCTCCAACGAACTGCTCAACTGGAGCAACAACACCATAACGCTGCTCTAGAGATATTAATGTTTGGAGTATTTCAGTAATACTTTGTGGGCGATCGCTCGGCGACTTGGCTAGACAGTCCATGACCAAATTTTCGACTCCCGTAGGTAGTCTTAAGCGGGGAGCGGCTGTAGCAAAAGAACGTGGTGGTTGGGAGTGATGCGCTCTGTACCATCCACCAAAGGAATCACTATCTGCTTGTACAGGGATTTTGCCTGTTAGCATTTCAAACATCATTACGCCCAAACTGTAAATATCCGAGCGATTATCAAGTTCTTGACCCTCCATTTGTTCAGGAGAAGAATAAGCTAAAGTTCCTAGATAGCAGTTAGTCCTAGCACTATCCGATTGCACCAGCTTGGCAATTCCAAAATCGAGAATTTTCACCAATTCGCCAAAACTAGAATCTTGATTTACTAAAATATTGCTAGGTTTAATATCTCGATGGATGATTGGGCAGATTTGATCATCAACAGGAATACCTTGGTGAGCGCACTGTAAACCTAAGCTAATTTGCCGCGCCATACTCAAAAATCTTGGTAAAGAAAGAGGTTGGAGGCGGATAACATCGCTCAAGCTTTTGCCAATTAAATATTCCATAACGTAGAACGCAGTACCGTTGTCGTCTACGCCATAGTCCATCACTCTAACAATATGAATGCTTTTTTGACTTAGCAGCGCAGATGTTTTTGCTTCTCGCTCAAAGCGCTCCTGTACTTTGAGTCTGTGATTGTGAATTGACAGGCTCAGAAACTTAATAGCAACAGGTACGCCTCCCAGCAACATATCTTCTGCTCGATAAACCCGTCCCATTGCACCAGTTCCAATTAATTCTTGGATCTGATAGCGCTTGGCAATTAAGCGACCAATGTAGGGGTCTGTCATAGGATGGGCTTGAGCAGTTGGCAGCATTTGGAGATATTTATAAATACAGCTTTCGCTAATAAAATGTTGGGTAGCAGATGTGAAACTGGAAAATTTACAGCATTAATTATGTACAACTGTCTTATTAAAAAGTTAGCCGTCATATCAATGTAATATCTGGTAAATAAGTTGCGGGTCAACAGTGGAAGTGCGTAAGTTCTAGACCTTAGACGTTGTAGACAGAGGAAATATCTCCTAGAAGAACCTCTGTTTTTGCGCCAGTGACTTGAGGCAAATTGCCAGGAATACCGAGATTGCGCCAGTGTGCCAGAACTGCAAAGGCGATCGCTTCTTTAAAATCTGCACTCAATCCCACTTCATTAGTAGTTAACACCTCTACTGGTTCTAAACAAGTTTGTAACCGCTCTTTCAAATAAAGGTTCCGACTACCACCGCCACATAACAACACACGCTCAGGTAGATCAGGTAAAAAAGTGTTGTATTCTTTGACAATTGAAGCAACAGTTAGTTGGGTTAGTGTCGCTAAAAAATTGGCAGAACTAAGCTGATATGGTTCGGCATCTGCTAAACACTGCTGCAAATATTCCCATCCGAATAGTTCCCGACCTGTAGATTTAGGCGGTAGCTGCTCAAAGAAGTCGCCGCTTAACCATTGTTCTACTAAGTCGTAACAAGGAGTACCAGTTGCTGCCCAATCGCCGTTTTCGTCGTAAGTCTTAGTACCATTGGTTAAATGCTGCACTGCTAAATCTAGAAGTGAATTTCCAGGTCCTGTGTCCCACCCTAGAATTTTCTCAGTCCAACTAGAGTTAAGCCGAGGCGGTAGATAAGTTACATTGCCAATACCACCAATATTTTGGATGCAACGAGACTCTTGGGGATGACTAAGTAAATAAGCATCTACCCTCGACACCAGAGGCGCACCTTGACCGCCAGCAGCAATATCAGCAGAGCGAAAATTACTTACTGTAGGAATACCAGTAACCCTAGCAATAACAGAACCCCGCCCTAGTTGCAAACTATATCCAAGTAGCGTAGTGGAAGGTAAAGAGGATAATTCTCCCCTTGTCTCCTTGTCCCCTTGTCCCTTTGTCCCCCCAGCTCCCCCAGGTGGTCGATGATAAACTGTTTGACCGTGAGAGCCAATTAATTGAGCTGGAGTGTGATTTTTTTGAATATCTTGGGCGGCTTTAGCAAAAGAGTAGGCGATCGCATCATCTAATTGAGCCAATTCAGCCATTGAAACAGCTACGCCACCACAAACTGCTAATATCTGCTTTCTTAATTCCTCTGGGTAGGGATAAGTTTTGCCAGTTATCAGTTGAACTTTTAAATCCCAGTCAGTACCACTGATATCTACCAAAGCAGCGTCAATACCATCAACCGACGTACCGCTTATTAAGCCAATTACCCTTGTCATCCTTCTGGAGCCGCTAGACGGCTGGGTACAGTTCCTTTTTCAGTCGCCATTATATGTAAATCAACGTGCTTGAGCAATCGCACCAACTTTTGAGTCAAAGATCCTCGAAGCAAGATTTTCCAGCGAGAGTGCTGGCTTTCACCGATCACAATTTGGGTAATGTGGTATTCCTTGGCAACATTAGCGATCGCCGTAGCTACATCATGACTCTTAACATGAATAAATGTGCCGCCGAATTCTTTACAAAGTTTCTCACAAGTTTCAATATCTAAGCTTTCTTCTCTAGTCAGAAATCGATCAGGATCAGCGACAAACAGCGCATAAAGAGGAGCATTCATATAGCCAGAAATCCGCGCTCCCCGCCGCAACAGTTGCACTGAATTAGGATAAGTAGATATGCACACCAAAACCCGCTCATGGATATTACAGAACAGATCACCAGGAGTACAGGCGATTCCATCTTCCTCAACGTTATCTGCAACTTCCCGCAGTGCCAGTTCTCGTAAGGCAATTAGATTGCGGCGCTGGAAAAAGTTAGCCAGTGATTCTTGGACTTTTTGGGGTGCGTAAATTTTGCCTTCTAGCAACCTTTCTTGTAAAGTTTCTGGGGTGACATCAACTAATACCACTTCGTCCGCTTCTTCTAGCAAGCGATCAGGGACTCGTTCGCGCACTACTACACCAGTAATTCGTGCCACTAAGTCGTTAAGACTTTCTAGATGCTGAATATTCATAGTGGAGTAGACATCAATCCCTGCTACCAAAATGATTTCTACATCTTGATAGCGCTTTTCTCGTGGTGAACCAGGGACATTAGTATGCGCTAGTTCATCTACTAACACAAGCTGCGGCGATCGCTCTAAAATTGCCTTCGTATTCATTTGGGTCAACGTCAAACCACCGCGAGGGATTTCCATTCTTGGTACTAGTTCCAAACCCGTCGCCTTCTGCGCCGTATCCTTGCGTCCGTGAGTTTCTAATAGCCCAATTACAACATCAATGCCTTCTTGTTTGAGTGCATGAGCTTCTTCCAACATCCGGTAGGTTTTACCTACGCCAGGAGCCATGCCAATAAAAATTTTGTGTTTACCCCGCCGTGCTGCACGAATTGTAGAGCTTTTAGCAGCAAGTGGAGTGATACCCGCCACGTCAGGATTATCGGTAATCATAAGTATCAACTACAAACATGAAAATTCTACTTTTTCACTGGTTAGCAGCTTGCTGAACATCAAGTTCATAATTCAGTTTCAAAACATTAACTGCTGGTTCCCCAAAAATTCCTAAGAATCTACTTTGTGTATGTTTATCTATTGCCGCAGCTATCTCGTCTTCAGATACGCTACGAGCATCAGCTACGCGCTTTATTTGAGCATAAGCTGATTCCACTGTAATATGCGGGTCTAAACCAGAGCCAGAGGTATAAACCAGATCGGCGGTGGGTTGAATACTGTTTTCTTGTAGCTGTGTTACCTGTTCTGCAATACGTTTAAGTAAATTTGGGTTGCTAGGAGCTAGATTACTAGCACCAGATACACCTGTTGCCTTCACGTCTGGATTTTGACTGTATTCAACTGTACTCGGACGACTTTGAAAATATTGCTCACTTGCGAAAGATTGACCAATCAAAGCCGAACCGATCGCTTGTCCTTGGAGATTTTCTACTATGCTGCCGTTAGCTTGAAAAGGAAAGAAAACTCCACCTATTAAGGTAATAACCAAAGGATAAATAATTGCTGTTAGGAGCCAAAGAGCTAGGGTGAGGCGAATTGCTCTAATTGTTTCTCGAACAATAGACATTAGTAGCGCTCCGGTCGAAAAACGACATCAAATAAATAAATTACAAGTCCCAGCGTCACCAAGCCAAGGATGCCAATTGCCCAAGCAGAGCGACGTTCTAGAGTACCGTTACTCGCAGCATAAACAGCCGGAGCAATTACCATTCCTAAGCATAAACTGAGAAAAATAGCAAGGGGAAACTTTTGTCTGCGCCATTCAAACCAAACAAAAGCGATGCCTTCAGCTAAATTGATCTGCGAAACCCAAATTGAATTAACTTTTTTCATTCCTTACAAAGCCTCACGTCTACTTCTAAGCCAATCCCACGAATGAGATCACAACATCAATCACCTTAATCGCAATAAACGGTGCAATTACCCCGCCCAAGCCATAAATTAGAATGTTGCGTTGCAATAATTGGTTTGCCGTCAGTGGTCTAAACTTTACACCTGTAAGTGCTAGGGGAATCAAAGCCGGAATAATCAAAGCGTTGTAAATTAGCGCTGACAGAACCGCAGAATTGGTACTGGTTAAATTCATAACATTGAGGCTTTCTAGCCTAGCAGCAGCAAATATTACCGGAATAATTGCAAAGTATTTGGCAATATCATTGGCGATGGAAAATGTAGTCAGCGCTCCTCTGGTAATTAGCAGTTGTTTACCAATAGCAACTATATCAATTAGTTTTGTAGGATCAGAGTCCAAATCAACCATGTTGGCTGCTTCTTTCGCCGCTTGCGTACCCGTATTCATCGCTACGCCGACATTTGCCTGTGCCAGTGCCGGGGCATCGTTTGTGCCGTCACCAGTCATTGCAACTAATTTTCCTTGTGCTTGCTCACTTTGAATGACTGCGATTTTGTCTTCTGGCGTTGCTTCGGCAATAAAGTCATCAACTCCGGCTTCTTGGGCAATCACAGAAGCAGTAATTGAGTTATCGCCAGTGAGCATGATTGTCCGTACTCCCATGCGGCGCAACTGGTCAAAACGTTCTTTAATACCGGGTTTAACAATGTCTTTGAGATAAATTACGCCGTAGATATCGTTATTTTGGCAAACAGCTAGCGGTGTACCTCCTAGTTGAGAAACTCGTTGGTAGGCGGCATCAAGTTGAAGCGTGATTTTGCCACTACGCGAATGCGCTTCGCCCACACTACGCGATCGCACGAATCCTTTAATTGCATCTACTGCTCCCTTACGCACTTCTCTACCATCAGGCAAATTTGTACCACTCATGCGCGTTTTCGCCGAAAATTCAATTCCTTCGGCTAAGGTGCGATCAAAGTTCGCCTGAGCGCCTAATTTCTCTGCTAGGCGCACAATTGATTTCCCCTCTGGCGTGTCATCAAACACACTCGCCGCCAGTGCGACATTGGCAATATCTGTGATTGAGTGACCATTAACGGGGATGAATTCCTCTGCTAGCCGATTCCCTAGTGTAATCGTACCCGTTTTGTCTAAAACTAGGGTATTAACATCACCACACGCTTCTACGGCTCGTCCAGATGTAGCAATCACATTAAATTGAGCAACTCGATCCATCCCAGCAATGCCAATTGCACTGAGTAACCCGCCAATCGTGGTCGGAATTAGGGCTACTAGTAAAGCAATTAAAACTGCTATACTAACTGGACTATTTACATAGTTAGCGATCGGCGAGAGCGTTGCGATTACAAATAGAAAAACTAGTGTCAGAACTGCTAGTAATACTGTCAGTGCGATTTCATTCGGTGTCTTCGCTCTTTCTGCGCCCTCAACTAAGGCAATCATCCGGTCAATAAATCCTTTGCCTGGATCGGATGTAATCCGAATTGTTAGTTCATCAGAAATAATCCGCGTCCCACCTGTAACAGAACTAGCAACATCCGAGCCAGTTTCCTTGAGAACTGGTGCTGATTCTCCGGTAATTGCCGATTCATCTACCGAGGCGACACCAGCAATTACTTCCCCATCGGCGGGAATAATATCACCAGAAATTACTTTGACGATATCGCCTTGGTGCAGAGTAGTGGAACTTACTTCTACAATCGAACTATCCGGTAAAAGTTTACGGGCGATCGTGTCTGATTTGGTTGAGCGTAAAGCATCAGCTTGCGCCTTACCGCGTCCTTCAGCTACTGCTTCTGCGAAGTTGGCAAATACAACGGTGAGAAACAAAATTAGGGTAATTAAGCCGTTGAAAAGTCGCGGATTTTGTCCTGGCGTTGTCCCAAATAAATTAGGATCGATTGTTACTAATAAAGTGACAATCGTACCTACCCAAACCAAAAACATTACTGGGTTTTTGATCATCTGCTTGGGGTTAAGCTTTACAAAAGCATCTTTAATCGCTCTTTGGTAAAGTCCTTGCGTGTTTACTTTTGGTGTATGTTTGCGTGAGGAGCGAGAACCCCCAGGTTGAGGTCGTGAGGAGCGAGGGGAGTCAGAATTTGCAGAGGTCATAATTTAGCGATCAGCGATCAGCGATCAGCTTTTAGTGTTTGTAGAAGGTGTAGATTTTGCTCTAGCTTGGTTTTAGAAACCAGTAAATTAGTAGGCTGGCTACTGACTATTGACCGCTAGAAATTTGAAAGGCTTCAGCGATCGGTCCTAAAGCTAGAACGGGAAAGAAGGTCAGCACTCCTAGAATCAAAATGACTCCAGCTGTGACTCCTGTAAATAGCAGCGAATCTGTTCTTAATGTTCCGGAGGTTTCAGGTACTGGCTGTTTTTGAGCCATGCTATCTGCCAAAAGTAGCATGGCAACTATTGGGATATAGCGACCACCCAGTATGCTGACAATCGTAGTTAAATTCCACCAGAGTGTGTTGTCCCCCAATCCTTCAAAACCAGAGCCATTATTTGCAGCAGCTGAGGTGTATTCATAAACTACCTGAGAAAGTCCGTGAAAGCCTGGGTTGCTAATTCCAGATAAAGCGTCAGGGAAAGCCAAAGTAATTGCACTGGGAATTAGTACCAAAATCGGGTGAACAAGCAGCACTACGCTAGCAAGAACTATTTCGCGCTTCTCAATTTTGCGGCTGAAAAACTCTGGAGTTCTGCCGACCATTAATCCCGTCAGGAACACTGTCAAAATTAGATAAATAAATAAGTAAGCAGTTCCTGTACCTTGACCACCCCAGACAATCTGCAAAAATAAATTTAATAAGGTAGAAAATCCGCCTGTTGGCATTAGGGAGTCGTGCATCCCGTTAACTCCTCCACACATTGTTCCTGTTGTTGCAACTGCCCAAAACGCTGTTTCTGCCCATCCAAATCTAACTTCTTTACCTTCTAGATTTGGCTGTTCTGATCCCAAAATGGAATTAACAAGTTCATTGCCTTGAGCTTCACCAATGGCAGTTACTCCAACTAAAATCACAAAGATAGTAAATACCATCCAGAAAAGTAACCAAGCCTGCTTTATATTGTTAGCAAACACGCCATAGGTGAAAATTAAAGCAGCAGGAATGCAGAGCATCGCTAATGTTTCTATTAGATTAGTGCCACCATTGGAATTTTCAAAAGGGTGAGCGGAGTTAATTCCAAAAAAGCCACCGCCGTTTTCCCCTAGCTGTTTAATACTTTCAAAAGCAGCAACTGGACCTCTGGCAATGTACTGATTTACTCCTTCTAGGGTAGTAACAGTCGCAGGTGGGGCAAATGTTTGGGGAACACCTAATATGAGCAGTAATAATGCAGTAATAATCGAAATTGGCAATAATATTCTAGTGATTGAGTGAGTCAAATCAACGTAAAAATTACCCAGTGGTCTACCTGTTAAACCGCGAATAAAGGCAATTCCTACTGCTAAACCTGTTGCGGCTGAGGTAAACATCAAAAAGGCTAAACCCGCTACCTGACTTAAATAACTTATAGTTGTCTCGCCGGAGTAGTGTTGCTGATCTGTGTTGGTCAAAAATGAGATCGTGGTGTGCAACCCTAAATGCCAACTAGGTGCGCTTAACTCAGTGGGATTTAAGGGTAGAAATTCTTGCAGCATGATCAGCAGATATACAAAAATGCCCATGACAAGATTGGTGTAGAGCAATGCCTGGGCATACTGCCAACCTGTCATGCTATCAGTGGCACGGATGCCACCTAAAGTATAGATTGTTCGCTCTATAGGGATGATTACAGGTTCAAGCGGGGTTTTTTCTCCTAAGAAGACACGCGCTATGTATCTTCCGAGGATAGGAGCGATCGCTACTAAAATCACTAGCGTTAAAGCAATTTGAATGAATCCTTGAAACATGAATTAATTGAACTCACAAGGCAATTGTTTAGTTAAACCTACAGAAGTTTGATATTACATCAAAGCTTTATAACTCTGCTTTAGGCTGTTTTATATTCATCAGGTAAACAGAGATAATTACTCTTAACTATTTAAGATATTGCTCACTTTCTGAATGTTCTATTTTGTCTAGTTTTTAAGTGTGTTGTCTATTAACTTCCTGGTAGTAAAATTGATATCTATAAATCAGTAACTAATCAAATTTAGTTTATTATTGTTATCTTAAAGAAGTAAATATAACAGAGCATATATATTTACAGGTATAGGACATTACTAAAAACTACTTTTAAGTTTGTTAATAAAAATTCAATTGCACTTAGCAACGTAAAATTAATTAGCATCTGTCCTAAGATATATTTTATATAAATAGTAGTTGAAAGTTGATGACTAAGGAGCAGCGCTCTACATGGGGGTTAATTGCTGGGACGTTCATTACAGTAATCACCTTGGAGTTCTCGACACCGCCAGCGTATGTCTTTGGCTACCTTTACACAGCACCGATTTTAATAGTAAATTCGCGCTTAAGTGCAAGGGCAACACTACAAGTAACACTAGTAGCTTGCATCCTGACGATGACGAATTTGTTTGTACCAGATTATGAATTCATTAATCCTGCTACTGTAGCTAACAGATTAATTGCTGCTGTCGCCCTAGTGGTAACAGGTTGGCTAAGTAATCGTAACCGCCGCAATGAAGAAGCGATCGCCCAACAGCAAGCACAACTACAAGCTGCAAAGAAGTTAGCGAGTATGCGAGAAGATTTCTTCTCCACGCTGACACACGACCTGAAAACGCCGCTATTAGGAGCAATTGAAACTTTAAAATCTCTTAATGCAGGTAAATTTGGCGCAGTCACCTCAAATCAGCAAAAAGTGTTGGCGATGATCATGCGATCGCACTCCTCAACACTGCAACTTGTAGAAACGCTTTTAGATGTCTATCGCAACGACACAGAAGGACTGCAATTACATCTGGAATCAGTGAATTTGGCAGCTTTGGCTGAAGAATCGATCGCTACCCTAATTGATTTAGCAGCAGCACGACGAGTACATATACGTTTGCAGTATGGTGAATCTGATTTTCGACGAGCTTTGTGGGTAAATGGAGATGCGTTGCAACTTTTACGAGTCTTCGCCAACTTACTGACAAATGCTATCAATCATTCGCCGCGTGGTGGCGATGTGCAAGTTTTATTAGAATCGTATTCTAGTTACCAAGTGGTGAAGATTCAAGACAGTGGTGCAGGCATAACAACCAGCGAACTCCCCCTTTTATTTCAGCGCTTCTACCAAGGACATAGCGATCGCCAAGCAAAAGGATCGGGACTAGGGCTATACCTAACTCGCCAAATTATTACAGCTCATAGCGGTACAATCTGGGCAGAGAACCTTACACAGGGAGGTGCGTTATTTGGATTCCGACTGCCCGCCAGTCCTCCTAGTGAACTCAATCAAGGATAAAATCTGCATAATTATTAAATTCCATTCATTCGATGAAATCTGCTTCGCTACGAATTTTACTAGTTGAAGATGATGAACTGTTTCGCCTGGGATTGCGGATGCGGTTACAGGAAGCAGGATTAGAAGTTGTGGCAGAAGCAGAAGACGGTGAGCGAGCAATAGAGCTAGTAAACCAATATGAGCTTGATATTATTCTGCTTGATGTCGGACTACCAGGAGTAGGCGGCGTAGAGGCGTGTCGTCTAATTAAGCAGCAGCATCCAAATTTACCGATCTTGGTTTTAACATCTCATTCGGAAAAACTACTAATTTCACGATTAATTGCCGCCGGCGCTCAAGGTTACTGTCTCAAAGGAATTGAAGTTGAAGTTTTAATTTTAGCACTACGTTCAGTAGCAGCAGGCGCTTCCTGGTGGGATAAAACTGTTACAGCAGAGATTCGCGCAGCTTTTGGCAGTAAACCAAACTTAAAAGCAACTGAAATCTTAGTAAATCCGCTAACTAGACGAGAGCAAGAAATATTAGCGTTGATTGCTACTGGTAAAACAAATCAAGAAATTGGCGCTCTACTCTACATTACTCCTGGTACAGTGCGGGTTCATGTCCACGCTATTTTGCAGAAACTGGAAGTACGCGATCGCACTCAAGCCGCAGTTTTAGCAATTCAAAAAGGATTAGTAGCAACAGAATTATTAGCTTAACGGCAACCTAAACTTTCTCTTGTCGAAACACCAGTTATTGAATTTACACCATCTGCGCGATCGCAAAGTTGCGCTACTTGATAGCGGTCTATTAAAGCGTCAGTAAAGTCAGCACCAGTAATATTGGCATCGTACAATCGAGAGCGAGTCAAAGTTGCTTCTTGGAAGATTGTATTAGTAAGATTTGCCCCATCCAAAGTTGCCCGATCAACCAAAGCACCTGTAAGGTTTGCTCCTTCTAAATTAGCTTTTAATAAAACTCCCATAGTCAGAATAGCGTTGCTTAGGTTAGCGTCTTTAAAGTTTGCTCCTCGCATTTCTGCTGCCACAAATACGCCACCAACTAAATCGGTATTGGAAAAATCGCGGTTTTCTAGATTTGTATTACTGTAATTAATTGTTTTTGCCTGCGCTAAACCAGGCTTGGGAGTAAGTATTATCCACAAACAGGCGAGGCAAATAACTAGAATTAGACTTATTAGGCGTAGCAACAGCTTTTGCATAGTTTAATCAACTTGATTTAGTTATAGATATTAAGTTGCTATCGTTCCTAAGTTAGCGCGATCGCCCACATCAGTACCCTACTATGCTCAGTACCACCAATTACCAAATTACTTGGGAAAAGCTACCAGATGACGGTGATCACTGTTGCCAGGGGTCAAGCTGAAATTGAGCAGGTCGCCGCGCTCATTGACAAGATGTAATTTGAAGCCAGAAAATCATCGACAGCGCAAAACAGGTCTTCTAGACTCAGCATCGGACAAGCAGATTGTTGAGAATTTAGCACTTTCTGCCTATCTGTTTAGTCCCTTTCTTATCCCGAACTCACGTTAATCTAATAAAAGTTTAAAATCACTTCCTGGGAACAGAAATCATGGCGGCAGACTATTCCGATGATATTGCTCCCTTAATTGACCATACACTGCTGATTCCTACAGCAACCCCAGAACAAGTTGAAAAATTGTGTAATGAGGCAGACAGGTTTCAATTTGCGGCTGTTTGTGTCTATCCTGCATACGTACGTCAAGCGGCTGAACTACTACGTGGGAAGAATCCTAAAGTTTGTACAGTAATTGGCTTTCCCACTGGTGCAACAACATCAGCAACTAAGCTGTACGAAGCTCAAGATGCGGTAGAAAATGGCGCAACGGAACTAGATGTAGTAATTAATTTAGGCTGGTTAAAAACTGGAAGAACTGAGGAACTGCACCGCGAATTAGCTCAAATTTGTGAGGAAACCGGACAAACAGTAAAGGCAATTTTAGAAACCACCCTGCTGACGGATGCAGAGAAACAACTTGTAGCTGAAGTATGTATGGATGCGGGAGCGTTGTTTTTGAAAACAAGCACCGGCTGGAATGGAGGTGCAACGGTGGCAGATGTGAAACTTTTAAAAGACGTGACAAAAGAACGGGTGGGGATTAAAGCATCCGGGGGTATTCGCACTATTAACCAAGCAATAGAGTTAATCTTAGCGGGTGCAACTAGGTTAGGCACATCTCGCGGTGTCGATTTGCTCCGCCAACGCGATACTCTGGATAAAGAGGCAAGAGGTTAACAAAACTAGCCCCTAGTCCATAATCCCTAGCCCCTTGTTATGAGCCGAACTTATAAAGCTACTGGAATTAATCTTAAAAGTATGCCACTGGGCGAGTCAGATCGGCTACTAACGATTTTGACTCAAGAATTTGGTTTGCTTCGCGTCGTCGCACCAGGAGCACGTAAACAAAACTCGAAACTAGGTGGTAGAAGTGGGCTGTTTGTAGTAAATGAGCTGTTGCTTGCTAAAGGGCGATCGCTTGATAAAATTACTCAGGCTGAAACTCTGGAATCTTATCCACGTCTAAGTCAAGACTTGGGTAAACTTGCAGCTAGTCAATACTTAGCAGAAATGGTCTTATGCCAAGCCCTAACTGACCAACCCCAAGAGGAACTATATTACTTACTAAACGAACATCTCAGTAGATTAGAGAGCTTGTCTAGCACTCCTGCTCTATTACCACATCTATCCCATGCTGTTTTTCACCTACTAGCTCTAGCAGGAATAACCCCTCAAGTTCAAGTTTGTTGCCTGACGCAACGTTCTTTAGACCCAGACTTTAGTGACCCGAACTGGCGGGTAGGCTTTAGTATACCAGCAGGTGGAACAGTTACTTTGCCTGCCTTGGAACGCCTACAAGCAGAAGGAAACAAGGGGACAAGAGGATTGGTAAAGATTCCCCCTGCTTCTACGTCATCTAAAAAAGGCATGGTAGCTGAAGCAACAAGTCCAGGCTATCAGACAGTCACTCATCGCCAAGAAGTACCCCTTTTAAATACCCGCATTAATGCTACAGAACTTGCGCTACTCCAGCAGCTAGCAGCAGCAGAACTAAACCAATTAGATAAATTATTGCTAGATAAGTCTGTTTCTCCAGATACAAACTGGCAATTTATAGAACAAATTTTGCGTCAATACACCCAATATCACTTAGGTCGCCCTATTCGTTCTGCTACTTTACTTGACAGTTATTTTGCTTCCTTGCCAAATTCTTTTAAATAAAGATAATGCAACCGCCTGATTTGGATACAAAAATTTTTACACCATCCCCTAGCCGCATAAGTCCGCTCGACAGTGAGGCGGCGCAAACTCATCAGCATCCTGCTGTTTCCAAATCTCCAGCCAGCGAAATGTCCGCAGCAGAGACATCCCAGGAGAACCTCAATAGCGAGAATTCAGAGCGTGATGCGATCGCCTTTGACGATCAAGGCAAGGCTATTGAAGATATTAAACCGCCAATAGTAGAACAGTTAAGTGAACTATCTCCTACACACTCAGCAGCTGAGGATATAAGTGTTGTCGATCAATCTGGAGGCAGCAGTGGCAATCAATCTTCCACTGAGGAAACTGAGGAGTCTAAAGAACTTGGGTTTTTGCCTGTCCTCAGAAACCGCAATTTCCTAGCACTGTGGAGTGGTCAAGTTTTTTCTCAACTCGCAGATAAGGTGTATCTGGTATTAATGATTGCGATTATTTCCAGTCGCTTTCAAACCGGGAACCAAAGTATTAGCGGCTGGGTATCGGCAATTATGATGGCTTTCACGATTCCCGCCGTTTTGTTTGGTTCTGTTGCTGGTGTGTATGTGGATCGGTGGTCTAAAAAGGGAGTATTGGTAGCAACAAATGTCCTGCGCGGTATTTTAGTATTGGCAATTCCCTTCCTACTGTGGCTAACTCAAGATTGGACACCTCTAGGTGGGTTGCCAGTGGGTTTTGGAATTTTACTAGGACTTTCTTTCTTAATTTCTACCCTTACCCAGTTTTTTGCCCCAGCAGAACAAGCAGCAATTCCTTTAGTGGTGGAAAATCGGCATCTGCTGTCGGCTAACTCGCTATACACAACTACAATGATGGCTTTAGTCGTAGTAGGATTTGCCGTTGGTGAACCGTTACTAGCGATCGCGGATACTGTAACAAATGAGCTGGGTTTTGCGACTGGACTTGGCAAAGAATTAGTCGTGGGAAGTAGTTATGCGATCGCTGGCGGACTGCTGTTGCTACTCAAAACCGGGGAAAAACACGCAGATCCCCAACAAGAACCGCCCCACGTTTTCCAGGATTTGCGCGATGGTCTACGGTATCTAGGACAAAATCATCGCATCCGCAATGCCCTAATTCAACTCGTAATTCTATTTTCTGTGTTTGCAGCTCTAGCTGTCCTTGCTGTACGGATGGCAGAAGTAATTCCAGGTATGAAATCATCTCAATTCGGCTTTTTATTAGCAGCTGGAGGAGTTGGGATCGCTGTCGGGGCAACACTTCTGGGTAATTATGGTCAGCGTTTTTCTCATACTCTGTTAAGTCTCTACGGTTCTATCGGGATCGCCGCCTCATTAATTGGTCTTTCTATATTTACCAAGCAACTGTGGATTGTGTTGCTGTTAATCGCCCTTTTAGGCGGCTTTGCGGCTTTAGTTGCCATCCCCATGCAGACTACAATTCAAAAAGAAACCCCGCCGGAAATGCGCGGCAAAGTCTTTGGACTGCAAAACAACGTGATTAATATTGCCCTTAGTTTACCTCTAGCTTTAGCAGGCGTGGCAGAGACATTAATCGGATTACAAGCAGTTTTTCTGAGTTTAGCGGCAATTGCGATCGCAGGAGGTCTCTTAACCTGGTATATTTGCCGTACAGAGACACAATCTATCAACTAAAACTCTCACTCAGAGGTTCATAGGCGAGGCGAAACCTCTGCCTAATTTTTCATGCTGTCTCATTATCTAAATCAGAAAATCGAGTTTCACCTGGAATGCATATTGCCTGGATTGGAAAAAAATCACCGTTTTGTGGCAATGTTACTTATAGTCGAGAAGTCACTAATGCCTTACTAGACCGAGGACATCAGGTTAGCTTCCTGCACTTCGCCCAAGAAGCCGATCCGGATAACTGGCCAGAGTGCCGCGAAGTTTCCCTGCCGTTTCTTTATAAGTCTCAGGTCTACACAATTCCGACGCTGAAAGCTACTAAAGTTTTAACCCAGTCGTTACGGCGGCTGAAGCCACATTTAGTTCATGCTTCTCTAACTTTGTCGCCGCTCGACTTCCTTCTACCAGAAATCTGTGCGGAGCTAAATTTACCTTTAGTAGCAACTTTCCATACGCCGTTTGCTGGTAAAGGAGCAAAACTTAAATCAGGAACGCAACTTTTGGCGTATCAACTTTATGCACCTTTTTTGGTTAACTACGATCGCGTAATTGTTTTTTCTCAAGTCCAACGCGAGTTGTTAGCCAGACTCGGCTTACTTGCAGAGAATGTTGCCGTAATTCCTAACGGCGTAGATGTTACAAAATATTCTCCTGGTGCTGCCAAACTAAAGCAGGAATTTAAAGCCAAGCGTTTATTTGTCTATCAAGGGCGGCTTGCTACAGAGAAGAACGTAGAGGCACTTCTAAGAGCCTGGAAGCAGGCGGAAATGAATTTAGATAGTAAATTACTTATTGTTGGTGATGGACCATTAACATCGGCTTTAAAGCCATTTTATGGAGCTGAATACGGCATTGAATGGCTAGGATTTGTTGCTGATGAAAATCGTCGGATTGAAATTCTCCGAGGAGCAGACGTTTTTATTCTGCCTTCGCTAGTCGAGGGACTGTCAATATCTTTACTAGAAGCAATGGCGTGTGGTGTGGCGTGTCTGGCAACAGACGCGGGAGCAGATGGTGAAGTTTTGGAAGGAGGAGCAGGTGTAGTTCTTAGTACCCAGCGAGTAATGTCGGAATTACGAATTCTCCTGCCACTTTGTCAAAATCACCCAGAGCTAACAACTTTATTAGGGCAGAAAGCGCGCCAAAGGGTCTTAGAGCGCTATACACTGGACAACAATATTACGCAGCTAGAACAACTTTATACGCAAGTTTTGGAGCAGCGACGCAACAATACAGTTTTAAGTTTTAAGTATTGAATTCAACTAACTCACTAATAGGTTTTGACTTTTTGACTTTTGACTTTTAACTTTTGACTTGCTTAAAGCCCATCCCAGTTTAGTAGGTTGTTGATAAACTGTTTTGAGAGTATTAATATCTCTAGCAGAGATTGGTAAGGGATTGCGGACTTGGGAAAAGTACAGAGCATCCGTTGATACTGGACTATGCCCCCAAATTCCTAATGCGTGACCAAGTTCATGACGGGCAGCTGCTTGGACGTAGTTATTTGTCTGGTTGGGACTAAGTAAGATTGTGCAGCGATGGGATAATACACTGGGAATTGCTTTGCTGATATAGAGTTCGTAGCGAGTTTCTGCCGATCGCGCCTGCGGAGTATTATCTGGAGATAGTGTTAGTGGTGGACGCGATCGCTCAATTGTAATATCAGCACCTGCTGATTTTTCTACCACAACTAGAGGTAAATAAACATTCCACTCTTGTACTGCTCGTAGAACGCTGTTAAACCATTTCTTTGCTTGGTCAGTGCTGTTATGTCCTTGGGGTTGCTTAATATAAACTTTGATTGGAAACTGCGACCAAACTAGGTAGCCTACTTCAGTTAATTTCACCTGCGAGAAGTAGTCGTCACTTTGATCATCTTGCCACTGAGCTAGCGTTGGCGGTAAAGGATGAGGTTTTGCTGCTATCGAGGCTAGAGATGTTGCTAAAACTTTGTTAGAAGTGATTTCAGCACTGACAATGAATTGTCCAGATGTTAGAGCTATAACTATTAACATTACCAAAAACTGCCGCCAACTCTGAAAAAGCTGACCAAAATATCTATGCACTCTACTGATGCAGCGCCGCGATCGCCTTGTAGTAGGATTTTTCAAGCAGTGTAAATGTTATCGTCCCAGCCAATTTGCACTCAAAACTACAGTCAAACTCAAAAAGATCACTGTCAGCGTCCAAGTAACTCTGTTTAATGTGGTTTCTGCACTTTTGGTACTAGTAAACAATTGAGCTTGACCACCAATAGCGCCAACTCCATCTCCTTTAGGACTATGCAACAGCACCAAGACAATTAGGCCTAGAGCAGAAAGTGACCAGATTGCTTGGATAACGTTAGTAATGCTCATGTTAGTAATTTTATTAAACCAGTGTTAAAAGCGCTTTGCGAGTCATTAGTCCTCAATCATTAGTCATTAGTTGAACGCGCTAGATCCGAGTTCTTATTCATTGATATGAGTTAACCCCAACTACTCTGAGTAGGGTCATGAACTTAATATCCGTACTCCTAATAACTATTGACTAATAACTAAGTTTGTTAATTTTAACTTAATTACAGCCCTTATCGAGCAGCTTGTAAAGAAGTACGAGTAGCGGCAACTTCATATTCAGCTGGTTTTATTAAAGAACAACCTTTCATCTCAACAGGTTTAGGTAGCTGCAAAATATCTAGAATTGTCGGCGCAATATCGGCAAGACTACCATCTGTGCGTAAATTAAGATGAGTGCCGTGTCCAGAGATTTTAGCTTTTTCTCCTTCAACTAAGATTAAGGGAACTGGGTTAGTAGTGTGAGCTGTCCAGGCATTACCATGTTCGTCCCGCATATATTCAGCATTGCCATGATCAGCAGTGATGATTGCTGTACCGCCAACTTTGCTAATACTTTCTAGCAAGCGTCCCAAACACCGATCAACAGTTTCAACTGCGGTAATTGTCGCTGGAATCTGCCCCGTATGCCCTACCATATCTGGGTTAGCGTAGTTAATTACAACTAGAGAGTAAATGCGTTTTTTAACGGCGGCGATCGCGACATCGGTAACAGCATCAGCTGACATCGCCGGAGCGCGATCATAAGTCGCTACCATCGGACTCATTACTAATTCCCGATCTTCACCCTCAAAAGGCTCCTCCAGCCCGCCATTGAAAAAGTACGTGACATGAGCGTATTTTTCTGTCTCCGCAGTCCGAAACTGCTTTAAATTATGCTGGGCAATTACTTCTCCCAGGATATTGTTAAAATTTTGCGGTTCAAAGGCAACTGCAACTGGTAAATCTGGCTCGTATTGAGTGAACGTCACAAAAGATAAAGGGCTGATTTGCTGACGTTCAAAACCATTAAAATCGCTATTTACAAAAGCCTGGGTTAATTGTCTGGCTCTATCTGGACGGAAGTTATAAAATATCACTCCATCCCCTGGTTCAATTGCGCCAGAGGCAATCCGCGTGGGGTTGATAAATTCGTCTGTCACCCCTTCTACATAGGATGCTTTTAATATTTCAATTGCCGAACGAGTATCTGTGATTTCGTCCTGAGTCATTACGTCGTAGGCACGTTTAACTCTATCCCAACGGCGATCGCGATCCATTGCGTAGTAACGACCGCTTATAGTAACAATCCGCCCGACTCCATACAAGTCGATGTAATCTTGAATTTTCTCAATTGCTGCTACACCATCTGTCGGCAGTGTATCGCGACCATCTGTAATTGCATGAATGCAAACTTCGGAAATTTCTTGTTTTTTTGCTAAGTCAAGTAATCCTAACAAATGGTTTAGATGAGAGTGAACTCCACCAACGGATGTTAGCCCGATTAAGTGCAGCTTGCTGTTACGATTCCGGACTGACTCACAAATCCGCACTAGGGCTGGATTGCTGAGAATCGAACCATCTTCTACGGCATCTGAGATCCGCACTAATTCTTGCGGTACTACTCGCCCAGCGCCGATGTTTATATGCCCGACTTCGGAGTTGCCCATTTGACCTTCTGGTAGCCCAACTGCTTTACCAGAGGTGTGGATCAGGGTTTTAGGATAAGCAGCCCAGAGGCTTTTCATTACAGGGATATTAGCGCCTGCGATCGCGTTTCCTTCTGTTTCCTCACGGTAGCCCCACCCGTCTAAAATGACTAGCACCACAGGAGCAACAGGTGCTTGGGTCATATTTATCTCGCCCTTTATTTTTTGGATAACTCATCGAATAATACCACTGCTTTCTGTCACTGCAAGGGGTCTTTTTGTCGTTTTTTAAATATTTTTTCTACTACTTTAGGAAGTTTTTCTGCGGGGATCGCTGTTTAGCTGTTAATGATGAGATCCATTCTCAAATTAGTCAGTAGTCCTTAGCAACAGAGCTTTATAAAGTGGGCTATGAATTACAAGAAGTAGGACTTATGCACCAGTGACGGAAAAACGTAGACGCTTCGCGGCTTGCCGCAGGCTACCGCATTCACGTAGTGTAGCGACAGCGTTTAGAACACAAAGAACACAAAGAAATAAGAGTTTGAAAGGGTTTTTGCGTAAGTCCTGACAATAATGACTCTTACAGTTTTAGGTACATAACCCATCCCCTGATAATAATCAGAACTAATGACTCTTACTAGTTATTTACGTTTACCACTAACCTTGGCTGCTTTTTTAGCCGCTTTTTCAGCAGCGATCGCCTCTAACCTTGCCTGCTCTTTTTCTTGAGCAATTTTGTCTAGATAGTAATGATAGTCACCGCGATAGATGCGGAATTCGCCGTCGCGGATCTCGACAATTTTGTTGGCTACTTGGGAGATGAAATAGCGATCGTGGGAAACTACAACTACAGTACCGTCGTAGTGCTGGATTGCTGATTCCAGCATTTCTTTAGCAGGGATATCTAGATGGTTCGTCGGCTCATCTAATATCAGTAAATTAGCTGGACGTAAAAGCATTTTTGCCAAAGCAAGACGAGCTTTTTCGCCGCCACTTAGAGCTGCTACTTGTTTAAACACTGTATCGCCACTAAAAAGAAATCGTCCTAGAAGTGTGCGGACTTCCTCATTTTTCCAGTCAGGTACTTCGTCATGGATTGTCTCCATGACAGTTTTGGTAAGTTCTAGGGCTTCCGCTTGATTCTGCTCAAAGTAGCCAGGGATCACGTTATGATCGCCTACCTTAACTAGCCCTTCACTGGGCTGTTCCATGCCTGTAATTAAGCGTAGTAAAGTAGATTTACCAGCGCCATTAGGACCTAGGAAGGCAATGCGATCGCCTCTTTCGATCAACAAATCTGTGCCTAAAAATAGAATTTTGTCGTCGTAGGTATGTACCAAGTCTTTAATTATTACTACTTCACGTCCACTACGGGGTGCTGGTGGAAAGCGGAAGTGCAAAGTTCTCAGATCACCTGTTGGTGCTTCAATGCGCTCAATTTTATCTAGTTGCTTTTCTCTACTTTTAGCTTGGGTACTCCGAGTAGCACTGGCGCGGAAGCGATCAACAAAAGCTTGTTGTTTCTCTAGTTCTTTTTGCTGACGTTCGTAAGCGCTTAGTTGTGCTACTTGCGCCTCGGCTTTTTGTTGAAGATAACCAGAGTAATTTCCCAAGTAGGTAGTGGAAACACCGCGTTCAGTTTCCACAATTTGGGTGCAAAGGCGATCCAGAAACTCCCGATCGTGGGAGACAATTACCATCGGGGTATTCAGCCCTTTGAGGTAAGTTTCTAGCCACTCTATCGTTTCTAAATCAAGGTGGTTTGTTGGCTCGTCTAGCAGCAATAAGTCAGGTTTTTGCAGCAGAATCTTACCTAAACTCATCCGCATTTGCCAGCCACCACTAAAAGCACTAACAAGGCGATCGCCGTCGGCTTGCTCAAACCCCATTTCTGGCAATAGCTTCTCAATCTGTGCTTCTAAGCCGTAGCCATCTAGAGCTTCAAAGGAACGTTGGAGGCGATCCATTTTATGGATCAATTTATCTAATTCTTCAGGATTGGCAGTTTCCATGTCTTGATGTACCCGCGCTAGGGATTCATGGACTCTATTTGCTTCTCCAAAGGCGCGCCAAAATTCTTCTTTTACAGTACGGCTAGGATCTACTTCAAATTCTTGAGTAAGGTAGGCAATGTGTAAACTCGCTGGACGGATTATTTCCCCCGCCGTCGGTTCCATTTCGCCAGCAATGATCTTTAATTGCGTTGATTTACCTGCACCATTAACACCGACTAAGCCAATGCGATCGCCACTCTTTACTTCCCAGTTAACATCTTTGAGGACTTCGCCTGTGGGGTAAATTTTACTGATATGTTCTAGTCGCAGCATTATGTCTCCAGAAGGCGATCGCTTGAGTTCAATCAATCGTAACAAAATTTAATGCTCAATTGATAATTACATCATCTTAGAGATGAGGTAGGGTGAGCAGTAGCATTACTCTAAAGGCTGACTTTGTGCGGCTTGTCTAACTTCTTCTATACTCAAACCTAAAGCTGCTGCTACTTGTTCTACAGTCAAATTTAATGCCAGTAACCGAGGTACTGATTCTAATTTAGCCTCTAGCTTACCTTCCTGCTTACCTTCCTGCTTACCTTCTTGCTTACCTTCTTGCTTGGCTTCTTGATAAACTCTTGTTTGTTTTAGATCGCTCAATCCAAACATTGCTTCTATCTCCTCCCGACTTGCATTTGGCAATTTATAAAACAAGATTGTCTCTATTAATTGTAATAACTCACGCTGTTGTAGTTCGTTGGCTATTTCTTGCCTTACTCTGTCTATTAAACCCTTTGCTTGTTCAACTACTGTTGATTCTGGGAGAATTACCAATCTCAGCGTTCCTATGCCAATTGATTGCTCAGTTGCTGCGCTTAATTCATTTAGATAAACTGAAATCACTCGCTGGCTTGTGAAGAACTCCTGGTAATGTTTTATATCTCCTACATCTACACTTTGACTTGAATATATAACTACCGCACACCAGTTATTTTGGGGTTTATTCTGACGCAGGTATAAAAATATTTCGGCAAAGAACCGAGAGTAAAATTCTGTATCTGGTTGAAATTGAACCGCGGAAGGCGGTGAACGCAGGCTCCGCCTTCGTAAGGCGGAGTACCGTTCACCTCAACAAAGTAAATAGGATTGTCATTACTTTGTTGAGGTAAAAACACACCATCAATGCGGAAAGCTGTTTGCTTGATCTCGACAGATGAGAACTGATAAGTATTAGTTGCTAATGGGAAATTGCCAATTAGTTCAAAAAAGATATCAGGAAATTCTTGAAACAGGCGATAGAAAATACTGTCAGTTTTCACACTGGTTGCGATTACTCATGTTGTAGCATGACGGATCTTATATTTTAATCGCGCTTAACCTTAAAGACTTTTCCCCTTCAAAAGACTTACACATGAAACACACAAACTTCATCCCCCTAAAATCCTTTAAATCTAAGGATGGGGGACTCTTCATATCTAGTAAACTAACTATCTATTACTCCTAGCGCAACCGCCCAGAACGGATGATAGAAAGAATTAACCACAGCCCTAATAAACTAGCAACAGCAAACAAAACACTGCTAACTAAAGACAATTCCGTAGTTTGCGCCTTTGTTGAAATAATCGCCGCGCCCATAATTAGCGAACCAACCAAAATACTAAAAGAAAGTCGATTTGCAGAATCATCTAAGGTTTTACGCAAGCCATCTAAACCCCGCAGCGATAAATTCCACTGCAAAGTTTCAGACGTAACTCGATCTAATAGCAACTCAACTTGACGTGGAGATTGTAACGAAAGACTTTTAACATCAAGGGCAGTTCTCAACAGCGATTGTAATGGATTCTTACCAAATAACTGTCGTCGAAACACCTCTGTAAGCAATGGCTTAATTTCATCTAGCAAGTTAACTTCAGGATTGAACTTGCGAGTTACACCCTCCAAATTAGCCAAAGTTTTAGCATACAATCCTAAATTACTAGGTAGCCGAATTTTATTATTACGGGCAACTTGTAGCACTTCATAAAATATCTGACTAAAATTAATCTGAGACAGATTTAGGTTGTAATACTTTCGCAGCATCCGGTCATAGTCATTCTCCAAGCGCGATAAAATGACTGGTTGGGCAGATTCAGCTAGTTGTAGCGTTAACTGAGCGCAACGTTGACCATCTAAGTCTACGATCGCCAGCAACATCTCTGTCAAAATCTGCTGGGTACGCGGATCGAGTCTGCCTACCATGCCACAATCTAGCAAGGCAACACGACCATCGTTAAGATAAAACAAATTTCCTGGATGCGGATCAGCGTGAAAAAATCCGTCAATGTATACTTGCTGAAAGAAAGCGCGGAATAGCAGAGTTGTAATTTCGCCTCGCTTCACACTCGGATCTTTACCATTAGTTTCGTGCAAATTCGCTGCTAGAAGTGGTACACCGTTCAGCCACTCCATCACCATGATTTTTGGCGTAGTCAAATCCCAAAAAATTTCTGCTACAACTAACTGCTTAGAATCAAACCAACGACTGTCGGTTAAATTCTGCCGTAACTGATCGGTATAACTGGCTTCTCTAGTGAAATCTAACTCAGCTTGTAGCGCTGTAACAAATTCTTCGGCTAAAGAATCAATTTCGTAACTTTGTCCAATTTCAGTACGAGCAACTAAAGCCGCCACGCCTCGGATCAGAGCAATATCTTGGGCAATAGTAACATCAATACCAGGGCGCTGTACTTTTACAGCAACATCCCGCCCATCTGTTAATGTAGCTTTATGGGTTTGGGCGATCGAGCCAGCTGCAACCGGAATTGGATTAAAAGCAGCAAATGTTTCTTCTAAAGGGCGTGTCAGTTGTTGCCTAATAGCTACTTCAACTTCTGACCAAGCAACTGGCGGTACTTCGTCTTGGAGGGTTGATAGTTCCTCAATATAGGCTGCTGGCAGTATATCAGGGCGGGTACTCATCAGCTGCCCTAGCTTGACATACACAGGTCCCAAGTCAACTAGGATATTACGCAAAACAGCCGGAGGCGGCAACTGTGGGTTATCGGCTTTACCCCCAGTGAGGAGCCGTCGCATATAGTCCCAACCGTTGCGGAAGAAGACTTCAATTATTTCTCTTTGGCGAGAAGTGGTTTGAGTTAAAAACACAGTTGGGGAAGGGGAGTAGGGGAAGCAGGGGGAGCAAGGAATAACATATACCTAAAACCAGCAGTTCTATTAACTGTCAGCAGGCTTTCGACATAACCTAAATTAAGATGAGCTACTGTGCAATAGTTTATAGGGACAAGAGAAGTTTTTGGGAGCAATTTGATAGCCACTAATAAAGTTAAGCGCTGTTGTCTTAGCTACCAAAGCAAAGCTGCTGATTTGCATAATGGTCAAATTATCAATCGGTAAGTTACTTTTACCTTAATAAGCTGCGTTTGTGCCTCTGTCAGGGGTTGATTCTTTACAAGAGGTCTATCAGGTTTGGGTTATCTTGGAGAAGTTTCAGTACCTGTTTAATTTCTTGGGTACGGTCTTTTTTGACAATTAAAGTGACGTTGCGATCGCGCACAATTACAACATCCTCTAAACCAATAGTAACAATTACTTCTTGGTCGTCTGTGGCATAAAGAATTGCTCCTTGGGTATCCAGTCCTATATGGTTCGCCAATTCCACATTAGCAGCATCGCCTTTTAAGAGACGTTCAATAGCATTCCAATCACCCAAGTCATCCCAGCCAAAATCTACTGGTAATACATAAGCTAAATCAGTTTTCTCCATCAAGGCATAATCAATGCTGGTTTTCGGCAACTGCGGATAAGCTGCTGCGCCTTGTGCTTCTAAGGGAGTAATAATTTCTGGTGCATGAAGCCGCAATTCTTTTAAAACAACTCCAGCGCGAAAAATGAACATTCCACTATTCCAACTAAAGCGCCCAGTTGCTAAGAATTCTTGGGCTGTTTGGCGGTCTGGCTTTTCGGTAAAGCGGTTAACGCGGTAGGCTGGAAAATCATCAAAAGTACCAACTTGTTCGCCTTGTTCAATGTATCCGTAGCCGATAGCTGGATAACTGGGCTTTACTCCTAAAGTTGCGATCGCATCCTGACTTGATGCTAGCTGTGTCGCAGCCCGGAGAGTCTCTTGAAACCTTAGAGGATCGTCAATCCAAGGATCGGCAGGAAAAAAGCCAATCGTTGCGTCCTCTCCATAACGCTTGGCAATTTCTAGGGTACTCCAAGCCACTGCTGGGGCTGTGTCGCGTCCTTCTGGTTCAGCTAATACATTTTCTTTGGGGATTTGTGGCAGTTGCTCTTGCACTCCCGTTGCTAATTGGCTAGAAGTTACTACCCACAAATTTTCCCAACTACCTGCAAGTGGTAATAATCGCTCGGCTGTTGCCTGTAAAAGACTTTTACCACTACCATCTAAACTTAAAAACTGCTTAGGTCGATGTTTACGGCTGAGAGGCCAAAAGCGCTCACCTTTGCCGCCAGCGAGAATTACAGGTATTAATCGGTTATTCATAGAAGACATAAATTGTTAGGTCTGTTGAGTTTATGCTATTTGCTAGTGGCAATTAGAACAGCTTGAATTAACATGACCATTAGGTGTGGTTGATTTGGGAAGGTGACTGTGGTTAAAGGAGTTGAACGGTCGGATAATTGGTCAAGGCTACAACCTACTAAAGCAAAGGTAAAGCATAAGTTAATAGTTGTAAAACGGGATTCGTTGTTTTTCCTACATCGTTTCTGGTTTTTGATTAGAAGAAACCGCTTGCTGTTTTGGGGCGGTGTGACTACCTTGGCGATTTTGACAGGGGCAAGTTTAGCGCTAGTGACTCCACTCTGGAGCGATCCCAATGCATTAGAACGACAATATTCTGGCAAAGGTTTTTTGAAAACGCGCTCTGCTATTAATACCCAGTATCAGCTATCGAGATCCGTCAATATCTTAGTAATGGGAATTGATCCTCTCTCTTTGACTAAAGAGTCATCCCAAGTTTTTACTGGTGCTAGCGATACTATGCTGCTAGTGCAGCTCAACCCAAACGACAAAACTATCAGGCTACTTTCGATTCCCAAGGATAGCCAAGTAGTAATTCCGGAAGTAGGACTAGAGAAAATATCCCTAGCTAACTCTATAGGTGGTACATCTTTGGCGGCGCGGGTAGTTAGTCGGACGTTGAATAATGTCTCTATTGACCGCTATATCTGCATTACTACTAATGCATTTAGGGAATTAGTAGATCAGCTCGGTGGTGTAGAAGTTTTTGTCCCTAAAAAAATGTTGTATCGAGACGCTACCCAAAAGCTAGAGATTGATCTCGATCCAGGTTGGCAAACTCTCAATGGCGAACAAGCAGAACAGTTTGCCCGATTTCGTGATTCTTCTAATGGTGAATTAACACGAGTTCAACGACAACAGGTATTAATAGCAGCACTGCGCGATCGCCTGATGAGTCCCGCTTCTTTAGCGCGTCTACCCCGACTAATTCACATTATCCAAAATAGCGTTGATACTAATCTGAGCTTGCAAGAAACGTTAGCCCTGGTGAACTTTGTTGTTCAACAAGAAAATTTGCGTATGGTAATGTTGCCTGGTAATCTCAGCCCATTTAGTCAAGATCCTAGTAGCTACTGGCTGCATTCCTCTGGAATTAACTCAGTTATGGGTGAGTTTTTTGGCGTGAGAGCAAGTAATGTTGTAATCAAGCCGCGATCGCTTTATAGCCTGAAAATTGCTGTCCAAAATGCTTCTGGAGAGCCTAGCTTGAGTGATAGTTTTGTTCGCTATCTCAAAAATAAAGGCTTTGATAACGTATACACAGTGCCCAATTGGTCAGACGTGCAGCGCCAAACCCAAATTATTGCCCAGCAAGGAAATTTAGAAGCAGCAACAAACCTTAAGCAAACTTTAGGCTTGGGTAATATTGAGGTGAATTCTACAGGTGATTTAGAGTCCGATATCACAATTCGCCTAGGTCAAGACTGGGATAATTCAAATAACTGGCTGACGTTTTAATTTCGCTATCAACTATTATCAGCACTGATACCTCTAACGCAAATTAATAATCGTAACCTAATAACCTGACGGGGTGACAGAGGAACTAAACAGTAGACAGGATAAGCTGCATGGCTCGTAGACCGCGTTGGAAATAAGGTAGTAAAGCCAGGCTTAAGACGTATCAAACTGAGTGCTAAATCTGACCAATGTTCCATTGCACCAACCCATAAATGACCATATAAACCAACCCAAAACGGACTATGGCGTTTCGATGCTCGCTTTAATTCTTGGAGACGACCAACATACTTTTGTAAACCCATATGGCGATATTGACGGTCTGCCCTGATTGCACAAGTGTAAGCAATAGTAATTAATAAAATTAGTGCTATTAATCGTTGTCCCTTAGCATAGGTAGATTCCAAGTTATATAGCAACTGCCATAAAGGTTAGGACGCTCACAAATAGCTTAAACTGTTGTGGGGTAAGCATCATGCTTTTGACGCGCGGATTTAGTCCGGTTCCTCCGCCATTCTCTTGGAGGAAACCTCCAAAAGCTGTGGCGGCTTCGCCAGAATTAGATAGCGCGCTGTGGCAATCCCGCCTTTTAAAGGCGGGATGCCTTGGACACAGCGCGTTGACTTTTGACTTCTGCTATATTCATTTATGGAAAGCAGAAAAATAATTAATCCTACTCAGAACCCCATAACTTAAGTTATGGGGTTTCCTTCTGTCTTCTGTCATTCTCTACTTCTTTACTAGCTAGAAGTCTGAGTCTTGCCCATTGCCGAAACTAGCATCTGTGTCTTTTTTAGAGCCTAAAAGCTCCATTCTGTCAACTTGAATAACGGGCGAAGAGCGAGTTGCGCCAGTATTGCGATCGCTCCAAGTATCAAACTTTAAAGAACCTTTGACGGCAATTTGTTTGCCTTTAGTCACGTAATTAGCCGCAACCTCTGCTGTCTTGCCCCATAATTCCAAATTAAACCAGTCAGTTTGATCTCCCTCGCGGTTACGACGGTTTACGGCTAGCGTCAATTTACACTTGACGCTACCAGATTGTTACAGTCGATAAGCAAGTCACCCTGCTTACCTCTGTTTCAGAACCGTGCTTGCAGCTTTCACCGCACACGGCTCCTCAATAACTCAGCTAGTGACAGTACCTCCTGCGTGGATGATGTCATGGCAGTGTCTATGAACCAGCATTAAGTTGTCAAGCTTGTTATTCCCTCGGTTTCTATCCTTGTGATGTACTTCCAAGAGATCGGTGCTGGTTAATATCAGGCTGCATTCTCCGCATTTACCTTCCTGCTTCTTCAGTAGTCTGGTAACAGTGCGTCGAAGCATTGGGTGATTGTTTAAGCGATTGCTCCAGTAGATAAATTCACCGTCGAAAGGACTTTTGCTTTCCTTCACTTTTATGTGTCGCTTTATCTTAGTTTCCTGGTGTTTCTCCAGTACATACTGATCATCTGGAGTCATAAATCGCCAGCCTAACCCTCTGTTGACTCCCCAATAATTTGATACGAGATCGGTATTGTTACCTCTGTGGCTTCTTCTCTTCTTAGCCCATGCGTAGAGTTTTTGGTGCATGATGCTATCGATGAGATCGAAGGTCTGGCTGCTCGCCACTGTAGAGTAGTATGCTGCCCATCCTCGGATAACTGGATTAAGGGCGTTAATAACTTGCTCCTGTTTTGACTTGCCATTCCTCTCTAGTAGGTCATCTAATTTGTCTAGATGCCGTTTGATAGCCTCTTTACTGGGTTTGATGAACGTCTTATGCCCTCTCTTGCTTTCGGTTCCACCGACTGACCCACTTTGTTTATCACTGCATGGGTATTGTCGGATATGGAACCCCAGAAAATCGAATCCTATTTTTCCTTCATGCTCAACAAATGTGTGAGTAATCCGGGTTTTTGATTCTTTCAGGGCTAGCCCCATTTCCATCAACCACTCTTCAATTAGCTGTTTAGCTTCCAACACTACCTCTAGGCTTTCGTCCATCAGAACGAAGTCGTCAGCGGATCTCACGAAAGTTACCTTTCGCTTTCTACCATTTTCGACCCGTCTGGAGTAGCGACCCATTAGCATTTCTTCCATTCCATGAAGGGCTATATTCGCCAGCAGAGGAGAAATTACCCCCCCTTGTGGGCTTCCTTCATCGGTCGGGAATAGTTTTTTTCCATCCATAACTCCAGATTTAAGCCACGCTCTGATCTGTCTTCTGAATGTTGGGAATGTTTGTAGCTTATCCAGCAGCTTTTCGTGGTTGATCCGGTCAAAACACTTCTCAATGTCCGCGTCCAGTACATATTTCGGTTTCTGGACGATTCCGTTATATATAGCCGCGATTGCGTCGTGACAAGACCGCCCTGGTCTGAAACCATAGCTGTTTGGCTCAAATTTAGCCTCCCATTCTGGTTCTAATGCCAGTTTCAATAAAGCTTGCTTCGCTCTATCTTCCATCGTTGGAATACCAAGTGGTCTTTTCTCGTCCTTGCCAGGTTTAGGAATCCATACCCTTCTGGTCGGTTGAGACTTGTCGTTGAGCTTCAGTTTCTCGGCTATTTTTACCTTCTGTGGGTTTCGTAGTCTGGCTACCTTATCCACACCGGGCGTATTTTTGCCTTGATTATCCTGGGTCACTCTTCGGACTGCTACCAACTTGGCAGACCTTGATTGAGTCAACAGCCTTTGTAGCCTGCGAACTGCTTTTCTATCACCACGTTCAGAGGCTCGATAGATTCTCTTTTGAAGCTTGAAGACCTCACGCTGAGCTTTCGCCCAGTTGATTGTCTTCCATTCATACATCGGTTGATTTTCCGTGTCCATGACTTTTTGACTTCTACTGAATTACCCATCTCTGAGTTATCGTGGCTCTGTCAGCATATCCTTTGGCTTTCCCAAAGGCATTGGCTTCTGAGCCAATCCCTCCTCTTAATTCCATACGGCTGACTGCCTGCTCGGTTATCGACCTTGCCGAGAGAAATTAAGAGGTTATCCCGTTCCTAGCTCCTGCATTGCGATTGGGGTTAGAGTCCTACTATCCGCCGGGTTTCTTTGGGGATGCTCTAGGTCAAACTTCGAGTTGCCTAGCCCGTATCCTTGCCTTTTGGCTCAGCCAATAACCTGTGTAGGCTGTTGTCAGTGACGACGGTTCAGACGCAGGTTTAGATATCCTTACCCATACCCATCTCTGCTTGGAGGGATTCTCTATCAGGTTTAGAGTTACCTCCGTTACACCCCGCTTCGCCAGATTGATAGTCAGTCCTACTGACGGGGGTGTTGCATCTCCTTGCATCTAAGAGGAGGGAATTGAAATCTAAAGATTGCGTTAAGAAACCAAGTTTGCTTAACATTCCTTCAAATTCTCACCCTCTCAGGAGCTAAGTTCTCAAGGTTCGGTAGGTATTCCTACTTATCCTTGCGAGTGGTACCCAATCTCAAGGGAGACTGGTTTCTCACTCAACGGGTCGCACCAAAATACTTCACATCCGGATCAGTGCCTACACGACCGACTAAGGTTACAACATTGAGGCTCATAAGTGTTTTCCAGTACAAGTGTACTCTTTAATCGTGACTCATAATCATAGCGATTACAAATGTAGTCTGGCAATGCTAGTTAAAAAGACTTTTAAAAGAGACAGAAGGAGAATTATTAAAGATTTTCTTGAGACTAGCTAAATTGTGTTTTAAATAACAAAAAATATTAGCAGGTTACTGAAGTAGAAATAAATAAAATGTATGACTAAAATTGCCTAATTCACGAAGCTCTCTTGAGCAACATCGTAAATTTACTTAAATTTGTTAAGGAAAAACCTAAAATTAAGTAGTATTTCTAGTGAAATTACGGTTGGAGACTTAGCAAAGTAGCGCTAATTTTCTTTGGGAGCTTTAGTTGATAAAGGAAGCATCAGATCAATAACAAGGATCATTTATCTTTGACTATAAAGATTTTTAAGTATAATTTTCAACAAACTTATATTTATTTATTGTCTGCTCCAGTAATAGCAGCTCCTTGAATAAGAAGGATTGATAAGTTAATAAAAATTTCTTTGCTCAAGTAGACTCAAAGATAGAAGACGGATTAAAATTCAGCACTGTTATTATTACCGTCGGATAAGCACCTATTGGATTGTGGGGGAGTGAGCGTGGGTATTTTCGATCGATTTTCTTTATCTAAAGACATGGGTATCGACCTCGGTACCGCTAATACACTTGTGTATGTATCTGGTAAAGGTATTGTTCTTCAAGAGCCTTCAGTAATCGCCGTTGATCAAACTGGTAAGATGCCACCAGTAGTGGGAGAAGATGCCAAAAAAATGCTGGGCAGAACACCTGGTAATGTAATTGTTACCCGTCCTCTCCGCGATGGTGTCATAGCTGACTTTGACACAGCTGAACTAATGCTTAAGCACTTTATCCAGCGCGTCCACGAAGGTAGAACCCTTGTTTCTCCCCGGATGGTAATTGGCATTCCTAGCGGTGTTACTGGCGTAGAACGACGCGCCCTGATGGATGCAGCTTCCCAAGCTGGTGCTAGAGATGTTTATTTAATTGACGAGCCAGTTGCGGCGGCAATTGGTGCGGGACTTCCGGTTGCGGAACCGATTGGTAACATGATTATCGATATTGGTGGTGGAACTACAGAAGTCGCTGTTTTGAGTCTTCAAGGTACGGTTGTCAGTGAATCGGTGCGGGTTGCGGGTGATGAATTAAATGAATGCATAATGCATTACATGAAGAAAGTTCATAGCCTGGTGATTGGGGAACGAACCGCCGAGGACATCAAACTGCGGATTGGTTCAGCTTATCCGATGCGCAATGATGATGAAAACTTTATGGAGGTGAGAGGATTACATATGCTGTCGGGGCTACCGCGTACAGTCACAATTAAGAGTCCAGAGATTCGTGAAAGTATGTCAGAGCCTTTGTCTGTAATTATAGATGCGGTTAAGCGTACCCTAGAACGAACCCCGCCAGAATTGGCGGCAGACATTATTGATCGGGGAATTATGCTAGCTGGGGGTGGGGCTTTGTTGAAGGGGTTGGATACGCTGATCAGCCATGAGACTAGCATTGTCACTCATATAGCAGCTGAACCCCTAAATTGTGTGGTGTTGGGAACAGGTCGTGTACTAGAAAATCCCAAACAGCTAGCACAGGTATTTAGTGGGCGATCGCGCAACTTATAACTATTAGCAGTAGATTTGTAGTTAGATATTTGCTTTAAATAAAGGGGGTTGGGAGTCAGAAATCCAATTACTGATATCTCTACATAACCCCCTTATCAAGTTAGACAATAGTTAGCCAAAAGCTAGCTGATCACTGAAAGTTATGTACATAATACGTCGCTGGTGGGAGCGCCATGCGTTAACACTGGTGCTAGTAAGTCTAAGTCTAGGTGCTGCCTGGGTGCTACGGCAGACTCAGGGTGCAGCAATTTTTGAAGTTTACGAGGTGATTACCAATCCTCTACAAACAACACAAGCAGAGGAACTGAGTGATGCTCGATCGCTGGAATTGCAAGCACGGCTAGTAGAACTAGAAAGCCAAAATCAACAACTCAAAGAGTTATTGGGCTATGTAAAACCCCAATCTGGACAAACACAAGCGATCGCAGCTCCTGTTGTCGGACGTAGTGCTGATCATTGGTGGCAACAAGTAACTCTAGGTCGTGGTAGTAGTTCCGGAATCAAAATCGGCTACATTGTCGCGGCTCCTGGGGGTGTTGTCGGTAGAATTATTAGTGTTACTCCTCATACCAGCCGGGTATTGTTAATTAGCGATCGCACTAGTTCGGTGGGTGTAACAATTAGCCGTAGTCGCCACATGGGTTTTCTGCGCGGACAGTCTACTAATGAAGCTGTAATGCAGTTTTTTGATAAAGTCCCAGATGTCAAGCGCGGCGATGTTGTCGCTACTTCCCCTTATAGCCAAATATATCCATCTGGCTTGCCTATAGGTCGTGTGGAGTCGATAAATCTCAGTAAAAGTCCTGCACCAGAAGCAGTAATCTCTCTTTCAGCACCAATTCCTTATTTAGAATGGGTTGCTGTCTACCCCAAAACCGGAAATCGTTAATAAAATCTAGGAGGTTGTTGAGGAGACGGGGACTAGGGGACTAGGGGACTAGGAGACTAGGGGACTAGGGGACTAGGGGACTAGGAGACAAGGAGACAAGGAGACAAGGGGAATCGAGATAATTGAAAATTCAAAATGCTATGAACCGCTCGCGTTGGCATCCCCAGAAACGCCAAATAATCAACTGGCTAGTGACAGTTGGCTCTGTGCTGTTATGTTTACTACTTTTGCCAATGCGTTTACCAGGAATGGCATTGCTAGGAATTGCCCCTAACTGGCTGTTAATTTGGGTAGTTACTTGGAGTGTGAAGCGTACAGTTGTTCAAGGAGCGATCGCTGGTTTTGTAATCGGACTACTTCAAGATGGCATGACCTCACCCAATCCTACCCATACTTTAAGTTTAGTAATAGTGGGAATTTTAACTGCTCGCTTGCAAAAGCAGCGCTATATACAAGAAGACTTTATTTCTGTGGCGATAATTGTCTTTGGTATGGCAATGCTGGCTGAGATAGTTACTACGCTCCAGTTCAGTTTTTTAAGCAATGCCGCCGCAAATACAAATGAATATGCTACAAGCTTCGTCCAACTTTGGGCATCCCAACAGCGCAATGCCCTTGCTTCCGCAATTTTGAGTAGTCTTTGGGCTCCAGTGGTTTATTATCCTTTGAATCTTTGGTGGGAGAAGATGAATGTTTTTGAGCCTTCGTGAAGAAAGCTAGGAGAGATAGAGAATTTTTCTGGATTTCATCTTCTGCTTTCTGTATTCAAAGTTATGCCACTAATTGGGCAAGCAGCTTGACAAGCAGATCGTTTTGCTCATTTGTGCCGATGGTGATCCGGAGTTTGTCTTTTAGTTGTGGTTGATTAAAATATCTCACTAATATCCCCTGAGTTTTCAGCTTTTGGTAGAGGAAAGAGGCATCATTATTAGGCGATCGCACAAGTAGGAAGTTAGCTTGCGATGACCAAACATGAAAACCTAATTGCTTTAAATCATTTGCTAATTTCGTCCGCGAAACTTTCACCTTCTGGGCATTAGCAATTTTGTAGTCTTGATCTTTAATAGCTGCTGCCCCAACTCTACACGCTATAGCATCGACATTGTAGCTATCTTTTACCTTAATCAGCCCTGCCAATAAAGCTGGGTTAGCAATACAGAAGCCTAACCTAAGTCCAGCTAGCGAATAACCCTTAGATAAGGTTCTCAAGACTATAACGTTGTTGTGTTTAACTAATTCCAAAGCATTTTCTTCCGCAAAATCAATATAAGCCTCGTCAACAATTAACAAACCTGACAACTGAGTAGCTAGATCATTCAGTACCGCTACAGGTACAGCCGCACCAGATGGACTATGAGGCGAGGCAATAAATGTAATTGCTCCTTTGGCGGCAATAAGTTGCTCAAAAGGCAAATTGTAGTCGTCGTTATATGGAACTTCTACAAACTCTGCATCTTGGATCTGTGCTAGGGTACGGTACAAAACGTATGTTGGTGTGGGATAAACGATTGTCCGACTTGAATTGGCACAGGCACGGGTAATCATAGTTAAAAGATCGTCGCTACCATTGCCGACAAGAATCCAGTCTGTAGGGATATTTAAAACTTGACTAACGGCATCACGAAAATGTCCAGCCATTGGATCTGGGTAGCGGCGCAAAAGCTCTGTGTCCAAGTTACGCAGAATATCTAATGCTGCTGGCGAGGGCGGGTAAGGGTTCTCATTGGTGTTAAGCTTAATGACTTCAGCGCCTAGCGGCTGTTCACCAGGCTCATAGCCAGACATTGCGTTAATATTCTTTGAAAAGTAGGTCATTTAACAGAAAACCCAATAATGGTGTTGCAATACTCGTGTAAAGTGCCTATTAAGTCTAATGTCTGAAGACCAAAAACTAATATGCCAGCGACTTTATAATATGCCCAGATTCTATAGATAATTTTACGGTGAACGCTCAACCAGATGGCTTAGACAGAACTTACATTCAGGACTCCACCCCAGGGCGATCGCCATTTCCGACAGCATCAGAAAAAGTGGGAACTGTTTTTGACCGCGAAATGATGCAGCGATGTTTGACACTTGCTCGTTCTGCTTTAGGACGCACTGCACCAAATCCCTTAGTAGGATCTGTCATTGTCCAAGATCGGCAAATTGTTGGCGAAGGTTTTCACCCAGGAGCAGGTCAACCCCATGCGGAAGTTTTTGCCCTGAAAGCAGCTGGCGATCGTGGCTTAGGTGCAACTGTTTATGTCAATCTAGAGCCTTGTAATCATTACGGGCGCACCCCCCCTTGTGCTTCTGCTTTAGTAGCAGCTGGAGTGGCAAAAGTAGTGGTAGGAATGGTCGATCCTGATCCGCGAGTATCGGGGGGTGGCATTGCTACATTGCAAGAGGCAGGCATTGAAGTATTAGTAGGGGTGGAAGAAAATGATTGTCGCTCCTTAAATGAAGCTTTTATCCACCGTATCCTCTACCACAAACCTTTTGGGATCTTAAAATATGCGATGACCTTAGATGGCAAAATTGCCACTAGTAACGGTCACAGTGCCTGGATCACTAGCATAGAAGCCCGAAATGAAGTACATAGGTTGCGCTCTGCTTGTGATGCGATAATTATTGGCGGTAATACAATGCGGCGAGACAATCCGCATTTAACTAGTCATCAACAACAGGCTCCTAATCCTTTGCGCGTGGTTATGAGTCGCACTCTAGACTTACCAACTGAAGCATATTTGTGGCAAACGCATGAAGTTCCTACTTTGGTGTTAACAAAGGTGAAAGCTAATCCAGATTTTCAAGACTTGCTGCGGCAAAAGAAAGTGGAGGTGGTGGAGTTAATGTCTTTGACTCCCACGACAGCAATGGCGTACTTGTATGAACGGGGGTTTTTGTCTGTGTTATGGGAATGTGGCGGCACATTAGCTGCAAGCGCGATCGCTGAAGGAGCAGTCCAAAAAATTCTTGCCTTTATTGCTCCTAAAATTATTGGTGGCAGTAATGCTCCTACACCTGTTGGCGATTTAGGTTTCACAGCCATGCCTCAGGCACTATCGCTAGAAAGAACAACCTGGCGGACTGTAGGAACGGATTGTTTAGTAGAAGGATATTTGCCTTTAAATCTTAAGTAAAGCTACTATCCCTTTAATTTAGTGTAATAAACACCTAATATGCTCGAAATTGTGTTAGGCAGCCTTGTCAGTAGTCTAGGGTTAGAAGCTGTGGTAATTGGTAGCTGGATGCGCTGGCGGCAGATGAGGGCTAATCAAGAAGAGGAGGAGGAAATTTTGACTCAATACGAATCTAAAGAAAATGCGCTTGTAGTGCATCAGCAACTGAATGGTTCTGGCAAGCAGCAGTCTAAAGATCCACGTTTAGTTGGTTGGGAATTCAAGATTGTCCGCGCTAATCGCAACTTATTTCGAGATCCAGCAATTTTCCAGTGCTTGTGTGAGGAAGAAGCAGAAGCTGGCTGGATTATGTTGGAAAAGCTTGATGATCGGCGTGTCCGGTTTAAGCGTCCGATCGCCTTAAGAGAAATTATTAAAGCTGATTTCCTAAATTTTGACCCTTATCGATGCCAGTATGGTTCTACTTGGCAGCCGGGAATTTGGTTTAGTGCGATCGCCGCAATGGTAGCTTTAATTCTACCTGCTTACCTGGGATACACTTTAGTCTCACGAACACTTGCCTCTTCAAGTCAAGCACCAATACCTGCTGCTTTTCCCCCTTTAGAACAATCACCAAGTCCTTATATAGAAAGAAATTAAGCTAATTCTACTAAAAAAATTACTAGCGTTCTTCAGCTAAATCCCGAATCAGATTTAGCCGAGAGTAAATATATTCTTTGAGAATATGCATTTCTTGTTGATCGAGCGATGCTTGGGTTTTAATTTGCTTCAGTAACCACTGCACTAGGCTTGCATCATCCAGCTTTAACAGTATGTGCGCCTGAGTTGTTTCAACTACAGACCATAGCTGACGCAAGATTGTTGGAGTCATAAGACATTTCCTTAATAATTTCTTTATCTTCTTTTGAAGATAGCCTCATCGTAAAGGTATCAAAGACTAGATTACACAAGATGATACAAGAGTTACGAAATGCTTAACAAAGTGATCAATAACTTGACATAAACTTATCAAACCCCTGATTTGACTGCATTCACCATCATTTTTAGTTTAGATAAAAAAGTTTATCTTATATCAGCCTTAAGATAGATTACTTATATAAAGTTTTACTGTAGGGCATCAGTTTGAATCACTATTACTCTAAGTCACTAAGATAAACTTAAAAATACAGGTATTACCAATCTTAAAGTTTTTATGGCGACTCAACCAGAGGTTGTCAGGCAAAGTGACTTGCTGAACCAATTAGTTCTTGATCGTAGCAGTATGGCAGAACTCGGACACATAGATGTGTTGTGGATGCATCCGCCAGTACATCGAGTGTTAGGTTTTATTTGTAAGTCTGGCTTTTTAGGAACTAAAAAAACAGCATTTAACCTATCTCAAATCAAAACATTGGGAGCAAATAGTATTTTGGTTAATGCCAAGCCAGTGGAGACAGATTCGGAGAAAGTTCGGCAGCTGGAATCTTTGATTAATTGTGAAGTTTGGAGTGACGCGGGAAATAAAACTGGCAGAATAGTTGACTGCTTATTTAACTTTAAAACTGGGGAAATCATTCATTATTTATTTGTTTCAAACGGCTGGGGTGGAATTGCGGGTAGTGTTTATTTACTACCACCGAGTAAAATTTTGAGTTTTGGTAACAAACGAGTTCTAGTTTCAGAAGCAGCAACCCAAAATTTAGCAGTGTATAGCGAAGGCATTAAGCGCAAATTATCTAAAGCAAAAAATATCTTTAAAGAAGACTATATAATCGCTACCCAAGAGTTGCGATCGCTAGCAGAACAAGCAAAGGATGGGGTGCAATCGTTCAATGAACAACTCAAAGAAGGAACGCAAAATTTAGCTAAACAAGTAAGAGAACGCACGCAAATTATTGGCGAACAAGTTAAAGAAAATACTCAAACTTTGACAGAGCAAGTTAAAGAGAATTTAGAACCAGCAATTAAGAAATCTCATATTCCACCAGAGTTCTCTGCACCAACTAGTAACCCAACCCAAGCAACAGATCCAACAACTATAGAAGATGACGATGAACCCTGGATCTAAGAATCCTGTCGCACTCGGACTTCATATTACCCCTAAATGTCTGGCGATCTCACTTACAGCAGCGCTGGATTGTAGCCAGCCGTGAGTTGGTTTCCTGCCTATCTTGATTATTTGTGGCAATCACGCCATCAATCCGAGTCGCCAAGTTATTCATCATGTCAACATAACGCTTGATATCTGTGCTGAACGACTCCAAAAAACGGTTATTTGAAGTAACCACCTGCTCTAAACGTTCTAGCCCTTGCTCAATACGACTTAATCGCTCGTCGCTAGCTAGTATTGACTGTTCTAGGCGCGTCATCCGCTCGTCACTGGCAACAATAGAGCGTTCTAGTAGAGCTTCAATCCGGTCAAGTTTGTTATTGCTGTTAGTCATAGTTGTATACGACTGTGTCCGCGTTTAATGAACGCAGCCATCAAGTAATTAGAATTAGTATCACCTGATTTTACCATGTAGACATGGGATTATGCAGATTTATGATGCTTTTCTCTCTTGAGTTTCTCAGCAATCGCTTCTCTAATCCAAGGGGCGATCGCATCGCCAGCAACCTCTCTAAGTTCAGCCTCAAGACTCGGTGGCAACCGAACGCTAATCGGCTTGCTAACTACTGGCTCCGAATCTGTCACAAACTGCCCTGACTGTGTATCCCGTTTTCTCATAGCCCTATGATAAGCCATGAATACGTCGTAGTTGCCGTAAAATAGCCAACTCAGGTTTGGGATGCCTCTTTACCATTGCTTAAAAATTGATGGATGCAATTGACAGCTATCAAGCAAAATCAGTTTTGCTAAATCAGCGTCAGCATTTTGAAATTGAGTGCATTTTTGTTAGTGCAAAGTTATTTCAGTAAAAACACAGTTATGAAGAGTTTGTAAAAGGAATCAATTCTAGTAATAATTCCGAGGAAATTAGCCAAGTTCAGAAACGATGATATTAATCAAGAGGCGATTGTATCTAATTTTTAAAAAGGCGATCGCATTCAACATTAATAACTGACTTGTGGAAATTCATTTTATGAAGATGAAGTTTTTGACGGCGGCAATTTCAGCCTCGGCGCTACTTATGAGCGCGCCATTACCTGGCTCGGCTGAGGGTTTATCTGACTTAGATGGCAATGCTTTTATATTTAATCCCAAAACTCAACAGTTTTTGGGGGTTATCTCTAGTGATCGTTATAGTGATAAATCTATCTGCAATCGCTACGGGGATTACGGCAGTAAATATTCAGATTTAAGCTTGTTATCACAGTATGGAGATTACGGCAGTAGATATTCAGACTTCAGCGCCTATAATCCTCGTGCTGAGTATCCCCCTATTATTATTTCGAGTGACGGAGAACCTTTAGCAGTAGTCTCTGTCAATTCTAAGTGGGAAGGAATTCACCCTGGTTCGTTGTTTGGAATTTTTTGCGAACAGCGATGAAACTAATCTATTAAGAATTGGCAAGTGCAAATGTTTAACCACAGGTATGATTGCTCCTGATGTTTATCAAATCTTTAAAGGGGTGTGTGTAATTCCACTAATGGCAACTATGGTCACAGCAAGCCATACTGGATTCAGATTATTTCAATTAATACAAAACCCAGCAATAGTGCTAGTAAATCCTAATTAATAAGAAGGAAAAGAATATGTATAACTACAACAATTATGGCTACAAAACCCAACGCACCATCAGTTTGCTTTACTCAGTTGATTATGGCAGAAATTGGAGCTTTGTGGGAGTATACGCCGACGAGCGTTTAGCCGATGAAGCGCAGAGACAACTTACCTGGACGCTGATTCAACAAAGGTTAAATCCAATGTTTCAGAAGAGGTATGGATAAAGCAAGTGAAGATGTGATCGCATCAATGGCTAAAAAGTGTTCTTATTCAAGATAATATATCGACTGAAATAGAAGAATTGATTAAAAGAATAATTTTGTATAAAGATTAGGAGATTTAAAAGAAATCTGTTATTCACAAAATACCTATAATTACTCTAATCGTGATTACTTTTTTTGGTGTAGCAAAACCTAGTTTTGCGGTTCCTATTACTGAAGAAAAATATCCATTTCTTGCTACGGCAGTTAAGCAAGAAGCCCAAAAAGACATTCAACAAGCGGCAGCTTTGCTGAAAGAGCTAGAACAACAGCCGATAGAATATTTGGAGCAATTAGAATTGGAACTAGCATACGAAGCACATCAGCAGCAACAAATGCAGATGCAGCAACAGGATGAACAAGAGCGAAAAATAGAGCAACGTCGTCAGGAAAAGCTTGAGGAGCGAAAGATGATTACAGATACTATGCGGACGTTAGGTGAGTTTCTGGGTGGTGGCGGAAGCTTTCAACCTTGGTGGTGAATTGAATAACAAAAGGGAAGCTTGCTCCGGTACGTAATAAACTATTTACAGAAATCTCCTCTAGTCTGAAGTTACTTATTAAGAATGGGACGCTGAAATTTGCTCTATACGATGACAAAACCCTCTTAATCACAGGGTTCTATCGAATGGAGAATAGGAGACTCGAACCCCTGACCTCTGCGGTGCGATCGCAGCGCTCTACCAACCTCAAAGAACTAATGTAGAGCCATCTAGCTGTTCTAAGGATATTTCTTTAGGACAGGTCTAGGACTGATGAGAGAAATAAAGCCTTTTAACAACAACGGATCTATACAACTTAAGTTTAGTTACGGAAGCAAACGATACAGCTTTAACCCTATTCCAGGTGGTGACTACAGCAACAAAAGAGACCTACAGACAGCTAAAGCGATCGCGGTTAAAATACAGAACGACATCCTAGCGGGGTGTCTTGATCCGACACTACAGAAATATCGACTAGCACCTAAGACAACGCCTGAGTTAACTAAGCCTAATAACTTGTTAGAGCTTTGGGATCTTTGGGTTAACACCTTAGACCTCTCAGCAGCAACTAAGGCAGATCACTACGAATGGGTTAGGCGAATGATCCTCAAGGCTAACCCAAGCCTTACAGATACAACATGGTTTACTCAAGCTCCTCTCGCTGCTGTAACCTACAATGATCGCCTAAGTTATCTTAAGTCTTTTGGCAAATGGGCTGCTAAACAAGGCTTGGTCAACTCATTTGAAAGCCTTAAGTCTCGTAAGAAGCCCTTTAAGGAGGTTAAGCCATTTAGCATAAGCGAGACGGCTTTGATAGTCAAAGGTTTTGAAGATCAAGCGCCTCATTATGTCCCGTTTGTTAGGTTCTTATTTCTGACTGGAGTTAGAATATCTGAAGCCATAGGGCTTAGGTGGAACCGTATAGACTTTAAGCGTAATGAGTTGACGATAAGCGAGTCCTTATCCAAAGATGTTACAGGCAACGGCTATCAAAGGATACGGAAAGAAACTAAAACAGGCAGTGTCAGGCATTTAACACTTAGTCCAGAACTTAGAAGCTTGTTGTTAACCCTTAGACCCTCAGAGGTTAAACCTGAGTGCCTAGTCTTCACTACGGTTAAGGGTTGTGTTATTGACGCTGATAACTTCCGTGAGAGGCACTGGGTTAAAGTTTTAGCAGCTTGTGACATCCCTTATAGAAAGCTACACGCTATCCGGCATACGACACTAAGTTATGCTGTAGAGCAAGGCACTTCTCTAACTGGTGTAGCCTATCTAGCAGGTCATAAGAACACTAGGATGGTTATCCAAACCTACGGACATATAGTTAACCGTCCTAGTTTGCCTAAGATGCCTGTGTAAGCCAAAGCCCCCTTAGTCATTCTGAGGGGGCTGTAGTTTGATAATGAGTTCTTCTATATCTCTACGCCGTCTCTAGTTGTTCGAGAAGTTCCCTAACTTTGATGGCAACTTCTCGTTTTTGTTCTGGGGACATATCGGGGTTATCTCTGACTTTCTCTAGAAACCTCAGAATAACCTTATGTCTTCTAGCATTTGCCCTAGACCGCTTCAGTTGTTGCAGGGGGCTATTCTTTTGTTTATCTGCAAGACTTTGAGACATTTTGTATTGATGGTTTCTAAAGAATGTTTAACGTCGGGTCTGTTGACATGGGTTCTTGATGCCCTTAAGATGTCCTATCCATATTTTGTGCTTAACAGTTTTTTGCTAAGACCCCCTGATATAGAGTTTCAAGTCTTGTCCGTCTGGCTCTCAGATCACCTTGAGTGTCTAAAGACTCCACCGCATATCCAGCCCGTCTAGCGTCTCTCACCATTTGCCGATATTCATACAGGAACCAGTTTTTAGCTTTTAGAGCGGATCTGAGGTCGCTGTAAGTTCCATTTAGAACATCCTCATTGATAAGCGTTACATACAGAGCTATACGCAAGCCTTCAGGAATATCAATAAACATAGTTTCTAGCTTTATTTTTTTAGGGACTTAGTTGGGACATTGAGAAGTTTAGAGACGTTCTCAGGTCTATCCGTGTTCTTTAGAGCATTGGTGGTTTACAACCCGTCTGACAGGTTCTCTCAGATAGCCAAGGGGGGCTATCGAAACTCCTTAAGCAGCTTGGGGCATCCTTAAAGGCATCTGGACGACATTATTAGTTTTGGGCTTCTTAGATGCCTCTAGTTGCTTCAGACGATCATCAAAACCCTTCTTAAAGCTTTGTAGGTTTCTGCCTAGTTGCTTGAGGGATCGCCACCCATCTTGGAGGTTCCTAAACGCTTGGACTTGCGTTATCTCTAGCTGACTTGATACCCCAGTCCTGTCTATCCAATAGTCCTTGGTTGACTTGGCGAAATACGTTTCATCATTTGCCTGTAAGGGTTCTAGGACTTCTACAGGTTTTAAGGCGATATTGGTTTCTGCTATAGCCTGTAAGGGTTCTAGACTCTTGGAAGTCTCGGAAGGGGTTGCTATAGCTTCTACAGGTGATATGCCGTAAACCATCTCGTTAAACTCATCAGCCGTCAGAGGTTCTAGTTGCTGTAAATGCTCTGGGACGGTCATCAGGCGATCATATTCAACCTTAAGAACCTCTAGCTTGCTGTTGAGTTTGACTTGGACATCGTAGCCGTCATTACGTAGGTTCTTTAGGGCGTTCTGATAGTCTTTGTAGTTCATGGTCTTAAGTCTTTTTGGAGGCGTTGTGTAGAGTTATTTGCCTTTTGATGTTTCTATTATAACTCCGTATCCATTGTTTGTCCATCTCTTTAAATAGCAGGATACATACAGATGGTTTATGTAGCTCCATGCAGCTATAACAATAACTTATCAGCTATTCTAGGGAGCTATTATGCAGACTTGCGATCCTTCCGCACCTGTTCAACCTTCTCGATCGCTGCAAGTCTTAGAAAGTCAGCCAGAGATAAACCTAGACTTTTAGCGGTTTCTGTAAATGCTTGGTGTTGGTCTTCAGTCAACCTTAGTTGATATTTAGTTGCCATTAGTGATAGTCCCGTTGGCTTGTATGATCGTTCTCCTGATCAAGTGTCTTAATGATAACTCAGCATACATCGCTTGTCCATCTTCAGGCATCCAAGCCCCCTTGTGTTGCCTACAAGTGAATATGTAAAAACCCCTGTCTGCTTATATGGCATCAACAGGGGGGTCTAAGTCTGGCATCGTTAGGGCTTTGGCTTCCTAAGACCATCAGCAGGTCGGGTCATCCTCGTAACCTTTGCACGGGTCATTTTCAGCCATATCAACCCAAGTGTCATTCTCAGGATCGTATAGAAAGACTGTATCCGCCGCACCATCGCCGTCAAAGTCAACTTCAGTGGGGATACGAACTTCGCCAACCCTGTTATAAAAACCTGTGTTACAGGAACCATCCGATGCGTCCATGTATTGTCCTGTAGGACACAGCATATGCTCTGGCAGACCAAAGACAAACGCTTCACCTGTCCAAGTGTTTATGACTAGCTTAGTCACTAAAAGAGTGCCTTTCGCCATTTGAACTAACATAATATTTCTCTATAGTTGGTTATCGTGGGTTTTCTAATACACACTTAGGCATTTTAAAAAACAGTGTTATATTATCTGCTATTGTATCCTTGGATATCCGTAAGTGTCGAGGCAGGCTTAGGGCATTGCTAGATCCTCTCTAACCTCTCCAACACTCTCCAACACCCCTCTCCAACCTCAAACCCCTATGTAGCAAGGTTTGTGTCGATCCTCTCCAACCTCTCCAACATATTTTAGTTGGTTGGCTCCTATAGCTATTCTTTATTCTTTATTTCTTAAAAAAGGTTGGAGAGGTTGGAGAGGAATGGCTAGGATGCTTACAGGATAAGGCTTTAGATGCTCTCCAACATCCCTTTAGACGTTGGAGAGTGTTGGAGAGGAATGGCTGTAATGCTTATCCCATAAGCTTTAGACGTTGGAGAGGGGTGTTAGAGAGCCTAAACCTTACAAACCAGCCGGATGTTTCCCAGCCCCCCCTAGAAACCTTACCAGCATAAGGTTCTATCCATTTTGGGGGGTGTTTTTTTAACTCCCTTGGTTCTTAGGCTTCTTAGGCGGTCTTAAAGTTCCTCAATAGCTGACGAGGTTCTAACTGCCATTAAAGACACCTAACAGTTTCATAAGCCTAACCCAAATATATTATAGAAAAAACTTATCATTATATTTATAAACATAAAACATTCAAATAGTGTAATACCACATCTGATATCACTTTTGATATCACGTTAGAACCCTTAAATAGCTGTATTGCTTGCTATATCTAACTTTGGGGTCTTAGAGCAGCTTAAGACCTGACTTTAGGACACTTTAGGACAACTTAGATATGAACACCAACTAGACATCAAGGACACATCATCAAATGGCGACTATGCATCGTAACCAAGCTCGGTTTCCTCTGTTATTGCCCCTAGAGCTAATGGAGGCAGTGCAGACAGAAGCAGAACTAAGCGATCGCTCTGTATCTGCTGTGATCAGGGTTGCCTTAAGGCAATATTTTACAGTTCCTAAGCAGCCCCAAGACGTTATCTAGACCCAAAGACAAAGCCACCAGAGTCCTAAGACAACCCTGATGGCGCAAATGTAAACCTATTCTATAAATAATATGTCTTATTCCATTTACGACGACGACGACCAAAAGGTTAAACCTGATCAGGTTCAAGCTGACATCCGTAGACTTGGACTCGACTTCATCTCAACAGCCAAGACAGAGCTAGGCAGTTCTAGCTACGACAACAGGGATGCTAGAGACATCAAACAAGCACGTTATGACGCTAAAACTTGGCTGATACAGACCAAATATAACCCCTTGACGATCTGGCGAATATTCGAGGCTGTATATAAAGACAGCATCCATGTTAACGCTTGGTCTGGTGATATCTTTTTAGGCTCCATAAGCCCGATAAACAAGACCAACATAGGCACTATGCTAAACAGACTTGAAGATATCTTAGATACAGCATTGCCTTTACATCATAGCTTCTTAGACCGTCGACTAGACGCTATGGTCAAATATCGCACCTTCCACCCTATAGAAAACTATCTTAAAGGACTCCCAAAGCTAACTCCTAATGACTGGGCAGAATGGCTTACATTAGCTGACAAGCTATTTGGCACTTCTGAACATTTGGTTCAAGTTAAGCTAACAAGGTGGCTGATCGGGGCTGTAGCTAGAGCGATAGAACCTGGTTGCAAAATGGACACCGCATTAGTCATCCGAGGCAAACAAGGCATCGGAAAAACTAGCTTGCTTGCTGCCTTATTTGGGGAACACTTCAGAACCCTCCACAGCAGCCAAAGCCAACTAGAACAACAAAGAAACATCCAAAACTGTTGGGGCGCTGAACTTGGAGAACTGGAAGCCACTTTTAGAGCTAAAGATATTTCAGCGTTAAAAGCTTTCCTGACTGAAACTCATGACAGCTTCAGAGACCTCAACAAAGAGTTAGGCGCACCCAGACCAAGGCATTGTGTCTTTGCAGGAACTACCAACGAGACAGCCTTCTTAAATGACAATACAGGCTCTCGTCGCTTTTGGGTTATAGACGCAGGCGATCATATTATCCCTGTTAGCTGGGTTAAGGCTAACCGCGATCGCATCTGGGCTGTAGCTTATCACCTCTATTTAGCTAAAAAGAACTGGTGGTTAACTCCAGAGGAGGAGGAACTAAGTGAAAGAGCTAACAAAACCTATCAAACAGAAAACCCATTAGAGGAACCATTAAGAACAGCTTTAGAGATATTAGATATAGAAGACCAACCTATCGCTATCAAAGCTTGTGATGCCGCCCGATATTTCCTTAATATTGCCCCTGGAAACCTTAAACGTCACGAACGCGAGCTAAAAGCAGCCTTTACAAGTTTAGGCTACATCAGAAGGAGCTTTGGGAACAAGAAGCTTAACGGTTGGCACTATGTCAAGCCAGACGTTGAAGACCCCACGCCGTTTTGCTTAGATATGGTTGATATTGTAACGTCCGCTAGGTTACGCAACCCAGACCCTAACCGTAGGCAACCAAGGACGTTCAGCTAATAAAGCCAAAGCCACTAGACCAAACAAGACCTAGTGGCTAACAAACCTAATAAATAGCCAAAAAGTTAGCGACAACTAACCCTACGGCATAACCTATCTGCTTCTTAGGAACCAACTAAGAAGCAAATAGACACTAAACGTAAACCCATGAGGCTCCTAGCGTCCAAACTATTGAGCTTTATGGATAACCAAAGGATATTTCTATCATGATGCTAACGCACACTATTCCAGCCTGTCAACTTAGGACAGCCAACCCAGATGGCTATCACCGAGAACTAGGTGAAGCATGGGAGGACATATTAGCAGACAACTTGACAGCTAACGGTTTGCCATCCTATAGACCCCGCCAAAGCTTTGTTAGAGCCCACAAGCTTAGAACCGATAGGGCATGGTGGAAGGAAGCTTTAGATAATGGGTGGTTGGATGTCCTTCATTGTGACCTACAATACACAGGCATACAAACATTTGCTAGAGTGCCTTATAGACCAGACTTCAAGCCGCATCCAACATATAGGGTGAGAGCTGGCAACCCAGCCCACGATGCATCATTGTATAGGGGCTATCAGCGTGACGTTATGGTTAAGGTTGGGAAGTTTAAGCGGTTATCTGTAGAAGTTAAAGCCTTACAACCATCAGCATTTTTGTTCCACATGGTTCAAGTTGGCTGCTGTCCTAAGTGGGACGAGAAGAAGTTTAAGGTTGATGCACTGATCCTGATAAACCAAGAGACATCCGAAGCTTTCGTAGCACCTGAACCAGACACATGGCAAAGACAGAAAGGCAAGGTTAGCAGCAACGAGTTATGCTACGCAGTCCCAAGGCATCTGCTGACCCCCTTAGAAGCTTGGATCGACTTCGTTAAGAAAGCTACAACCTAGAAGCGCCCTAGCCATTTAAGTTTCTAACGGCGATCGCTGAATAACTAACAAACACCTCTAGCTGACTTAGATCCGTGTCTGATATGCTTAGGACAGACTTAGGACAGCTAAGGGTGGTTTAAGGTGTAAAAGCCCGTTAGGGCTATGGAGAATAGGAGACTCGAACCCCTGACCTCTGCGGTGCGATCGCAGCGCTCTACCAACTGAGCTAATTCCCCTTGAGGTATTGCTAATAACAGGGCTTAATTATTATATCACTGCCAATTAGTTGCTCTTTTAAGCTGTTTGCTTTTGGGTATATAGCTGCTGTACGCGATCCATATCTAAATCACACAGATAATCTACTGTCCAGTTTGCCTGTCGCTGCAACATATGAAATGGATAAATATTCGCGATTCCAACCACTTTCATACCTGCTTTTTTAGCTCCTTGAATTCCAGCTAAGGTACTTTCAACGGCTAGACATTGAGATAGTTGGAGGTTGAAATCAGGATACAATTCATTTAAGCGTTCCACTACCAGCAGATAAGCATCAATTTCTGGTTTACTAGTTTTAACTTGATCTCCAGCAACAACTAAGGGAAAGTATTTAGCAAGATTAGCGCGATTCAATCCTAGTTGTACTTCCGAAAAACTCGCCCCAGTTACAATAGCTGATTTTAGCGATCGCGATTGCAGTTGAAAAAGCAAATCTTCCAAGCCCGAGTAAAACTTTACGTCCTGTTTTTCTATTTGCTGTTGATAAGCCACAGCCTTACGTTGTAGCAGTTGATTTAAATAACTTTCGCTAACAACTCTACCTCGGCGATTTAATAAATCAGTAAGACAAGTGCGATCGCTTCTTCCTAGACAAACTTTCCTAAACTCTCCTGGTTGAGGACGCAAATTCTCCTCAATCAAAATCTGCTCAATGATCTGTTGGCGAATCAGGTCATCATTAATGATCACACCGTTGTACTCAAATAGAACTGCTCTTAAAGTCATTCCTAGCCGCCTTAATAACTAGGTGCTGGCATCCAATCAGCATTAAAAGCTTCTGTCTGCTGCCTTTTGTATCCTGTATCCTGTAGTGGCTTAACACCCCTTGTTACTTGCTGGATCAGCCAAAAATCTTGAGTCTCTACTGCTTCAAATCCGGCTTTACCCATCCAAGCATCAATATTTCCCGCCGCATAGTCACGAATATAAGGCTCCTCAAATACATTATTGAGAAACTCCAGATGCCGCAATGTTTTTTGATTGCCATCTAAAATTAAGACTTCTCCGCCACTTGTCAGCAATCGGAAACTCTCACGCAGAATTGCCTCAGATACAGCTGGTGGTGTTTCGTGAAATAACAAGGAAGCGGTAACTAAGTCAAAAGATTGATCGGGAAACTTAGTTTTTTCAGCATCGCCATGATGCCATTGAATATCTAGATTAGCTGTTTTTGCTTTGTCTTCCGCCCTCACCAGCATATAAGGTGATAAGTCTAAACCAATTACTTGAGCTTGGGGAAAAGCCTGTTTTAACATCAATGTAGTAGAACCAGTACCGCAGCCTAAGTCTAAAATTCGCCTCGGCTGACATTGAATAGAATCAATCAAGGCTTGGCGTACCATTGTCTCATTCGGCGGCAAGACATACTGCGTAATCGGATCGTAGGAAACTGCTGCACCTGCGGTGAGATAGCCGCCTTCAATGCCATGAAAGTTCTGGCTACTGTAATAGTCAGGAATTGGAATATCACGCCGGAAGCGATTACTTTCTTTCTGCCAATCAATACTTTGAGAATAACGTCGTAACCCTTCCTCATCAATAAACAAGCGAACAACGGGCGATAAGAAACGTTCCCAAAGTGTGTCTTGACGTGCCATAGGAGTCTACCTGAGTTGATTTAATTGCAGCGCTACGCGATTGCACTGTTGGGACTACCTAAGCTGATATCCCCTCCTTTACAAAGTTTAATATACGAGCTGAAATCATGCCTAGATAGTCTTGTCGCAATTACTCAGCAACTTGCCTTTCGTATTACTTTGTAGTATATTTGTAATATAAACCGATTACGTTAATTACTGCTATTCACAAAGTAAAAAATTATGCCATACGAACAACTACAAATATCAGCACTATCTCCGGTGCTTTCTTGGGCGAATCATGCTCTTGGCTCCGAAGAAACTAAGATGGCTAAAAATGTTGCCTCTCTGCCATTTGTGTTTAAGCACGTAGCATTAATGCCAGATGTTCACTTGGGTAAAGGAGCCTTGGTAGGTTCTGTAATTGCTACGAAAGAAGCAATTATGCCAGCTGCTGTCGGCGTAGATGTCGGTTGTTTTGTAGGAGATACTCTAGTTCCCTTACTAGACGGAAAATTTTACAAAATTAGTGAACTTGCTAATCAAAGTGCAGAATTTATAGTTTATGCTTGCAATGCTACAAGCAAGATTGTTGCAACCAAAGCGACAGCTAAATTAACTAGAAAAAATGCAAATTTAGTTAAGGTATTTCTGGACAATGGTGAAGAGATTGTCTGCACTCCAGATCACAAATTTCTACTTAGAGATGGAACTTATGAAGAAGCACAAAATCTCCAACCAGAGACTTCTTTAATGCCCTTTTATTCCAAAGTCGATAGAGACGGTTACACATTAATTGTCCAGCCTTACTCTAGTAGATGGCAGAAAGCCCATTGGATTGTAGCTCGCTCAGGTTTACTAGGCAAAGTTCCCGCATTCAAGAATCAAAGAACTGTTATTCATCACAAAAACTTTGAAGAGTCAGATAATCGTCCTGAGAACCTAGAGTTTATGGGTGCTAGAGAGCATTCAGCTTATCACCAATCACTGGTAGAACGTAATCAGTATTTTCAGTCTCCGGAATTTGAGCTTCATCGATTAAATGCGATCGCCCAAAAAGCACAAACCCCAGAAGGCTACAAATATTACGCAGAGCGTGGAACTCAAAATATTCTTCGCTATATGCAAGAACAGCCTGAACATTTTAAACAAGCTGTTGCAAATAATGGTAAGCGAGGAAAACAATACTTAATTGCATACAACCAAAGTGAAAAAGGTAGAGCAAAAACTAAAGAAATTGCTAACAGATACTACACCTGTGATATTTGTGGGGCTGAAATTAAAACTCCCATAGGGTTACATAATCACAAAAAAAATGAACATAAATGTAATCATAAAGTATTGCAAGTTGTGGCTCTTGACTATCAAGAGGATGTTTATTGTTTGACTGTGCCTGAGCATCATAACTTTGCCTTAAAAGCAGGTGTTTTTGTACATAACTGTGGGATGAGTGCCATAAAAACCCCGTTTATCGCCGAACAACTAGAAGGTAAGCTAAAGCAGATTCGTCTTGACATTGAAGCCGCCATTCCGACTGGATTCAATGAAAACAAAAATGTCGAAAAAGCTGTTACTAATTGGCAAAGATGGAGTAACTTTAAAGACTTGCATTCAGGAGTACAACGCCTAGAAAGCAAGGCAATCAACCAAATGGGATCACTTGGTGGGGGCAACCACTTTTTAGAAGTTTGCCTTGATACTGAGAATCAAGTTTGGCTGATGCTACACTCTGGTTCACGTCACATTGGGAATATGCTAGCTCAGTGCCATATTGGTACTGCTAAAGAATTAGCAAAGCTGGCAGATATTCGTTTACCAGATCCAGACTTAGCTTACTTTGTAGCTGGTACGCCTCAGTTTGCTGCCTACTGGCACGACTTACAGTGGGCGCAAGACTATGCGCGTTTCAATCGGGATGTAATGATGGCTCGTTTCAAGCGGCTAGTTGAAAAGCATCTTGCTGGTGGTAAGCCGACTAAGCCTTTATTAGAGGTAAACTGTCATCACAATTATGCTGAAAAAGAAGCGCATTTTGGCGAAGATATCTACGTTACTCGTAAGGGTGCAGTAAGAGCGCGGCTTGAAGACTACGGCATTATTCCTGGTTCGATGGGAGCAAAATCTTTCATCGTTAAGGGTAAAGGCAATACTGAAAGTTACTGCTCTTGTTCGCATGGTGCGGGGCGTTTGATGTCTCGTAATAAGGCGAAGCTTAAGTTCACCTTAGATGATTTACTTCAACAAACCAAAGGCGTAGAATGCCGCAAAGATGGCGGAGTTTTAGATGAAATTCCTGGCGCATATAAACCAATAGATCAAGTCATGGCTAATCAAGCAGATTTAGTTGAAGTTGTAGCAACTCTCAAGCAAGTTATTTGTGTCAAGGGATAATACGTAGGGTGGGCATTGCCCACCTTTTTCATAGGTATGATCTAAGATAAATGGAATATTATAAAATTCAACTTATTAGTAAAATCAATGTTCCCTTTCTTTGGGATATGTTATATGAAATTCGTTGTGCGCGTTGTCTACGTGAAGGAAAAGTTTTACCTTCAAGAGATATTTTGAAAACACATGAACTAGCTAAATATGTTCAAGATTGGGGGCGGAGGGGAGATAAAGGATTTATTGCTACCAATACAGATAATCAATCACCTATTGGAGCAGCTTGGTATCGTCTATTTACAGAAGATGACAAAGGATATGGATATATAAATAGCGAAACTCCGGAAATAGCAATTGCAATTCTTTCAGAATATAGAAATAAAGGATTAGGGCAGGTATTAATGTTGTATTTGCTTAAACAAGCAAAATTAGATGGTTATCAGCAAATTTCTTTAAGTTGCGGTTTAACGAATGCTAATGCTTTGCATTTGTACCAGAAACTAGGATTTGAAAAAATTGAAATATTTAATATGAGTTGTATTATGAAAAAATTGATTTGACATAAAGGACAAAAAAATAATTTTCGATGATTGTCTTCTGTACAAACTATTAAATATTTTCATTGTCAGATTTATTAAAAGAATACCTACAGATATCGGTTCTCTTAACCCAGCCGCGATTTGACCAATATTGATTCGCACTATTGTTATCAACTAAAATATCAATGTGAGTTTTAAAAATACCAAGTTCTTCAAGCTTGCTAAGACACTTCTTGATCAAAGTAGAGCCAATACCTTTATTGCGATAGTTATTGGCAACGATCAGGTGCTGTAAATATCCACGTCTGCCGTCATGTCCACACATAACACAGCCAATAATTTTTTTATTGTCAGTAGCAACAAAGCTCAAACCTGGATTTCTAAGGAGATATCGCTCGGTAGCTTCTCTTGAATCTGCATCTCTAACAGTAATACCTGGTATTTTCTGCATAAGGTGAAGGACATCTTCATAATCATCTATAACCATCTCAGTTATGTGCATAATTTCTACTATGCCTAAGCTGTATTTAATGACCCACGTTGTAATAGCATACCCATCAAAACAGCAACCAGAAATATTAACACAAGATGATTTGCTACCTATTCCCGACTTTGTGACATTGCAGCTAACTGTAGCAGATTTATTTAGCTGGTTGAAATTAGGAGGTAATAGTTAAGTTCAGAAGACTAATATATTTATCTTCTCTAACTCTCAATTAATTTGCAGCAATACGTCCTAAGTAAATAAATCATTTAGAGAATTTTCCTAATGGTGAATCAAACAAATACTGATAATTACAAGCAGCGAGTAATTGCTGACTTCAATTCGAGAACTAACTATGACAACGATTTACGTTATCGCCTAGCGAATCCTTTAGTTCAACTAGCGCAACTACAAAGCGAACAGAAAATATTAGATGTAGCAACTGGTACAGGTATAGTTGCAATAGCATCTGCACAAATTGTTGGCGCTCAAGGCAAAGTTATAGGCGTAGATATTTCTTCAGGAATGTTAAGCCAAGCGCAGCGAAAAGTTGCGGCGGCTTGTTTGCAAAACATTGAACTTATGGAAGCAGATGCAGATTACTTGGATTTCAGCGCTAACACCTTTGATGTGATCTTCTGTTCTTCTGCTATTCCTTGGTTTAGTGATATACCTGGTGTTTTGCGATCGTGGTATCGTTTCTTAAAAAAGGGTGGGCTGGTTGCATTTTCTAGTTTTTCGGAAACAGCCTATACAACATCTGTTATTTATAGAGCAGTTGCTCAAAGACATGGTATTTCTATGCCTAATATTAATGAAATACTAGGTACACCAGAAAAATGCCGCCAATTATTACAACAAGCAAGCTTTGGAGATATTGAAATCAAACAAGAGCAATTTGGGGACTATATCAGCCTTAGCGATGTGGAAAGTTGGTGGAATATAAATTTGAATAATGGCTTGGGTAATACACTATTGCAACTAGCTCCCGAAAAAGTAGAGCAATGCAAGGCTGAATATATTACTGAACTTGAGACGTTAACAACAGAACAAGGAATTTGGAATGATATTACAACCTTTTTTGTCTTAGCTAGGAAGTAGATATGTAGAGGGTAAAGCACGGTGATTACCGTGCTATTGCAATTAATCACTTTAAGATGGGGCAGGAACAGGATCTAATTCCGGTACAAGATCGGGTTCAGGATCGGGCGAAGGAATTGGTTCTGGATCTGGTTCCGGCGCAGGAGCGGGTGAGGGAACTGGTTCTGGTTCTGGTGCAGGAATCGGCTCAAGTTCAGGATTAGTAGTAATCGCTCTGAAATTTAACTTAGAACTGCTTAGAGATTGTGGAGTCATATTATACCTGGAAAAAGTAAGCGATCGCACTTTAACTAAGACCTTTAATGTTCACTTAATGGCGCTTCAATTTTGGCATGATCACCAGGATTGCCAATTTGCTTACCTGTAAGTAGCGCCTTGGCAAAGCCTACCAAACGCACAACTTTACTTGATGGTGAATCCCAATACTCAGCCTTTTCAACACTAACTTTCAATAGCGCTAATTCCGGATCATCTAAACCTTGGGGAAACCAAGCCTTGAACAAAGGATTCCAAAGTTCTTCTATTTTGGCGCGATCGCGCACTAGTTGGGCAGTACCTGATACCGAAACATACTTTTGGTCTTTTGGTTCAGCGTAGCTAACATTGACGTGCTGATTGTGCTGCACTTCATCAACCTTGGGTGCATGAGCAGCAGTAAAAAACCACAAATCGCCATCGAACTCAAATTCTTGAGTAGCCATCGGGCGGCTGCGTAATGTGCCATCTTCCTCAACAGTTGTCAACATGGCAAACCTAATGTCTTTAATTAAGTCATGCAGCTTTTTATTAATATTTTCGTTGGAGTCTGTATCAGCCATTGCTTTTCTCTTGATTAAATTACCACCAGCTAGAAACTCTCAGCTTAGACAAGGACTTACGGCATTTCAACATCAATCTGACAGGTTTTATGGAAGTGCTAGTTTTTAAATTTTGATTAACTGGCACTTACAACTAGAAAATGCCTAACTACCTGCAATCTCTTTGAGGTGAGCGGGAACCTTTATACAGATAGCATCAACTTGTCTGAGGTTAGGTCTACCTACAGTAAGGTTTGCCTACAAATACCGCTACGCCCAGTCATTAGTCCCTAGTCCTTAGTTATTAGCTAACCATGCCTACTTTTACTAGTTCATCTTGCTTATCAGAAGCAGGACTTGTACCCAAATTAACTATTGACTAATAACCAATGACTCTTCGTTAAAGCAATTACATTGCTATCCTGAAGAAAGATACCCAGCAGCTCCTTTGTCAAACAGAACTATGACTCAACAACCTGCACGCATTTGTATCCTTGGTGGAGGCTTTGGTGGGCTTTACACAGCACTGCGTTTGAGCCAACTGCCTTGGGAATCCCAACGACCAGAAATTGTTTTAGTAGATCAAAGCGATCGCTTCTTATTCTCTCCTTTACTATACGAATTACTTACCGGAGAACTGCAAACTTGGGAAATTGCCCCACCATTTGCGGAAATTTTTGCTGGTACTAATGTGCGCTTTTGTCAAGGTGTTGTCGCTGGAATTAATGTAGACGAGCAACGGGTACAGTTACAGGATGGTTTAGAAATCTCCTATGACCGTTTAGTTTTGGCGCTGGGTGGCGAAACGCCCCTAGATATGGTTCCAGGAGCAATGTCTTATGCTTTCCCGTTCCGCACTGTGGGAGATGCCTATCGCCTAGAAGAAAGGCTACGAGTTTTAGAAGAATCTCCAGCAGATAAAATTCGGGTGGCAATTGTGGGAGCTGGTTACAGTGGGGTAGAGCTAGCGTGTAAACTGGCAGACAGATTGGGAGAAAGAGGCAGATTCCGGTTAGTTGAACTAAGTGATCAAATTCTGCGGACATCTCCAGAGTTTAACCGTGAAGCCGCTAATAAAGCTTTAGAGGCGCGGGGTGTATGGATTGATTTAGAAACAAAAGTAGAGTCAATTGAACCAAATGCGATCGCTCTAGAGTACAAAAACCAAGTAGACACAATCCCCGTTGATTTAGTAATTTGGACAGTAGGAACACGAGTAGCTCCGATCATCTTTACGCTTCCGCTTAAACAACAGCGCGGACAACTCACGACTACACCAACTCTACAAGTAGTAGAGCATCCAGAAATTTTTGCTTTAGGAGATTTAGCCCAATGCCTTGATGCCGAAGGGCAGCAAGTCCCCGCAACAGCTCAAGCTGCGTTTCAGCAAGCAGATTACGCAGGCTGGAATATCTGGGCTTCTCTTACTAATAGACCTTTACTTCCCTTCCGCTACCAACACTTAGGGGAAGTGATGACCCTGGGAACAAACAATGCTACCTTCACTGGTTTAGGACTAAAACTAGATGGTACTCTAGCTTATGTCGCCCGTCGGCTAGCTTATTTGTATCGAATGCCAACTTTAAATCACCAGCTCAAAGTTGGGTTCAACTGGCTCACTAGTCCTATAGTCAAGAATCTCTCAAAATAGCGATCAGATATAGTTAAATACAACTTTTTAAAAGCTGATAGCTGATAGCTAATGGCTGATAGCTGATTATGCAACGACCCAAAGTTATTTTTCTTGATGCTGTTGGCACACTGTTTGGCGTAAAAGGTAGTGTAGGTGAAGTCTATGCTGCTCAAGCAAAGCAATTTGGTGTTCAAGTTTCCAGTGATGCTTTAGAGCAAGCATTTATTCAAAGTTTTCAAGCCGCGCCCCCGCCAATATTTCCAGGGGTAGAACTGCCAGAAATTCCCAAATACGAATTTGAGTGGTGGCACAGAATTTCGCGGCGTACCTTTGAACAAGTAGGCGTACTAAATCAATTTGCAGATTTTTCGGCTTTTTTTTATACACTTTATACCTACTTTGCTACTGCCGAACCTTGGTTTATTTATCCAGATGTTCGCCCATTCTTAGAAAAGTGCCAGCAGCGAGGAATTGAGTTAGGAGTGCTGTCTAACTTCGATTCGCGTTTGTACTCAGTTTTGGATGCTCTTGACTTGAGACAATTTTTTACTTCTATCACTATTTCAACTCAAGTAGGCGCAGCTAAACCGCAGCCGCTAATTTTTGCAACTGCATTAGCTAAGTACAAATGTCCCGCTAAGTTAGCTTGGCATATTGGCGACAGTTTCAAAGAAGATTATCAAGGAGCCAAGGCTGCGGGACTAAGACCTATTTTGCTTCAGCGCAGCGATAAATCTTAATCTATTCTCTATCCCAGCTAATCTACAAGGAAGGTAAATTTATCTACTTATATATAAATAACCTCATGGGGATGCAAAATATGAAAAGAATCAAAATTTGCATGAAGTAGAATTATGGCTGTTAAAAAAGGTGATGTAGTACGCGCTGTCCGGGAAAAGTTGGAAAACTCTTTAGAAGCAAAAGCTAGTGACCCCCGCTTACCGCCTTATTTATTTGAAACTAAGGGGCAAGTTGTAGATATCAAAGGTGACTACGCGCTGGTGATGTTTGGTTATGTACATACGCCCAACTTTTGGCTACGAGTCGATCAGCTAGAAGAGTTCAAGTAATATTCCGCGATTCAAGCAGCCAGTAAAAAACCGCCCTGATAGACCTTTTTAGGCGATCAAGAGACGGTTTAGGTAATGTACTTCAGTACAGAGCAATGATATTTAGGCGCTACCGGTAAAGGCAATATCGGGAAACTTGATCTGAGCTTCCGATATCGGACGGCGTCTACCTTCCTCTTGCCAGTAGTTGATTACTTCGGTGGCTTTATTAAGTACCTCAACGCGATCATGTTCACTAATCCAGTTTTTGGCTTCTAGCTCGTTTTTTAGCTCTTCCCAGGCATCATTCCGAGGCCAGAAAAAATAACGAGTTAAGGGGCTTGTACCTTTGCCCACCACTTGATCGACTGCAAGGGCTACGTTCTCATCTAGCCAGAGAACTTTTAAAATAAACTTCGACAATCACACT
>ERZ501023.17-NODE-17-length-69477-cov-7.027729_pt1 | contig 69477 bp, 65 predicted proteins | sample MGYA00248839_ERZ501023 | MGnify/ENA primary metagenome ERZ501023 (study PRJEB25958, sample SAMN03398596) | human skin metagenome | study: EMG produced TPA metagenomics assembly of the Human Skin Microbiome Metagenome (human skin metagenome) data set.
ATCAGTGCTACAGATCGCTCTAGCGCCCAAGTTGGGGTTCCGAATAAGCGAGTTAACTTCATTCAAACTGATGCCGCAATTAACCCTGGTAACTCTGGGGGTCCGCTTTTAAATGCTCAGGGCGAGGTTATTGGGGTTAATACTGCAATTCGGGCTGATGCTCAAGGACTTGGTTTTGCGATCCCGATTGAAACTGCGGCTCGTATAGCGAATCAACTTTTTAGTAAGGGGCGAGTTGAGCATCCTTTTTTGGGCATTCAAATGGTTGACTTGACTGCTTTTACAAAAGAGGAGATTAATCAGGAAACTAATTTTGATATCCAGCAAGATACAGGTGTTTTGATTGTCCAAGTTATGGAAAAATCGCCTTCAGACGCAGCCGGATTGCGTGAGGGTGATATTATTCAAAAGATCAACGGCAAGCTGATTAAAAAAGCAACTGATGTCCAAGAAAAAGTTGAATCGACTGCGATCGGGGTAGTGCTGAAAATGGAAGTCAAGCGCCAACGCGAAATTAAAACTTTAGAGGTGAAGCCAGAAGCTTTCCCATCGAATGAACTAAATTAAATTTTCGCAGCCAACGCTTTATTGCTTTCAGCTTTTTTAATATTGCTGTCTCAAAAATTAAAAGCAAGGGTTATTAAAAATATGCAAGTAAATAAGTATTTATAATATTTTGCTGGAAAACCCAAAATATTACTCGCTGCTCTTTGAGTCTCGAGGAAGCGATACAGAATCAGCCAAGTCTTCTAGCTGCATCCGTTGTTCCATTTGACGCAAGAAATAGCCCGTCATCATCGCTGAGGCTAAAAGCCCTGCTAAATTGTCACGGTCTGTTGTAATTTTTACGTTAAAACTTTCTGATGGTAGCATTCCAACTAGTCCTTGGACATTATGAGAAATAATTTGTTTAATTTCCGGACTGGCGGATTTAGCAACGTTAGCTAAGATTTCTGGGGATTGGCTCTGCAAATAAGTTAGAAGTGGGTTAGTTTGAGTTTCTTGGGCGTTGTCACTAAGAAAGTCAGGATGAAAAACCATTGGCAGTTAAATTTTATTTGGTAATTTCTTTAACTTATTGTAATAGATGACACTTCTGGTTTCAGATATAAGAAGTTTGCTTGACACTCCCCCAGCTGAAGCAGGGGGGATTCTAGCGGTTGTCTAAGCGGAGGATAAATCCACCCGCTTAGATGCTTCACTAGATAAGGGACTGTCATTGACCCCACCCCCTGGATCAGCCACAGCCATTGCAGCTACAGCGCTCTGAAGACTCAGAGGGCATGAAAAACCTAACCACTGACTAATATTCTGAGAAGCGTTCCAGTCGGCGTTACACCGATATCCATCAAAGCCTTTGAACCAATCCCCATTTCGCCTACCTAAAACACCATTGCGATGATCTGACTTGCTTGTATATGGGGCTGGAACCGATTGCACGGGAACACCCGCACGGATGGCTTTGTAGCGAGTAAAGACTTCCAATTGATAGAACGCCCAACTGTCACGATTATTAGCGGCATCAGACTTAGTTTTTTTGCGTTGCTTCGATGATTGTCGAATACCGCTTAAGTCTTCAAACCGCAGTCCCATTTCAAAGTCCTTGGCAAACTGCACCAATTCTTTTGAAATGACGTGATTGATATGGGTCATGATTCGTCTTTCACGTTGCTCTAGTCGCTTCACTTCCTTTAGTTGCTTGGCTTGTTGAAGTTTACGACGAGTGCGTTGAAACTGTCGTCTCAATCCTTTCACTCGTCCACCTTTCCAGAACTTACCAAACCCATTGGGGAGTGCAGCAACAGCAATATTGTTCTGACCTCTATCGATTCCAATCCAGCGTTCTACCGCTTTCGCATCGGGAACTTCCATCGACACAGAAATCAGTGCATACCAGATGCCTTTTTTAGACTTACAAATCTTGAGTGTGCCAAGCTTGGCAACACAAGCAATCAGCTTGTCTAGGACTTCAGAATGCGACGCTGAATGGACTTCTAGAGGGATGCGTCCTTTCCTGCCTCGCAGCAAGTTAAACGCAACGGCATATAAATCACCTTGCTTAGACACCTCAAAGTTTTGGTTGTTTACTTCCAGCCACATCCGCTTAAACTGTTTTGCTTTAGTCTTGGCGTTAGCGTTGCGGATAGTCTGATTAATCCAAGCAGAACCGATTTCTATATGCTGAAAAGCAGAACTTGTCAGCTTCTTACGTTCTTTCTTATCGACTGCCAACAAATCGTTAGCAACAGCTGTATTAACAGTAGTTAGCCGCTCAAACTCAAGTGCTTTGACTTGGTTCAGTCGATAAAACGGAAGCTTTAATGTCAAGGTTAGTTCTGCCATAGAACTATCATAGTGCTATCTTACGGTGTTGTGTAAGATAGACTGACTAGTTAAAACTAGCCGTTTGGTTTTCATCCACCGCATGAATGACGGGGGCTTTCAACAATAGCGTTAAGGTTTCAGGTAATTAAAAAGAGGATATACAGCGCTGGGTGGTTGCTTTTACTAGTGATCTAACTGCTCTAGTACCTGGGGAAGTTGCTCTAGCTGGAAGTATTGATGAAATTTGGTTGTTACATCTAGCAAGGACGAGCGAGAATCAGCTTGGCGGCGTTTCCGGACAAAACCTAGTTCTACAAGTTCTTGAACGTGCTGATAAGCTCCAGAACCTCGGAGATTGACTACTTCGGATTGAGTAATTGGACTTTTAAGAGCGATCGCTGCTAAAGTTCGTAATGCACCTACGCCCAATTCAACGGGAATCAAAGTTTGGACTAATTCTTGAAAGCCAGGTCGTAGCTGGAGACTATAGCCAATTGGTGTTTCCACAACTTCCAAAGCAGTATGCCGATGGGCGTAGTCGTTGATTAGTTCAATTATGCCTTCTTCAACTGCATCGCGATCGCACCCAGCATAGCTAGAAATTTCCGCGATCGAAAGTGGTTGACCTTTTAAGTAAAGAATAGCTTCAATTTTAGTTGCTAGTAATGTCATTTAGTTGCAAGCAGAGGGAGCAAAGGGAGGCTGGCGGAGAATATATTAAAATCTCCCGTCTCCCGTTTGGTGATGTTCAAGTCGGGTTTTGGCTCTTTAGCAAAGGCTCTAAGCTGTTTGGGGTTGAACTAAATTTTCTGCTCCTTGGATAACCTTGGCTGATTCAATTTTGTCACCTTCCTTTAGTTGTTCTAGGACTTCTTTGCCTTCGGTTAAATATCCAAAAACCGAGTAACGACCATCCAGCAAATTTCGACCTGCTGGAGTTAATTCTGGTTCAAAAAGAAAGAAGAAAAATTGCGAAGAGCCACCGTTTACTTCAAATTCTGGTCGCGCCATTGCTACAGCACCATAAGCAGAAAAAGGTAAAACTGGTTGATCGCGGTAACGCCCAGCTTGCTCTAAGGTAATGCCGTAGGTGGGTGCTGGATCGCCTTTGGCTAGAACTTCTAGGGGAATAGCGCGGTATTTGCCAGTATTCGGGTCAATAAATCCTTGCTCTGGTCCAGGTGGATCGCCAATTTGCAGCACATAAGCATCTTCAGCGCGGATGAATTCTAAGCCATCATAAAAGCCTCGCTGCACCAAATCAACAAAGTTTCCTGCCGTAACTGGGGCGCTGTAACCGTCTAGAACAACTGTAAGATCACCTTTGGTAGTTTTCATTGCTACCGTAGCGCGACCTTTTAGTTGAGGTAAGTTACTATACTCATCTGGCACTTGGTAGGGAAACTTCTGCACCATTAATTCTTCTAGCTGACCTACTGAGTTGAGGATCTGCGATCGCTTTTGCCAAACTTGTTCTTTATCCTTGGCTTCAACAGCTTGTCTAATATCCGTAATTCCAGTTTTAAGATCAGCAATCAGCTGTTCTGCTTGGAGTTGGCGCTCTTGAGGAACGCCTGCTAAAAGTTGATCAGAGCGATCGCTGATAATTCGCGAAGCAGTAGTTATATCGCTAGAAATAGCGCCCCAGCGTCGATTTGCCCGCAGTTGCGTGGCGATGTCTTCTAGGCTCTCTTGGAGTTTCCTTACAGGTTGATTTTCAATCGGCAGCGCATAGCGCAACAACGCTTTGCCGTCAGTTATCGCATTGCCAGCTGGTAATGCCGCATGACTGTAGGGAGTCCACCAAGCAACACTTAATCCTAAAAATACTGTGACTAGTAGCAGGGCAGTGCAGCTATTTTGTAGCCAGCGTTTCCACAAGTTTGTCATGTGATAGCTCTAATAAGGGGCGAGGGGCGATAGGCTCTCAAGAGTACCTATCCTCTATTGGTAGTTTGACCTTGTAGTGGCGTTTGATCGGTGTTGATCCACTCATAATCTTCCCATAGCATTTGCCTGTCAGCGATCGCCAAATTGGTAGATCGCTCTTGGAGCAAGCAGTAAAATTTGGATCAGCGTCCTTTAGCTTCTCTGTCTCTGTTAGGGAGTACAATGGATGCCGATTGTTTTCTGCAACCTTATCATTGCTTCATGATCTCCAGTAACGACTTTCGACCCGGTGTCACAATTGTATTAGATGGGTCTGTATGGCGAGTAGTGGAATTCCTCCACGTTAAGCCAGGTAAAGGCTCTGCCTTTGTACGGACAAAACTCAAGAACGTTCAAAGTGGAAGTGTAGTAGAACGCACGTTCCGCGCTGGGGAAACTGTGCCTCAAGCGAATTTGGAAAAGAGTACAATGCAGCATACCTATAAAGATGGCGATGATTACGTCTTTATGGATATGGAAACGTATGAAGAAAGCCGATTGAATTCTAACCAAATTGGCGATCGCGTCAAGTATCTGAAAGAAGGTATGGAAGCGAATGTAATCCGCTTCGGAGAACAAGTGCTGGAAGTGGAACTGCCAAACTCGGTTGTTTTGGAAATAGTCCAAACCGATCCTGGTGTACGCGGCGATACGGCTACAGGTGGCACTAAACCAGCGATCCTGGAAACTGGTGCAACTGTGATGGTTCCTTTATTTATCTCCAACGGAGAGCGCATCAAGATTGACACTCGGAATGATACATACTTAGGTCGAGAATAAATAGCTGGACGCTTAATTTTCAGGGGTCAGCCGATTTTAGATTCCAGGATTGGCAATTGATATACCTCAATTAAATCGCGCCTAGAGCTGATCACTAATTAATAAGGTTGATTGCTGTGCCATTGGACTTTAATGAACTCCGCCAACTTCTGGTAACGATTGCTCAAACGGATATTGCGGAATTAACTCTAAAAAGTGACGATTTTGAGCTGACAGTACGTAAGGCTGTGAGCATGAGTAATCAATTGCCAGGAGCTAGCCTGTCTTCTAGTGATGTCGTAGGTTCAGAATTAAAAGTTACACCTGCTACTCTCCAACTTGGTACGGGACTGGAAACACCCAGGAATATAGTCGATCCTAGTGGCAATACTGGGCAAATATCGCCACCGCCGCTTGATCAAAGATTAGTTGAAGTGATTTCGCCAATGGTAGGGACATTTTACCAGTCTCCGGCTCCGAGTGAACCGCCTTTTGTGGAAGTGGGCGATCGCATTTCAGTTGGTCAAACAGTCTGTATTATCGAAGCGATGAAGCTGATGAATGAGATTGAAGCTGAAGTATCTGGTCAGATCATGGAAGTTCTGGTACAAAATGGTGAACCGGTCGAATATGGTCAGCCACTAATGCGAATTAACCCTAGCTAATAATTTTCTACTTTTATTAAGCATTTATTGCTAAAATCTAGCAGTTGTTTCAGGTTAACTCTGATGAAGACAGCAAAGCCTGTACCGCCAGAAGTTCTGCAACAAGTATCTGAATACTTTAGCCTTTTGAGTGAGCCTATGCGTCTGCGGCTGCTAAATCTGCTGCGTGATGGCGAAAAATGCGTACAAGAGTTGGTGGAGGCAACACAAACAAGTCAAGCAAATGTCTCAAAACATCTAAAAATTATGTGGCAAGCAGGAATCTTGACACGACGTAGTTCAGGAACTTCTGCCTACTATCGGATTGAAGACGACATGATTTTTGAGTTGTGTAGTATAGTTCACAATCGCCTTGCTACCCGAATTGAACAGCAAGCACTTAACTTTCGAGTTTTAAATGGGAAGCGATAGAGAGAATAGTTTTGAGTTCTTACAAACTTTGCTCAACGGGGGGAACCCCCGCACGCACGCCAGTTTCCTTATGTCGGGGAACCCGCCAACAGAACTGGCTCAAGTTTGCGCTTTTGAGTAATGAAATTGAAGAAGATTCAAGTAATTACTTCTTTTGACTCAACACTCAACATTTAGCACTCAGAACTATCTCTAGCCTCTAGTCCTTACTAGAGTGTAAAGTTCTCTTTAAAGCTTTGTCTTGTTAATGGCTGTTCAAGTTCCAAGCCTTCACCACCTAAAACCTCTAATGGTTTACCTTCCACAGCCAACCAAACTTTAGCATCTGGCTGTAAAGTCGTGGCAGTATACAAAACTTGTGCCACGCGCCCCATCATCGAAGCACTACCTCCACCAGTTGTGAATTCTGCGGATAAATCAACGTGAATGCCATCACTTTGTATTGCCAAACTCCGCAGTTTAGTTCCTTGGGGAATAGTGCTACTTAAAGTTGTATCTGTTGAACCTGCTAATAAGCTGGTAAAAGCTGCCTTTAATATGGCGCTAGGTTGATTAGTCGCAACTTTGATCGGTTGCGAAACTACCTCAAGGTTACTGCCAGTATCCTTGAGCCAATAAACTTGCGCTGTTTGCTCTAGGGTTGGTGATGGTGCTGTTGATGGCGATATTGAGGGTTGAATTCTATTGGCAATCGGAGGTGGATTTGTCGGTTTAGGGGAATTTATTGCCCACCAAGTACCAACACCTCCCGCCGCTAGAACTGCTGCTGAGATCGCGGCGATCGCACTCACAGGAATTCGGTCTTGTCGTTGTGTCATCGGAAAAACTCTCCTTTAGGGGGATGATATGATGATCTAACTACGTTAAGGTTAACGCCTCAATAATTGGGAAGACGGCTCTACCCGTAAAAACGCTGCGATTTCTAATTTTTGGGGAGCTACTTTTAATTGTAGAATTCGCGCCTGGGCATAAGTTTCAAAATTACCCAAATTTAATTCCTGGCTGAAGTTAGTAGCGATCGCCGTAACAATTTGACTAGGAACCTGCTCGCCATTCACCCAAGCGATCGGCTGAACTAGCTGTATTTGTCGTCCAGCTACTACATTTAACCCCGACTCTAGAGTAATTGCTAGCGTGACATCAGCTTGGGTTAATTCCACCTGGAAGCGTAGCCGATCTGCTAATAATTCCACGCGGGGATTCACAAAATTATAGCTTTGCCCTTCCTTACTAGTAGCCCTACCTACTCGATTACTCAACTGCCGCAACGTAGCTGTTACTTCTGGTGACTGTAGAGCTTTGTTAATATCCGCTTGCGTTAAAACCAAACGCACCCCAGCCTGAAACGGCAGTTTTAATTGCAGTTTTTGTCCTAAGCTACGCGGCTTGAGGTTAATGGGATCGGTTTCCAATTCTAAAACAGCAATGCGAATTTGTTTCACCACTAAGCCTCTACCAGCTATTCGCACTCGCTCCACCTTACCTTGCAGCAATTGGTAGCTGGGGGCATTATCTACGCGCACTTGGAGCTGATCTACCTTGGCAAATTGGGAACGGATAGCATTGAGAGCAATACGGTCTATAACCAACCCAACAGGGGAAACTAAAGCTAGTAAGCTAGCTAAGAAGATGGTGAAAAATTCCATTAATGCTACCCCAGTGCCTATTTAAAGAAGCTAGGCGATCGTTGTTAGCTGAATGCACTAGATGACAAGCACTTAGTAAGCTCTAGCAAAGATGACGCGCCGAGTTGTTTGTTTTCCCGTATAAAAACACTTACCCACCTCTTGTTGTTGCTCAAAAGGTATACAGCGACCTGTTGCTTTTGTTTCTTCTTTAATCTTGTCCTCATCTTCAGGACTACCATCAAAGTAAGCTACATAAAATCCTAATTTTTCTTCAATTTTTTGTTTAAGTTCTGGGTAGGTTTCCACAAAATATGTATTCTGCTGCTGAAATTCTTGTGCTTTCTGAAAAAGGTTAGCCTGGATCTGGGCTAATAAAGTTTTGATTTGAGATTCTAGGTCACTTTGATCTACGTTAATTTTCTCGCCTGTATCGCGACGCACTAACACAGCAGTGCCATTTTTTAAGTCTCTAGGACCCATTTCCAGCCTTAAAGGAATTCCCTTTAACTCCCAATCATTAAACTTGAAACCAGGACTTAAATTGTCGCGATCATCAAGTTTGAATGAAAATGCTCCTGTTACTTTAAACTGCTCTTTGATTTCTCTAAAGCGAGTGAGTACCTGCTCTTTTTCTGCTTCTTTGCGATAAATAGGAACGCCAATCACTTGTAATGGAGCAATCCGAGGGGGACAAACAAAGCCTTGATCGTCTGAATGAACCATGATCAAAGTGCCAATCATTCTAGTGGTAATTCCCCAACTAGTAGCAAAAGGATATTCTTGAGTTCCTTCGGCAGATAAATAAGTGACATCAAAAGCTTTAGAAAAAGTTGTTCCTAGGTGGTGGCTAGTTCCAACTTGAATGGCGCGTCGATCCTGTGTCATTGCTTCAATGGTATAAGTATGTTCAGCACCAGGAAATTTCTCGTTTTCAGTTTTGCGCCCGGCGACAACTGGGATTGCTAAATATTGTTCAACAAAAGTTTTATAAATCTCCAACATTTGTCTGGCTTCAGCTTCAGCTTCATCATAAGTAGCGTGAGCTGTATGTCCTTCTTGCCAAAGAAATTCAGTTGTCCGCAGGAAAGGTCTTGTTCTGAGCTCCCAACGACAAATATTTGCCCACTGATTTAAGAGAATAGGTAAATCTCGATAACTTTGAATCCAATTACGGTAAGTTGACCAGATAATCGTCTCACTTGTTGGTCTAACAACAAGCGGCTCACTTAGTTCAGCGTCAGGATCTACTTCAATTTCTCCGGATTCAGTTACTTGCAACCGATGGTGAGTAACAACAGCGCATTCTTTGGCAAAGCCAGAAACGTGTTCAGCTTCTTTAGAGAAGTAACTTATAGGTATGAATAAAGGAAAATAAGCATTTGTATGTCCAGTTTCTTTGAACATATTGTCTAAAATTTGCTGCATTTTCTCCCAAATAGCAAATCCTTCTGGTCTGATGATCATGCAGCCACGCACACCAGAATCTTCTGCTAACTTGGCTCTGTCTACAATATCTAGATACCAACGAGAATAGTCTTGATCGCGGCTAGTTATTTTAAGTGCATCAGCTTTTTCATTTGCCATTAACGTCTGCCTCTTAGCAAAAATAGATATACATTTAGTTGAAAAACGCAAAGCTTTAGTTGGCGGCGCTCTGTGCTAGTGTCTCACCTATTAGTCGCTTGTGATCTGGAGTTGATCCGGCGATCGCTTCATGAATTTGGTACTCCTAATTCTCGCTCCTCACGATTAATTAACAGCGAACATTATGCGGCGACGAATATAGCCAGTGCGGAGCAATAGCTTGTGACTGGGGATTTCTGCTTGATCTGGATCTTCCCGCAGTTCAACAAAGAGCATTTGAGACAGTCGCATCGCTTCTTCCAACCGGACGATCATCATCTCAGTCTAGAACATGATTAGCTCAAATTAGTCTCTAGCCACACCTGTGTACGTCAAACAACGAACCTCTGAGTGTGTAATAGCTATTTGTCAGTAGTTACTGCGTCAGCAAGGTAGTTGCATAGCGAAGGTGAGCAAGGCATTAGTCAGTTCTCACTACGATTGAGCTAAAACAACTGATTACCGTGATATTTGTTACTGAAGACAAAGTATTTCATCCTAGACTTGCATAGCTGGTAGTGGCGATCGCCTAAAAATCAAAATATTCTTAGCTAAATTGGATTTTTCCAGATTTTCAACAGCTAGCTAGTGTGCTTTGATACCTAGTTCTTAAATAAATGTTACTCAGTACAGATTTTAAAAATTTAGAGTCAGCAAAAATATCTAGAACAATTAGCTAGAAAAGATCAGAGGCTTTATTTCTCCCTTTAAAGCTAAACCTCCAACCTACATAGCTTTTACGTTATTACTTAGCAAATCGCTTCTTGAAATCTATCTTAAGTCTTAATTTTTAAACTTAGTTATTTAACTACCACTGCCAAAAAAGTTTCTATACAAAGATGTATTTAAAAGTTAGGCAAATGTATAATATATTTCCAGTATGCTTAATCAACTTTATTGATTAATGTGCTGGCTGTTATCAAAAAAGCAATGGTCGAACAAAATAAAAAGCGTATTCCACTTAATAAAGATGTCATTCTGCTGCTTAAAGGTCTACTTATTGGCAAAGCTCTTACTCTCGTAGTTATTGGCGGATTATTATGGTGGCTGAGAGAGAGTTTGTTTGTCGCTAGCGATACCCCCGCTATTCAAAGCTCGAACCTAGTCCCAGGTGCTAATACTAAGTCAAACTTTCAGACTGTTTCCGTAGTTCCCTCTGGTTCGTTTAGATACGGTGGAAGTCCTGCCTGGGCTCCTATTCGGCAGCTAGTAGATGCTCAAATCCAAAACACTCGCCCTGAACTCCAGCTAAGTTACATTAATCCTGCCAACCGCAGCCCTAGTTCTAATGCAGCTATTGAGATGTTACTTGATGGAAAGTTAGACATAGCTCAAACTTCCCGCCCTCTAACAGCAGCTGAATCTGCCATTGCTAAACAGCGCGGCTTTACCCTTGAGCAACATCCAGTTGCTACTGATGGTGTGGCAGTGGTAGTTAATCCGTCACTGCAAATAGAGGGGTTAACTACTAAGCAATTGCAACAGATTTACCAAGGAGAAATTACTAACTGGCAGCAAGTTGGTGGCGCAAACCTTCCTATTACTCCCTTTTCTCTACGTCCAGAAGATACAGATGCAACGATATTTGAGTCTGCGGCACAGCAGTCAGGTTCTAACGTGCAGTTCGTGTCTTCTACTACAGAAGCCTTGCGTAAAGTTAAAGCTACTCCTGGTGGTGTATATTATGCTTCTGCGCGTGCAGTAGTACCTCAATGTAGCGCTAAACCTTTGGCTCTAGGTCGTACTGCTGAAAAATTAGTTTCTCCTTATCAGCAACCCTTAGTACCAGCTAATGCCTGTCCCCGCCAGCGAAATCAGCTTAATATAGAAGCTTTTAAAAACGGTGATTACCCAATTACTCGTAACTTATATGTGATTTTTAAAGACAACCAGAATCAACAGCAGGTTGGAGAAGCTTATACTAACCTTTTACTAAGTGAACAAGGACAAAAGGCACTTGAGCAGGCTGGTTTCACACAACCTTTGCCAGACGTAGCAAGTCGATAGTTAAGCTATGTCTCTACAGTAATTGAGTTGCTTCCAAGCTCAGAAAAGCCTGTTAAATACTTGTAAGTTCAAATCTAAATACCTCAACAACTTGATTAAGCAAGGGCATTAATTTATTAAGTGATTTAGTCAGTAATCTCTTGACCATAAATTTATTGTAATGAGCCGTGAGCATCAGGGCAAAAACTGAAAATTATTCTAGATTCATTTTGTTTTACTACGAATGAGACTGGTCATTTTTAAAGTCTTTAAATAAGAATAAATTACTGGTTTAAAGGTTTTTCAATACTAGGTAGGTTTTGCTGTATTGTTAAGTCTATCTTCAAGACAAACAAAAATAAACCGATACATAAAAGCAGAAATGCAGTAGTAATAAATCCAAAGGAAATTCCTAGTAAGCTAAGGCTGATCTCCTTTTTAGAATCTAATTCCGAATCGCTAGTAGCTTTTACATCTATTAAATTGAGGTCATAAATAAAGTAGCGACCACAGCTGTTGCAGTGATAGCGCTGTCTACTTTGTAGCTTTCCACTTTCAACTGTGTAATCACTATTACAATTAGGACAATTAGGACAGTTGCTCAAGAATTTTTAATGTAAATTAAACTTTCTACAATTACAACAAATACAAATGAAATTAATATCGATATACTGTATTACGATTTTAGCTCAATATGACTTCTAAAAATATAAATTTATTCAAAAGTTTTGCAACTATTCACTAGCAAAATAAAAATATTATTCTCTATCAAAGCTTAAGCTTGAGGTTTGGATAGATTAGATCATTTAGTTATTAACATAAATTCTAGAAGTTATATGAAGCGATAAATTTTTATGCCATCTATTATTTCTATAGGTATGAGTAGCTTGAACAAATTATTCCTCTACGTCCAATTGTTATTGGATGGTAAATTTTTACTCTTATGCGATCGCGCCGATGGTATTGTAACTACTGTCTAATGTTTAGTTTTGCTGGATTCCATAGATGAACAGTAGTCTGAGCGCCTTGATAATTTTCTAAGTTAGTAGCAAAATTTCTTCTAGTTCAAGACGGGGTATTATTTACTACCTATCAGGTTCGCTATGTGTGTCGAAGATTGCTGCACACAAATTTGTCGCAATTTCTAGTCTTTGCTCTTGATAAATTACAGAATTAATTATTTTTAAATAATTTTGCTGATTATTTGACTAAGTTCCTGAAAAAGGAAGTGCAGAATTAAAGATATAGCCTTTAATCTTAGAGCAATTTTTGGGCAATCTACTAATAGTAGGCACTGCGTCAGATTTTAAAGCTGGTGTTAGGAGGCGATCGCGCTGAAAGCACAAAATGTCAGTGCTTGTTTGGTTGGGGGAGAGGACAAAAATTATCAAAAACTGCTTTGATTAACGCTCTAATCAGGAACCGTTGCTAGGTATAAGTGGGATGAAAAGATTAACGTTTTATATTATTTTGTTACATAGTTTACTTCTAGGAATTCAACCAATTGCCGCGCAGCAACCTGAAGAGCGGCTTAAAAATACTTCGTTATTGTCACCAGGAGTATGGGTACTTAAAAATAATCAGCAGCCAGAACGTCAACCTTTTGTCTGGGTAGTCAAAGACGCTAAAAAATCGGTACAACCTTTATTGCAGCTAGCTCAATCGCAGCCAGAGGTAGTCAATGCAACATCTAGTAATTCCAAGCAATCTCTACAGCCATTTGATCAAGTTGTTAAAGATACTGAAAAGTTGAATGGACTATATACACTTTATCGGCAGCGAGAGACAGGGAAAGTTTATCTGGAAATTAAGCCGACTCAGCTAAATAAAAATTACCTTGGCACGGTGACAATGGAATCGGGTATTGGCGAACGCGGAATTTATAGCGGTATGCCTTTGCAAGATTTTTTGTTTTACTTCCGCCGCGTCAATAATAATTTACACTTTGTTGTCCGTAATGTGAATTTTCGCACTCGTCCAGGTGATCCACAAGCGCGATCGCTTGCTCGCTCATTTACTGATTCTGTGCTTTACTCGCTACCAATTAAAAGTATTCATCCGCAACGCCAAACAATTCTAGTAGATTTGGGCGATTTACTATTAAGCGATTTACCCGGACTCGGAGCGGAGTTATCATCGCTGTTAAAAACTCCCTACAAAATAGACGATAAAAAATCCTATTTTGGTGATACCAAAGCGTTTCCACTCAACATGGAGATTGAATCGGTTTACGGGTTCTCAGCTAGTGGCAATCAGCAATCAACTTCTTTACAAACAATACCTGATAGCCGCGCCCTGACGCTTCGCGTTCGATATAGTCTCTCTCAGTTACCAGTAAATTCTAACTACGTACCTCGTTTAGCTGACGATCGCATTGGCTATTTCATCACTGCTTATCAAGACTTTTCCAGTGATCAACGCAACGATCCGTTTGTGCGCTACATCAATCGTTGGGATCTAGAAAAACAAGATCCATCAGCACCCCTCTCGCCACCCAAAAAACCAATTGTATTTTGGATTGAAAATGCAGTGCCATTAGAGTACCGCGAGGCAATTAAAGAAGGCGTTTTGATGTGGAATCAAGCTTTTGAAAAAGCAGGATTTAAAGATGCCATTCAAGTCAAGCAGATGCCTAATGATGCCAAATGGGATCCGGCTGATGTGCGCTACAACACGATTCGCTGGATTAATACAGTTGATGGCTTTTTTGCCTTAGGACCATCGCGGGTTAATCCTTTAACTGGGGAAATTTTAGATGCGGATATTATTGTGGATGCTAGTTTCCTACGGGGACTGAAACAAGAGTATCGTAGCCTTGTGCAACCAAGCCAAGCGCAGCCGCAATCTTTGTTATCTTACCTGATGGGCGATCGCCGTCTCTGCGCTGATGGTATTGGCAAAGAGGCAAGCACTCAACAAGAGTCAGCTGAGTCCTCACCCCGCAGTTCCTTATCCATGATGGCAATAGCATACGATCTTTGCTACGGCAAGGAAGTTGCTAACCAGTTTGCGATCGGGTCACTGGCGTTGTCATTCCAAAACATCATGCCTAGTAGTGACCAGATGACAAATTATATTCATCAATATTTACGCTTAATTATTGCCCACGAAGTCGGACATACTCTAGGCTTACGTCATAATTTTCGTGGTAGTACCTTGCTCAAACCAGAGGATTTAAATAACACTGATATTTCCCGTACCAAAGGTTTAGCCACTTCAGTAATGGACTACTTGCCACCAAATATTGCCCCCGAAAACGTTAAGCAGGGAGACTATTTTCCTACTGTTATTGGTGCTTACGACCAATGGGCGATTCAATACGGCTACATACCAAGCAAAGCAGCTCATCCTTTAGCTGAAAAGCGCTTCTTAGAGCAGATTACGCGACTTTCTGCTCAACCTCAGCTAGCTTATGCGACTGATGAAGATATGTTTGACGTTGACCCGAATGTTAATGCTTGGGACAATAGTAGCGATGTGTTGCGCTACTCGCAATCGCAATTAAATAACTCCCGCCTAATGTGGCAGCGTCTCAATAAGCGGTATCCAGCGACAGGTGAGAGTTACAGCGAATTAAGCTCCTTGTTTGAAAAAGTGTTTTTACAATATCTGCGGCACACTTATTACATTACAAAATATATTGGTGGGCAGTCGTTTTACCGCAATCATGCTGGCGATCGCGCTGGAAAGCTGCCGTTTGAACCAGTGCCTGTAGAAAAACAACGGCAAGCATTAGCGACACTAGAAAAATATATTTTTGCTGCTGATGCTTTTAACTTTCCGCCAGAACTGTTAAATAAGTTAGCTCCTTCACGTTGGATGCACCAAGGTAAAGAGGTAATGATGGGTCGCCTCGATTATCCTATTCACGACAGTATCAATGTTATGCAGAGTTTGGTATTAAAAGAGTTGCTGTCTGGCGATCGCCTAACTCGTCTGCGCGATATTGAACTTAAAAGCGCTCCTGGACAAGCGCTGTCAATGCCAGAACTATTTGACTCTTTGCAAAATAGCATCTGGACAGAAGTAGTGCAACCAAAAGCAGAATTAACCAAAATTTCTAGTCTGCGTCGAGCTTTACAACGTCAACACTTGAATATGATGACCAGCATGGTCTTACGGACTGTATCTGTGCCAGAAGATGCCCGTACTCTTGCCTGGTACAATTTGCGGCAACTACGCGAAAGTCTTAATAAGAGGATCTCACATTCTGGCAAGCTGGATGAATACACGCAAGCACATTTAGAAGAAACACGCGATCGCATCAATAAAACTCTAAATGCTGAAATTCAATCTCGGTAGAAACTTATTTCTGCTGCACACCAGCTAAAAGCAGAGCGATCGCTGCTTCCGTGTGCTTGTCAATCATTTCTGGACTCCGTAAATCTAAATTTGGCATTACATACTTGAGATTTTCGTAAGCATCGAAGTAGAAAGTACAAACTCCAGCAATATGAATTGCCGTCATCAAGGGGTCAAGTCGACGGAAACAACCTGCTGCTATACCCCGTTCTAAAATTCCTATAACTTGCTTAAAACTCTCTTGCCAGTTCGTCTGTTTGTAATACTTACCTTGATTCTGGATCGCTTCTTGGAACAAAATCATCCCTAAATAAGGATGCTTAACTTCATAAGCAATAGCTGCTCGGATAACGTGCTTTAAGGCTGCGTCTGCTGGCAACTGATCCAAATTTATTTGCGGCATCATATTGTTTATTTGGAAGTCAAGCTGATGTAAAACTGCCTGATACAGTCCTTCTTTGCTCTGGAAGTAGTAATAAATCATTGCTTTGGTTACGCCACTGCGAGCTGCGATCGCCTCGGTTCGCGCTCCACTTAACCCATGCTTGGCAAATTCCTCCATTGCTGCATCCAGAATATGAGCCTTGGTTGCCTCTGGATCGCGCACTTGGCGAGATTTTTTAGATAAGCGTTTTAAATTTGTTGAACGAACCACGATTCTCCATCTTGCTGACGAACGTATTTTAACTAAATAAATGGTTGGTAGTTGACAGCCAAAACGAAGTTGATTAAATTATCTGCTATTAACTAAAAAGTTAGTTAGTTTTATGGAAGATTCTGCCGCAGTAATTTAGAGGAACAGAACAACTATGTCTATGCTTCCTGGCGCTCCTTGGCTCTTGGCACACAAATCAATGTTAAAAGTCAACAAGCCGCAAAAATTCTTGCTCTACGGCTGTGACTACGTGCTGTGGAAAGATCCAACAGGTAAAGTAAGCGCCTTACCTAATGCCTGTCCCCATATGGGAGCAATGTTATCTGAAGGGTGGTGTCAGCAACATGGAGACGAAACTAGCGTTGTCTGCCCGTTTCACGCCTTGGAATTTGATAGTGAAGGTTGCACTGTTTTACCAGGATCAAAGAAGAAAACCTTACCGCAATTAGAGCCATTAGAACTAATAATTCAAGGAGATTTTGTTTGGTCTTATGGTAGGCAGGAACCTAAAATGCCAATTCCCACGATTTTAAACGAAATTGCCGCTAAATATGATTTTATTGGTCATACAGCAGATACAAGCGTCGAGACAAATTTACTCACTATGCTGCTGAATATGCATGACTACAATCACCAAAATGGTACTCATCGTCCTTTATTTCGGGTTGAGGAAGTGCAGTTTGAAAAATTTATCGATAATGGGCATCAGTCTCACGCTTTTTACACTATGCCCACATCACCCACAAATCTGATTGAAAAAATTAGTAATCCCGATTTATTGCTGTTACCAAAAGTCCTCAAAGCGCATCTAGAAAATTACTTTCCGTCATTGGTAATCTTTTATGGGGAAAGCGGAATAGGCAAAGTCGCCCAATGTCATTTATTTGTACCTGAGTCAAAGAAGGAGACACGCACTTATGTTTTGATGTTCGGGCAAGCAAAGAACCCGGCATTTAAAGCTTTGGGGAGTAAATTCCTTAATTTTGCCAAAGTAGTAGTAGAGCAAGATGCAGATATTTTAGGCAAGATTTACCCAAATACACCCCAGAAAATCAAGCTGAATAATGAAGTAGGCATGGATTGGGTAAGGCGCAATTTTGAGAGTTTTCCTGATATTGTGGAACCGAATTTGTCTAAATAGCTGTTATTAACTAACCCTATCTTGACACCTGATACATTAAGTGTATCAGGGAGGAAAAGCTATGTGTCAAAATAAGCTCTTAAGCCTTGATTTCTCTAAAGAAGAAGCGCTGACAAAGGTTCTTCCGCAACTGCCCGTTCTTACAAGTAAAGAGGCAGGTTGGCATGGCATTTACCTCGCCTACGATCGCTATCAATTACCCGGCGAAACTCCTGAGTTTGCAGCTCAACAATATGGCATTAGCATTTTTGATCAAGTACCGCAGCCTATACACGCGAAACGGAAGTTAGATGGACGTTCTCGGTACGAACAAGTTGTTCAAGGAGATGTAGTTATTGTTCCGGCAAATACTAGTCATCAAGTGCAGTGGGAAGAAACTGGTAGCGTTCTGATGTTGGGATTTGAACCAACGATTTTTAATTATGCAATTTACGAGATGGTTGATCCAGAACGGGTAGCGATCGCACCTCACTTTGCCACACCTGATCCGTTAATTTATCAGCTAGGGTTGAGGTTGAAGGCAGAACTAGAATCTGGGGGATTGGGTAGTAGGTTATACGCAGAGGCGATCGCTAATCTGCTTGCTGTTCACCTGTTGCAACAATATTCCGCTCAGAAACTCACAATCAAAGACTATACAGGCGGTCTACCTAAGTACAAGTTACAGCAAGTAATAGACTACATCAATGCTTATTTAGATCAGCCTTTGGGTTTGGCGGAACTGGCACAAGTTGTGCAGATGAGTCCTGGTTACTTTTCTCGCTTGTTTAAGCAGTCCACAGGTTATGCCCCGCATCAGTACCTAATTCAATGTCGGGTGCAGCGTGCTAAACAGTTGCTGCGTACAGGCATGGCGATCGCCCAAGTTGCCTACGAAGTGGGCTTTGCCAACCAAGGACATCTCAACTACCACTTTAAGCGTCTAGTAGGCATCACGCCGAAAGCAATGCTACAGAAATAGTCAAGAATTTGTAAAAGAAATTAAGAACTTGTAAGACAGTAATTAATCAACTGTCGATACTAGACACGAAAGCTAATATCGGGGGCATTAATGATGCATCCAGCTAACACTTCATCAGCAGCCACTCAAGTTATTAATCCGATTGAGCGTCCGCAAGTGACGCAGCAGTTGTCAGAGAACGTCATTCTGACAACCGTCGATGACCTCTATGGCTGGGCAAAGATGTCCAGCTTGTACCCGCTACTGTTTGGTACTGCTTGCTGTTTTATTGAATTTAGTACCATGCTTGGTTCTCGTTTTGACCTTGATCGCTTTGGGATGTTTCCGCGCATGACTCCCCGACAAGCTGATTTAATGATCACCGCAGGCACAATTACGATGAAATACGCTCCTGTTTTGGTGCGTCTGTACGAACAAATGCCAGAGCCAAAATATGTAATTGCTATGGGCGCTTGCACAATTACTGGGGGAATGTTCAGTATGGACTCTCCTAGTGCAGTGCGGGGAGTGGATAAGTTAATTCCCGTAGATGTATATTTGCCTGGATGTCCACCGCGACCAGAAGCAATTATGGATGCAATTGTCAAACTCCGCAAGAAGATTACTAATGAAAGTATGCAGGAGCGAAGGCATTTCTCACAAACACACCGCTATTACAGCTGCACTCACCAGCTAAAGGTTGTACCTGAAATTCACACAGGACAATATTTACAGCATCCTGAAAGGCAAGCTCCTTCTCAAGAAATTGCCGCCAAAGAATTGCCATTAGCCGCTAAACTTCAAAGCGCTGCTAATCTTCATGCGTAACGCTTTAAGCAACTAATTTCTGTTTTTACCCTACTTCCTCGTGGGGGGGAAATTTATGTTCCTGCACTTCAAGGCTATAACTTTGCACTGCTTGAATAATCGTCTCGCGGAGATTTGCATAAGATTTTGCAAATGGCGGCTGTCGTTCGGTAAGACCTAGTAAGTCAGAAGTGACTAATACTTGACCATCACAGTATGAGCCTGCACCAATGCCAATTGTGGGAATTGTTAGCTTTTGGGTAATTTGTAATGCTAACTGCGCGGGTATATGCTCCAATACTATACTGAAGGCTCCAGCTTGTTGCAGTGCTAAAGCTTCTGCTAATAGCCTTTCTTCTGCTTGGGGTGTCTTCCCTTGCTGTCTTAAGCCTAGCTGATGTATTGATTGCGGTGTCAAGCCAATATGTCCCATGACGGGTATTCCAGCTTGCACGACTCTGGCTACTGTTTCTACCATTGCTGGATATCCACCTTCCATTTTTACCGCCTGAGCGCCTGTTTCTTTCAATACCCTTCCGGCTGAGTACATCGCCTGTTGGGGATCTTGGTACGTCAAAAATGGCAAATCAACTACAACTAAAGCTCGTTTCACCCCCCGACGCACAGCTTTAGCATGGTGCAGCATTTCCTCTAGGGTTACGGGTAAAGTTGTTTCATATCCTAGTACAGCAGCTAAGGAATCTCCTACCAAAATCAAATCTACACCAGTTGCATCTAATATGTTGGCGATCGCATAATCCCAAGCTGTCAAGGCTACAATTAAACGTCCTTGTTGTTTCCAATGGATTAATTGCTGGGTCGTGATTGCCATATTACAGTTGTTATTAATTAATTTTTAGAAATGGCTAACAGCTGACGGCGGAATGCGGTGAATGCAGGCTCTGCCCTACAATGGCGAAGGACGACAGTTCACCTTAATATGCAGTCTAACTTAATCACAAACGCTAATTGTCTTAAGTTCGCTACCTTTACTTTGAGCAAAATAAAAAATATCGGTACAGTAAGCGAGTGTGCTTACCTCAAGATTTTGCGGTACACCTACTAAGTCAGTGTTAATTGCTCTCCACAGCTCAATTGCTGGCTTTGCTACAAATATTTTCCGTTCTGGTGTCCCTGGCTTAAGAGGGAAATACTCGCGGTTTGCTGAACCAGTGCTTTTTGCAGGTTTGAAGCTCATATAGCGATCCTATTTGAGTTGTGAAAATTATTTTTTAACGAACCGCCAAGGACGCAAAGAGCGCTAAGGAAAAAAAGAGAGAATTTCATGAGTCATTTAGGATTGCTATAGATGTGTAAATAATACCTTCGTTTGGATTCGTGATCCTTTTGAATGTCTGAGGCGCTCTGGGAAAAACTGCCCATCTCCAAAATTAAGCGCTATTGTAAAGTGAAAGGTTTTATTATCCTGAGCGACTAACAGCAGTGCGTAGTCCGGCAAATTATTTTGATCAAAATCAGCACTAAAAACGCTACAGGTAACTTTATCCTGTGGGTTTTCTTGTTCATAGGCGCGAATGGAAGCTACAAAGTCAGACTTTTGTGCCAGTCGATAATTAGCTAGCTTTGCTTGTAACTTTGCGGGAATTTTTTGATTACACTGAGCTTGTTGTACCGCCGCTACTGATAATGGTGTATTAAACGCAGGCGAAGTTAAATTATTAGGTTTTAAAGAAGGTAATTGATTCAGCACAGTTCAGTTACAAGCTGGCACTAACATTAATGTTAGGGAAAAAACTCTTTTGAGCATCGTTTACTTAAAAATTAACTAATTAAGTACGACATCCAGCTTGTGTTAGCAAGTTCCAATAGCACAACATTTGTACTAGCACGAGCTGCTAAACCTAAATTTATATAACATAATATTAAGAAATATTTAGTTAGATATAAATAAGTTATGAAGCTGTTAAGAATGTTCAAAGGTCAACTTATGAAATAAGTATTGAATTCCTGATATATTGTGAAACAGCTTGCAAAAAAAGCAAGTGGAAGCGAGTGACTTCTTGGAAGGGAATTATGTCTTACTCTCAAACGAAAACCCAGACAAAAACTGGGTATCAAGCCGGTGTTAAAGATTACAGACTAACTTATTACACCCCAGATTACACACCAAAAGATACAGATATTTTGGCGGCTTTTCGCGTTACTCCCCAGCCAGGAGTTCCTCCCGAAGAAGCAGGAGCTGCTGTTGCGGCTGAATCTTCCACAGGTACTTGGACAACTGTGTGGACGGACTTGTTAACCGACCTAGACCGCTACAAAGGTCGTTGCTACGACATCGAACCAGTTCCCGGCGAAGACAACCAGTTTATCTGCTACGTTGCCTATCCTCTGGATTTGTTTGAAGAAGGCTCAGTTACCAATATGTTGACCTCAATTGTAGGTAACGTATTTGGTTTTAAAGCATTACGGGCATTGCGTCTAGAAGACTTGCGGATTCCTGTAGCTTACCTCAAGACTTTCCAAGGTCCTCCGCATGGAATTCAAGTTGAGCGGGACAAGCTCAACAAGTATGGTCGTCCCTTACTCGGTTGTACGATTAAACCAAAATTAGGTTTATCTGCGAAAAACTACGGTCGGGCGGTGTATGAGTGTCTGCGTGGTGGTTTAGACTTCACCAAAGACGACGAAAACATCAACTCAGCACCATTCCAAAGATGGCGCGATCGCTTCCTATTCGTCGCCGATGCCATCCACAAAGCTCAGGCTGAAACCGGAGAAATCAAAGGTCACTACCTCAACTGTACTGCTCCTACCTGTGAAGAAATGCTGAAGCGGGCTGAGTTCGCCAAAGAACTGCAAATGCCCATCATCATGCACGACTACTTAACAGCAGGCTTCACCGCCAACACCACTTTGGCTCATTGGTGTCGTGATAACGGTATACTGCTGCACATCCACCGTGCTATGCACGCTGTTATTGACCGTCAAAAGAATCACGGAATTCACTTCCGCGTTTTAGCTAAGACTCTCCGGATGTCTGGTGGCGACCACATTCACACAGGTACTGTGGTTGGTAAGCTAGAAGGCGAACGCGGCATTACGATGGGCTTCGTGGATCTACTACGCGAGAACTACGTTGAAGAAGATCGGGAACGTGGTATCTACTTCACTCAAGATTGGGCATCTATGCCTGGCGTAATGGCTGTTGCTTCTGGTGGTATCCACATTTGGCATATGCCCGCGTTGGTAGAAATCTTTGGTGATGACTCCGTTCTGCAATTTGGTGGTGGTACTTTAGGTCACCCCTGGGGTAATGCACCTGGTGCAACCGCTAACCGCGTCGCTTTGGAAGCTTGTGTCCAAGCTCGTAACGAAGGTCGCAGCCTTGCCCGTGAAGGCAACGACATTATCCGTGAAGCAGCTAAGTGGAGTCCTGAACTAGCTGTTGCTTGCGAACTCTGGAAAGAAATTAAGTTTGAGTTCGAGGCAATGGATACCGTATAAATTTAGTTTTGAGTTTTGAGTTTTGAGTTTTGAGTTACTGTAACTTAAGATTTAAAACTCATAATTTAGAACTATTTTAAGGGCTGGGGTCAAGCGTGGATCTGAAACAAATTGCGAAAGATACAGCTAAGACGCTTAGTAGCTATCTGACTTATCAGGCAGTGCGAACAGTGCATGCTCAGTTAAGCGAAACCAATCCTCCTTTAGCACTTTGGCTGCATCGCTTCTCCTCAACTGAGAAAATTCAGGATGGAGAAGCGTACATTCAAAATCTGTTCCGAGAAAAGCCAGATTTGGCTTTACGGATCATGATTGTCAGGGAACACTTAGCCCAGGAAGTACCAGATTTGTTGCCGGAGATGGTTCGCGATGGGATTCAACAAGCAAATATGGAACACCGCCGTCAGCATCTAGAGCGAATCACGCAGTTGGATATATCTGACTCCAGCCCCAATCCTCAACAGCAAGGCTCAGAGCCTAATTTGGATAACTTATCCAGTTAGCCTGTCAATTTAGTAGTCATAATCGAAAAATACTCATCAGCTATGCAAACCCTCCCAAAAGAGCGTCGCTACGAAACCCTTTCTTATTTGCCACCGCTTTCAGATGCTCAGATTTCTAAGCAAATCCAGTACATCTTAGATAAAGGCTATATTCCAGCGATCGAGTTCAACGAAGTTTCTAATCCAGCAGAATTTTACTGGACAATGTGGAAACTGCCTTTATTCGGTGCTAGTGGTGTTCAAGAAGTGCTGAACGAAGTGCGGTCTTGTCGCTCGGAATATGGTAATTGCTTTATCAGAGTAGTAGGCTTTGATAACGTTAAGCAGTGCCAGATTCTTAGCTTTATCGTCCACAAGCCAAGTCAAAGCAGATACTAAAACTAACTAGTTTGAAATGCTGGGGAAGCTGTAATTAATTCCTCTATACCCCAAATAGGAGAGGTGGAGTAATCTACCTCTCCTATTTAATGAATAAAGCAGCCTAAAAATAGGACTATTTCTAGTTCTTAGTTGACAGTTAATAAATAGGAAGCATTAAGCATGAATGAAGTAAGGATTTGCTTTATTGGCGAATCTTTTGTAAATGGTGCTGGCGATCCAGAATGTCTTGGTTGGGCAGGAAGAATCTGCGTAAATGCCAATAGAAAAGGTTACGACCTTACTTACTACAATTTGGGAGTTAGGCGAGAAACCAGTGGTGAGCTAAAAAATCGCTGGCTGAGGGAAGTTTCTTATCGTTTACCTGAAGAGTACAACGGGAGAGTTGTATTTTCTTTTGGAACCAATGACACCACTATTGAAAATCATAAAACTCGGATTGAAGTTAAAGATTCAATTGCCAATGCTCGTAGTATCTTGAGTGATGCTAAAAAGTTATATCCTATTTTGATGGTAAGTCCCCCGCCAATTGCTGATAATGAACAAAATAGGAGAATTGTCGATTTATCTGAACAGTTTGGTTTACTTTGTCAAGAACTAGATGTGCCTTACCTAAATGTTTTTCCTATCTTAGAAAAGTCAAGTATTTGGATGAATGAAGTAAGAAGATATGATGGCGCTCATCCTAGAGCCGCAGGTTATAGAGAATTTGCAGAAATAGTGCAAAACTGGGAAGCTTGGTTAAATTGGTTTCCTGCTATTAAAGTTTAAGGAATAAAAGTGGGTGCTTAATTCAGACATCGTAATCCACAATTCATTATTAATTCACTCAACCTAAAATCTAAAATTCAAAATCTAAAATCACTATGAGTTACTACATTTCTCCCCGCTTTCTAGACAAACTTGCAGTTCATATTACAAAAAACTACCTGGAACTTCCCGGAGTACGAGTTCCTTTGATTCTCGGTATTCATGGACGCAAGGGAGAGGGCAAGTCGTTTCAATGTGAATTAGTGTTCGAGCGCATGGGCGTTTTGGTTGTTCATATGTCGGCTGGAGAAATGGAAAGTCCAGATGCGGGAGATCCAGGACGTTTGATCCGTCTGCGCTATCGCGAAGCAGCAGAACTAATTAAAGTGCGCGGTAAGATGTGCGTATTGATGATCAATGACTTAGATGCTGGTGCAGGGCGATTTGATCAAGGTACGCAATACACAGTAAATACCCAGCTAGTAAATGGCACATTAATGAATATTGCGGATAATCCCACAGATGTGCAGTTACCTGGTAGCTATGATTCAACACCGCTACACCGTGTACCAATTATTGTTACAGGTAATGATTTTTCAACACTCTATGCGCCGTTAATTCGGGATGGGCGGATGGAGAAGTTTTATTGGGAGCCAGAGAGAGCAGACAAAATTGGTATTGTCGGCGGTATTTTTGAGCCGGATCAACTCTCGCGCAGTGACATTGAACAACTTGTCGATGCTTTCCCCAATCAAGCAATAGATTTTTTTAGCGCCGTGCGATCGCGCATTTACGACGAACAAATCCGTTCCTTCATTCACGAAGTTGGCTTTGACAAAGTATCTTTGCGGGTAGTTAATAGCACTGAAGGGCCACCAGCATTTAGAAAGCCAAATTTCAACTTGGATCGCTTATTAGAATATGGCAACCTGATGGTGCAAGAACAACAGCGAGTCCAGAATAATCGCTTAGTAGAGGAATACAATCAAGGCGGACGTTCTCATACTCAAGATGTTGGCAATGGCGATCGCCCTACACCGGTGCGTCAGGAGTATGTTAGATCATCGCCTCAAGAGTCAATTAATGGCTCCCCAAAAGCTGCAAGTTTCAACAGTAACAATTCAAGCGATCGCAATTCACCACCGCCAAGCACCCAAATAAGCCCAGAGATAGTTGAGCAGATCCGGCAAATTTTGGCTCAAGGCTACCGACTGGGGATGGAATATGTGGATGAGCGCCGATTCCGCACAGGTTCATGGTCTAGTTACCATACTAATCAGATCAATTCAGTTACAGAAGCGATCGCCGCTTTAGAACAATGCCTGGTTGAACATAGTGGCGATTATGTCCGCTTGGTAGGGATTGACCCCAAGGCAAAACGACGGGTTATGGAAACAATTATTCAACGCCCGAATAGTAAAGTTGGCAGCCGTTAATTCTGCGAGTAGCTAACTTTGTTTAAATAAATCGTTCATACATTAGGCTCCAGGGTGTCGTCAATAACTCTGGAGCATTGCTTTTGAAGTTAGTTTAAGCTTGGCTCAATTACTGGCTAAGTGCATTAAATTTTACTTATGCCTCTTGACTTGCTGACATGGATATGCTATCAGTTAAGTTAACGCAGCATTACTTAGCTTTGTACCAAAATCAGCAGTGATAGCAATTTGCTCTGGATAACTCAAATTTTGAACTGAGCTTAGTTTACTGGCGAAACTATAGCTTTAGACTATAGAGGCACAGTTGTTATTCTCCGTAGTTATATAATAATGGAGAAACCTTAGATACTTGAGTCAAATTATAAGACACACCCTTAGAAGGGATCAGGTCAGGTTTTCTTGGTTCAAACATACTTGTCCGTAGAAGTCCATAAATTGAGCCTAGTAAAGCTAAACCACTAGCAGCAATGCCTAATCCAAGTAGCAACTGAGAACTTTTATAAGCTGAGACAAAATTATGACCAGCGCTCTGCTCTAAAGCAGTTTTAAGATGCAGATTAGCGACGAGGGGAATAGTGCTACACGGCTTGCTGGGTTGATTATTTGGGAGCGTTCGGTGAATAAATTGGATTGGCAGTGAGTTCCGCCTGGTTGCTCGTGTATACTTCCCTAAGCGTTTATTTACTCTTATTTGCTCTTGGAGACGAGCTTCAACTAATTTTACATCTTCATCTGTAAGCATCAGAGAGTGTTGCAAGCTTTGCAGAAATCTGCGCGTGTTATCATCGATAATACAACTTCGCTTAATTGCTTCAGCTAACGCTTGCTCATATCGGCGCAAATTTTCAGTCTGCCCTTGATAAAGTGTGACAGCTACAGTTTCAATAGCAGCATCTTTGTTTAAAAGCACTGTGTCTTTAATTCCCGCAGCCAAGCATTTCGACGAGGATTTAGCAATCTTTTGGGCATCAGTTTGTGCAAACGCAACTACTGTTTGCTGTTGAACTGAAAGGAATACATTTAGCAATTTTCCTTGCTTTAAAGCAGTATAGCTGTGAGTACGAGTAACAGAGGGAATTTTTACCCCTGGTCTGGCTGGTTGGTAATTCCAAAAGTCATTGTTAAAAGTCCAAGGTGTTTGAATAACTATGTTTTTTAAAGAAGCTGGGAGATTTTGCCGTTCTATTAGTTCTAGTGGTCCCTTTTCTAAGCAAGTAAAAATATTCTCTAGATGAAAATCGAGCAATGGCTCTGCTAAGTAGTAGCAGATAAAATAAGGTACATGGCTACGATTGATCTCATCCGTGCCGTCGTTGTACAACCAGCCGAACAGAGTTTGTTCTCTAGTTAGCTGATGTAAGTAAACAGCTCGGTATCCTGGCTGGGGTGGATTGTAGGTATCCCAGTGTCTAGCAGCTACCTGTTGAATGAAAGCTTGTTGGATTTTTGCAGGAACTTGTGAACTAGCAAGGCTTCTAAACCCCATCCTTGCTAGGCTAGTGTAAACAATTTGACCGATAAGCAAATGCATAATTAATAGTTAGGACAATTGGTACTGTTGCCAAAATATTTCGCGACCATCAAGATTTTAATGTCAAGTGTTATGAACAGCAGTTTCAAAAATTTTAGTGAAGTGAGCGCACCGTGAGTCAGATTTTTAAACGCGATCGCCATATTAATAGTAATCATTACGGTACTACCCGTAGTATCAAATTATCTATGATTGAGTATGTTGGTGATTATGCTACTAGTACGGGTGATAATATGCAACCACAAGCAGTTTCTTCGCCACGACAAGGGGAATATTCCAGATATCCTCGTTCTTGGTCGCAACGGCTAAGAATCAAGAATAAAATCGTTGCTATAGCGCAAGCCTTCAACATAGCTGACGCTCGTAGACTCGCTACCGTGCTAACGCTTACCGCCGTATTTGTGCTACCGATATTGCCAACAAGTGCTGATGTTATAGACGAAGCAACTGTAACTACCCAAGTTAAACAAGCGTCTAGTGTGGAGGTAACAAATTCTACTTCATCAGATACAGCAAGAAGAAAATTAGCGCTGACACTAGCAATTGAAACTATTGTTGCAGCATTACTACTAGTCGGTTTAGTTGCTGCTTTCATGGCTAACCGCTCTATGCGTCCGCTGAGAACTGCTACTAAAGATGAGAGTAAAAAGGAACCACTTGCTACATCTACACAGTTAACAGCTTCATTTGAGTATGCACCAACTGAAGTAAATTCCTTAAGTCTTGTAGAAGAAGACCAATTAGAACATTCACAATTACTGACAGAAATTACTCTGCGGATTCGGCAATCTCAATACTTAGAACAACTTTTCCGAACTACAGTCAAAGAAGTGCGACGCGCAATTAAAACAGAGCGAGTAGTAATTTATGGTCTTAATCCTACGAATTGGGAAGGCAGCGTTGTTGCGGAATCGGTTGAACCTGGCTGGCCGCAAACTTTAAAAGTGAAGATAGACGACCCTTGTTTTCGCGATCGCCATGTGGAATTGTATAAAAAAGGTCAAGTTACGGCTATCGATGACATTTATCAAGATCCACGAGTTACAGATTGTTATCGCCGAATGTTGGAACAATTTGCTGTGAGAGCAAATTTGGTTGCGCCAATTTTAAAAAATAATCAGTTAGTCGGTTTAATGATTGCTCACCAATGCTCAGAACCGCGTAATTGGCAGCAACCTGATATTGAATTGTTTACGCAAATAGCAACTCAAGTTGGATTTGCCATGAATCAAGTTACTTTCTTAGAAGAGCAAGAAGCCGCAGCTGAGCGAGGACAATTATTTACAGAAATTAGTAGTCGGATTCGTCAATGTGTCTACTTGGATGATCTCCTGAGAACAAGCGTTAAAGAAGTACGACGCGCTCTTAAAACTGATCGAGTAATCGTTTTTGGTCTTGATCCAATTACTTGGGATGGCATTGTGGTAGCAGAATCCGTCGCTCCTGGCTGGCCGCAAACTTTAAGAGTGAGAATAGATGATCCTTGTTTAAGAAGCGGTTATGTAGAAATGTATTTAAATGGTCGTGTACGGGTGATCAATGACATTTACAAAGAACCAGGTTTGACAGATTGTTACATTAAAACAGTTGAGCAGTTTGCAGTTAAAGCACAGCTAGTTGCACCAATTATTAAAAATAATGAGCTTCTCGGCTTAATGATTGCTCATCAATGTTCCGAACCACGTAATTGGCAGCAGGCTGATATTGAGTTATTTACACAGCTAGCAACTCAACTTGGATTTGCTGTACATCAAGTAACTTTATTAGAACAAATAGAGCAATAGCATAGGCTAGAAAAATTTTACTTAGTACGAGGTAAAAAGCCAAACTGATCATAAACATTCCAACGCTTGCCATCGTGTAGCAGGAGTGTTAAATAATCTGCTGTAAATTCAAAGTGTAACTGCTGGTGCTGAAATTCTGACCATGCTGCCTTAAAGTTCTGCCGTGTCAAGTCTCGGAAGGCAACTGTTAGATGTGGAGAAAATGCGCGTGTGGCAACTGTGATAATTTCCACATGAGCTTCTAAATATGTCATTAAATCTCTTTGGAGAGTAAGTAGTTCTGGCGTTGGCAATACATTGATGTAGATGACACGGGGTGGAAAGGCTGCGAAGCCGCTAAGTGTAACTGGTACTGACTGTTGATTATTAGCAAATGTATCCAGGCATTGCTTCAGTGCTGGAACTTGAGCGGCTAGACGTTCAAATGGTGGTTGGAGAGTAATATGTGGCGGCGATTTTAAAGCAGCACGGCTATTATAGCGATCGCTAAAGTGTTGTTTGATGGAGTTGGCATAATCTTGAATATCTGGTGGTGGTAATAAAGCAATAAAAAAGCGGCATGATTGGTTAGTCATTAGTCAATAGTTATTAGTAAAAATTTAATAAATTTCTGAAAGCGGTTTGATTTAAGGTAGTTTAGGGCAGATCGCAATTAGATAAATAATACAGAGAGAGATACTAGAGGATGCAAGGGAATGCCTTGGTTTGTCAAAATTGAGTCAGGCATTGTAGATAAATCTACTTTTGATCAGCACGTACCCGCTCATAAAGCTTATGTGCAGAGTTTAATCGCTAAGGGACACAGAGCGCGGAGTGGTTACTGGGCGCAGCGAGGCGGTGGTATGCTGCTGTTTGAGGCAGCGTCTTTGGATGAGGCGCAAGCAATTGTCAAGAGCGATCCGTTAGTTAAAAATGGCTGTGTTAATTACCAAGTGTACGAGTGGCGGATTGTCGTCGAGTGAAACTGCAACTGCTTGCTCTTGATAGCACACAGTTGTTACTGTCCATGCTATGCTGATATTAGACCTGGATCCATGCGATCGCAACGCCTAAATCTTGTCAGGACCGGAAGGTAGCAGCAATACAGGATGCTTGTGATAGGCGTGGTCTCCGGGTCGCCTGGTTTTAAGGAGCGCTGTGTAGCTATGCCTGGTTTTGGAGATATTGTACAAAAGGCGTTTTACCTCGGTGTCGGCTTGGCTTCTTTTGCTGGTGAAAAAGCAGGCGGAAAAATATCAGAACTGCGATCGCAAGTCCAAAAGTTAGCAGATGAAATGGTCGCTCGTGGTGAAATGAATACCGAGGAAGCCAAAAAGTTCGTCGAAGATATGATGAACCAAGCTCAACAACCATCTGCTTCGAATTCAGCCAGTAGCACCAAGAATACTGAACCACGACGCATAGAAATCCTTTCAGAAGACGAAGAACCACCAACTGCTTCTCAACCTCAAGTACAGGATGTAGATCACCTACGTCAGCAAGTAATTGGACTACAAGAAGAGTTGCAACGTCTGAAGCGCGATAAATAGCGCGTGATCTCAGCAGAAATAGTATATTTAAATTAGGTTGCGTTCCTATGGGCGATCGCATCAATATCAACAATATAGCTCTATATATTAATTATGATGTGCTGGATGAATTGGATATTCAGCTAGCATAATTTTATTTATATAGTAAATGCATTAAAGCATATGGAAAAGTGGCAAAAAGATTTTTTTGAGATCCTAGAAACAGTTGCTGATGAGGTAGAACACTTCTTCTTAGGAGTCTCGGAAACGGTAGACTCGTTTTTCGATCTTACAGAAGAAATTGCCGAGCAAGTACAAAATACCCTTGTTACCGAACTAGATCAGTATTTTAATGAGCTAGCTGAACCAATTTTTGAAGTTTACTGGGAACTTGAAGAAGTAATGGGGGAAGTGGATCAGCCTTTTCCTTATCCAGTAGAACCAACTGCACAGACACATCCTGCTTGTATCGGTTGCCGTAACTACCACGGTCAAGTTTATGGCGGTAATATACTAGTTTGCGGTATGCATCCCTACGGCTGGGAAGACGAAAATTGCCCAGACTGGGAAGAATAGTAACGCTCAAAATCGCGTCTTAATTGCACTTTGGCTATGATCAACAATTCCCCATCTTTACAAGAGTCATTTTCTGATGGCGTTAATGCTATTGAACCACCTGTGCTAGAGATAAAGTACGGTGAACGTCAAATTGCTGAGGGGAAGTTAATTACATTTCCCAATCCGCGTGTAGGACGGCGGTACAATATTGACATTACTTTGCCAGAATTTACTTGCAAGTGTCCTTTTTCTGGCTATCCTGATTTTGCCACAATTCACGTTTCCTACGTTCCCGATCAACAGGTGGTGGAATTAAAGGCGCTGAAGCTATATATCAATAGTTACCGCGATCGCTACATCTCGCACGAAGAATCGATAAATCAAATTTTAGATGATTTTGTTGCCGCTTGCGATCCTCTAGAAGCTACTGTTAAAGGGGATTTTGCACCGCGAGGTAATGTTCATACAGTAATTGAGGTACATCATCAGAAGTCAGTTAATTTTTAACTAGCGCCTTTATTCATTAAGAACAGGTAAGCACATTTGAATGAGTTGCTTATCATCTCCAGTGGATTGACTATCAAATTCACCTGTAGGTTTTGTAGCTTGATCTTTAATATAGTGTTCAATACATCGAGCTACATACTCAGCTAGCTTAACGGGAACAGCGTTACCTATCATCTGCTCAATGTCAGTTTTTGAACCTTCAAAAACAAAATCTTTAGGAAAAGTTTGTATATAGCTTCTTTCTATAGTAGTTAAGGGACGTATCTCTGATGATATTAGTGCTAAATCGCCTGGATGTGCTTTGTAGGTTCTTGGGATAGGTCTATTAACACCCCTGACTGTAGGACTTGGCTCATTAATACTAAACACTCCTCGTCGCTTGTAACTTCTTGGATGCCTGTAATAAAATTGAATACCTAAACTATCTCCTAGATATTCCCTAATCGTCATTGGTTTATCAGCTAGTTTAGCTTCAAAGTACGGTTCTAACTGGTTGTCTTTTCCGTTAAGCTCTCCAACCCAGAAAAACCTTTTTCGGATTTGTGGAACACCACATAGACTAGCATTAAATATTTTCTCGCTAAGACCATATCTAGCAGCTTTAAAGATTTCTTTTGCTTCTTTATACTTATTACTTTTTGTAAATCTATCAACATTTTCCATAACAAACCAATGAGGTTTAATAGCAGAAATAATTTCGGCAAAGGCTATTGTTAAATCACCTCTTCCAAGGTTTTCATTACGTATTCCAGCACTGGAAAAGTCCTGACATGGTGGTCCTCCAATAACTATGTCAGGATTAGTCTCTTTAAAAATTTTGAAATTACCTTTTAAAGTAGCTAAATCATACAAAAACATTTCATGCTTAAAATTACTGCGGTAAACATTTACAGCAGGCTCCCAATTATCATATGCAGCTACTATTTCAAAGCCAACATTCTGGAATCCCAGTGATAGACCACCACATCCTGAAAATAAGTCAATAACCCTGAACTCACTAGGACTTATTTTCATGTTCTTAAACTACTCCTAGCACCATTTAACTAAAAAGTTTTGGATCATTTAAAATAGCCGCATCAAATCTTCTTTCTGGACTTAAAAAATTATGTCCTCCTCCCAATATAATATGCTTAATTTCTGTCTTCTCTATTCTAAGCTTTATTAATTCATCGCATATCATATATTGATTAGTACCAGAGCCATTTAACGCAAATGCTTTATCAGTTTGAGCATTAAAGCTGAGAGTTCTAATAATATCTGAATAAGGAATCTTTCCTGTAATAGCAAAGTCATAAAGCATCTTTGCTAACCAAACAAGAGAGCGTGTAGGTCTTCCTATAGCTTGGTTTCTTTTAGCAGATTCTCTAGTAGTGTCAACAAAAAGCCTAGTGAAAGCAAAGTTACTCCATACGAAAATATCTAGGCAATGCTCACGCAGTTTAAATGTTCTTCCATCTGTTTTCCAAATTGGCTGTAAAACTAGAGGTTCTTGTAGATGAAGGTTAGTAGTTAATAAGTGATCAAGAGCATCAGCTAAATCTGATATTCTTGGTACGACGAAATCTATATCTGACCAAGTCAATACATTATTGCAAACTGGATCGAGATAACTAATTAGAGTTTCACGATAATCTTTAAATTTGTAGGCAATACTCAGTGCTAAATAAATAATAGTAACTGGTCTTACAACGATTTCACATCCCCATTTTTCTTCTGAAAGCTTGTAGGTTGAGTTATCTGGTAATGCTGTCAGTTTTACTTCTAAACATTGAAGGCAAGAGGGAATTGTTGATGTATCAAGTGTAACTAAGTCAGTTCTTGGAACTCCACCTGTAGTTATTGTTCGATACGGAGTATAGTCACTCTCAAATGAAAAGTACAGATTTTGTGAAAATCAATCGATACCGAAAATATTTGAAACTTTTATTTTTTCATGCGTAATTTTATATGAACTATCGAGGGTTAGATAAACTGGCTCTAAATTTTTACTAGCCATGTAACAGGCTAGAGCAGCAGGAAAAGAGCTATTGAACTTGTTTTTACCCCAACTCGCTTCTTTAGAGAAGTCTCTATTTGAACGATATCGATCTAGCCCAAATAGTCCTGGTTGAATAAACTCTATTTCTACCATTTTAATATTATCAAGGGTTTATAATTACTGACGTATGTACCCTTGTTCTTGCAGTTTCTGAATTGCTCTTTGAGCAACTTCTTTACCGTATTGCTGACCAGCAGTAAAAGAATCACTAGTAATTTGAGGACTAACACTAATTAATTTTTTCCCTACAGGTGTTCGATAGAAGGCAATAAGTTGTTTAATGTCTTCATCTGTTAAATACTTATCATAAATAGGTATTAATCTATTAATTAATTGGTCAACACTAACTCCCGCCGAAAATTCATCCCAAAATACTTGGGGAACTTGCGGAAACTGAGACTTCATTGAAGTAATTGATTGATTCAATATTTGTTGGGTAAGGTTTTTTGCACCCGTTATAGCCATTAGTTCTTTAATAGAATCAATCTTTTCTAAACTTTGATTTTCATTTCTACTTTGTGCTAAAGCGGGGCTACTTATTGTAGTTGCTAATAGCATTACTAAAGGAACAAAAAGTTTTATTTTCATAGTTTAAAATTCTTCCTTAATATGTAGTAACTTTTATAAATCTAAAAAGGGACGGGTTAAGCCTATCCCTGTTTACAATTATTGCTGGTTAAGCGATCGCTTGGGTAGGAGTTTGGGATACCTCAGCTTCAGGAGAGCTACTTAGTTGCTCTAAAATCTCCAAAATTTCTTTTTCAAAAGCTACTTGAGCGCGGTTAGTTCTGCCACCCACATAGAAATGATTATCTTTCTGTAATGCCCAAACTTGGGAGTGGGAAACATAGCTCATCATCACACCGAGCATTAGCAAGGTAAACCCAGTATAAACAATTGGGATACCTGGATCGGCTTTAATTTGTAAGCCAGTGCTACCAACTACTTCCACAATTTTCAGATTTACCCCGTTGACTTCTTTAGACATTCCTGGACGCAGAGTATCAATCAATTGACCCTTGGCATCATAAAGCAGCAGCATTCCTTGTAAATCTTTTGCCAGCAGCGAGACACCTTCACTTAAGTCCGGCTTCGTCGGAATCCAGGTTCCCCAAATCCGACCTTGACCTTTAGTGTTTAAGCGTGCCATCGGCAATTGCAGAACTGGGCTTTTATTCATTTGAACGCGAATTGCTGCAATTCCCCAATCAGTTTGGTAGAAAGTTACACCCCGATAACGCAGAGGCTCGTTGACAAAAATCTTTTTGTGTTTAACTTCTTTGCCTTGGTTATCCAGCACAGACATATCCGAGTAAAACTGGTCAATTCCTCCTGATGGCGTGTAGTCTATCCAAAAGCGATTGACGCGCAAAGACCAATCTTTGGGAATTTGTGGCGCTGCATAGGGACCTGCTTCGACAATGTTCTGCACTTTAAAGCCTTCACCACTAGGAACCATTTCCTGAGCTAGAAAGCCAGTCATTGCGCCCCAAATACTCCCCAGTAGAATAATTACAATACCCACATGAACCACAATTGGTCCGATACGTCCAACTATGCCTTTACGGGCATAAAGTTTGTCTGCTTCTTCTTGAAATACTTGATAGCGTTTCTTCTGTAATAGCTGGGTGAGAGAATTTAGAGAACCAGTATCAAGTTCAGCACTTAAAGCTAGTTTTTGAAACTGGCGGGGTTGGTCGTAATATTTCCACCTACGGGCAGCTTTTAAAGCTGGAAACTGCCGGGTAAAGGTACAAGCGGTTAAGCTAGTGCCAAATAAAATTAGTAATGCTAAAAACCACCAAGTACGATAAACGTGATCTAAGCCTATTGTTAACAGCACTTTCCAAGTAAGAAAGCCAAATAGAGCTGGATGTTCTGGGTAGTTAGCTTGATAAAACGGTATTGATTGCCCCTGCTCAATTACTGTGCCAGAGATGCTGAAGAGAGCGATCGCTAAAAATAAAACAATTGCTAACCGTAAATCTGTTAATACTGGCAACAACTCCCGCCGCAAGAATCTTTGAGGAGCTGTCCAGATTGATTGTTTTGATAATTCTGTCATTTGATTAAATTAAATTCCGCCTGGAATCCGAGACAGCAATGAAAATACGCCAAATCCTACCAAAAGCGCCCCACTAACTGGATTTATCCAACCAGACCATTGGCGTAACTGAAGTAACTTCTTAATCGCCGCCGTAAAAGTACCAGCTAAAATTAACGGTGCTACATAACCTGCTGTGTAGGAAAGTAGCAACACAGCACCTAAAATTAAGTCTTGCGTCGTCGCCACCCAAGCCAGCAATGTTGCTAAAACTGGTGTACTGCATGGAGAAGCGACTACACCAAAAGTTAAACCAATCAGATACGATCGCACTCCTTCTGGTAAGTCTTGCGAAATCCACTCTAAGCCACCAAAGGACGGTAGTTGAAAGGGCAATGCTTCTAGTAAGTTCAGCCCCATTAAAATTGCAATGATACTAACAATAATTGGTAAGCCAATTCCTACTTGTCCGTAGACTTTTCCTACAAAAGCTGCTATAATACCAAGTCCTGCAAGTGTGGTTGCTAATCCTAACGCAAACCAAGTTGACTGTGCAGCTGCTTGGAGACGGCTTTTAGTTTCATAGCCACCAATGTAACCAATAGTAATTGGCAACATCGAAAGCATACAAGGTGTGAGGCTAGTAAGTAAGCCAGCCATAAAAATAATGCCAACACTAACTAAACTCAGGTGGGTTAACTGGTTTGATACAAGGTTGTTAGCAAATTGTTCGAGTTCGTATAATCCAGTTTGGAGATCCATTGGTTAGGTGGCTACAGAAATACTGATCTATGCTTGAATTTTAACTTACTTAATTCGAGCGATCGGCAAAGAACCAACTTCTAGCAATTAGAATGCCTACACAGTGGCTGTGAGATTATTTATGGTATTTTCTAACTTTAAAAGTTTATTTAATCAGAACTTTCTAGGATAGCGCTCAGAATCCGTAGTAAATCTTCTACATCAGTAGGAACGCGATACAAGTTGATATCTTGGACAATTTGCTTTGTTTCCCGGTGCAATACACCAAATTGCCAGATATTCCCTACTGAAACCGTACCATATATCTTTGAACTGCTAAGAGGCGACCATTGATCAACAGCAATTAGTTCTACTGCTAGTTGTGTAAAGCCTCGTTACATATCCGCATTTTTAGCTTCAATTACTAATAGCTCATTTTGCGCCTGGAGATAATAATCCAGCGTACCTTTGAGTTGTTCGTTGACTACTAAAGGATATTCTACTTTTAGTCGTACCTGAGTGTAGTGAATAAGTTCTATCAATACGGGAGCGATTAAAAACTCGCGTCGTGCTGCCTTAGTGGTTAAACTCACATAAGGCAAACTTTCCTGTAATCGCTGCTGCAAATCCTCTAACCGCTCTAACTGCCGTTCAGACTTTGGCAATAATAAAGATTGTGGTTGAAATGAAAAGCCAAAATACGCCAGGATATCTTCTGTATCGTAATTAAGTTTGAAATAGTCAGCAAAAGTATAAGATTGATTTGATTGAATGACCGGAATTTTCGAGATATTAACTCCGCATTCACTATTGGTGAGGAATGTGGGGAAGATCAGCGCTAGTAGTCTCAGCCTTTTAATTAGTGATATTACACAACTTTTAGATATTCGGCTTTTGAATAACGCGACGCGATGGGGTACAAGACCAGGACATGGGCTAACGCCGATTGTCAGACATCCTTTCTTTTATAGGCACTATTTCTGCTTCTGTGCTTTCTCGTGCCACGCGAATTAGTAGTGCAGCCACTAGCAAGCTAGCAATCATGGAATTGCCACCATAACTAACTAGAGGCAAAGGCAAACCTGTGGTAGGCAAAACACCAGTCGCTACGCCAATATTTAGCATTGACTGTCCTACCATGAAAATCATTGCCCCAATCGCTATCAGGCGATGCACAGGATGGCGAGTTTTCAATGCCACAATTAGTGCCATTGTTGCGTAGACCATCAGCAGTAACAACAGCAGCAAACTACCGACGAAGCCAAATTCTTCCGCAAATACGGCAAAAATAAAATCTGTGTACTGAATTGGTAGATAAAACAATTTTTGTTGCGATAGTCCAAATCCAGTTCCCCAAACTCCACCAGAGCCAACTGCCAATAAACTTTGAACTAACTGGTATCCGTCCCCCATCGGGTCAGTCCAAGGATTCAGAAACGACATTACCCGCCGTCGCTGGTAATCTTTGATGCTAATACTGATGACTGCTAAACCTACGCCACTAAGAGCGGTTGCACCTAAATAGAGATATGGTATGCCAGCCGCTAGGGCTACTAACCAAAGGGCCATACCGCATAGCGCGGTTGTACTCAAGTTGGGTTGAATTAAAATGCCCACCAGCACTAGAGCAAAAATTAATAGCCAAGTAAGGCGAGCGCCCCAGGTTAAGCGGTTCCATTTACCAAATACGTGAGCGCTTTGGAGCACTAAAAATGGTTTGATTAGCTCCGAGGGTTGAATTAGTATTCCCCCAAGGGAAAGCCAACGAGTTGCATCGTTAACGGTAGTTCCCACGCCGGGAATTTTGATGATGAAGATTAATCCTAATAGGAGTAATACGAACCAATGAGCAATTTTCAATACAGAGCGTAGAGGAGAATGGACGATGATATTAAATACTACTAAGCCAAGCAAAACCGAGATAATTTGACGCTTGATATAGTACAATCCGTCGCCATAGTTGAAGTCGCCCTCAGGATAGGACGCGGAATACAGAATTACTAAACCAACAAATAGCCAAAGGAATGTCAGCCAGCGCAACAACCGAGCTTCAAAAGCCCATTGCGACACGGAGGCATCAAAGAAGGGAATTAATCGGCGTAGTTCCACAGCAGCTAAAACGGCGGGTTTACGACACTAGGAGTATAGCCGAAGTTGCTTTTAAAAAGTGCGTAGACGCGGAGGAGCTTGTCGTTAGACATCGCCTAAAACTAAAATTCAACAAAATTTAAATCAACCAAACAAAAGCTTATGTCAAGCTTCCCTTTTGGGAAAGCTATTACTATGACTGGTTTAGCTGATATTTGCAGGTTGTAATGAAAATAAAACAGACAAAAGATAGTTTATCGAGTTGGTTATTATTGCCGATTCTGGTTTTGGTTACAGGGCCTATGCAGCTAGTTGTTTTTTCCCCACAAACGAACACCCTGATCTGTAACCGAGTAGAACTAAAGCAAGTAGATTGTTGGCAGAAGTATTCATTAATAGGATTGCAAGTTAGAGAAGTGTTTATTGATTCATTGTATAAAGTCGCTGTTGTAAAGGCTCCATCTTCATCTGGCATAAAATATCAGCTGATACTATTTACCTCTGTGGGTAATCAGCGCTTCGGATTCCCTCATGAGCATCAGCAAGCACAGGCGATCGCCTCTCGCATCAATAACTTTTTAAAAACTCCAGCACAACCCTTTCTAACAATTCAAGACAACTACTGGATTTGGCAAGCTACGCTGCTTTCAGCATTATTTACGGCAATGTGGATTTGGGTAATAATCTGGGCAATAAGATACAGCATAGGCAATAAGCTGAACTAAACAATAGACTTCTTGCACGAATAGATATTTTCTGTTTTGTGAGCGGGGGAGCTGGGGGAGCTTTCTTGACTTTTTTACTTTATGCAAAAAGTCTATTTTCCTGATTCATGCAAGAGATCTAATCAACAAATTAAGCTGCCTGAAAAGTAAAGTTTGAGCTTTGCAAGAATAAAGACTTTACTGGGGAAGAACTATCCTCTGATAATAGGTAATCCTAACCAATCACTCAATTCATCAGCCAGCCATTCAAGTTCTAAACTTGTGGTTAAAAATAGACTACCAAACCTATATTCTTGAGTTCCAACCGAAATGACTATGTGGGGTTCGTTATCTTCATCAAAATATGATTTCTTGATAAGTTTCAGCTTACTGATATCCTGTCTTGATGCTGGACGAGGACTATTAAACCTACATCCAAACAACTCGTAAGTTAAGGCAATTTGTTCTTGATTGAGCCGGAGGCGGATTCGTCCGAATAAAGCAAAGACAACACACCACATTAGAACAATTTCACCGAACCAAAACAAAAGTGAGTAAATATCGTTGATAGTACCAGAAGCTCCAGGTTGAGCAGTATTTAGCAAGTTAAAGACAACGCGATACAAGACAAGAGCGGTAAAAACCGTAGTTGCAACACGAGGATTAAACCCCTCTGGGGGAATAAGGATTTCTAAATAATCTACGTTTTTGGTCAACTCAATTTTGCTACCCGTCGGTTTTTTAACAACGAGAGGAGTAGGGTTTATAGTTTGCGGCTGTTCAAGAGCCACAAGTGCTTGATAAGCAGAAGTCAAGCGTTGATCTAAACTGAGTTGAGTTATTTGCCTTAACCAATAGGTAAAAGCAGGACTAAGATTTGCTACCTGTTCAAATTGAATTCGTCCATCTTTTTGCGGTAAATCTGCGGGATAAGCACCAGTTACCAAATTAATTAAAGTCGCCCCTAAGCTGTAAAGATCAGAAGCAGGAACAGTGCGTCCACCAAATTGTTCCGGTGGCATATATCCATAGGTTCCCACTACTGTATAAGTACCGCTTTCCCTAGCAGCGAGTGTCTGCACCGAGCCAAAATCAACCAGGTAAACTTCACCAACAGAATTACCAGAGCGATTGTTTAATAAGATATTGCTAGGCTTAATGTCGCGGTGAATGATAGGCGGTTGTTGCCCATGTAAGTAGATTAAGATTTCTAAAAGGGCTTTGGCTAGCTGCTTTACCTCTTTTTCACTAAAAGTACGCCCAGCTTTAAGGTGTTCTTCCAATGATTTCGCTTCAATATAAGTCTGTACTAGGGCAAATCCCCTGCCATTAGCTGAATCTATTTCAATGTAGTCTAGGTAGCGAGGAATAGCAGGATGGTCAAGAGATTTTAAGGTTTCTGCTTCTCGCTCAAATAGCTTGAGGTTATCCCACTCAAAGGCATTACCAAAAGACAGTAGCTTGACTACCACTAATTCTTGAGTTTCCAAGTCACGCGCTAGCAGCGTTTGTCGCCCTGCTTTTTTGCCTAGTTGTTGTTGGATTTCGTAGCGTCCATTCAGCGTCTTTTTGGGATCACCAAATACCTGACTTGCCATTATTTTATTTGGGTTACTGATGCTTACGGCTTTTGTAGCTTCAGTTTTTTGTCTATGGCAACCGATATTTTACTTAACCTGTTATAGAAAATTCTCTTAAGTACAAAAAAAGGAGGTTACTATTACCTCCTTGGCAATTATCTACAGTAAATTCTAGTCTACAGTAAATTTTAGTTGTGCTTACAGCAATCCTGTATTCATGCCTGGCTTACCTGTAGCCAACTCTACCTTGACAATTTTTCCACCCATTTTCATGATTCTTTGCTGTTCCCGAAACCAGTTGTCATAAGGAACTAGCTTAGTAAAATAGGTGTTTTGCAGTTCCCGTTGTGTCCGAATCCGAGTTTGGCTAGGAACACAAGCAGTGACCTTAAACATCCGCATGAGTTAACATCTCCTGTATTTTAAGTTAGGAAAATTTTTGATTTCAATCTTGTTGATTGGATTAGTGCGATCGCTACCTTCAGTACCCTGACGATCTCACTTTTGATTCTACGTATGCAAAAGTTTATATTAATCAAAGGCTGGGAGTTAAACATCAATACTAGACCGCTAACACTCATCGACAAGATATAAAGTCAGATAAGCGGCAGAACGTTCTAGCACTCATGAACAACCCCCAGACCTTAATAAATACTAGAAGCTATGATGATTAAGCCGTCACCGACTTAACAGCTTTTAGCTCAAGCCAGAGCAGATGTAGTCGAGGTAAACACCCATTTCTTTGCCAGCATCAGGACCGACAAGACTGGCGGTTACTTCTTTCATTGCCTGAATTGATTGTACTGTTGCACCGATGGGAACACCTAAAGAGTTGTAGGTTTCTTTCAAGCCGTTCAGTACACGCTCATCTAGGATCGAAGGATCGCCAGCTAGCATTGCGTATGTGGAATAGCGTAGGTAGTAGTCTAAATCGCGGATGCAAGCTGCATAACGGCGAGTTGTGTACATATTGCCACCCGGACGAGTGATGTCAGAGTACAACAAAGACTTAGCTACTGCTTCTTTAACAATTGCAGCTGCGTTGGCGCTGATTGTGGTAGCAGCACGTACCCGCAGTTCACCTGTTTGGAAGTAGCCCTTAAGCTTCTCCATAGCGGAGTTATCTAGGTACTTACCTTGAACGTCAGAAGAGTTGATTACAGAGGTAATTGCATCTTGCATTTTTTTGTTTCCTTATGTCACATGAGACGTTGAAATAATCAACCAATAGAACGCACTGGCGTTCTATTGCATAGCACCAACTAGATAGTCGAAGTAAGAGCCAGCTTCAGAAGCGTCTTCACCAGACATCATTGAGGTAGCAACGTTTTTCATAGCGCGGACGCTTTCAGCAACACCTTCAATTGGAGTGCCAAGGCTTCTGTACATTTCACGTACACCCACGATCCCAATTTCTTCGATTGGTGTTACATCACCAGCGATTACACCGTAGGTGACTAAGCGTAGGTAGTAGTCCATGTCGCGTAGGCAAGTAGCAGTCATTTCTTGACCGTAAGCATTGCCACCAGGAGAAACGATATCTGGACGCTTTTGGAACAGTTGATCGCCAGCTTGCTTAACAATGCGCTCACGGTTGTCGGTTAGAGCTTGAACGATGCGGAGGCGACGCTCACCACTTGTAACAAAGTTCTTGATCCGCTCTAATTCACCGGGGCTAAGATAGCGGGCTTCAGCATCCGCATTCACAATTGCCTTCGTGACAATACTCATTAAAGGATTCCTCCAATAAAATGAAACCAGGTTTATTTAGACTGGCACAACTGCATTAGCTTACTGAGTGTAAAACTGTATTTGTTTAAACTCAGCAACTCACTACTTCAGCGTAGTACATTCTGAGAATGCTTGAGCAACACAAGTACACAAGCTTTCAGATTCAGTTACCTTCCGCAAATATTTTCCGGCATTTTGTTCATCTTCTGAGTCACCTTTTAACAGTTTGTAACATTTCGCCTCATTTTAGCTAGCAAAACAGGGTAGCAGTATCCAACGCTGTTTTTAACACCAGTGTCATGAGCAAAAGCCCTCTAAGCGGTCAAGTAGGCTCAACCACCTAGAAGGCAAGTATTCAAATTAAATTATCTGCTGTTATGACGCTCTTCAACGCTGGCTGAATTGCTGCACAACAGACGAAGGAGATAAATCAGACCAAGACTGCTTCACTAAGTCAGCAGCAGCTTTAACGCTACCGAGGTAATTACCTGCTGGTAGCGAGGGGAAGCGCCGATAAGGTACGACTTCCTCACCAAAATACTGCGCGTACTCTGGGCTGTTCACCATCGTATCTACAGCCGCCCTTAAGCCGCCGTCAGCCAAGAGCTTGTTGTACTGCCGAATTTCTCCTTGAGTAGCTGGAGCGCGACCCAGGATGTGCCGGAACAGAAACTCAATCACCTTGGTATTAGGATAAGGCGTGTAGAAGCGCCGACGATAGGTATCGGAACTAGCAAGAGCGCGGACGAACTCCCGTACCGAGATTTCGCCATTCTTGAGTTTGCTGTCTAGTTCTGAAATCCGTAAACCGTCAGGAACTTGACCACTAAATAAATCCAGCACCTGACAGTAGATGGCATCAACAACCAACTTAGTTTCAGATGAATTAGTTCCTGGGTTAAGGCGATAAATCCGAGCAGGCTTACGGCGTGTTGTACCTACGCCCACCTCTACAGATTGTCCGCGACCATCATTAAACGAGCGACCCAGCTCAATGAACAGTGGCTTACTACGATCTATTTGACGAGCTTGTGCTGCCATATCCGCGATCGCTTTTGCTGTCATTGGCATCTTATCAGCTGGCATCCGCGACTTAGTTGGCTCAAAGCTAGGTACTACCAAGTCATCATTCTGCTTGGTTAGCTGGTTATAAAGCTTCTCGCTATTCGGGAAGTTAGCAGCTGGTAAGGTGGGGAAGCGACGGTAGGGAACTGTATCTTCGCCAAATACCTGGAGGTATTCCATACTGTTAACCATTGCGCCTACAAAGCCTCGAATGCCTTGGGTAGCAAGAATTTGGTTATAAGTACGAATTTCCACCTGGTCTTTAGGTGCGCGTCCCAGGAAGTGTTTGGTTCCTAGTTCAATTACCTTCGTGTTGGGATAAGGGGCATAAAACTCTTTGATATAGAGATTTGACACACCTAAGCCTTCAATAAATTCCTTGACGTTGATCTCGCCATTACCCAGCTTGCTCTCTAAAGCCGTAAATTCGTTTTGAGCGATATACGGTTCAATATCTCGCTCAAAAATTTGGCGATAGGCAGCGCGAATAACGGTTTGCACCTCTATCTTGTCGCTGTTGTTCTCCAGCTTAAAGGTTTTGGTTTGTTCGCGCTGTTTGCTAACACCTTGGTTAACGCGGAACTGAATATCTGGTTGAGTCCGGATTTCTGTGACTGCACCAAGTTCGACGAAGCGGGGCGTTTCTTGAGTTTCAACATTGGTGGAGACAATATCTTCAGCAATAGTACCAACTCGTAACGACCTCAGTGCCACACCGCCGGGAGTCAAATAGCGCTCATATGGCACTGTATCTTCGCCAAACGTATCGCTGTACTCTGGGGTATCAATCAAGGCATCGATCAGCGCGTAGAAGCCCTGCTTGGAGCAAATATCAAAGTAACGGTTAATTTCCTGCCGTCCATAGGTTGGACGACCTAATAACCGCCGATGAATATACTCGATCGCTTTGGTAACATATAGCCGTGTCCAGTACAAGCTGCGGAATAAATCCGACTTAGCTAGCTGCCGGATAAACTCGCGGACGCTAATCTCGCCGTTTTCTAGCTTGATTTCTGGTACTCTAAGACGCTGACCTTCATAAACATCGCGTCCGAACACCTGCAAGTAAGCAGCGCGAATTACTGCTTGCGTTGAGCTTTCGGAGAATTTAACACTAGTTCCCTTCGCTGAGTTTCTTCTCCCACTAAAACTAGGTATTTGATCTAAGCGGAACACCTTGGGACCAAGAGAACCTGGAAACTCACCCCGTGCACTAGGATTGCTGTTTTGGTTATTGGTTGCTGGACCTTGGTGAATCAGAATCCGTTTAGTATCTTTACCAAAAGGAGCTGGACTGCTGCTAGGATTGCGAGTTTCTTTCGGGAAAATTGCCCCAAATTGAATTTCTAAAGGATCGTTTCCAGAACCATAAGGATGTTGATCTGGTAGCGGCTTTTCATAGGCAGCAAACAGTGTGATAAATTGCGGAACTTTGCGGAACGGCGCACTGTAGTTGAGCAAATCTTGCTGTGGTCCCCAGTTACGGCATTCTTGGGCTTCTTGACCTAGTCCCCGCAAATACGGTACTGTTTCTTCACCAAAGTAGTCAGAGTATTCTGAAGAATCAACTAAAGCATCTACAAGCGCTGCTAAACCGCCGTTGGAAACAATAGAGAAGTAATCTGCTACTTCTTTGCGGCTGGAAGGACCACGACCTAAGAAGTGCCGGAAGGCAAGTTCAATAACTCGACTGTTAATAAACGGCTCGTAGAATTGTTTCCGGTATAAGGGGGATTTTCCTAAACGGCGGATAAATTCCTTCATCGAAATATCGCCGTTCTTGACTTGAGACTCCAGGTATGATATTGCTTGGCTGTAAGCCCTGGTAATGTCACGCTCAAAAACTTGCCGATAAGCAGCTTTGACTACTTCTTGCTTTTCAGTTCCCGACAGTCCCGGCTTCATCGCATATTTTTGGCGGCGCTCGGCGGCATTGAAGTAGATCTGAGGCAGCTGTAGCCCTTGCTTGTCACCGGAGGGACGTTGGCGCACTTTATCCGAAGGAGTTGGAGCTTTGAATTCGCTAATCAGCACATCCATGTACTGGCTAACAATGTCTGTAGCTTCGGTGTCCTTGCGGAAATAGGAAACTGCTGCTTGGCGCATTTCTTGCAAGGCGACAATTGTTGCCTCACCAGAACAGGCATTTTCGATAATTTCTCGCAAACCGCGCGTATTAACTGCGATGATATTGGGGTCGCCAGCAACGATCGCATACGTAACGTAGCGTAAGAACCAACTGAGATCCCGCAGCGACTTCTGCATATTGCTGGGACCATAGCGGGAGACGTTGATCGGTCTAAAACCAGGAGGTACTGGTGCTTGCGGTGAAGCACTAAAAAGCGATCGCAACCCTTCTAGAAAGCCGCTACCGCCACTTTCTGCATAAGTTACATTTCCTAGTCTCATTCTTTCTTTTACGTCATTGCTTGCCCCTGCCATTGCCATGACATCGGCTTCCTGTGGCTTTTCTAAATAAGCCATTGGCGAACCACCGACAAAAATCCGGTTAGCAGCTCGGGATACTATAACTCCTGAGTTTTTGGTCAGGGTATCGGCAATCTCTAAACGCTTTACACCAGATGCAAAATAACTAGCTAATTCGTTCAGTTCGCCACGTTCTGGAAAGCGGTCTTGTTGTTCCGCTTGATTGATCGTTGCGACTGCTAGGGTTTGATATAGTTGCGGACGCGCAACTGAGCTTCCACCGCTTGCCTTAACACTCATTGAATTTTTAAAGCTCCCATCATATATCGTTACTTTGTTAAGTCCGACCAGGGTAAAAATACCAATCTCTCTGGGTTATAGGCTTAACACATCAGTTTGATCTTTATCCTAGAAAGGAACTCGATTTCTTTGTGCTGCCTTGAGACAACTACTGCCTAAAGTTAACCCATCAGCTTTTAGATTAAAACGTTTTGAGTTCTTTAAGCTGATTTGTTAAGAAGTGTGTAGAATTCCCAGGTTTGCTTAATTACGGCGCTTCAGTAGATAAGTATATTTGCCAAATTAATAATGTTATTTAGGCGATCGCTCAAAGATTTGCTTTAAATTGCTGACATCGGATCTGGATCAATACCTAATTCTCTTAATTTGGCGGCTAGGGAACGCGATCGCTGCACTTGCTCTTCATAAGTTAAAAGTATTTCACTTTTTGCTGGATCGTAAAAGCGCAATTCCCCATTTTGAAGCCGCAATTCCAACCCTAAAACTCCACTGAACAGCGAACAACCATTATTCGGTAGCGTCGTTGCTGTAATCGGTTGGTAATTACCTGCGACTAAGCAAGAACCTTGAAGTTGGGGATAAAGATAATCACTTGTTGGATCGTATTGAAAATACTCCCGCACTCCTAAAGCTGCGTAAATATTTGGTTTAATTTCTTGGTCTTCTTTTTGGGTACTTTTAGAAGTAATTTCTAGAACAAAATCTGGAGTATTGCCTTCTTCCCAAGTTTTGTAAGAGCGGCGATCGCCCTTTTTAACTCCAAAAACCACAAATACATCCGGTGCTACTACGGCTCTAGGATTACCCTGTTCATAGTAAATAAATAAATTACCGGAGACATATACATCTGAACAGTCTTGGAAATAACTTTTTAGTACATTACGTCCATAAATTAAATACTCACACGCTTGATCGCTCTCAGCCATTGGCTTACCATCTGCATCTGGATATTCAATTTCGGTTGAGAGTTGATTGCTTGATGTCATGAGCAGATACCTCAACTCAAAGTAAGAGTAGCCTTGTAAGAGTAGCCTTAACGTAACATTTCTATTTCTCTAAGAGGCGATCGCATATCTCCTAAAAGTGCTTCAGTGCAAGCGGGCGCTTCTTATCCTGATCCTACTGATGTCAACAATTACGAAGTTCTCTAATACTTCTACCTCTAAATTAAATTGAGAATTTTATTTATAGTCTGGAGACTTTCCGCATTAGTGTCCAACCGATAACGTAAAGATCAATAACCTCTCGGCATTCAACTCCAGCACCGTATTAGACTGCGCTATAACCAGTGTTTTGGCAACAGATCGCTTAAAATTACGTAGCTTGTGTCATCTACTATCACTTTTGCATTTAGATTTTCTTTGCTCACCTGGATCATCAACTCTCTGCACCTGCCACATGGCATCATAATCTTCCTTGAACTAATCGCCACAATATAATCAATTACGGTTTCACGAGCTTTCAGCATTTCGGCGATCGCTGCGTGTTCAGCGCAAAAACCAATACCACAAGCTAAGTCCAAACATATACCTGTATAAATCCTGTTTTTGTTTGTTATCAATGCAGAGCCTACAGATCCTGCTGTTAAAGACGGCTTGGCAAGTTGAAATTCTCCAAGTACGGCTTTCGCTCTATCTATTAGCTCTTGGTATGCCATCATCAATTACTGATTAACCCTACTTGTGAATATTAAATCACTGTCCTACGGATAACCTCTAGGTAACTTAATCCCAGCACCAGCAGATGAGATCGAAGTACCGTCCCCACTGATAACCCTAGCAGTCTAACGACGAAAGGAAGTGGTAAATAAACTCGAACGCTAGACGCAGAAATCCTCGTTCGACCGCTCCCCTGTATTGTTTTGCCGCATCTGGAGCGAGAGTTTTGACTCTTCCAGACGATACCGCAGACATGGGTTGTAAAGTGTAGCTTGACAATAAGTTATTCAGAAATGTAAAGTGATACTTGACAGCAGGCAGGCGAACACATGAAAAACCGACTGAAAGAACTTCGACAACTACACTCCTTGTCACAGTCTGATCTTGCAAGAGAATTAGGAGTGAGTCGTCAGGCGGTGAATGGTTTTGAATCTGGCAAGTTCGATCCCAGCCTAGATATGGCTTTCAAAATTGCCAGCCTGTTTAATGTTGCAATTGAAGACGTTTTCATTTATGAGGCAAAGCACTCTATGCAAACACTAGTTGAGCGAGTTAAAAATTTCTTTGGGTTTGAGTTTGGATTCGAGCGATTCACTGAAAAGGCGATCAATGCACTCAATTTTGCTCGCAATGAGGCAGCGCGATCTGCTGAAAGCAGCAGCACTTCGCGATCGCAGAACTCGCAAGTCGAACCAGAACACTTACTAGCTGGCTTGTTGGCTGATCCAAGCACTACCTCTGCTCGTTTACTTCGAGCCACTGGTGTGACGCTAGGCATTGAAACTAATGAGCATTCTTTTGAATCCCGTGAAAATCCAAAGTTTAGCCAAGAGAGTAAGTTCGTGCTAGAGATTGCCTTGCAAGTCGTTCGGCTTCAGGGTAAAAAGTCGATTGGCACAGAGCATCTTCTATGGGGATTAATTCGACTAGCAGAAACAGACAAAATCACTTTGAGTGAACTGTTTCAACGTTACGGGATTGATATCGAAATCCTGAACAACAAACTCATAGAAATAATTTAATTCAAACCAAAAACTGACTGAAACCTCCTACATCTACCAAGTCTTTGATCTCTTGGTAGGTGCTTTGTTGTTCACCCTCCAGCAACCCTCAAACAACTGTCATTACTACTAATTAGATAGATACATTCAAATGTAATTCAATTGCATCACACGCTGTCCTTGCACCATTTTCTAACTGTATTTGCTTCCCTATTTCAGTAGCCCGTTGAGTATATTTTGGATTAGTTAATAACTGCTTTAACTCAGCAGCAGCCGTGACAGCGTTATATTCAGTACGCTTAATAGTACGTGCTACACCTAGCCTTTCTGCCCTCGCTGCATTGTCTGGTTGATCGTGGCTGTAAGGCATAATTAACATCGGGCGACCAGATCGTAGGGCTTAGGCGGTTGTACCGATACCGCCTTGATGGACAATAGCTAGTGAGCGCGGGAATACTTTGGAGTAAGGAGCATAGTCAAAAGCGGCTATGTCTTTGGACAACAATTCTTGAGGTGGTTTATTGCGTTGATCTTGTCCAATTAAAAGTACAGCGCGGTGTCCTAACTTTTTAGCAGCGATCGCACTCTCGCTATAAAAATTACCCGCATCTATTACAGCTGATGAACCCAAGGTAAAAATAATCGGTGGAGAACCAGCATCAAGGAATTCTGATAGTTCTGGAGTAAGTTCTGTTTTATCCTGGCGATCATAAAAAGGAAACCCCGTTACACAAGTTTTTTTGTGCCAGTCAGGTTGAGGTTGAGCAAAAACTTTGGAGAATAGAGCCAGCACTAAATTCGGTGAATGTTGTCCTTCAAAAAGCGGATCTTTACCTGGCGGTAGTCCTAGTTCAGCTCGTAGCTTCCGTACAGGTTCAGTCCACGAACGAACACTACGCTTGGCAAGAGAGAGTAAAACACCAATAATTAATGAACCAAGTGGTCTTAAAGAAATCTGACCGTACACAGTTGGTAGAACTGGAGGATCATAAGCTGATAAAAAAGTTAATGGAGCTAACACGCTAGATACCCATCGAATCCCCGTTTTTTCAACTACCAAAGGACTAGCAAAACTCAGTGGATGACTTACAAGCAAATCAGCACCACTTACAGCCTGGATCAAATCTTCATAACTATCTTTTAGATAAGGTAGGAGTAACTCACGAACAACATACTGTGTTCCCTGACTAGGGTGCATTGCGCGTTTGATAATTTCTTGAGCTTGATCAAAACTGCCATTAAATAAATCAGGTCTGATCGGGTAAAACTCAAGTCCTTCAGCTTCAACTTTAGAGCGATACGTCTCGTGTGTGGCAATTACAGGTTGGTGTCCTCGTTGCTGCAATTCCAGGGCGATCGCCATATAAGGATGCAAATCACCCAGAGATCCATAAGTGGTAAGAATAATACGATTACCCATTGCTTAGTAACTTCAACTTGTATTTGTGTAGCTATTTAACGATGCTGTTGAGTGGCGGCAAATAACCTCGAACCCATCACTAGGCACTTTTGACAATCCACTCTAAGCAGATTGTTAAACTGCATATTATGAGCAAAGTAAGACTTGACAGTATGGATTAATGACATAAGCTTTGTATATTTCTTTCCTTATTGAGATCCAGAAGTTTTCTAGATATTTCTCTAGGGAACAATGCTCGAAGAATTTGGTGGAGGTATGTGTTCTAATTTGAATCAAGTATTACTTGTATCATCCAAAGAAAAGCTATGTCATATTAATTGAACGCTTAGAAGAACATATCTACGTTACATTCAGGCACTACACTACGAGAAGTGCTGACGGGGTGAGAAATTCTTTGAGATGAATTTTGAACAATTTGAATTAACAATTGGCTGGCTGTATCCAACGCTGATGAGTACCTACGGCGATCGCGGTAATGTAATCTGCATCCAACGGCGCGGTGAATGGCGGGGTTACAAAGTCAAAATTATGCCACTGGATCAAAACTCTACAACTGCTGATATCCACTCAGTAGATTTATTAGTGGGTGGTGGCGCACAAGATCGGCAACAAGAAATTGTGATGCGTGACTTACGTGGTGCAAAGGCAGAAGCGCTACGTGAAAAAATCGACAGTGGTACTCCTGGGATATTTACCTGTGGCGCACCGCAATTATTAGGTCATTACTATGAACCTGGAGAGGGACAAAGAATTGAGGGACTAAGCTTATTTGATTTTGTTTCAGTTCATCCCGGCTTAAATGCACGTCGCTGTATTGGCAATCTTGTGATTGAAATCACAGCAAAGCGGCTGGCGGCGGAATTACAAGTAATCGCAGGTTCGCCAGTATATGTAATTGGCTTTGAAAATCATGGCGGACGTACTAAACTTGGTCAAGTAGAAGCTTTAGGGCGTGTAGTGCAAGGGTTGGGGAATAATGGTGAAGATGGCACAGAAGGGGCATTTTATCAAAATGCGATCGCTACTTATTCTCACGGTCCTGTTTTACCAAAAAATCCCTTTCTTGCCGATTGGCTAATCCAGACAGCATTGCGGCAAAAGTATCAACAGTTGATTTCACTTTCACCTCTTGACGATACCCTGGCAACCCAAGCGCGATCAGCGATGTTTAAAAAATTGCGTGTAAGTGTACCAATAGCAAAGTAGTAGCTTATTAACCAAGAATGCCCTTGTGTAAAACCTTGTATATATTCATGATCTTCAATTGTAGATGGAATTGATTAATTGATTATGGTGTACTTTTGGATGCCAGTTATCTTTTGGGGAATAGGGACTATTCTCTGGGCAGAAATAGTGCGAGATTTGTATCACGTATTAGCTCATCAATTTCCCCTGCTATATCGGCAGCACGTATGGCATCACCGTGTCTTTCGCCGAGATTTAACATTTGCAAATGCAGCAATTTATCGTCAGGCACAGTGGCGTAACGATTTGCCTGAATGTTTAGTAATGTTGCTATTTACGCTGGCAGCATGGGGGATATGCTACCGATGGACACCTGCCTATCAATGGGGAGCATTAGCAGGAAGTGTTTACACATTGGGGTTTCTTGTTAGCTGTGTAGCGCGTGGTAGTGGTAGTGAATGGGCGCGAGAGGCAACAGACATAACTCACAAACCTGGTGCTTTCATGTCGCCGCCAGCAGCCTGGTTTGTAAATCGACCTTATCACTGGCGGCATCACTTTGATGATGACAATGCTTATTATTGTGGTACTTTCACTTTAATAGACAAGCTAATGGGAACTGCACTAGCGCTTAAAGGTAAGACAGTAGCAGTAACAGGAGCATCTGGAACTTTGGGACGCGCCCTACTTCTACACCTGCACCAAGCAGGCGCGAAAGTGGTAGCACTTAGTTCTCAATCACAGCCTGTTACTCTAACGGTGAATGGGAAGCCTCTGGCTGTGAAGACAATCAGCTGGCAAATAGGTGATGAGGAGCAACTAACAGAGCAGTTAAAAAAGATTGACATTTTAGTTCTCAATCACGGTATTAATGTCAGAAGTGCAAGAACTCCAGAAGCAATTTTAAAATCTTACGAAGTCAACACATTTTCTAGCTGGCGATTGCTAGAACTTTTTTTCACTACTATTTCTACTAATGAAGATGTAGCTCTTAAAGAAGTTTGGGTTAATACTTCTGAAGCGGAAGTTAGCCCTGCTTTTAGTCCTTTGTACGAACTTTCTAAACGCGCTTTAGGTGATTTAGTTACATTACGGCGTTTAGATGCCCCTTGTGTAGTGCGGAAATTAATTTTAGGACCATTTAAAAGTCCTTTGAATCCAATTGGAGTTATGTCCGGTGATTGGGTAGCGCGGCAAATTGTGAATTTAGCAAAACGTGATATCCGCAATATTATCGTGACGATTAATCCGCTTACTTATCTACTGTTTCCCGTAAAAGAATTCTCTAGAACAATATATTTTAGGTTTCTTAGCGATCGCCATGCTTTACTGCAATCAGTAACACCATCTGAATCACCCAAAGTAGATGTAGAAATTCAGAGTTAATTTAAAGTAATAAATTGAATTTAATGTTGCCTTGAGATTGCCGCACGACTTCACTACTTAATATATTAGACCTCCTGCACAGAATGCCCTCCGAATGGAATTCGGGGCTAGAAAAACGAAGTCCGGATGGTGCGCGGACTGACAAATGAAAATGAGCTGTTAGTGTACGAAGGTACACTTTGTCTGTATAGCCGCGATCTTGTATTCGCAAAAGGCGCAACGATTCATGCAGGAGGTCTATTGAATTCAGCGATCGCCCAAACAAATAAAAAATCTGGACTTTGAATAATATCCAAAGTCCAGTAATGCTTAACGCCAAACTAAAGTTAGTAGTTATTCATCATCGTCCTCGAAATCATCATCATCGTCATCCTCATCTTCGTCCTCGTCTAGATCATCAATCTCATCACTAATCATCAGATCATCCTCTTCCTCCAAGATTGGAGAAGGGCGCTCAAAGCCGAAACCATCTCCTAAGCCTCCTTCTAAACTGTAAGCTCTAGCGGTTCGGTCATCTAGCACTACGTCTAACGGGTCATCGCCGTCATCAAATACACTGCCTACCTCTAAAGAAAAATCATCAGTTGTCGTACTGCTAATTTCTTCATAGGCATTGAACCCCGTTCCGGCTGGAATCAAGCGTCCAATAATCACGTTCTCTTTCAAACCTCGCAGCCAATCAGATTTACCTTCAATTGCCGCTTCCGTAAGTACCCGCGTTGTTTCTTGGAACGAGGCAGCAGAAATAAAGCTATCTGTATTCAGCGAAGCCTTGGTAATACCCAAGAGTACAGGTGTGTACTGCGCCCTAGCACCCCCCGTGATGCTCATCGCTTCATTCACCTGTTCAATTTGGCGCAACTCTACGAGTTCCCCGGGCAACATGGTAGTATCACCACCATCGTCTACCCGCACCTTAGAAGTCATCTGCCGCACAATTACCTCAATGTGCTTATCAGAGATATCAATACCTTGTGATTGATATACTAACTGCACTTCATTCACCAAAAAGGTCTGTACCTGCTGCAAAGCTTCCAAGGCACTTGCATAAATTCCTTGATGCAAGTTGAGATTATAGAAAATTTCTAAAATCTCATGCGGATTTGCTGGTCCCTCGGTGAGGGGCATTCCCGCCTCTACAGTAGCACCATCTGACAGCACCACATTCTGACCCGGTCCAATTGGATATTCGGTTATTGTGCCAGCATCATCAGCTACCTTAACTCCAACCGTTTCACCTTCTACCCTACTTACTTCAATAGTTCCAGGTCTGCGAGCTAAAACGCAAGCTTCCTTCGGCTTGCGCGCCTCTAGGAGTTCTTCAATTCTCGGTAATCCTTGAATAATATCTCCAGTTTTAGCGCGCTCGAACACCAACAGCACCAAGTTATCACCGCGCTGTACTAAGGCTCCATCATCTACTTGTAACACCGCTCCTGGTGATACACGATAAGGACGAGCAGTTCGCAGAGTGATTTCATAAGAGTCATTAGTTACTAGTCCTTGGTCATTAGCTGATAACTGCTGACTATTGACTGATGACTGTTGACTATTGACTGATAGCACTTGACCAGATTCTTCTAAGAAGACTCCGGGAGCAATTTCGGCTCCAGCCACTAATAAGTTGCCTGTTTTAATTCGGGGGCGCTCAGATGTCCGCAGAGTAAAGGTATCATTCTCTCGCAATACTAATATCCGCCGAATCGCTTCTGCTCCTTCTCGGATACCACGTACTTCCCCGGCTTCTTTGCACTGAATTTCTGTACGGGCTACTACTGCTCCAGGTGCAATTTCTTGACCATCTTCAACTAATAACTTAGTGTTTGTACTTCCTTGGGTAGCATCTGCGGCAATGTCGCGGCGCAGCACTAAAGATTCTAAAATCACCAGCTGCAGTCGCTGCACTTCTGGATCGTCGCTGTCTGGCAATAGCTCAATATCTGCTACCATTGGCGCACCAGTATGTTCGCTTGCTCCCTGCTCAATTTCTAATACTAGTTGAGTGCGTAGCAGTTCTACTCCTTCTACAGACTTTACCCGTTCCGAATCTTTATAAAACATTCGCTGCACTGCCCGTAGTTCAATCGAGCGACCCATGCCGGTGCTAGATTGGGTACTTGGCACTGGTGGTTCGTCTGGGATCGGGAACTCGGTTACGGGTCTAACTAATAAAGCAGGCCCTTCCGGTGATTCTACGTACTCGATGTAACGCAGTTCGGAAAGTGTATGTCCTGGGAGAATTTCTTCTCCAGCTTGACCAAAAGTACCATCGCGATTGATCACTGCTTCTGGGTCATCTACCATTAGCAGTTCTCCGGGCTTAATTACTAGTTCCCGCAGAATGTCATTTTTCTGTGTTACTTCTACTACGCCACTGTTTTGGCAAAAGATATCTTTTACTACTTCAGTTCCGGCTTCGACATATTGATTGTCTTCTACCAGCAATAGGGAGATATCTTTATTTACTTCATGGGTTTCTTCGGGAATCCATAACAGAGTTCCCCCCTGCACCACTTCGTAGCCCTGTTTCGCTTTGCCTTTTTTCGCTAGTTCCACCCCAGCATATTTAATCAAGCCGCCAGTGGAGGTGCGATATTGATCGGAAATCAATTCAGCTACTACTTGACCGTTTAACACTTTTGTGCCAGGAGTAGCTAAAAGTGAAAACAGTTGGTTGTTATTAGTTTCAACTAAGTATTGGTCACGACCTTGAGAGTGTTCTACCCGCACCTTGGCTGTGTCTAGAACTACAGATGCGGTAATAATTTCAATTTCGCGTGCGCCTTTAACAGAACCAGATGTTTGGGGCAAACGGACGATACCGCCGTGAGTAGTGTTAAGTCTCGTTTCTGCCAATACACTGCTTGCATCTACGCGATCGCCATTGCTGACTACGGGTTCCGCACCTGGAGGTAAGTTATAAACTTCTCCCGATAAAATCCACAGCAAACCGCCTTGGGCTGCTGTTGTTGTCGTATTGCCTTGACGGTCTGTTTTTTCTTCTGGGACTACGTCGGCAAATTTCACTTCTCCCGCTAAATCGGAGGCAACATCTTTCGTTGCTTTTTCGGTATGCGCCCTAGTTGTCCGCGCCGCTAGTGCCACTTCTGCTAGAAGTTCTCCAGTTTTTACAGTCTGACCGTCCACAATGTACAGCGTTGACCCTTGAGTAACCGGAATTTTTACTTGTTCTTTAGAAGCGAACTCTAAAAGCAGAGTGCCATTTGCTTCCACAAACAAAGCATCTTCACCATGACGAGTTCTATGGCTTCTGGTACGTAAATTTTTGGGAATCCGCACCGTGCCATCTTGCGCTGCTCGTACTTGGCGGGCAACTTCTCCGGTAAACACACCGCCTGTGTGGAAAGTCCGCATTGTTAGCTGAGTTCCTGGCTCTCCAATACTTTGAGCCGCGATAATTCCTACAGCTTCGCCTAAATCTACTGGTTCAGCGTGAGCCAGACTCCAACCGTAGCAATATTGACAAACAGATCGCGCGGCTTCACAGGTAAGCGGCGATCGCACCATAACTTCTTCTACGCCTGCTTTCTCGACAGCGATCGCCAAATCATCAGAAATTGGCTGATTTTTTGGTACTATAACTTCTTGGGATTTGGGATGCACAATATCTGTAACTCCGACTCGACCCAACAAGCGGGAGCTGAGGGGAATCATTGTGCGTTCGCCTTCTTTCATGGCTTGAATCGGAATTCCCCGCGTTGTACCGCAGTCAAATTCCCGAATAATTACATCCTGAGATACATCTACCAAACGCCGCGTTAGATAGCCAGAATCAGCAGTACGTAAAGCTGTATCTACCAGACCTTTTCTAGCTCCGTAGGAGGAAATAATATACTCAGTTACCGTCAAACCTTCGCGGAAGTTAGTTTTAATCGGTTGGTCAATAATTTCGCCTTGGGGGTTTGCCATCAAACCCCGCATTCCCACTAGCTGGCGCACCTGAGAAATATTACCTCTAGCCCCAGAAAAAGCCATCATATACACAGAGTTGAGCGGGTTGGTAGCCCGAAAATGGTCTACCACTTCGTCTTTAAGTGCTTCTGATGTGCTATTCCAGGTATCAATTACCTTTTGAAAGCGTTCAACTTCCGTAATTTCGCCGCGTGTGTAGCGTTCTTCCGTAGCGCGAATTTCGGTTTCAGCCGCTTCTAAAAGCACACGCTTACTCGGGGGAACCATCAAATCATCAACACTAATCGAAACCCCAGCCTTCGTGGCGTAGCGAAATCCCAAGTCTTTAAGGCGGTCGGCGATCGCTGCTGTACGCGCAGTGCCATGATGTGTAAATGCCCAGGCAATCAATTTCTTGAGCTGACCCTTGTCAACTATCCGATTCCGAAAGATTATTTCCTTACCGTCTGCCATTGTTATTTTCCAAATTGTTTTGTGACAAACATTTGCTTGTTAAGAGAGGTGTTAGGGGCTAGGGATTGGGGATTAGGGATAACTAACAGAGGATCTGCCGTTTGATTCCCTATTCCCTGATCCCCGATCCCTGATCCCTTCTACTGCAACACTTCCTGAATTGCTTTGTTGTAGATCACCCGACCCGGAGTTGTGTAAATGAACTGGGAAATCAAGTTTCCGTCTGCATCTTCCCGAATCCGCCGTTCTTTATACTGCTTCATCACCGTACCGTCGCTCAAACGCTCTACCTGCAACGGTTCGTCTTCCGGTTCTTGGGTTTCTACCTGTCCATTAAAACGCACCCAGACTTTGGCGTGTAAATCAACCTGCTGCTGCTCATAAGCCATAATCGCATCGTCTAAGGAAGCAAAGTAGCGATCGGCTCCTTTTTTCGCTTGCGGATTTTCCGCCGTTAGGTAATAACAGCCCAAAACCATGTCTTGGCTAGGGGTCACAATTGGTCTACCCGTTGCTGGTGACAGAATGTTGTTAGAAGCCAACATCAACAACCTTGCTTCTGCTTGACTTTCTAATGACAAAGGTACGTGAACCGCCATTTGGTCACCATCAAAATCCGCGTTGAACGCTGGACATACTAAAGGATGCAACTGAATAGCGCGACCTTCCACTAAAATCGGTTCAAATGCTTGAATGCCTAATCTGTGTAGAGTTGGCGCGCGATTAAGTAAAACTGGGTGACCCTCGATTACTTCCTCCAACACATCCCATACAGAAGGATCGCCACGTTGAATTAATTTCTTGGCAGCTTTAATGTTATTGACTAAACCGCCGCGAATTAAGCGATGGATTACAAACGGTTGGAATAGTTCAATTGCCATTTCTCGTGGCAAACCGCACTGGTGGATTTTTAACTTTGGTCCCACCACAATCACAGAACGCCCAGAGTAATCTACTCGTTTTCCTAGCAAGTTTTGCCGGAAGCGCCCTTGCTTACCCTCAATAATGTCTGACAGAGATTTTAAGGGACGGTTGTTTGCTCCTACTACAGTGCGACCGCGACGACCATTATCAATTAAGGCATCTACGGCTTCTTGGAGCATCCGTTTCTCGTTGCGAACGATAATTTCGGGAGCCAAGATTTCTTGGAGCCTTGCCAAACGGTTATTGCGGTTAATTACCCGTCTATAAAGGTCATTAAGATCGGAAGTCGCAAATCGACCGCCATCTAGCTGCACCATCGGTCGTAGATCCGGTGGAATTACAGGAATAACTGTCATCACCATCGATTCTGGTTTAGAACCTGTCGCAATGAAGTTGTCAATTACCCGCAAGCGTTTAATTAACTTAGCTCGCTTTTGTCCTTTAGCGTTGGCAATTTCTTCTCGTAGTTGCTCTGCTTGGGTTTCTAAATTTATGTCACTTAAAAGCCTAGCAAGTGCCTCTGCGCCAATCCCAACTTCAATTCCAGAAAGTTCAGACTCTTCACTGTAAAGCTGGTCTTCAATTTCTATCCATTGATCTTCTGAGAGCAGTTGTTTATAGGTAAGAGTATCAGCGTTACCTGGAGCGAGGACAACATAGGCATTAAAGTAAACAATTTGCTCTACATCCCTTAGAGGCATATCCAGCAAAATTGAAATGTAGCTAGGAATGCCTTTGAGATACCAAACGTGGGCAACAGGGGCAGCAAGTTTGATGTAGCCCATGCGATGACGGCGGACACGGGATTCAGTTACTTCCACACCACAGCGTTCGCAGACAATACCACGATGCCGCACCCGCTTGTATTTGCCGCAATGACATTCCCAATCTTTTGCTGGACCAAAGATGCGCTCACAAAATAAGCCGTCCATCTCTGGTTTTAGGGTGCGATAGTTTATTGTTTCTGGCTTTGTAACTTCACCAACTATCTGACCATTGGGTAGTGTTCTTTCTCCCCATTGGCGAATCCGGTCTGGTGAGGCTAAACCAATTTTGACGTAGTCAAACTGAGTTGTTAGCTGAGTTCTCATATTTAAGTAATTAGGGATCGGGGATTGGGGGTTAGGGAATAGTTTTGAATGCGTGAATTTTGAGTTTTGAATTAAAGGAGGGGTAAGTAATTAACTCAACACTAAAAACTCAAAACTCATAACTATTTTTAGCCTCTATCTAAACTTCTTCTTCTTCGAGTGCTTCGCGGCTTAAAGATTCATAAGTTGGTCGGGAAGGAGTACGACGACCACTAGGATCTGCCATCAAATCAACTTCTACATCAAGAGCACTGCCATCTGCTTGAGTTTCGACTTTATGGACGGCAATATCTAATCCCAGTGATTGGAGTTCTCGCATTAGCACTTTAAATGACTCTGGCGTACCAGGTCGGGGAATTGCTTTGCCTTTAACAATGGCGTTGAGAGATTCGTTCCGTCCTTGCATATCATCGGATTTAACTGTCAGTAGCTCTTGCAAAGTGTAAGCTGCCCCAAAAGCTTCTAATGCCCACACCTCCATTTCGCCGAATCGCTGTCCTCCTTGTTGCGCTTTACCGCCTAAAGGCTGCTGCGTAACTAAAGAGTACGGTCCAGTTGAGCGGGCGTGGATCTTGTCATCTACAAGATGAACAAGCTTCAGCATATATGCTATTCCTACTGTTACTGGTCGATCGAATGCTTCACCAGTACGACCATCAAACACTTGCAGTTTGCCAGGAGCATCTGGATTAAATAGCCAATCTTTACCTGTGCGATCGCACGCTTCGTTTAGTTTGCCATGCACAATTGTCCGCGATGACTCTTCACCGTACATTTCATCAAACGGTGTCAGCTTAAACCGCACACCCAAGTTTTCACCTGCCCAGCCTAACAAGCACTCAAATACTTGACCCACGTTCATCCGTGACGGCACACCCAGGGGATTTAGCACAATATCTACTGGTGTACCATCTGCTAGATACGGCATATCTTCAATTGGTAAGATCCGCGAAATAATTCCCTTATTACCATGCCGTCCAGCCATCTTATCGCCAACTTGGATCTTCCGCTTTTGTGCCACGTAGACTCTTACCACCATGTTTGCTCCGGGTGGCAACTCGTCTCCTTGTTCTCTGGTAAACACGCGCACATCGACAACGCGCCCTTTCTCACCGTTAGGCACTCTCAGGGAATTGTCTCGGACATCCCGGGCTTTTTCGCCGAAAATTGCCCGTAGCAGTTTTTCTTCTGGCGGTTGGTCAGATTCCCCCTTCGGAGTTACTTTCCCGACTAAAATATCGCCAGCTTCTACCCAAGCTCCAATGCGAATAATACCTTGTTCATCTAATTGACGCAGGGCATCTTCACCAACGTTGGGAATTTCCCTAGTAATTTCCTCTGGTCCTAGCTTTGTTTGTCTCGCTTCAATTTCGTATTTCTCAACGTGAATTGAAGTGTAGGTGTCTTCCTGAACCAACTTCTCGGAAATCAAAATCGCGTCTTCGTAGTTGTAGCCTTCCCAGGGCATATAGGCAACCATAATATTTTGCCCTAGTGCTAGTTCTCCGCCTTCGGTAGAGGAGCCATCTGCCAATACTTGACCTGCTCCCACTAAGTCACCTTTTTGGATTAAAGGTCGCTGGTTGAGGCACGTATCTTGGTTTGAGCGCTGGTACTTAGACAACGGGTACTCGATCTCTTGGGTGTGAAAACCAGTTTCTACAGTTCCTACGCGGACGCGAATCTTGGTAGCATCGACATACGATACTTCCCCATCGGTACGACTAACGATTACCATCCCTGAATCTCGCGCTGCTTGAGCTTCTAGACCAGTTCCAACTAAGGGACGCTCTGGCTTTAGCAAAGGTACAGCTTGGCGCTGCATATTCGACCCCATCAAGGCGCGGTTAGCGTCGTCGTGTTCCAAAAATGGAATCAAGCTTGTAGCCACAGAAACAATTTGGACTGGCGATACTGCCACATAGTCCACTTGGTCGGGCGTAGTTGTGATGAAATCTTGGCGATAACGCACCGATACTTGGGGACCAATAATGTAGCCATTCTCGTCTACAGGAATATCTCCGGCTGCTACACGCTTATCATCTTCTTCATCCGCCGTCATATAAAGAGGAGCTTGCTCGAACAGCACTCGCCCATTTTCTACTGCTCTAAACGGTGTTTCTAAAAACCCGTACTGATTCACCTTGGCATGAGTTGCTAGGGAGCCAATTAAGCCAGCGTTCGGACCTTCTGGCGTTTCAATCGGGCAAATACGTCCGTAGTGCGAAGGGTGAATATCGCGGACAGCAAATCCAGCTCGTTCTCTCGTTAATCCTCCAGGACCAAGCGCAGATAAACGGCGTTTGTGCGTCAACTCTGCCAATGGATTTGTCTGATCCATAAATTGACTTAATTGGCTAGAACCGAAAAACTCTTTAATTGCTGCTACTAAAGGCTTGGGGTTCACTAGCGAAGCTGGAGTTAAAGCTTCAGCATCCGAGACTGTCATCCGTTCTCGTATAATCCGCTCTAAACGATTTAAACCAACCCGCACTTGGTTTTGTAGTAGTTCGCCGACACTTCTAACGCGGCGGTTGCCCAAATGGTCGATATCGTCGGTACTGCCCATGTCAAACTCTAAGTTGATTAGGTAATCTACCGCCGCCAAAATATCATTTGGAGTCAATACCCGCGTTGTCTCCGGAACTGAGAGGCGTAACTTTTTGTTGAGCTTGTAACGTCCCACACGCCCAAGATCGTAGCGCTTGGGATCAAAGAAGCGGGAGTCTAGTAGTTGTTGTCCGCCTAAAACTGTAGGTGGTTCACCAGGACGTAATTTGCGATATAGCTCCATTAGGGCATCGTCTTCAGAAAACTGCCCTTCTTTTTCAATTGTCTTTTGAAAATACTCTGGGTGACGCAGAGCATCAAAAATTTCGTTGTCTGATAAACCAAGTGCCTTAAGTAATACCTGTGCTGACAATTTGCGGGTTTTGTCGATTCGTACCCAGACTAAGCCATTACGGTCTGTTTCAAATTTTAACCAAGCTCCCCGATTAGGAATCAAGCTAGCTGAGTAAGTACGACGACCGTTTTTATCGATTTCTGACTTGTAGTAAACGCCTGGCGATCGCACAATTTGATTTACAATTACTCGCTCAGCTCCATTAATAATAAATGTGCCGCGATCGGTCATTAAGGGCAGATCACCAATAAAGACTTCTTGCTCTTTAATTTCGCCAGTTTCTTTGTTAATTAAGCGTGTTGGTACATACATTTGCACCGTGTAAGAACTATCACGCCGCTTTGCTTCGTCTACATCATATTTTGGTCGCTTCAGTTTGAAGTTTTGACCTAAAAAATGTAGTTCTAGCTTGCCAGTATAGTCAGTAATTGGTGAGAAGCTATTAAGTTCTTCAATTAGCCCTTCTTCCAGAAACCACCGAAAGCTAGAGCGTTGAATTTCAATTAAATCAGGCAATAAGAAAGTTGGTTCGATATAGGTTTCAGTTGTCATACGTTTACCAAGCGCCTAAAGAGAATTTGTACGTGAAAATGCTTTTATTACACTGCCTGTTGTTGATAAAAGGCGTAATATCATGACCGTAATTTATTTTTTCTGCTCACTTTTGGGACAATAGTTACTTTGCATCTTGCCTTTAATGATGGATAATTAAGATACTAATACTCTCGTGCTGATTTGCAATTTTTTGTTAGTGCTACAAGCTTCTGATTTAGCGGCATGACGATTCATATTTAGCTACCTAAAGTAAAAGCAGTTATTGTCTCTTATAAACCACATTTTGTCTATATTCCCCATCGCTTCAGTACAGCATTTATAGTTAAATCAAACAAAACTTACCCAAAGCTGAAGACAACACCTAGCCAAATTGCCAAGAAATTATTTAATTGCAGTTGCACCAACTACAACAATTAATAAAAACTGAGAAATTACTAGGTAAGGAGTATAATTTGTCTGCAAAAGTTTGGGTATGCTAATTGGCAAAAGTGGCAAGGCGTTTGTACCCCCCTTTACGGCGGTAGAAATATAGATTTTTAGAGTTGGTAATAGTTCAACCCGTAACTAAAGACTGACTTCCTTAAATAACTGGGTGTTCCTTCTTTTTTGTAAACAGGAAGGAATGGCAAGGTTTGAGGTGTTATCAAAATTACTTGGAATAGAGCTTTCAAATGGATTAAGCTTTTAATGAGTGATATTGTGGCGGCTCAAAAAGGCAGACTTTTTGCTGTGACTTCTTACTTTATCAATCAAACCCTTTAATACCTCCAATTTCTAGATGAAGTTACATCAGGGCATCAAACTCGAATCAGCAAACCCTTGTAAATTTTTTGGTTGAGGTAGTTGACATTTACTTCCTTAACTATTATGACGCAAGCAGAGAGTTTTGGAGAAAGCAGATTAAAAGCGATTATTTATGCTGCTCTATTTTTATTCAGTCTTGATCCCTGAGCAACAGACAAGCGAGGTGAGAAATTCTCATAGTTTTTGTGTCGCGTAGTGCATGGAATTCTTGCTGGTTATTCACACTGAAAGCCCAAATAATTCACAAGCATTGGCTGTTGTTTGAGCAGCGATCGCTTCTAGGGTTACACCTCTGAGTCCAGCTACTGCTTGAGCTACATGACGTACATACGCAGGTTCGTTGCGGCGTTGGCTTCTTTTTGGAACGGGACTGAGGAAAGGACAGTCGGTTTCAACTAACAAGCGATCGCTCTTGACCATTTGAGCAGATTCATGAATTTGTTTAGCGTTTTTGAACGTAACTGTACCACTGAAGCTGATATAAAACCCCAAGTCGAGGAACCATTGAGTTTCTTCTGGATTTCCCCCCCAGCAGTGCATCACCCCCCGCACTTCGCCTTGCCAAGCCTGCAAAACTTCCCGCATTTTCGCTGCTGCTTCTCGACAGTGAATAATCACTGGTAAGTTTAATTGAGAAGCGATCGCCAGTTGCGCCTCTAGAATCATTAGCTGTTGCTTTTGGTTATCAGCTTTATAGAAATCCAGTCCGATTTCGCCAATCGCTACTACTTTAGCGTCTGACTGAGCTAGAGCTAAAATTTGGTTAGCTGTATTAGCAGTCCATTTTTGGGCATCTAAGGGGTGTAAACCCACAGCGAAGCTTAGTTCTGGTAATTGGTGAGCCAAGGCTTGAATAGAGTCAAATTCCTCTGGTTCAACGCAGGAGTGGACTAGATGAACTACACCAGCTGCTTGCCAGCGCGATCGCACGGCTGCTAAATCTGGCTGAAAAACATCAAAGTTGAGATGAACGTGAGAGTCAATCAACTGCATTTTTAGTTATTAGTCCTTGGTCATTAGTCACTAACTTGTAACCAATGCGACTACTGGGATGCCACTGGAGCTGGTTCGCGCTTTTTTAGGGTATGAGCTAGGCGGGATTTTTTTCTAGCTCCATTATTCGGATGCAGCACTCCGGTTTTTACAGCTCGATCAATTTTGCTGTATGCCGCCGCCATGTGCTGCTGGACTTCTTGCTTTGCTTCCGGAGTCGGGTTAGCGGCGTAGGTTTCTACGGCGGCAAGGTATTTTTTGATCAGCGTCTTGACTGCTGACTTGTAAGTTTTATTACGCAACCGATTGCGTTCTGCGATGTTGATGCGTTTAATAGCAGACTTTGTATTCGCCACAGTAGTTTTGAGAGATATCGTTATATAGACAAAATCCTAGATGTACTAATATAGCATCCTGTTTGCCAATATTGCGATTCTCAGAAAAATCCAGGTTAAGCTAGAGAAGCGGGTACAAATCAGACTTGCACCTGATAGTGCAAAGATATTATAAAGATTTGTATTAAACGCCGATAACTCCTACGATTGGCATTTTCCTGACTCCATGCTGCGAATCATTACTGAGCAGACCGAGGTACGAGCAGAACTTCAACGGATCTGCGATCGCACCCAAGACGACCAAGCGGTTCATAAAGAAGCGACGGTTCGGGAGGTGCTTCAGGCGGTGAAGCGCCAAGGAGATCGAGCCGTACTGCACTATACAGCAGAATTTGACCAACAAGAACTCAAACCGGAAGATTTGCGCGTCAGTGGCTCAGAATTGGATGCCGCTTACCAGCAAATATCTCAAGAGTTACTGGGGGCGATTCAATTAGCTTGCCGTCAAATTGAGGCATTCCATCGCCAGCGAATTCCGAAATCTTGGGTGCAGTTTGGGGATGATGAAGTAGTGTTGGGCAAACGCTACACGCCAGTAGATCGAGCTGGGCTATACGTTCCTGGCGGTAGAGCGGCTTATCCGAGTACCGTACTTATGAATGCAATCCCCGCAAAAGTTGCTGGTGTACCCCGCGCAGTTATAGTAACGCCGCCAGGACCAGACAAAATTATTAACCCCGCAGTTTTAGTTGCTGCTCAAGAAGCGGGGGTAGAAGAAATTTATCGGGTTGGGGGAGCGCAGGCGATCGCGGCTTTAGCTTACGGAACAGAGACAATTCCGAAAGTTAATGTAATTACAGGTCCTGGTAATATTTACGTTACTTTGGCGAAAAAGCTTGTATACGGTACAGTCGGAATTGACTCTTTGGCTGGACCTTCGGAAGTATTAGTTATTGCCGATGAAACAGCTAATCCAATTCATGTGGCGGCTGATCTGTTGGCGCAAGCGGAACACGATCCGATGGCGGCGGCAATTTTATTAACAACAGATCCAAGTTTGGCTAAAAGTGTACAAGTCGCAGTTGCCAGACAGCTAGTAGATCATCCGCGCCGGACATTGACGGAGAAAGCGATCGCGCATCATGGCTTAATTGTGGTTGTAGATTCTTTAATTGCAGCAGCTCAATTATCAAATGAATTTGCGCCGGAACATTTAGAACTAGAAGTTGCCGATCCTTGGGCGTTACTTGAATATATCCGCCATGCTGGGGCAATTTTCCTCGGTCACGCCACACCGGAAGCGGTAGGAGACTATTTAGCTGGACCTAATCACACGCTGCCTACTTCTGGCGCAGCTCGCTATGCTTCTGCTTTAGGAGTTGAAACTTTCCTGAAACACTCTAGTATTATTCAATATTCCCCGACAGCCCTGCAAAAAGTAGCTGGAGCAGTTGATGTTCTAGCAACAGCTGAAGGTTTGCCGTCTCATGCGGATTCAGTGCGCCTGAGAATGCAAAAGGGGACTGGATGGGTGGGATCAGAACCCAACCCCTAATTAAAGCAGCTAAAAGGAGAATTGCCAGTGCTAAAGACAATTGTGGTAGCTCTTGACGGTTCAGAGCTTGCAGAGCGAGTGATTCAGACTTTACAGGAACTCCAACTGCAATCAGAAACAAAAATTGTCCTTGCTCATGTCATTTCTCCGCCAGAAACGGATTTAGAAATAGTCGCTGATAGACCCCATGCGGATGCTGAAGAATTTCCTTACCGACATATTGAAAAGCAGCTGCAATCGTATCAAGCTAACTTGTCTGGGGAAAGTCAGTTAGAAATTGTCAGTGGTGAGCCAGCTGAAGAAATTATCCGGCTTGCTAATATTTACCACGCTGACTTAATTGTGATTGGTTGTCGTGGTTTAACAGGAGTTAAGCGGATTTTACAAGGTTCTGTTAGCAGTCAGGTTGTTGAAAGTGCTGCTTGTTCAGTGCTAGTAGTGAAGCCTCATAGCTGATGCGCTGTTATGATTTAATTTGCCTGTTTAGCTTGTTGGATATTAGGACAACCTGTACTCTGCAAGCTTAAATTATCTAGGACTCAGGTAAAAGCTCAACAGCTTTAATATCAATCCTCATCCTCGGTTCTACTTGAGCGCAGCATTGGTATGAAATAAATTAGAACTACTGCAACACTTACACTCGGCATAAAACTGTCTGCCGCTCTTGCGAATCCTCTCCTTGTCACCGCAAGTTGTACAAATAGCATTTATTGACGTATTTCCATTACACTTCAGGCACTTTAAGTAGTAGCCATACTTGCCATACTCCACAGACAGTTCGTTACTTTGGCAATGGCGACAAAGCATTTTTCCTGCTAGCTGCAATGGTTTTGTCTCTGGTGGTGTAAGCTTGACTACCTGATTGGGGAGCGAGGTTTGCTCAGGTTTGAGGATCGCGGGTTTATGGTGCTTAAGCAAAAACTTAATGATATTAGACAACTCGTCCTCAGTGAATGAGTACCCCGACTCCTTGAGGTCTAAACTGAACAAACTATTAGCCTTGCGGCTTTTTTCAAATTTTGCCTGAATGCGCTCTGTTACTTGGTCAGCCTTACACACTTCCTCCAAAAGCACTTTCTGCGGACGATTGATAATTCCTGAATCCGAGATTGCCACTAGAATGTCAAGGGGCATATTTCTAAAGGTGGCTTGACGAAAGCCTAACATTTTGCCTAAGAGAATCTCGGCATAGGTATTCAGGTATTTTCTCAGAAACTCACCCTGCCTTTGAGCCTGAAGAACAGGTGAGGGCATTCCTTTCAACGTGCCATTAAACCATCGGCTCCACTCTCCATATTCGTTGACCTGAATTTGGGTTGTGACGCTTTTGCTTTCGACGATAGCAACTCCGTACCGATGGAGGATTAGATGATCTATCTGCGCTGCGTCCTGTTCTTGTTCAAGACGAAGGTTATTGAAGACATAAATATTTTTATCGTCTTTGAAGGCTCGACGCAGGTAGTAAACCATTTGTGCTTCAGCCGCCTGCCCTGCTTTAATAAACTTGTCTTCTGAAGAAAGTTGCTCCAGTTCTTTGACGATCATGACCATCCTCAACTTTAGTAAAACTTACTTATTTAGTAAGCCTAGAGACTATAGTTAGGATGCCCAACTAAAGTAGTAAATCTCACTTATAGTGCATCAGTTATGCTATTTGCTTTAAGTCCTGTTTAAATCATTAGGGTCAAGCGCTAAACACTTTTATCCATACGATATGAAGTGTTTAGATCGAACCGAACTAAATGCTAATAATAGTAATGTCAAAGGACTTAGGCTTCACCAAGAATTTTTGGCACTTTGAAAAAGTCACCTTCTTGGTCGGGTGCATTTTTAAATATAGCTTCGCGATCGCTAAATGGTTGTAGTTCATCAGGTCTAGTGACGTTACTAACATCAATTGCTCGTGTAGTAGGCTGTACATTAGTAACATCAAGTTCACTTAGCTGTTCAAAATAATCTAGAATACTACCTAACTGGGTAGTAAATTGCTCCTCTTGTTCTGGTGATAATTCTAAACGAGCGAGATGAGCAACTTTACGAACTTGTTCGCGGTCAATCATAATCGGTTATTAATTGTTAGTTATTAGTTGTCTGGCTAGAGAGCAGCGATACTTTCCCTAGCCTTTTTATTTTCTAGCTGGTAGCTAAAATTATCTGTGCGATCGCCCAGTAGTTTTAAGCCAGTTTTGGGCTTCTAAATAGTTATTTGGAGCAACGCTAATCGCTCGTTTCCAGTAATCACCTGCTTTATCAAATAATCGCTCTGCCGTGTCATTGTCTCCTGCTTCCTTAGCCCTTTCCCCTTGATAATGGTAAATTACAGCAATATTATTCAATGCTTGAACGAGATGGGGGTTCAACTCTAGTCCCTGCTGATAATATTCCAAGGCTTGCTCGTGTTCACCGTTACTGGCATGAATTAGCGCCATGTTGTAGAGGACATAGCTACGATCAAAGGGGTCTTCCTCCAGTTCCAAAGCTTCGGTATAATTATCCAAAGCCTCAGCGTATTCGCCATCTGCTTGAGCGGACATTCCATCACGGTAATAGGCAAAGGCTTCTTTTGCTTTTTTATTAGTAGGCAGAATTTTGAGAATCATATCTGCCATAACTGTGAAGGATTTATCGATAAAATTGTCGTTTTTTTGAATTCTTGCCATATAGCCTCTGTATTATTAAAGCGCGGCTGGGAGTTAATTTTGGTTATTGCTGCTCAAGGATTATTGTAATTGAGAGCTGTGCTAGGTTGTGGCTTTTATTCCAGCCGAGTCGGTTCTGGATAAATAAATATAATTCTAGGAGTGAAAGTTAAACTGACTTATCCGCACAGGTCTTGAGTATAGAAGCAATCCTCCTTGTGTCTTATTATGGGGAGCGTAACGGGTTTAACCGCGCTTGTGCAAGATATTTATACTTAACCTGAGTTCGGGTTAAGCCGGGAGCAGCAGATTGTAGTTGATCGCAATCGAC
>ERZ501023.18-NODE-18-length-69145-cov-6.674758_pt1 | contig 69145 bp, 61 predicted proteins | sample MGYA00248839_ERZ501023 | MGnify/ENA primary metagenome ERZ501023 (study PRJEB25958, sample SAMN03398596) | human skin metagenome | study: EMG produced TPA metagenomics assembly of the Human Skin Microbiome Metagenome (human skin metagenome) data set.
TGTCCCCTTGTCCCCTTGTCTCCTTGTCTCCTTGTCCCCTTGTCCCCTTGTCCCCACTTCTAAGGAGATTCCGGTGGATCTAGTTCTCTAAGCTCTAATAAGTCTTGAATCGACTGCTGAGGGTTAAGATTTTCTATAGTAATAACACCAACACCCAACAGAATTGCACTTCCGACAGCAATAATTACCGCCGGACGCTTGAAAAAGCCAAAATCGCGCCAAATTCTCGCCCAAGGTTTACTTTGACGGCGTAACACATGAGCGATTATTAGCTGATTACAGGTATGAGGATCGCGGACGTAATGACCACTCCAGCTAACTACCAAGCGTTCTTGGCAGTAAGGACAAGTAAACAGTCCACTGCACGTCTTGATCGGCTTAAGATTGCCTGTACGTTGGCAAATTGGACAAGTAACAGAATGATTACCAAAGGTGTGAGTGTTCATCAGCGTCAACCTAGTTCACTTACTCGCTCTACTGAGGAGCTATAGACGGATTTATAACTTAAGAATTTTCGGCGTTACCCTAAATCCAGTTTGCCCATTTTTCAACTAAAAATACATATCAAATTGAATTATGAAATAAATCGATGCATTAGACCTTGGTCTAGTTATGGATTTAAGCTCAATTATCTTGTCTTGTGCGTTCAGGTGCGATCGCCTCCTATAAGTTAGATGTAAGTAAGCGATCGCTGCAAGACGATATTAATCCTCAAAGGTTCCTCATTTAGGCATTGAGATCAGTGACTTTCTCAGAATCTAGTTTTTGACAGCGGGGCTTCTCAAATATAGCTCTAACTTAACTTGTCGGGTTGTTGAATGATCGCTCAAAATGAAAAGTAAGATATAAAAATTTAAGTTTCTCTCACATTTCCCCTGCCTGTTAATGACTGCTACTCCCCCCTTATCACCGAAGGAGATTCCAAGTCCTTTTGGTGAGTTAAAGGAGTCGGAACCACCGATGCTAACGACTCCTTCCCCGCAATTAACGCGCCTACTTAACCGTTTCCAGCCCTCCCCAGAAAGTGTTGTCCTGTTTCTAGCCCTGCTAATTGGTAGTGGCGCTGGTATAGGTGTAGTGACGTTTCACTATTTAATTGAGCTAGTTCACTCTCTGATGCTAGAGCAATTAATGGGAGTAATTTCAGTATGGGGAGCTTGGACTTTAGCTTGTATTCCCAGTTTGGGTGGGGTAATTGTGGGGTTAATGCGCGGCGCAAAGCAAGATTTCGCGCCTGGGCTTTCTGCTTTAATTGCGGCAGTGAGGGGAAACAAAGTAAGACATTGGGCTCCCCAACAATTACGTCGCTCGCTAACAAAGATGGTAGCAGCATCAGTTTCCCTCGGTAGCGGCGCTTCTTTAGGTCCGGAAGGACCAAGTGTAGAAATTGGCGCAAATTTTGGGTTGCTGCTGGGTGAGGTGCTGCAAATGTCCCAAGAGCGACAACGGTTACTTTTGGGTGCTGGAGCTGCTGCTGGTTTGGCTGCTGGTTTTAATGCCCCAATTGCTGGGGTTTTCTTTGCCTTAGAAGTGGTTTTAGGAACTACATTTGCTACTTCAGCTGTTAGTGTCGTGCTGCTAGCCGCCGTAGTTGCAGCGTTAATTGCTCAGATTGGTTTGGGAGGACAGCCAGCGTTTACGCTCCCCGTTTACGATGTCCGCAGTCCTTTGGAATTACCCTTGTATATGGGATTGGGTGTATTTGCCAGTTTAGTTTCTATTACTTATACCCAATCGCTACAATTGGCAAAAGCTTGCTTTCAAGGCGAAGTTAGGGGTTTTAAGTGGCTCGGAAAAATCCCGTTATTTATTCATCCGGTAATTGGCGGCGTTTGTGTGGGACTTGTAGCTATACAGTTGCCGCAAATCTTGGGTATCGGTTATGAAACAATTGAAGCGATGCTGCAAGATGTCAAGTTTTCTTTGCAGCTGTTGGTTGTGCTGCTGGTGATTAAGCTAGTGCTGACAGCAATTAGTCTCGGTAGTGGTTTAGTAGGTGGTGTTTTTGCACCAGCGATGTTTTTAGGGGCATCTTTGGGAGCCGCTTATGGCAAAATTGTGGCAGCACTCGCCCCAGCATTAAGTCAATACATCGCTGCGCCTCCGGCTTATGCAATGGTAGGCATGGCAGCAGTTTTGGCGGCAAGTGCGAGAGCGCCGCTAACAGCAATTTTGTTACTGTTTGAACTTACGCGCGACTACCGAATTGTTTTGCCGCTAATGGCGGCGGTGGGTTTAAGTGTTTGGCTAGTGGAGCGAATGCAGCCAGCAACTTCTAGCTTTAATTTACAACAACTAAATTTAAATGTCGAAAAAGACTTGCAGACGGACATTTTGCGGCAGATTTTAGTAGCAGAAGCGATGCATCAGTCTCCGTTACTATTACCAGCAACTCTACCAGTTTTGCAGGCAGGTTTAGCAATGACACGCGATCGCTGTCGCAGTGCCTTAGTAATTGATGCAGCAGAACAACTAATTGGAATTGTGACGCTTGAGGATATTAATCGCACTATTTCTGTTTGGGAGGCGATCGCTAAAGGTGATTACGCTGCTACCGCAAATAGTATACCTTTATCAAGGCTGATTGATATTTGTACTACGGAAATTCTTTATGCTTATGCTGATGAACCTTTATCTGAAGCTTTAGCGCGGATGGGCGCACGCGGTTTACATCAGTTACCAGTTGTAGATCGAGAAAACCATGAGCGTGTTTTAGGTTTACTAGAACAAGACCAAATTGCCTTAATAACTAACTTGGTAGCAACACGCAAAGCCCTTTACCACTTTTTAGCAGTACCACCAAAAATAGAGGGTTTGCCTTTATCTACTGCTAATAAATTAGTATTGTAAATACTACATAATTCCTAGCTAAACCTGAAGAATGGAGATTTTTGATTATCCTCCATTCCTCTAAAGCTAATTTCATTAATAGTCAAGCACGTCAAGATGCTACATCAGCTTCTTCAAGGTCTTCACCTAGTTGCTTAAGACGAATGTGTTTCCGACCTAAAGTAATCTCAAATTCATCTCCAGGCTTCAAACCCATTTGTTTTGTATAAGCGGAGCCTATCAACAAATTGCCGTTTGACTGCACACTAATCTTAAAGCTAGCAGAGCGTCCACCACGCCCATTTGAATTTGGAGTGCTATCTAACTGAATACCTTCGGCATCAATTAAGGCATTTAGAAACTTCATCATATTGACGCGCTCAACACCGTTTTTTGTTTTGGTGAAGTAGCCGCAGGCTTTAGCCTTTTCTTCTTTACTTAAATTCCCTAGCTCTTTGACTTTCTTGATAAGTTCTTCGCCAACTAGCGGCTCCATCTTTTTAGTTTTTGTCATCAACTTAGGTAGAAAACGATAGATTAAGTGGTTGACTGAATTCTATCTTAGCTTACTAACGTTTTTAGTCAATATGCTTGAGATTTATATCAGCCTAGCCAAGTATATTACACTCATTGAGATAATTGTTTAACTTCATTCAACTGCATTAATATTTGGCGAACTAGGGGAAATATTGTAAGGAAATAATCATAATTATCTAGGTGTAGATAACTGATACACTTTAGTTGTTTGGTGTTACACTCCAAACCGCTAAGTCAATAATGAACGAGAAAAAACTAAAAGTTAATATCAGCTTAATTTAACAGCGTGTGATCAGCAGCGCGATCGCCCTTTACCCAAAATCTCCTTGTTCTAGTAGTCAAGCAGTCAAGCACTGAATACTAATACCAGTAGTTATGTATGATCGCGCTCTTTAGCTAAAATCTTAAATTTAACTTTATAAGTAATTTCAGCATGGGATGAAGCTAACAACGAAAGGACATTACAGTGTGAAAGCGTTACTTGATTTAAGCTTACAACCAGGCTATGAACCTGTATCTGTAAAAGTAATCGCAACTAGGCAAGATATTCCTGCTCCTTACCTAGAAAAACTACTAATTGAAATGCGCCGCGCTGGATTAGTTAAATCAATTCGTGGCGTTCAAGGAGGTTATAAATTAGCGCGATCGCCTGCACAAATTTCTCTAGGACAAATTTTAGCAGCAGTGGGCGAAACAATTGAACCGCTACCGCATCACAACCCCACCCAATCACAAGCAGAGGATTGGGTAACTTTTACGCTTTGGCAACGGTTGCACCAAAAGCTTAAAGAAGCGTTGTACAGTATTACTCTGGCAGACCTTTATTACGATGCCCGCAGTTGGCAAGCAGCTCAAGGAGAGGCAACAAGTTTTGTAGTTTGAAGGAGTCATTAGTCATTAGTCATTGGTGGTTAGGCATTGATCAAGAATTCTGGACTAATAACTATCGACTAGGGATTGTTGTTTTAAGTATTGCTGCTTTTTTAGATTACTTAATTGGCGATCCTTGGGGTTGGCTGCATCCAGTCCAAGTTATGGGTTGGGTAATTTCTCAATTCACTAAATTTACTTTTAAATATTGCCATCAGCCGAAGAGCCAACGTTTGGCGGGAATAGTTTTAGGCATTGGACTAGTAGTAGGTAGTGGCTTAGGAGGATGGTTAATTATTCAGATTTCCACTTGGCTGCATCCACTATTGGGGATTGTAGGAAGCATATTACTAGCTAGCTGTTTTGCTGCTAGAAGCTTGAGAGTAGCAGCAAAAGAAGTTTTACAACCTTTAACAGTTAGTAATTTAAGTCAGGCTCGTTCTAGTTTAAGTTTTTATGTTGGTCGAGATACAGAGAATTTATCTCAACCAGAAATCTTGCGATCGCTTCTAGAAACCGTAACAGAAAATGCTGTAGATGGAGTGATGGCTCCTTTATTTTATGCCTGTATCGGTGCAGCTACACCATTTATCGGCGCTGTGCCTCTAGCTCTAGCTTATAAAGCTGCAAGTACCCTAGATTCTATGGTTGGCTATCGGGACGCACCTTATACATATTTAGGCTGGTTTAGTGCGCGACTAGAAGATACGCTGACTTGGTTTCCCTGTCGGTTAACAGTAATAACTCTGGCGTTGCTGTCTGGCAAACCTCTGGATATTTGGAGTATTTGTTGTCGAGATGCAATTAAAGATCCCAGTCCTAATTCTGGTTGGAGTGAGTGTGCTTATGCAGCTTTTCTGGGTGTGCAAGTGGGGGGTATCAATTGGTATCGTGGCGTTGCCAAATCCAAACCATTACTAGGAGAGCCAATAAATTCTATTACTCCAGCCACTATTTACCAAGCTCTGCAGCTAACTCGCTATTGCTTTTTAATTTGGTTGAGTATAGCGATCGCTGCCTTGTTTTTACTTTGAGCGCTCAAATCAAGTTATATAAAAACCTCATATCTAGCTTGTAGTGCTAATGTCTCTAATTTCTTAGTAGTAAAATCTTCTTAATCAAATTTTAAATTGGTGTGACATGACCGATTCAAGTAATTCTGACGTAATTATTCGCGCTTTTTGGAGAGCTGTTAAAGTCGAGACTGCTGTACCACCTTATGACACTTTACATCTCAAAGTTTTTTATCCAGCACAAACATCAGACAGCCAACTAGAACGCGATCAAGGCATTGTTCCTGCTAACTCCGAACAAGCTCCTTTTCCCGTAGTAATTTTCTTTAATGGTGTTAATTGTGAACTGCAAATTTACCAATGGCTAGCAGTTAAGCTAGCGCAACGAGGACTAGTTGTAATTACCTTTGCCTGGATTGCCGAAAATTTACCAGGTATAGTCGGGCTTACCCCCGGCGTGAATATCGCTATGTGGCAACCTCAAGCTTATGGCACTGGTGCTAGTGCTGCGGCTTTACCTGCATTACTAGGTGAAATAGAACGCTTACAGTCAGAGGGAATATTAGCAGGTTTGCTCGATCTCAAAAAAATAGTTTTAGGCGGACACTCTGCTGGTGGTAGAGTAGCACTCGAAAGTGCCAATCCGCGCTTTTTCCCGCAAATAGCGGCGGCTTTTGGCTACGGAGTACATACAGCTGCTCCGGTAATGCTGGGGTATGAACCAGGAAAGATATTGCCTTTACCTGATGCATTACCAATGTTACTAATTGGCGGCACTTGTGACGGGGTAATTGCCAATAGTAGCGATCGCTATGGAATCTCGGCTGGAGATCCAACTACCTTAACTGTTCGTACCTTTAAAGAAGCGCTTTCTGGGGGACGAAATGATACTTATTTAGTGCTAATAGAAGGAGCAAATCATTTTTCGATAGCTCACCCCCAAGATTCAACAACAGGTAGATCGTTTCTTGACTTTCCCGCGACTCAGCCAGAAGATCGTATCCGTTCTCTAATAGCTGAAGTCATTACTTTGTTTATTGATGCTTATGTGCGTCATCAAGCAAGTGCATCTCTAGCACTTAATCAGTTGCTCACAGCTAATCCGGCAATTACCTTATTTGAGCAAAATTAAGTAGCTATTAGTCATTGGTCATTATTCTTCGTGGGTGTGGTTAACGAATCAAAGTTAGGACTAAGACTTCTGAGCTTGCGCGTTGCGTGAAATCTTCTATTTGCTAGTTATGTAGAAATATGCTCAACGTGCTGAACAAGCGGAACAACAAGCGCAACAGGCAGAGCAAAAAGCTCAACAAGCATAAATCCCAATTAGATGAACAACGTCAGCAAACAGAGCAACTAGCAGAACGTTTGAAAGCAATGGGTATCGATCCAGATCAGGTATAACATTTATGAGTTTATCTTGGTCTTCCTAGCGTAGTGATGTACAAAACTGCTTCATCAACAGGGATACCCAGAACTTCATTCACTTGGTCATCAAAAAAGCCACCGATACCGCTTACACCTAAATTAAGATAAATGGCGGCTAAATTTAGTCTCTGCCCTAAATGTCCGGCATCTAGGTGTAGGTAACGATAAACGCGATCGCCATACTGAGCAACAGCTGTTTTCAGATCGGCTGTGTGGAACAGTACCGCCGCCGCATCTCGACCTAAATCTTGTCCTAGACAGAGATAGTGTAGCTCTCGCCGGAAGTTTTTAAACCGAATTTGTCGTAGTTCTTGGGCTTTGGGTGCGTAGTAGTAACAACCCTCCTCAAGTCCTGTCACCCCAGATACGGCAATAAATGTCTCGATTAAATTTAAGTCAAAATAATCCGGTGTTCCGTCTAAATTTTGGTCAATATAGTGCTGCGGTTGATAGGTGAAATGAAGCAAAGCTTTTAATTCATCTAATGTTAAATCAGCACCACTGTAGCCGCGAGTAGAGCGCCGCTTGAGAATTGTGCTTTCTAATCCTGCTAAATTTGCTCCCCAATCAATCGCAGATGTGGCAGTAGAAATCTTTAGACAAAAGGGAAAATTGTACTTATCTGAAGAAGGCGAGAGGGGAGAGGCAATCGAGCAGAGGGAAGTTTCATTACCTTTTGCCTCTTGGATTTTTGTTGCCTTGTGGCAATATTGCAATAATTCGCCATCAGGAATCTGGGGATAATCAGTCTGAGTTGTAGAAGGTAAAGCGGTTGTACTTAGTGGTAAGTTTTGTTTGATATCAAGCAAATCTGCTAGCCCAATCACAGCTATTGCTCCTTCTTGTTGGGAGTCGAGGTAAAGGAGATTATTCACTGCTTCATCCCTAAAGCCACCGATTAAATGTGGGCGGTAGTCATTAAGAGCGCTTGCCAGTTCGATATTACCTAGCAGATGTCCAGTATCTAAAAAAATCCGGCGATACGCTCTATCCTGGTAGCGCCAAGCCGAGCGATAAAAAACAGCAGTGGTGACAATAGCAAGCTGGGTACTATCTAAAACCGGATGCCAAAAACAAGCCCATTGGAGAGTTTGCCAAACCTCACTTTCCCAAAACTGAATCAATGTATGAGTTTGAGGTTGGTAGTTATACAGTCCAGAATTTAAAAATGGTGTACCGCGAGAAATCAAATAAACTTCAGCTGGATATAAACCACCCGCCGACGGCGCAGCGCGCAGATATATATCATTTCCCATCGTTGGTACTCTGGCTGTTAAACCATAGCTGCAAAATAGCAGCCGTGACAATCGCCGCCACCAAATGCTAGCCGGATCATCTGCGAATACTTCTGTTTCTTGGAGATACGGTTTTAAATCAAATGTCGTACCAATTTTGTATTCCTTGAAAAGTAATGGCTGCTTTTCCCAGTCCAATGAGTGATTATTAGCAGCGATCTTTTCAGGATCATACTTAGTTCGCTCGTGATAATGTTGAGCAATTGACCCGTGCTGTTCTGCCATAGAAGTATTCTTATTAAGACGCTTACCTTTTTCCTTGATCTTGGCACTCCTAAACGTGATCGTGTGATTTTAAAGGTAATAAAGAGATAGCAGAACTATTAATCAGCTTTATAGTGGTGTTTCCCCTAGCTAGCACATCCCTTGACTGCGATCGCCGTAGCCGAGTAAACCATAAATTGCAGCACCCAAAAGTGCCAGATAAGGGCTATAAACAAGCAACCAAATACCCAAATGCAGCAACCCTATACTAAATTCTCTTAATAAGTAAGTTGAGAGTCGTTTCCTGGCGTTCGATAGGTTGTTAGCGGCGGGTGAACCGGAACGATGGTTAGAATTGAGTTAAGAATGATCTAGTCTTGAGGTAGGTGCATCGCTGGAGTTCAGTCAGCATGATAACTGCGGCAGAGTTAGGCAAGTCAGCAGGATTTTTTACAGACTTTAAGCAGACAAAAGATTTTTTACAATCAACAACACTGCAAACTAAAGAATTGCTATCAGCAACTACTGATAAAGTAGTTAACACAATTACGATAGCAACAGATAAAGCAGTTGATACAATTAGTACAGCTGCTAAAGATTCCTTAGAACAAACATTGCAAAAAGCTGACCAAGTTAATAACTTTACTTCTAAGGCAATGCAGACGGCAATTAATAATTCAGTTAGTGAGTGGTTACAGGCTCATCCCCTAGTTTTTAGATTAGTTCAATTTCTAATATGGGGAACTAATCACCCAATTTGGGGCTTAGTTACGCTGCTTTTTACTGTGGCGATCGCTTGGAGTTTAATTAAAGCGATTAGTAGTTTAATTGAGACAGCTTGGTTAGCACTACTAAAAGCACCTTTAAAATTAAGTCAAGCTTTATTTGGAGTTAGTGCTAAATCGTTGGGTAAATTTGGAGGTTTAGTAAATAAACAGCTAACAGCTAATAAAAATCCTGACTTAGTTTTACAACCTTCTGAAGTAATTCAACTTAATAAACAGCAACGATTAGCAGAGATTTCAACTAGACTAGAGACAATTCAAAAAGAACAAAGCGAACTTTTACAAGAAGTCACCATAATATTAGCTGCTGATGAGGATATATAAAAGGTGAGCGCCATATAATATCCTAGAACTTTTAAAGTGCGATCGCTCTAGCAATTAATAGCTAGGCTGTGGTTCGGCAAGGTGTACACTGGTGCGATATACCATATAAACAAAACCCTGCTCGTCACAGTTGCGATCGTACAAATCTTGTAAATCTGAAATTAATTGCTGTTGCACTAATTCTTCGCGCGGGACGTAAGAAACACTCTGCATACGTCCAATAAGTCCAGCAAAATCTAACTGTTGTTTATAAATAAATGTATTTTCTCGAACATTAACAAAGTGCGGACTTGTTAGTAATAGTTCTACCGACTTCATCCGCGCCTCGGCTGGATGGTTATTTGATGCTGCACGAATCAAACGGCTATATTCGCTAGTAAATTTGTCAGTCTGCTCTCGATTATTCCACACTAAAGCTAATCGTCCAGATAATTTTAAAACGCGGCGAAATTCTAATAAACTTGTTTCAGGGTTGAACCAATGAAAAGCTTGAAAACAAGTTACTAAATCAATAGATGCGTCAGGTAAATTAGTAGCTTCTGCTGTTGTGTCACGAAATTCTACTAACTCATGAGATTCAGCTGCTTCTCTCATCGCTGCATTAGGTTCAATAGCAATTACACTTATGCGGCGTTCAGCCAACAGGCGCGAGGAAATACCTGTACCAGCACCAACATCTGCTGCTATTAGTTGTGCCGAATTATCTAATCCTGCCAGAATCACGGCGATCGCTGCATCTGGGTAACTCGGTCGATATTTAACATAATCCGCCGCTCTATCCGAAAATCGACTTAGCGGATTCATTGTATGTAGCGGTATTGAGTCAGTGTTAAGTTTACTCATAGTTGGGTTCGGCTTCGCCGTGCCGTAGGCATTCGCTATTCCCTGTAAGATCCTGCTTAGTCTAACTATAGGATAACTATCGGTGGAACCAACAGAAGCTCAGTACCTTATCCTTAACGCCTTAGAAACTCTAGAACTGCTGAGAAATAGATTCTATAGTGAAGATAGGGGAGTGTGGTATATAGAAACTCTAAGCCCAGTCTTACCCTACTCTATACTTTTAAGAAACGGTGATATTGTACCAATCACATGGGGTTTAGAACTATGAGAGAGCCTACAGAAATAGAAAAGCAGCAGTACGAAAGATTTAAGGAATTATTTGCCTTATCTAGACAGCGTTACTTAGACGCGGGGGGCAATTCTCGGCGTTGTCCAAGTGGTCGCAAAGAAGATGATTACTTAACAGATGAAGAGCGGAAAGAATTATTTGCTATAGGAGAACAAATTTTTGGCGTTCAAGTTAAGAATGGCTATGTTTACTGTCAAGGACAATCGTGGAAGATGCCTGAAAAACAGGAACTCAAGCGTGAAGAGTCAGAAGTTAGTGGTTAGTTGTGCGATCGCTCCTTTCTCCTTAGCGCCCTCTGTGTCTAAACGCTGTCGCTACACTACGTGAAGGCGGTAGCCTGCGGCAAGCCGCTCTGCGTCTACGTAAAAAAACAGCCACCCCCACAAGGGAAGCAGCTGTTTTAACAAATAGGCGAGAAATACCCACCTACAGAATATTAGTAATCGAAGTCGCCGCCGCCCATACCAGCACCAGCGCCAGCAGCAGCGCCATCCTTCGGCTCAGGCTTATCAACAACGATGCACTCAGTTGTTAGCACCATACCAGCAATCGAAGCCGCATTTTGCAGCGCTGAACGAGTTACCTTCGCAGGGTCAACAATACCAGCTTCAAACAAATCAACAAATTCATTTGTCGCCGCATTAAAGCCGACGTTGAAGTCTTTCTCCTTCACCCGTTCCGCAATTACAGCACCGTTTTGACCAGCATTTTCCGCAATCCGCTTTAAGGGAGCAGCCAAAGCGCGAGAGACAATCATCGCCCCGATTAGCTCTTCATCTTTCAGGCTACCGCTTGCCCAAGATTCTAGATCAGGAGATAGGTGAGCTAGGGTTGTACCGCCACCAGGAACGATACCTTCTTCCACAGCTGCCTTAGTTGCGTTAATCGCATCTTCTAGGCGCAGTTTGCGGTCTTTCATTTCAGTTTCAGTCGCCGCACCTACTTTAACTACAGCAACACCGCCAGCTAGTTTTGCTAGACGCTCTTGCAACTTTTCTTTATCGTAGGAAGACTCAGTTTCGTCCATTTGACGGCGAATCTGTTCGCAACGAGCTTTCACAGCTTGTTCGTTGCCTTCAGCAACAATCGTAGTGTTGTCTTTGGCAATTGTCATCCGGCGGGCTTTACCCAGCATCTCTAGCTTGGTGTTGTCTAGTTTCAAGCCTGCATCTTCAGTGATTAATTGACCACCAGTAAGCACAGCGATATCTTCTAGCATTGCCTTACGGCGATCGCCAAATCCAGGAGCTTTAACAGCTGCAACGTTCAACACACCCCGCAGGCGGTTAACCACCAAGGTTGCCAAAGCTTCTTTCTCGATATCTTCAGCAATAATTACTAAAGGACGACCAGAACGCGCTACTTGCTCTAGGATGGGTACTAAATCTTGTACCAGAGTAATTTTCTTGTCAGTGATTAGAATGAAAGGCTCATCCATAATTGCTTCCATCCGCTCTGGATCGGTAGCGAAGTAAGGAGAGATGTAACCTTTGTCAAAACGCATCCCTTCGGTGATTTCCAATTCGGTAGTCATTGACTTACCTTCTTCTAGAGAAATCACGCCTTCTTTGCCGACTTTTTCCATCGCGTCCGCAATCATCTGACCAACTTCATCATCGTTACCAGCTGAAATTGAGCCGACTTGGGCGATCGCTTTAGAATCTTCTACTTGACGCGCGTGTGAGGCAATTTTTTCTACCAAGAAGTTAGTTGCTTTATCAATGCCGCGCTTTAGGGAAATGGCGTTTGCGCCTGCTGCTACGTTCCGCAACCCTTCTTTAACCATCGCATGAGCGAGAACAGTCGCAGTTGTTGTACCATCACCAGCAGCGTCGTTTGTTTTAGAGGCTGCTTGCCGAATTAGCGAAACACCTGTGTTTTCTACATGGTCTTCTAATTCAATTTCTTTGGCGATTGTTACACCATCGTTAACAATCTGCGGTGCGCCAAACTTCTTCTCTAGCACTACGTTGCGTCCTTTGGGACCCAATGTTACGGCAACTGCTTCCGCTAGAATATCCATGCCTTTTTCAAGGGCGCGACGGGCGTTCTCGTTGTAAATAATACGCTTTGCCATATTTGTCCGAGTTTAGTTGGTTAGAAAACTACTTTTTAAGTGGTTAGTGGTTAGCATTCAGCAGTCAGCTTTGAGAAACTTAAAAAATGGCTGAATACTACGCGACGACTGCTAGAATGTCCTTTTCTGAGAGTAGGACGTATTCTTCTGTGCCTAGTTTGATGTCGGTTCCAGCGTATTTAGAGTAGAGAACTTTGTCTCCCACCTTGATTTCCATTTCCTGGCGTGAGCCATCATCGTTACGCTTGCCAGGTCCTAGGGCTACTACTTCCCCGACTTGAGGTTTTTCCTTAGCGTTGTCGGGTAAATATAGACCACCGGCGGTTTTTTCTTCAGCCGCGCTCATCTTGACGAAGACGCGATCGCTTAACGGTTTAACTGTAGAAACATTTAGAGACACTGCTGCCATACGAAATCCTCCCTAATTAGCACTCTCGACTCCTGAGTGCTAATTTAGCTTTGTTCAGGTGCGATCGCAACAAAATTATCTGTACGGGTTCCCGAACTTATATCACTTGGAATAATTAGGGATCAGCGAAGTTGGAATTTTTGGGACAATGGAATTAAGGCGAGAACACTTGCGGGTTCTCGCCTATATCGTTATTCAGAAAATTACAGCAGCTGAGCAAAATTAGATATCAAGTTCAGCAAGATCCAGACGAGAACCGTAGGTTTCAATAAATTCGCGGCGGGGTGCGACGCGATCGCCCATCAGGATAGTAAAGATCCGATCTGCTTCAGCTGCATCCTCAATTTCAATTTGTTTAAGGCTGCGCGTTTGGGGATTCATCGTGGTTTCCCAAAGTTGCTGTGGCATCATTTCACCCAAGCCTTTAAACCTTTGAATAGTGTAGTTGGCATTACTGGGAAACTCGTTTTGGATTAAGTTGTCTTTCTCGCGATCGCTGTAGCAATAGTAATGATTACGTCCGCGCTCGATTTTGTACAACGGCGGACAGGCAATATATATGTAGCCTTGCTCAATTAGCGCTCGCTGATAGCGATAGAAGAACGTCAACAACAAAGTACGGATATGAGCGCCATCTACATCAGCGTCAGTCATTAAACAAATACGGTGATAGCGCAGTTGCGATGGATCGAACTCCTCACCTTTAACACCTAATCCTAGTGCAGTGATTAATGCCTGGATTTCAGTGTTTTTATAGATTTTGGCATCATCAGTTTTCTCAATGTTGAGGATTTTACCGCGTAAAGGAAGAATTGCTTGGAAACCGCGATCGCGTCCTTGCTTGGCACTTCCTCCGGCTGAATCGCCTTCGACGATAAAGATTTCTGACTCACTGGCATCTCTAGAACTACAATCAGCCAATTTTCCAGGTAAAGGCGAAGATTCTAGCACAGACTTCCGCCGCACCAATTCCCGCGCATGACGCGCAGCTTCCGCAGCTTTAAATGCTTGGATCGCTTTATCTAAAATAGTATCCGCGATCCCGGGGCGAAACTCTAGATACTCGGTAAGCACTTCTCCGACTAAAGAATCAACAATTCCTCTGACTTCGGTATTACCTAGCTTAGTTTTAGTTTGACCTTCAAATTCTGGATCAGGTACTTTAACAGAAATTACTGCCGTTAGTCCTTCGCGGACGTGCTCACCGCTTAAATTAGGCTCCGAATCTTTAATTTTGTTACGCTTCCGCGCGATCGCATTCAGTGTCCTTGTGAGAACTGCCTTTAATCCTTCTAAGTGAGTACCGCCATCAACTGTGCGAATATTGTTGGCAAATCCTAATAAATTGTCAGTATAGGCATCAGTACACCACTGCAAGGCAACCTCAACTTGCACATTGTTACGTTCCCCCTGCACAAAAATAATTTCCTCGTGCAAAGGCTGCTTGTCGCGGTTCATGTAGGCAATATATTCTTTAATGCCTCCTTTGTACTCGTAGGTTTCTACTTTCGATTCACTACTTTTGAGTAATTCTAGGCGGTGGTCACTAAATGTAATTTTGACCCCAGCATTAAGATACGCTAGCTCCCGCAGACGACCAGATAAAGTAATGTAATCAAATTCTATACCAGTCGTAAAAATTTCTACATCAGGCTTAAATGTAACTGAAGTTCCTGTACGTGCTTCTTTGCTAGGCTTAGACTGGAGATCGGTAACGGGGATGCCGCGCTCAAAACGTTGGATAAAAACCCGCTTTTCTCGCCAAACAGTGACTTCCACCATTTCCGACAAAGCGTTGACAACGGAAATTCCGACACCGTGTAGTCCTCCAGAAACCTTGTAGCCACCACCACCAAACTTGCCGCCAGCGTGGAGGACTGTCATTACTGTTTCTAGTGCAGACTTTCCGGTTTGGGGATGGGTATCGGTAGGAATGCCGCGACCATCATCAGTTACTGTAACTGAACCATCGGCATTTAAATCTACTTCTACGTGGGTGCAATGCCCAGCCAAAGCTTCATCAATAGCGTTGTCTACTACCTCGTAAACTAGATGGTGGAGTCCTCGCGGACCAGTAGTGCCGATGTACATTCCGGGTCTTTTTCGCACCGGTTCCAGACCTTCCAGAACTTGAATCTGATCGGCGCTGTAACTGCTAGTCATGCAAGGGATTCTCCACTGGTAATAATGAGATATAAGCCGATATTAGGCTTAAAAAATAACAAAACACTCCTAAATTCTAACACAAAAGGCTTAATGACGACTCTAGGGCTATCAAACGAGGCATTTATCTAAGGGATGTACCCAATAAAATTTCTTCCAAGTTTAATTGTGATTTGCGGTCCTACCGCTAGTGGCAAGTCAGGGCTAGCGATCGCTTTAGCTATGCAGCTGAATTCCGTTATTTTAAGCGCTGATTCTCGTCAAGTGTACCGCGAGTTTGACATTGGTACAGCTAAACCAACAATAAGAGAACAAAACCTAGTACCACACTACTTAATTGATATCAATTCTCCTACGGAAACATTGACTTTAGCAGATTACCAGCAACAAGCCCAAGCTTTAATCAAATCTCCCCTTGTCTCCCCATCCCCTTGTCCCCCCCTCCTCTTAGTAGGGGGAACAGGACTATATATCCGTTCAATCGTGCAGGGGTTAAAAATTCCCTTGGTTCCACCGCAGCCAGAATTGCGATCGCAACTAAGTTCTCTCGGTCAAACTCAACTATATGCTATGTTGCAACAAGTTGATTTCGTTGCTGCCCAAAAAATTCATCCTAACGATTCAGTGCGGACTTTGCGAGCATTAGAAGTTTCTTATGTTACTGGTCATCCTATATCACAGCAGCAAGGAGAGCAGCCACCGAATTATCCAATTCTCCAGATTGGCTTAGATTGTGGTGAATCAACTGCTCTTACTGAGCGAATTGCCCAGCGCACTGAGCAAATGCTGGCTTCTGGCTTAGTAACTGAAGTAGAATCTTTATGCCAAAAGTACGGTAATGATTTGGCGTTGCTTAATACGCTGGGATATGCAGAAATCAAACAATATTTAGCTGGCGATATTTCTCTAACTGAAGCTAAAGAGTTAACTGTTTTGCATACGCGCCAATTTGCTAAAAGACAACGCACTTGGTTTCGAGCAGATAAAAAAATTGAGTGGTTTGATGCCGATAGTCCTGATTTAGTAGAGCAAGTGTGGCAGCGAGTGCAAGAATTTGTAGCTAGTAAATTAGGTGAATCTGGGCGATCGCTCTAATATTCTGTAATTCCTGCAACAATATTATTAGAGCGGTCAACAGGAGCTTGATTACGCCATGACAGAGACAGCACTCAGCATTTCTGAAGCTGATATTGAAACCCTAGAGCAGTTGTACAGCTTTAGAGAGCGAACTGAAGTTTTAGCGTTTCTCGATAAGTATCCTTTTCTAGTTCCTGTTTTGCTGGAAGCACCAGCGAAGATTCGTCAGTATTTTCCCGATTCTCAGCTATTTCTGGAAGTTGTTCCAGATGCGGAAATTGCTGATTGGGTGCTTTTGGTGCTATCTATTCTGATGAACCTTGATCCAAATGATGCGGTTGACAAACTCCATCAACTGGACTGGAATTGGGGATTGCATAACTCGTATGAGGTGCGGAGTAAATTTCTTACTACTTTAGAATACCCAGATGAGCTTTAATTGGTCAGAGTATCTAGACGTAGCTAGAGAATTAGCAAGTGTAGCAACTTCTACCAACAAAGAAGCTAAATTGCGTTCTGCTATCAGTAGAGCGTACTACGCCGCTTTTATCAATGCCCGAAACTATTTACGTGACAGAGAAGGGCTATTAATTTCAAAAACAAGTGATGCTCATAGATATGTTAGTGTTCAGTTCGAGCATAGTCCTGATCTAGTGCGTCAATCATTAGGAAAAAACTTGCTAAGGTTGCGTAACTTTCGTAGACAAGCAGATTATGTTGATGCTTTCCCTGGATTAAATGGCATCACACAAATAGCTTTAAAACTATCTGAGGAAATTATCGCAACTTTGAATAGTCTGTAGATTAACTCAATTTATCTAAATTTAAATATTCATCTTTAATTGGAAAAAACCATGCTGATTCAAGAAAAACAACGTAATTGGAAACCTATCATCAAACAATTTGAGGCAATTGTTGGGAAAAATGGCGTAGTTCAACGTCGTGAAGAACTAATTACTTATGAGTGTGATGGTTTAACTAGCTATCGCCAACGCCCTGCTGTTGTTGTTTTACCAAGAACTACTGAGCAAGTAGCGGAGATCGTGAAGATATGCGATCGCCATTCTATCCCCTTTATTGCCAGAGGCGCTGGTACTGGTTTATCTGGCGGGGCGTTACCGATTGAAAATTGCGTTTTAATTGTCACTGCCTTGATGCGGCAAATCCTCAAGGTAGACTTAGAAAATCAGCAAGTTGTGGTGCAGCCAGGAGTAATAAATAACTGGGTGACTCAAACAGTAAGTGGTGCTGGCTTTTACTATGCTCCCGATCCTTCTAGCCAAATAATTTGCTCAATTGGTGGTAACGTGGCAGAAAACTCCGGCGGCGTACATTGCCTTAAGTATGGTGTGACGACAAACCATGTTTTGGGCTTAAAACTTGTGCTTCCGGATGGCTCAATTGTTGATGTAGGCGGACAAATACCAGAAATGCCTGGTTACGATCTTACTGGTGTTTTTGTCGGCTCTGAAGGCACACTAGGCATCGCTACAGAAATTACGCTGAAAATTCTCAAAACAGCGCAATCTATTTGCGTTCTATTAGCAGACTTTACCTCCGTTGAGGCAGCTGGGGCAGCTGTTTCCGATATTATCAGCGCCGGAATTATTCCAGCTGGCATGGAAATGATGGATAACTTGAGTATTAATGCTGTAGAAGATGTCGTCGCTACAGGTTGTTATCCCAGAGATGCAGAGGCGATTTTACTCGTAGAAATTGACGGTTTAGAAGTAGAAGTTGCTGCTAATAAACAGCGTATTGCTGCTATTTGTAAACAAAACGGTGCGAGGAACATTACTACTGCTAGTGATCCAGAAACACGCTTAAAATTATGGAAGGGACGTAAGGCAGCATTCGCAGCAGCTGGGCATCTTAGTCCAGATTATTATGTCCAAGATGGCGTAATTCCACGTACTCAACTGCCTTTTGTCCTACAAGAAATTGAGAATTTGAGCCAGAAATACGGTTATCGCATTGCTAATGTGTTTCATGCCGGAGATGGTAATCTTCATCCGCTAATTCTTTACGATAATGCAGTACCTGGGGCGCTAGAAAAAGTAGAAGAATTAGGCGGAGATATTCTGAAGCTGTGTGTGCAAGTCGGTGGCAGTCTTTCTGGAGAACACGGTATCGGTGCTGATAAACGTTGCTATATGCCAAGTATGTTTACTGAGTCAGATTTAGAAGCGATGCAATGGATACGTGCAGCTTTTAATCCTAAAGGTTTAGCAAATCCAGGCAAAATATTTCCTACACCGCGCACCTGTGGGGAAGCAGCAATGGCTGTTAGTGCAAAGCAGTTTGAGTCTGTAGAAAGATTTTGATTGGTCAGGATTGGTGCAAAGTAGTTTGGGCAATTTCCTTGCCTTCGTTTAGGAGATAGTCAAAAAAAGTCTGGGCAATTACAGATAGCTGTTTACCTGTTGGATAAACTACATACCAATAACGCTGGATCGGGAAGTGTTCTACATCTAGAACGGTCACTTGGCTGGTTATGCCTGCCAATCCTAGTGTGTGACGCGACAAAACAGAGATGCCTAAACCGCCAGCGATCGCCTGCTTAATTGCTTCATTACTGCCAAGGTCTAGCTTGACTTTGGCAGTAACTGAGTGTTCATCAAATAGCTTTTGTACTGCTTGGCGCGTACCTGATCCTGGTTCGCGCATAATAAATGGTTCCTCAACCAAACGCAGCAGAGAAATGTTTTTTTCCGTAGCTAGAGGGTGATGCCGCGACGCTAACACTACTAAGGGATTTTCCAGAAATGGCTGGATGTTCACATCAATGTCTTCTGGCGGTTGACTGAGAATATAGAGGTCGTCTCGGTTGTCTGCTAAATTTTCTAAGATCCGCTCGTGGTTCGTGATTGTCAGCGAGATATCAATTCCTGGGTAACGCTGGCAAAATGGTCCTAACAGGCGAGGAATAACATATTTGGTTGTTGTAATCGCTGCTAGACGTAAACATCCCTGTTTTAAACCTTTGAGGTCGGCGATCGCGATTTCAAACTGTGATAATTTCGCGAAAATTTCTTCGCAGGTTGTCAGCAGTTCCCGACCCGCAGCCGTCAGATAAAGGTGTTTACCAACTTGCTCAAACAACGGCAAGCCAACTGCTTTGGCTAATTGCTTAACCTGCATGGAAATAGTAGGTTGGGTCAAAAAAAGTTCTTCAGCAGCTCTTGTGAAGCTTTTGTGGCGTGCGACTGCTGCAAATACTTTTAATTGATGAAGAGTTGCTTGCTTCAAGAACACTCCAGCAGAAATTAACTATAGAGAAAACTCTATCATACTAATCAAAAATTAAGATTTTCCTTTATAGAAGTTCCGGATTATTATCAAAAGTGTAAGACATTCATGGTCACTTCCAGCTAGCGTTGCACTTGATGCTAAAAGCATAATTGTTTTAAGTGGAGTTATGACACTTAACCAACATTGTCTTCAATGTGCAACGTCTTTCCTTCTACTTAGTAATAGTTAGTACAAATGGTAAAACATCCAAATGACAGCTTTAAGCTTGCAATTAGCAATAAATCATTCCTCAAGCCGCAGTGGGATTTGGTTTAACTCAGGCAATTCTACTAATTCTTTTTCTGCTTCTTTTTCTTTGACTACTGTAGGTATTATTAGAGGTTTGGGTTGCTCGATCCAGCAACTAGCGATCGGCAAGGTTTGTTCCAAATCATCCAAAGGTCGCGGAATTACCATTACAGCGTTCAACTCGCCAATGCGCTCTGCCTCATGCATTCCTGCTTCTATAGCTACAGCGACATCAGCTACTGAACCGCGAATAATCACAGTACACAAACCTGCGCCGATAATTTCGTGTGCCGAAAGTTGCACCTCTGCCGCTTTCAACATGGCATCCGCAGCGCCTACCATCGCCGGAAACCCTATAGTTTCCAGTAAACCGATCGCTTGATTGCTCAAACGACTATCCCTTTTTCCTTGAGCAAATTGATCTAAGCGACTACCAATCGGCAGGACAACTTCCAAGTTAGGTAAAGGTCGAGCAACAATTAAACTTGAAATCAGTTGACCAAATTCTTCGGCGGTTTGTGCGCCTACTTCTACGGCTAACCGGACATCAGAAACTCCACCTCTAACAATGGCTGTACAATGACCACTACCAGTTTTCTCATATCCAACTAAGGTCACTCCAGATGACTTCAGCATCGCGTCGGCAGTAGCAACAATCGCTGGAAAACTGCGCGTTGACACTAAGCCGAGTGCCTTATCTCTAAAGTTCTCTACGCCTTGGTTATCTCCCTCCATCTTCGACCTCAATTAGAACATTCAGTCTTTGTAGACCTTAACTACTGTTAGAGGGTTGGTCACCCTGAAGCGGACGATTTAAAGCTTGTCTATGTGGCAACAATGTTGATAACAATCGGTTCAAGCTAGCTTGTCCATATACTTGATTACCAGCTCCTTCCGAGGAGTCCGGTGCTGGTTCTGATGTCGACTCTGGAGTAGTTGTGTCTACTGAGTGTTCATCTCCTTGAGCATTTGAGGAGGGTTCAAAGACTGAAGCTTTAGTAGCCTCTGCCTCTGATCTTTGAGTTTCAGGTTGACGACTGGCATCTCCAACTAGAGAACCAGGCGCTACTACTTCTCCCCACCCAAGGTTGCTATTTAAAATTGTAGCCATCGAACCAATACAAGCACTAGCTCCAATTTTGCTTTTACCAATTATCAGAACTCCCGTCCCGATGTTTGCTCCTGCCTCCACTTCCAAAATTCCTTGGTGAGCGTGCAGAATTGTTCCCATCCCAACACAGACTCCAGCTGCAATTATAATTTGACTTTCTGGATCTGCTTGCAAGAGAACACCTGGGGCGATCGCAGCACTGGGATCAATAGTCACATTGCCACTAACATAAAAATGCGAGCTGCTAATGGGGTGTAGTGGCGCCAAATACATTGAAATTGAATTCCTCTAAGGTCGGACAGGATGCTCAACAATAACTTCTGTATGGAGAATATTGCTAGCGGATCTCCTTATTTACCAGGTCGTTGGATAGTTTGTTCTACGACTCGGCGCTTTCCTTTGGGGTCAATACCAATTAGGCGGACATACGCACCATTATGCTCATTTAAAATAGCTGCAAGAGCTGCTAACGCCTCTGATTCCTGCTTTGCCTGAATTACACCAGCACTCTGCCAAGAGTTGATCTTGAACCGACGCTCATCTGCGTATTCTGTACTAATTAAGCAGCCTTGATTAAGCAAGGAGCGCACTTGCTCTACAACTTCTGAATCTAAAGACGTATTTGGAGGACTGCTACTTCTGGAATTTGTAGCAGGGGCAGCAGGAATAGAATTACTAGAACTCTTACTAACTTTACCGTCAGGGCGTTGAATAATTGTTTCTAAAACGCGGCGTTTCGCTTTGGTGTCAATGCCAATTAAACGCACGTATTCGCCTTCGTGGTTAGCGATACATTCTTCTAAAGCCGCGATCGCTTCTGATTCACGTTTAGTAGTAATCGGCGTGCAACTTTGCCAAGAGCTAGTCTGGAAGCGACGCTTATCTGCGTGTTCTGTACCAATTTGGTAGCCTTGGGATAGCAACGAGCGCACTTGTTCTACAGCGTCACTACTCAAGCTTTGTGAGTTCAAGCTTTGTGAATTACTACTGTAACCATTTGCCGAACTAGTAGTAGCAGGCTCAGTAGTCCGCCGCCAAGAATTGCTAGTACTGTTAGTATTTCCAGCCTGATCTAATGGTCTTTGAATAATCGTCTCTAAAACTCGTTTTTTGGATTTAGGATCAATACCAATCAGGCGCACATATTCCCCACTGTGCTCATTGAGGCAAGCTTCCAACTGGGCAACCACTTCCGACTCCCGCAGAGCTTGAATCGAGGGGCTACTTCTCCAAGAAGTAGTTTGAAAGCGACGTTCATCCGCATATTCTGTACCAATCCGGTAGCCTTGAGCCAGCAAAGAGCGTACCTGCTCAACTACTTCTGTTCTTAAGCGTTTATCCATATGAACCTGGTTATTACTGTTGTCAGAATTAGACTGACTGACTTGATTTGATTTGGCTATCTCATCCCGAAGAGCAATGCGGGTAATATTTTCAGCATGAAAACCTGAACGCAGAGCCTCATTGATTCCCACCACGTGAGTTGCAAATTTGATGTCAGACTCTTGCACATCTTGCAGACGGTCTGCTTGCTGTTGGCTGGTAATCACCGACCCAGAAGGCACATACTTTCCCGGGGGAACTTCTACATCTTGGATCAAGGCGTGCATCATCACAATACAGTCTTGACCTACCCGCGCATTAAATATCGTCGAGCGAAAGCCGATAAAACAATTATCGCCAATATAGGCTGGACCTTTGATTAATGCCATGTGAGTTATCGAGGCATTATTTCCAATCCAGACCGAGTAGGAATTATTATCATCCCCAACGACCCGACCTTGCTCCAAGCCATGAATTACGACACCATCTTGAACTTTTGTGCCGTCACCAATGTGGAAAGTATTACCTTCATCGGCACGGATCGAAGTTCCTGGGGCAACTAAAACATTGTTGCCAATTCGCACATCCCCAACAATATTTGAGAAAGAGTGGATATAAGCTGTCTCATGAATTTGGGGTGCGGTCAGACTTTCAGACCTGGGGGTAGGGGGAGCCGCATGACTACGGACTACCATAAATGAATCTCCTAACTAACACCATTAGTGCAGGATACAAATGCAACCAATGCAAGCATATCCTGCTCAATTTACTACCGATATTGGTCTTTTTTGCTGTATATGGAGCGATTGTCAACGTTAACAGTATCAATAATCGCTACCACAGCAGCATCTACAGGACGCTGCTCACTTCCCGAAACCTGACGGGCAGCACTGCCACGGCTGACAAGGACCCACTCATCCACCCCTGCCCCCACGTTATCAGCTGCTACTTCGTATTTTGGTAGTAACTGTCCCTCCTCATCAATAAATTGCAGGAGGAGGAACTTCACGCCTCTTAGACTAGGCTCTTTGGAGGTACTAACAACCGTGCCACGCACCAGGGCAATTTGCATTCCTAACCTTAAGGTCTACCCATAGGACGAATACCACTGACACTATCCCGGAAAGACTCTACTGCTTCGGTATAACGGATCGGTAGGACGTATTCCAGGTTTTCATGCGGACGCGCAATGATGTGGGTTGATAGTACCTGTCCACCATTTACTCGTTTCACATTATCAACTCCAGCCGCTACTGAGGCTTGAACTTCTGATACATCTCCTCGGACAATTACGGTTACGCGACCGCTACCAATTTTCTCGTAGCCCACGAGCGTAACGCGAGCTGCTTTAACCATTGCATCAGCTGCTTCCACAACGGCGGGGAAGCCTAGAGTTTCTACCATTCCAACAGCAATTGCCATGATTTTTATTCCTTGATTAGTTTCTTGAATGTAATTTCTTGATACATATTTCAGTTGCTCAGTTACATTCGAAACTGCTCAACTGCATCAGTGTAACGAATGGGTAGCACGTACTCAAGATTTTCGTGAGGACGGGCAATAATGTGAGTAGATAAGACCTCACCACCATTTACTCGTTTAGCCGACTCTACTCCAGCTGCAACCGAAGCTTGAACTTCTGATACATCTCCTCGGACAATTACGGTTACTCGCGCACTACCAATTTTCTCGTAGCCAACGAGCGTGACTCTAGCCGCTTTGACCATCGCATCAGCTGCTTCCACAACCGCAGGAAAGCCTTTAGTCTCGATCATTCCAACAGCAATTGGCATTTTTTCCTCCTACAAAATCTTTGTTCTCCTACAAAATCATTGCATAAATTTTTGACGATAATATTGGCAACAGTACCAATTCTAAAAATTGGGACGGGAATAGCCATTTTTTAGCTTCATCAAATTATTTACTATTCTAAAATTAAGAATAGATCGGTGTCTTTGCTTTGACAATATAAACCTCAATAATACTTTTAAATTTTTGTTATTAGAAAAACTAATGTATTGCTGCTCTAAAGTCTACAATCAACTGCAAGTCAATGGTGAGGAAAATAATTTAATTAGTCTTAATATTTACTCAGATATTTAGGGAAAAGTTGAATTGCAACAAGTATGAATCCCTGGCGGAAGTATTCTGCACAAATTTAATTGAATTACTCCTAACTGTTAGGAATTACAATGAAATTATAATTTCTTTTAAATTATACATATATTTGTTTAATTCAATTAATAATTTTTATAAACTAATAGCTAATAGTAAAAATTGAAGACTTCAATTAATTATTTTGCTAGGTGAAAGATTTACTTTTAGGGGTTATGAGGATTAAGCTGAAATAAAGTTAATAGCAGCATTTACCAAAAAATATCCTTAAAATATCTATTAAGTATAGAAATCTATAACTCAATCCTTGTCTCCCTAGATTTGTTTTGGGTGAGTTTTTAGGGGGGTGCAATTAACTTTGGATTCAATGGTAATTTCAATGACTCAGTTCCTCCTACAAAACAGTTGGTGGATTCCTTGCTATGGCTTGATTGGTGCTATTTTGACCTTACCCTGGTCTAGCGGCATCATCCGGCGCACAGGTCCTCGACCAGCTGCTTACTTCAATTTGTTGATGACCGTCTTCGCATTTTTGCATGGCACAATTGTTTTTAGAGCTACTTGGAACCAAGAGCCTCAACAGTTGTTATTCCACTGGCTCAAAGTCGTAGATTTAGACTTAACATTTGCTCTAGATATTTCAGCAGTAAGTGTTGGGGCAATGGAGGTAGTGACTGTTTTAAGTCTGCTTGCCCAACTATTTGCCTTGGGATACATGGAGAAGGACTGGGCATTAGCCCGCTTCTTTGCCCTGATGGGAGTTTTTGAGGGGGCGATGAGTTGTCTGGCGATTAGTAACTCTTTATTTCTCACTTATACTCTTTTGGAAATGCTCACCCTTTCCACTTATTTACTGGTGGGGTTTTGGTATGCTCAACCGCTAGTAGTAACGGCGGCGCGAGACGCATTTTTAACAAAGCGGGTAGGAGATATTCTGCTACTTATGGGGGTTGTAGCGCTAGCAGCTATGTCTGGCAGCTTGAATTTTCCTGACCTATATAGATGGGCGCAAACAGCTAATTTAACTCCTACGACGGCAACTCTGTTGGGTTTAGCTTTGATTGCTGGACCTACAGGCAAATGTGCTCAGTTTCCACTTCACCTTTGGTTAGATGAGGCGATGGAGGGTCCTAATCCAGCTTCAATTCTGCGAAATTCCGTAGTGGTAGCTTGCGGTGCTTATGTACTGATTAAATTGCAGCCGATCTTGAGCTTGTCGCCGATAGTGGTGACAACTTTAGTAACTATTGGTACGGTGACAGCGATTGGAGCCTCAATGGTAGCGATCGCCCAAATTGATATCAAGCGTGCATTATCCCATTCCACAAGTGCTTATCTAGGATTAGTGTTTCTGGCAGTCGGTATGGAATGGACTGGTTTTGCCTTGTTAATGCTATTTACCCATGCGATCGCCAAAGCACTTTTGTTTATGAGCACTGGCTCGGTAATTCAAACAACCCACAGCCAAGACTTAACAGAAATGGGGGGTCTGTGGTCACGGATGCCAGCAACAACAACAGCTTTTATCGTCGGTGGAGCTGGCTTAGTTGGGCTACTACCATTAGGAGGTTTTTGGGCTTTACAGCTAGGAGTCGATGACGCTTTAGTCGAGCAACCCGCTTTATTGGGAGTTTTGCTATTAGTTAATGCCCTACAAGCTTTGAATTTAACTAGAGTGTTTCGTTTGGTCTTTTTGGGTCAACCCCAACCTAAAACTAAGCGATCGCCAGAAGTTGCTTGGCCAATGGCTTTACCGATGGTGTCTTTGACAGTAATTACCCTGCTTGCGCCTTTGATGATGCAGCGTTTGTCATTGCTACCAACTTGGGAATATATCAACAAAATATCTGTGCTGTTGCTGATGTTATCAGGCTTAGTTGGCTGCATTATTGGAGCGACAATTTATCTACACAAAGCTTGGTCGCGATCATTACAACTACCTTGGAGATTTGTGCAAGACTTTCTGGGTTATAACTTTTACATTGATCGGATATACCGCCTCAGCGTAGTTTTTGCGGTTAACCTTGTTTCTCAGTTCAGTGCTTGGTTTGACCGTTACATAGTTGATGGAGCAGTTAACTTTGTGGGCTTGAGCTCTATTTTTAGTGGCGAAAGTTTAAAGTACAGCATTTCTGGACAAACCCAGTCTTATGCACTGACTATTCTGCTATCTGTAGGTCTTCTAGGTATGCTATTAAGCTGGCCATTCTGGGGATTTCAGGTTTTAGATTACGTATCCAAAATCTAAATCAAAAATTATTAGTCAGGAGCCTTATATATGCTCAGTGCTTTGATCTGGATGCCAGTGTTGGGTGCTGCTTTGATCGGATTCTGGTCAGGAAGCCTAAATCCTAGTCGTTCGCGGCTGATCGCCTTAGTTGTCACCGGGATAACGTTTCTGTGGACAATTATCTTAGTTAGTCAATTTGAACTCAGTAATCCAGGGCTACAGTTTTCAGAGTATCTGCCTTGGATTGAATCTTTAGGTTTGACTTATCAACTTGGTGTAGATGGTTTATCTTTGCCGTTATTAGCTTTAAATAGTTTGTTAACTTGGATTGCCATCTATAGTACCGAGGAAACAGTTCCCCGACCACGTTTGTATTACGCTTTGATCTTGCTGCTTAATACTGGAGTTGCCGGAGCTTTTTTATCACAGAATCTGTTGCTATTTTTCCTCTTTTATGAACTGGAACTAATTCCCTTGTATTTGCTAATCGCCATCTGGGGCGGTTCCCAACGCGGGTATGCGGCAACAAAGTTTCTAATTTACACAGCTATTTCCGGCATCTTGATTTTGTCAGCGTTCCTGGGGCTAACTTGGCTTAGTGGCTCCTCTAGTTTCGATTATCAGCCGTTGCTGGCGCAAACTTTACCCTTGGGACAGCAATTTTTACTACTAGGGACGATTTTGATAGGTTTCGGCATCAAAATTCCCTTGGTTCCTTTTCATACGTGGTTGCCAGATGCCCACGTTGAAGCTTCAACTCCAGTCTCTGTACTTCTAGCTGGGGTGCTACTGAAGTTAGGAACTTATGGACTTTTGCGGTTTGGGTTGTGCTTGTTTCCCGAAGCATGGACAGCTCTTGCGCCAACGCTAGCAATCTGGGCAGTAGTAAGTGTACTTTATGGAGCTTTCACCGCGATCGCCCAAAAGGACATGAAAAAAATGGTTGCTTACAGCTCAATTGCCCACATGGGGTATGTGCTTTTAGCCGCCGCCGCCGCCACACCGTTAAGTCTTGTCGCTTCTGTCTTACAAATGGTCAGTCATGGGTTAATTTCCGCGCTGCTATTTTTGCTAGTAGGCGTTGTTTACCAAAAAACAGGTTCCCGCGATTTGGATGTGCTGCGTGGTCTATTAAATCCAGAACGGGGGCTACCTGTAATTGGCAGCTTAATGATCTTGGGCGTAATGGCTAGCACTGGTATTCCTGGTATGGTAGGTTTTATCTCGGAATTTTTAGTTTTTCGAGGCAGTTTTCCGGTCTTCCCAAGGCAAACTCTGCTATGTATGATTGGCACAGGCTTAACAGCAGTTTACCTTTTACTACTGGTTAACCGTGTTTTTTTCGGTCGCCTTTCAGCACAAGTTTTGAACTTGCCGCCTGTAGGATGGGGTGAGCGCGCACCATCTCTGATTCTAGCTGTCTTGATTGTGATCCTGGGATTACAGCCTAGCTGGATAGTGCGCTGGAGCGAAACTACAACAGCAACTTTAATGCCAACCAAGGCGATCGCTCAACCAAACGCGGTTGCTAACTTTGATACTGTTTCTCAAGAATTGAGGCAATGATTAATACTACTACCTTGAAATCTTCTCATCCCTATTCAGCGTATATGGAGCGGCTGAAAAACGGAGATGCTCTGCTTCCTGATACCAAGGAAAATGTGATGGAGGTAGTTGGTATTCTCAAAAGCTACGGCATAGTGCTGGAGGCTTACTACCAAAATCTCCTCTACATCTCGGAACATCAATTTCTCGTAATTTTTCCCTTCTTCAAGTATTTCAATGGCAAAGTGACTTTAAAAAAGTTATTGCGCCACTGGTGGCACGACCGAATTAACTTTGAGTACGCTGAATATTGCATGAAGGCGATGTTTTGGCACGGGGGTGGAGGATTAGATACTTACTTAGATTCTCCCCAATTCCAGATCGCTTCCCAGCAGGCAATCCAAACCAAAATTAAGCACAACTGGTTACTCAAAGCTTTGCACCGCTTGTTCCCAGATTTTTTACCAGAACTGGTACGACAACTGTCTTACTACAGTGCGCTTGGTCAATTCTGGCGGGTGATGAGTGAGATGTTCCTTTCTTTGTCTGATCGTTACGAGCAAGGAGAAATTGATTCGATTCCCCAAGTTGTAGAGCATATTAAAGCAGGGTTAGTTGCCGCAGCTAACTTACCCATTACTTATGCAGTTCCTCTGGAAAACCATAGTTATGAAATTATTCCCGAATCAGCTCACTTAACATTCTTAGCAGATGCTGCCATACCTTACGTAGAGGCAGTTTTCTTTCGGGGTACACCTTTTTCTGGAACTGTCTCTTATAACGCCAAGGCTCATCAAATTTCCCCCGATCAAAGCCGATTTGACTATGGAGCTCTTTATGCTGATCCTTTACCCATTGGTGGTGCAGGAATTCCACCTACCTTGCTAATGCAGGATATGCGCCACTTTTTGCCAGAATATTTACACGAGTTTTATCGCCACAGCCTCCGAGGAGAAGATGACCTGCGGGTGAAAATTTGTCAGACCTTTCAAAAATCAATGTTTTGCGTAACTACAGCTACAATTTTAGGACTAGCGCCTTATCCTTTGCAGACCACTGATCCAGAGCAACAACAAGTCAACCAATCCTATTTAGAAACCTGGATGAATCGCTTTCTAACTTCTCGGCTGCAAGCGGTTCAAGTTGATTAGCTGCTACACAAGCAACTCTTCTCCAGTATCCTAAAGCTATTGGAATCACAGCGTGTTAATGCAGAGTTACATTGCTAACTCCATACCTATAAAGGAAAATTTCTGTGAAAGCATCGTCCCTCCTAGCAAAAATTTTAGTTGTGTTGAATGGGAAGGGAGGAGTTGGTAAAACTACTACAGCGATAAATTTAGCTGCGATCCTGGCAGAAAAAAATCATGTCCTTTTGGTTGATGCTGACCCCCAAGGCTCTGCAACCTGGTGGGCGGAGCAGAGCCAGAAGAGTCTGGGCTTTGACTTGACTCAGGAGACAAATCCCGAACTTTTAGGGAATTTACGCAAAATAACAGACTATGAGTTAGTTGTGGTAGATACACCGCCAGCGTTAGGCTCTCAAGCATTAGCAGCAGTTGTACCTGTAGCTGATTACTTGATTTTGCCTACACCCCCAGCACCGCTAGACTTGGCTGTTTTAATCAACACAGTTAGGGAAGCCGTCGCCCCAACAAAGGTAGCTCATCGGGTATTGTTAACACAGGTAGACCCGCGCTCTTTGGGAGAAGCACGAGAGGCTCAAAAAACTCTGATGGAGCTAGGAATTCCTGCCTGCAAAGCATTTGTGCGTGCTTATAAAGCTCACAAACGAGCTGCCCTAGAGGGGATGCCAATTAATCAGTGGCGCGGCAGGAATGCCCGCGAAGCTGAGGCAGACTACCGCCGAGTGATAGATGAAATAAAGCAGGATTGGAGGAAAAAATGACGAAAAAACGCGACTTAGCTGACTTGCTACGAGAGGAGGCACAAAAGTCTTCAGAGATCGAAACTGAGTTGATTGCAGCAGCAGCAGATATAGAAAAGGAGACAACTGAGTCTGAGGAGCCGTCGGAAACACCATCATCAGTTCAGGCGATCGCCAATTCGAGGGCTAAACGCCCAGGAAGCCCAACTAAAGCCGATCTGGAAATAAAAGTGACTCAGTTGCAAGCAGCATTGCAAGCAGCTCGCGAAAAAGAAGACTCTCTGCAACAACAAATGGCTGATTTACAAGCAGATTTACACGAGGAGAAAAAATTAGTACAGAAGCTCCTAGCAGAAATGAAACAGAATAATGATCTGAAAACAGAGCTGGAACAGGCAAAAAAAGTAATCCTTCAGCTTTCGGAGATTAACTCTAAGCCTATTCAAAAAGTTAGTATTCCTCAAAAAGAAAAAGAAGTAGTTAACACCCCAGAAAAAGAAGTTAGCATTGCTAAAGTAGAAAAAGAAAATGAAAGTATTAGAATCCAAAGAGCAGACTTGAAGCAAATACCTTACCACTCAATTCAGCATACTACTCCAGACACTAAGCTTTCTAATGCAGATATTGGCTGGGTTGATTGAAGTAGTCATTAGTCACTAGTCATTATTCGATATATCCTAATACTTGTAGCAAGCGATCGCTTCATTCAATGATCATTAGTCGCTAGTTAATGGTCAATAAGAGTATTCATGATGTTCATAGCCAGCTTCAGAGTAGGTGGTGTTCAACGAATTAATGAGCAATGAACCAATGACCAATGACTAATGACTAATGACTAATTTGTCTCTACTGATATATCGCTATGTAAGGGCAGAGTAACAGTGAATGTAGTACCTACACGAACTTCACTTTTAACAGTAATTTTGCCACCTTGGGAATCTACACATCGTTTAACAATTGCTAGTCCTAAGCCAGTACCAGGAATATTTTTGACATTGCTAGCGCGATGAAATGAGTCAAATAGTAGTTCAATATCTTCTGGAGGAATGCCAATACCTCGATCTTGAATTTCAAAGCTTACCTCTGCATTTTCACAAGTTAGTTGAAAATGAATTGTGCTGCCTTGAGGCGAATATTTGATTGCATTTGACAGTAAATTTATCAAGATATGTCCTAGTAGTTTTTTGTCTAGATAAGCATCAACGCCTTCACCTTGTTTGCTAAAAGTAATCGTATGTTGACTATCTGTACTCAGTTTAATTTCTTCTACTAAATCGCGGCAAAACTTTTCTAAGTTAAAAGGTATTGGTTGGATTTCTAATCTTCCCGTTTCTACTCTACCCATGAATAAAACATCATCTAATAACTCAGTCATTTTTTTGACTGAGATTTTAATTCGCCCAAAAAATTCTTGTTTTTTTTCTGGCGACCATTTTTCGCTGTAACGTTCTAGGATTTGAGTAGCAGCTAATATGCCATTTAAAGGATTGCGAATTTCGTGGGATACCATCGAGACAAATCTCGATTTAAGTTCATTGAGTTCTTGCGCTTGAGTTAAGGCATTGCGGATTTTTTCTTCCGCTTGCTTGCGCTCAGTAATATCTCTTGAGTTAACAATAATTCCATTTAAATCATGATCGCTATCTATAAAGTTACTTCTTGATTCTAAATAACACCACGAACCATTTTTATGGCGAAAGCGGTACTCTAATATATGGGTTTCACCAGGATTATTTAAACTTGCTGTAAAAGCAGCGCTAGCAGTAGCTGCATCATCAGGATGAATAAAATCAAAAATATTTTTTCCTTCTATTTCTTCAGCAGCTAAACCTAAAATATTTTGACTGCAAGGACTTTGATAAGTAACTGTACCATCCGTAGCCAAAACCGAGATTACATCTGAGGAATTTTGGACTAGCGCCCGAAATTTCGCTTCACTTTTAGCTAGCGCTGATATTAACTCCTGACGTTGGGCAATTTCGCTGGCTAACTTTTGATTCGCCGTCTGCAATTGCAATGATAAAGAGCGCGATCGCAATAATATCTCTACCCGCGCCTGCAATTCTGCCTTCTCAATTGGTTGAGTGATCAAATCATCAACGCTTTGCCACAAGTCGCGAGTTACCATCCCCACATCTTGGCGAGAAGTAATGAGGAGAAAAGGTAGAAACAACGGCTGTTCAGCTCGTTTTCGAGCTTGCACCCATTCCCAGTGTTTATCTAATGCTCTTGAACCTAAAATACATAAGTCAAAGGATTGATTACATAGAGGTACTTCTACTTGCGCCTCTAAGTCAAAATCAGGTGAAATTAATTGGTAGCGTGTAGCTAGCCACTCTGAGAGCAAGCGACGGTTTTCTTTGTGTTCCAGAAGCAGTAAAATCCGATTCATGCTGATCCTAGCAAGCTGCGAATAAACCTCAATAACTCTTTAACAACCAGTGGCTTTACCAGCATACTCCGAGCGCCAGAAGCGACACTCTCTTGCTGGATAGCAGTGCTTTGGCGAGGCGAGATTACCAGAAAAGGAATTTGCTGATCCCGTACTTTCTCGCATAGCTTCCAGATTTCACTGTCGAAGCCACCAATATCCACTAAAACTAAAGCAATTTCAGTGGCTTGAGTCAACGCTCGCTCAAATTCATCGATGCTGCTAACACCGAAGCTTTGGTATCCTTCTTTATCCAGGAATTGAGCTAGTAATTCTAGGTTACGGCGATTGCGGTCTACCGTCAAAATTAACGGTGGCTTCATTGTTCATTTTTAGGCTTGTCTACCCAGTCTGGCGTACCGCTAAGAATGCCGCGTAACCCAGTTAAGGCTTTACCTACTTTAATCCCGTGACGGGTAATCTCAATTTCGCGCAGGGTTTTTTCAAAATCAGACAACCGTTTCTTTAACACCCCAATAGCCTTACGCAGCTCTCCCCCAAGTTCTAGGTAGCGGAGGAAAATAATATTGTCTGCTAGGTAGCTAATTCCAACATCAGTCGCCCGAAAGTCTCCGGTAATAGATTCCACTTCGTTGATTAACAGCACCGTCACACCCATGTTTTGCAAATATTTACACAAAGCATGAAGGTGGCTAACTAAATCTTTACCGCGCAAAGAAAGTCGATAACCAGCAACACTGTCAATCATCACAATAGAGGCTTTTTCCTCCTCTACCTCTTGACGCACTAGGTTAGCAAACTCGTCAGGGCTAAATTGCAGTGGCTCTACCTGTACAACTGAGAGTGTGCCACGCTCAATCATGCCATGAACCGGAATGTTGATTGATTCGCAACGCCGCAGCAGAATTGCCTCTGGCTCCTCAAAGGTATAAACAACAGAACGCTCACCACGTCCCGCCGCTTCTTTCATAAACTGAATTCCTAGAGTAGTTTTACCCACACCAGTAGAACCAGTAAAAATTGTGATCGTACCCCGCTCGATGCCACCGTGTAGCAGCTGATCTAGTTCTGGCACACCCGAAGGAATTACCTGCGTTCCAAATTCCTGTTTATAAGCTTCCGGCTGCAAACGCGGATAAACTTCCATGCCGTTATTCGTTAATTGCATTGAGTGGAAACCACGCCGGAAGTCAGAACCGCGAAATTTAGTGACGTTGAGGGTGCGTCCATCAGTAGGATCGCTGTTGAGGTGGATTACGCCATCACTCATGAATTGCAGATCGTCGTCAGGGGAAGCTTTGCTGCCTTCAGAAGTAAAAAGTACGGTAGCGCCTTGTTCCAAGAGAAAACGCATAAATGACAGCACTTGCTTCCGGAACTGGAAAGGATCAGTAGACAGGTACCTCAACTGAGTCATGGCATCGAGAACCACTCGCCTTGGTTTGAGTGTTTCTACAGAGTCAATAATTCTTTGAGTTGTTGGTTCTCGTTCTACTTCCGCAGGTGAAAAAATGTCGTAAGTTTGGACTTGGGTGAAGAATTCTGAAGAAGGGCTGAGATCTAGAAAGGCGATTTCTTGAGAGTTAAAGCCAAGTTGCTCGGCATTGGTGCGGATTTGCGCCGCCGGTTCTCCTAGTGTGATATACAGAACTTGTTCGCCGTTAGCGATGCCAGCTGCTAAAAAGTGCAGTCCCAGAGTAGTTTTGCCAGTACCGGGACCGCCACGCACTAAATAAGCTCGTCCGCAAACGAAGCCTGTATGTAAAACTTCATCTAAGCCTGAAATACCAGTGGATAAGCGGTCTTGGAGCATTGATTTAATTTTTGCAATCCGAAGACTACTTTACTATTAGAAGGTGCGTCTCTAAAAATTTAGAGAAACATTGCTTTATTCTTGGCAAGGTGAGGAATACTTCCTTAGTAAGATTAACTTATAAAATCTGAGAATGAAAACAGAATTAAGAGAATTTAGTTAATAGTGAGTAAGCCTACAGCGATCGCCCAAAAACTTGCCAGTATCGTCGGCACAGATGCAGTAATTGATTGGCAAGATATAGAAGTTGAACGAAAGCTAGAGCGATCGCTCTTATCTGATTTCCCTAGTTGCATTGTCTATCCCCACACTGAAGCTCAACTAAGCGAAGTCATTACTTGTGCTTACGAGAACAAGTGGCGTGTTTTACCTTGCGGCGGCGGTAGCAAAATAAGTTGGGGTGGACTGGTAGAAGCTGATTTAATTGTCAGCACCAAAAACCTAAATAAGTTGATTCAACACGCAGTTGGTGATTTGACTGTAACTTTAGAAGCTGGCACTAAATTTGCCACTGTTCAAGATACTCTAGCAACAGCAGGGCAATTTCTCGCCCTCGATCCAACTGCTCCCCAGTCTGCAACAATGGGAGGTATTGTTGCTACTGCTGATACTGGCTCTTTACGACAGCGTTTTGGGAGTGTCCGCGATCAATTACTCGGCATTTCCTTTGTTCGCGCTGATGGACAACTTGCCAAAGCCGGAGGACGAGTTGTCAAAAATGTTGCTGGATACGACTTAATGAAGCTATTTACTGGGTCGTATGGCACGTTGGGAATCATTACTGCTGTTACTTTTCGAGTTTATCCGTTGCTTGAAGCTTCTGAAACTGTTGTTTTAACAGGGGAAGCAGAAAAAATTGCTCAAGCCTTGACAAGTTTGCGTTCTTCTGCATTAACACCAACTAAAGCTGATTTGCTTTCAAGCCAGTTAGTAGAACGTTTAGATATTGGGCAAGGATTGGGGTTAATTGTGCAGTTTCAAAGTATGGCAGAAAGTGTTAGACAACAATCAGCCAGTCTTTTAGAACTAGGACAACAGCTAGGTTTACAAGGTGCAAGTTATTCAGCCATTGATGAAGCGCAGTTATGGCAGAAGTTACAAACACAAATGAGTGTAGATACAACGGAACCTGTAGTTACTTGTAAAATAGGGTTGTTACCAACAGCTGCTGTAGCAATGTTGGCTCAATTAGATACAATTGCCCCCCAGTCGGGAATAAGTTTAATTCATACTGGTAGTGGCTTAGGATTTTTGCGGCTAGAAGCTGATGTAGCTACGGCTGAGAAAATTTTAGAAATGCGATCGCACTGTGAAACTCAAGGCGGTTTCCTGACTATATTAGAAGCAGCAGCAGCACTTAAGCAACAAATTGATGTTTGGGGATACAGTGGCAATGCTTTAAATTTAATGCGCTTAATCAAACAACAATTCGACGCGGAAAATATTTTGAGTCCTCACCGCTTTGTGGGTGGAATTTGAGGTTGTTTTAGCGCAAAAGAGCGATCGTGCGTCAAGATCAAGATAGGACAAAATTCTTTTAAGCCGCGAAGCAAAAGCAATTTTAGTAGCCTCATTCAAACTTATAAATAAAAGCAGCACTATCATATTCGGTAGTATTTAGGCAATGCAAACTTCAGATTCTGTAAATAGTTCAGACACCCTAAAGCCAGCCGCCTTAAGCAACTTAGACGGCTTCGATGCCAAACAACCTCCCAATCCTAAATTAATTGATACCTGCGTTCATTGTGGCTTTTGCCTTTCCACTTGTCCTAGTTATCGCGTAATTGGCAAAGAAATGGATTCACCCAGAGGTCGAATTTACCTCATGGATGCCATCAATGAAGGTGAGATTCCTTTAAATACTGCCACAGTGCAGCATTTTGATTCTTGCTTAGGCTGTCTCGCCTGCGTTACAACCTGTCCCTCTGGGGTGCAGTATGACAAACTAATTGCCGCCACTCGTCCCCAAATAGAGCGAAATTACCCCCGCAGTTTGCCAGACAGATTACTAAGACAACTTATCTTCTCTCTATTCCCCTATCCCAATCGTTTACGAGTATTGCTGGTTCCTTTAGTGGTTTACCAAAAATTAGGCGTACAGAAACTTGTGCGTTCCACTGGTTTACTCCATCGCTTATCCCCCCGCTTGGCAGCAATGGAATCAATTTTACCAAAACTTCCTCTAAGTGCATTCCGGGATAAATTACCTACTATTATTCCAGCTCAGGGCGAGAAACGTTATCGAGTGGGTATGATTTTAGGCTGTGTGCAACGCTTATTCTTCTCACCAGTTAATGAAGCAACCGTGCGTGTTTTAACAGCTAATGGCTGTGAAGTAGTCATCCCCAAAACTCAAGGTTGTTGTGCTGCACTTACGGAACATCAAGGACAAAGAAAACAAGCACAAGCCTTGGCTAGACAGATGATTGATGCTTTTGAAAATACTGATGTAGATGCCATTATTATCAATGCAGCCGGCTGTGGTCATACTTTAAAAGAATACGGTCATATCCTAGAAGACGATGCAGACTATCGGGAAAAAGCCCAAGAATTTGCCGCTAAGGTAAAAGACGTTCAGGAGTTTTTAGCAACAGCCGGATTAACAGCAAAACTATCGCCACTTGCTGATAAACCTCTAACAATTGTTTATCAAGATGCCTGTCATTTGTTGCATGGACAAAAAATTAGCGTTCAACCGCGTCAATTATTACGGCAAATCCCAGAAGTGAAGCTAAAAGAACCAATTGATGCAGCTTTGTGTTGTGGCAGTGCGGGTGTTTACAATATGCTGCAACCGGAAGTAGCCGAAGAATTAGGTCAACAGAAAGTCCAGAATCTACTAAATACTGGTGCTGATTTAATTGCTTCTTCTAATCCTGGTTGTACTATGCAAATTAGTAAGCATTTACAGTTGCAGGGTAAGGAAATTACGGTTAGGCATCCGATGGAATTATTAGATTACTCAATTCGGGGAATTAAGCTTCAGTAGTAGAGAAAGTAAGGCGATCGCTACTCCTCCAGGTTCATACCCAACTCCCGCAGTTTTGCCGCTAGTCGTTCCGCCCTTTCTTCGGCTGCTGTTGCTCTTTGTTGAGCTGCTATTGCCCTTTCTTCGGCTGTTGCTGCTTGTTCACTAGGAGTTAAAATTAAGTCTCCCTCAGCAGTCAGCCATCGTATCCATAGACGGTCAATATTTTGATATTCACCCTGCCACAAACCTAAACTTAGTCCTAGCCTGGGAATAAATAAGCGATTGTCAGTTAATTGAGTAGGTTGATATTCACCGCCTACAAGACAAAATGCCTGAATTTGATTTGTGTAGCGGCTAAAAACAATGTAGTAAGGAACTCGCAAAATTTGTTCGTAGACTTGCCACTTAGAAGGAGGTGCTTCGGGAGATGGCTTTGTTTCCCCTAAATCTTCTGCTTCCGTACCTGGAGAAAGTAATTCAACAACTACAAACGGGCTAAGCAATTCTTGCCACATTACATAACTCAGACGCAGATTATTTCCGTCATAAAGTCGGGGAACGCCTAAGACAGCAAACCAATCTGGGCGTTTGTACCAGTTAGGATGCCTGACATCATAGTAAAGGTTGAGGTCAGCAGCAGTGAAAATTATCTCCCGATTCCACCCAGGAGGCTGAAAGGTTTCTCTTAATAGTTGCGGTTGATACGAATGAAATTCATCAGGCAAGCCAGGTTCCTCTGGGTTCTCGCTAGGCAAATCATACATACTCGGCAACGTTAGCCGAGGGGAAAGGGGCGGATCGGATTGCGGCGGCAGGCGAATTGGAAGAGTCATACTAAAAAGGAGCTAGGGAAATATTAGAGTTGAACTGGAATTTTTGCTTTTTGACGTTGATTGGTTGCAACTAGCCACTTACCACTAGAAGGCGCTAGCGTAACACCACGACGCACAGGTTTTACTTGGCTATTCTCGACTAGGCGTAGTTGAGAACATGACAAAATTGTTGCTAATACCAACTTCATTTCAAACAGCGCCAACGCCATGCCTATGCAGCGCCGATTGCCACCACCAAAGGGCAAATATTCATAACTCGAATACTGCTTTTCTAAAAAACGCTCTGGCTTAAATAATTTAGGTTCTGGGTAGAGATCCTCGCGATGGTGGGTTAAATAAATACAAGGGGCAAGCAACGTATTTGGCTCTAGATCGTAGCCCATGAACTGAAATGGTGATTTGACAATCCGCGCAAAGGCAAGCATAGCGATCGGGTAAATACGCAGCGTCTCACAGCAAACAGCATTTAGATAAGGCAGTTTTACAATTTGACTCAAGTCTGCATCCTGGGCGACATCCAGCTCCTGCAAAAGCTTGGTATGTACCTCTGGTAAAGAGTGAATCCAGTACAATGCCCAGCTTAGAGCTGAAGCGGTAGTATCATGCCCTGCGGCTAGGAGTGTCATCAACTCGTCGCGTAACTCGGTATCCGTCATCGGTTGATTATTTTGATCACGAGCAGACATCAGCAACGAGAGAATATCTGTACGAGATGAGTCAGCTTGCTCTCGCCGCTCCTGAATTTCCGCATAGAGGATTTGGTCAATTTGCTGTTGTTGGCGCACAAAGCGCCCCCAAGGACTCCACGCGCCTAAATCTTGTTGCAGTGTTCTAAAAAAGAGCAAGCTAGAACTCAAGGGAGAGCCAGCGACATCCAGCATTGCAGGCAAAAGTTGCTGTAATTGTTCACAACGCTGTCCCTCGTTCAAGCCAAACACTGCTTGGAGAATTACCCGAAAGGAAATCTCTTGCATAGACGATCGCACTGCAAAAGGAACGCCAATTCTCCACTGGCTAATTACTTGTTGAGTAATATCACAAATAAGTTTTCCGTATGATTTCATCCGATCGCCATGAAATGGCGGTGTCAACAAGCGTCGTTGGCGCTGATGGCGATCGCCATCCACTAACATCAGTGACTGATCTCCAATTAAAGGTTGGAGAATTCCATTTGCTCTACCAACATCAAATTGATTTGGTTGCGCTGTAAAAATTTCTTGAATTGCTTGGGGATTGCTAAAAAATACAACTGGCGAAAAGCCGCCTAGCCGTAATGTGAATGGATCGCCATAGCGCTGTTGCGATGTCTCTAGCAATGCTAATGGGTTAGAAATCCACTGAATTAACTGTACAAACGGTAAAGTTTTTGGACCATTAGGTAGTGTCATGGCGGCGGAAAAAGCAAAATACCTTTCATCTATTCTCTATCACTCAATTAAGCAAGCTGGCTCACAAGTAGAATATGCCAGAATTTGAGCAAATCTAACCAAAGGTGATTCAGAGCTAAGAATACTTACAGTAAACTCACAAAACAGCCTTGTATTAACTACGCGATCGCAATGCTTGATCTAAATATTTATACGATTGACCTGTTTGTTATTGGTCTGATCCTACTTGTTGTCACGTTGGGTTCCGGCTTGATTTCGCGCCTACCTATTTCTTTTGCCCTCATCTACTTGATAGTAGGTATTGTCCTCGGTCCGTACGGATTCAATATAATTCAATTGCGACCAGATGCTGAATTTCTAGAACGACTGACAGAATTTGTTGTACTGGTTTCTTTGTTTAGCTGCGGTTTAAAAATGAACCGTCGGTTTAACGCCGGGGCTTGGCGTTCAACAATCCGATTAATTGGTTTTTTAATGCCAATATCGATTTTTGCGATCGCTGCTATTGCTCACTGGGTTTTAAAAATGGAGTGGGGTCCAGCTATTTTGTTAGGCGGAATTCTTGCACCTACCGATCCTGTATTAGCCTCTGAAGTGCAGCTTACTCATACAGAAGATAGAGATGAATTACGCTTTGGCTTAACTTCCGAAGGCGGTTTAAACGATGCGCTGGCTTTTCCATTTGTTTATTTTGGCATTCACTGGCTTGAAAAAGGTAACGACTGGCAAAGCTGGTTTCAAGGCTGGGTTGCTGTTGACTTGCTTTGGGCGATCGCTGCTGGCATCGTGATCGGAATTATCGTAGCAACAGTTGTTGTTTGGATTGACCAAAACAGCCAAAAATTCACCAAAGTTGATAATTTGATGGAGGATTTTGTTGCACTTAGTATAATTTTGCTAACATATTCCCTCGCAGAAATTGTCTATGGCTATGGATTCTTGGCGGTTTTTGTAGCGGGGATAGTAGCACAGCGACGTTATGAAGCTCCAGAAAAGCCATTTTCTCAACGCGAATTTACTGAGCAAATTGAAAAACTAACCGAAGTGGCGACCATCTTAATCTTAGGGTCGCTCCTGCGAGTGGAGGCAATGTGGACACATCGTAATGAATCACTTCTAGTGGGGGGGTTGTTGCTTTTTGTAATCCGACCTATAGGAGCGTGGATTAGTACGATTGGTGGTGGCTATCGTTCGGTAACGCGGTGGCTATTTGGGTGGTTTGGCGTTCGCGGTGTTGGCTCTATATACTATCTTTCTTATGCGTTTGGACATGGCTTAAAAGATACATTGGCTGAGCGGATTGCTTGGATTACTTACACCACAATTGTGCTTTCGGTAATTTTACATGGAACTAGTACAACACCGATAATGAATGCCTACAATAAATACATTGGTAGCCGTCGTAAGAAAGTTAAGGTTCCAGCTAATATTGAGCAGTCTTAATTTTTTATACTAGCAAGGAAGAAAAGCCTGGCATGATTACCTAGAGAAATAACCAAAAGTTCACTACTAAATACTTTTTGTTATTTCTCTGTTTATAAATCTCTAGGGATCTGGGATAGAAGCTTGTTTGTATTCATAATCACAAACCGCTTTAACATAAACAATTCTTTTGATAGAAGTTTGATTAAACAGTAGCAGTTAGTGTTGTGTAGGAGTAATAGCACAAAGGAAATGACATATTCCTGAGTTCTATGAAGGTTAAAACAGCGATCGCATACCATTTAAACAATAAATGACGCTTTTTTGAGAACCTCGGTTACTGTCACATCTGTATTCAGCCTTCCCACTTAGCTCTAAAACGCATTAAGCCTGTTATTTTTACAAGTTACTAAACAGTGCCAATTAAGCTGTTCGCTAACAGGTATTCAAGTTAAAGATGCTGTTCTTAGCTACTAAGAACTTACAAGAATCTCAAAAATAAGAGGAATTTTAGCTATGAAGCTTTCTAATTTGTCGAAATTTGTTTTGGCTAGTGCTTTCGTCCTAGTTGCAACTATACCCTCAATACCTGGTTCTGCACAAACTGGTGGATCAAGTGGTGCGACTACTGGCGGTAGTACAGGAACTAGCGGCACAACTTCCGGCACTGGTACAGGCATCGGTGGTACAACTTCCGGCACAGGAACTAGCGGCACAACTGGTACAGGTATCGGTGGCACAACTTCCGGCACTGGCACTGATACGGGCGTTGGCGGTACAACTGATACTGGTACTAGCGGCACAACTTCCGGCACTGGTACAGGCATCGGTGGCACAACTTCCGGTACTGGCACTGATACGGGCGTTGGCGGTACAACTGGCACTAGTGGTACAACTTCCGGTACTGGTACGACAAGTGAAACAACTACAGGTACTACCACTACTACAGATGGCACAACTTCCGGTACTAGCACAACTCCAGGTACTACTGTTTATCAACAAACTAGCCCTGAAAGCGGCGATCGCGATTTCGATTGGGGTTGGCTAGGCTTACTTGGTTTAGGAGGCTTAGCGGGTTTAGCTCGTAAGCGTGAGGAACCTACGCTTTACCGTGAACCTGATACAAGTCGTACTGGTACTAGGTATTAAGAGCTATAAACGAATGTGATGCCAGCCATCAACACGCTAATTTAGGCGTGAATCTGATAGAGGTAGCAAGAGTACCAGCTAGACTCAGATTTAGCGCTCAAACGAAACTGAGCTTCTCTGACTAGCTGGATACGTATTTAAAGGTAAAGTGGGGCGCGATCGCTTGAGTAGAGAAGTGGGAATAAATGTTACAGCTCAACAAGGGGAACATCCTCTCGGTTTTGCAGATGCCGATGCTGCATGTGGAACGAATCATTGCAGCTGCACACAAAATTTTAGATCAGGAGTTGCTTCCCCACGAGTTGAAAGTCCCACCTAATTCAATTGTTGGTCTGCTTTTTGAACAACCTAGTCATCGAACTAAAAATTCATTTCATGCAGCAGGTATCTGGCTTGGTGCTAGTATCCTTGACTTATCCGAAAGCTACAGAGATAGCTATTTACGTGGTGAATCTCTAAGTGATTTCTGCCGTACAGCTGAGTGCTATGTCAATTGTCTGGTTGTTCGTTCTGCTAACTCGTCATTAATTACTGAAATCAACAATATCATCCAAATCCCTGTTATTAATGCTGGAAATGGTTTAACTGAACATCCGACTCAGGCTCTAGCAGATTTTTCGGTAATCCAAAAGAATGTTGGCAGCTTGAAAAACCTGAAAATATCGATGATTGGTTGCCTACGCAATAGCCGTTGTGCTAATTCACTAGCTTTACTATTAGCACCGTTTCAACCAAGAATATTAATGGTTTGTCCAAAGGAATTAGCACTGAATCAAGAATATCAATCGCTTGCAGTAAAACGCGGTGCTGTGTTTCAACATAGCACTAGCTTGGCAGACGCATTTGATGACGACGTAGTGTATTTTACCGGAGGTACGCTGTTAGAGGATTTCTCTGATATTTCCGAATATGAACGATATCATGAATGGTTTAAATTTCCCTCAGAATTTTTCCAGATGTCGGCACACGCAATAGTGCTTCACCCTCTTCCTCGCGGGTTGGAGTTACCAAAAGAGTTAGATAGTGATCCGCGTTTACGCATTTTTGAGCAAGTACGTCATGGTCTTGCCATTCGTAAAGTCATTCTTGCTAATTCGCTAGGGGCTATGTAATAACAAAAAACTATTTTAGGCAATATTTAGATATAGAGCAATTGTTAGGCGATCGCATGACTCTAACAATTGCTGATTATGATTGTCTGGTTCTGCTGGATTATCTACATTTCCAGCACCCGTCAGCATCAGCGTTAATTTCCCTTGCTTTAGCCGCCTGAAAGCATAGTGTCACAAAAGTCAATCACTAGGTTTTAGCTTTGACGATACTATGCAGCATCAGGATTTTCTTCAACCATCTCTGAAGTAGCAGAAGTTCCAATCGTACTCCAAAGCACATAAGGCAGCAGTAAAAGAGCTGCGCGTCCTGAGATCGTCCCAACAGCTAACGTTAATAAAATTCCTAAAATTAACCCAGTTGCTCCTAAAATTGTGCCAACTTTAAGGCTTCGGAGTCTGAGCGTAGCAGGAACATAAGCTACTGTAACAATTTCTAAAAGTAAGTAACCTCCCATAAGCAACCAAGTTTTCAGGCTACCCGGCTCATTTTCCCAGATGTGAACCGCGCTCTTTACTCCACACACAAAAACTATAGTCCAAATAATTGGAATAGCAGGCTCAAAAACTAACCAATCAGGTCGTTTTAGGTATTTAACCCACATAAGATCGCGTGGCTTAAAAAAGAAGCTGCCAAAGGCGACAAATAAAGTTACTCCGGCAATAACTATCCAAGGTTGAATCATCTTTTTACCCATTATCTAAGCTACACTTGCACTCCTGATGGATAGAAGGTAGGTATTATAAGTCGATCCTGTCAATTTAAAATTTAAATTTACTCAGTCTTTAGCTATAGAAATAAGCTGAAGGTTGATAACAGATGAGTATTAAATAAAGCATTACTCGTCGAAAGATATGTTAAAAGGTTCAAGTGCTAGAGATGTAGAACGTGCAACTTTTTTCACTATTTATTGTGTAGTAGGCAAGTCTATAAAGCGAATAGCTTCTGGTGAACTAAACTTAATTTCGCTAGGTTATTTGTCTTTTGCTGATGTTATAACTAACAAGCGTAATAAATAAGAGTCTTTTCTATTAAAAGGGCGTAGAATAAAGTCAATTTCAGATTTAGGTTCAGTAAACGTTATGGGTGTTATTTGCTCTAGCTGATAATGGCGATCAGGCGATCGCGCTTCTACATCAGCTGCAACATCCCCAGCAGATAAAGCAATACCAAATTTAAATTGCTCAAAATTCTATTTGCCTTGATTAACTAATTCAATTTACACAGTCTGTAATTCTTCGTATTGATATGCTTTTTGTCCATTAGAGATAGTTAGATGATTACGTAGACCGGATGCACAAAAAGTATCTGCAAGCGCTGGAAATACATCAACTCTAGAAGCGATCGCTTGCTTTTTATTTTAATATGCAGAAATAGCTGCGTAAATCAAAGCTCCTATAGCACTACTGCCAAGAATAATTATTACTATTAAGAGTATTGTGTACCAGTGGATATCAATCATCTATTAAAACTTAAGTTTGTTATCTAACTTTCTAAGAATTAGCTAATGCAGTCTAAAGTTGTTTTTGGAAATGCTGCTGTTGAAGGTGCAAATAATTCAGGTTGGTTCCTGGGTTACAAAGAAAGGCAGAAGTACGTTCGTTAGAGGGTAGAAGGAAAGAAGTGCAAAAAGTAAGCAACAGCTAACTGGGCTAAAGCGCGATCACCAAAACTTACCTCAACGCACACACTATTCATTATTATTTAGAGCAGATGGTACTAAAAGAGCTAACAGCTTCAGCAAACTGCTGGTTCTGCTCGATCAAACTCATGTGTCCACCAGGTAAAGTCACAAGTTGAGAGTTAGGCACTTCAGCTTTCATGCGGATGCTGGCTGCGGGGACAGTAGCTATATCTGAATTGCCTACAATTATTAGCGAGGGAACATTAATTTTTGAGAGTGTTGGCGTTTCATCAAATTTAAACATTGCTAGTGTGCCGCGAGCAAGAACAGCAGGCCAACCCAAGGCTGATAATATAGCAGAAAAATCTAGTTGACCGCGTGTTTCCTTGCCTGTAAAGCCAGATATTTCCACACTTATATACAGCGAACCATTGAGGTACGAAAGCCAATTCATCAGCCACACAAGTGGCGAAAGGATGATTGTGACATACAGTAACGGTTGCAGTAGCGGCTTTTGGACGGTACGGAAGAATTTGCTAAAGATACAAGTTTTGACGGGATTTGTGTAAGTTGTATCTACAAGGATTAAGCCAGCTACTTGCTGTCTTAGTTGTTCGGGAAACAGCCGACAAAATGTCAAGATACACATCCCACCTAAGCTGTGTCCTAGCAGGATAACGGGCTTTCCCACTAAAGCGACAACAGATTCTAAGTCACGGGCATATTTTTCAAGTGAGTAGTCATTGTTTTTCGGTTTACTAGATTTTCCCAGTCCTGGTAAATCCCAAACGATTACGCGGAAGCGATCGCTTAATTGTTGTTTAGCGTAGTACCACACGGTACTATTAGGACCCCAACCGTGCGTCAAGATAATCGGTTGACCATCAGCAGGACCATAAAACTCTACTTGAATTACGCTGCCATCTGGTCTTTGAATGCGCTGCACAGTACCAGTACGCATAAACTTAGGTTCATCAGTTCCCGATCGCCGCAACAGTGGCAAGCTGATCAAGCGACCTGCAAAAGACCATAAAACTAGGGCTACTCCACCCACGAGGTAGGATAACCCCACTTCACCCTCGTACCACTCATAGATAACATATAAGCCCCCACCAAGTACCCCAATGGATAGTAGTCCGACTAGCCAGACAAGCAGGAAATTTAGGGGCATTAGCATAAGCGGAAACCTTTGAATAGGATGTTCACTGCATTCAACAGTTGCATATAGAGGCTAGCCTCCAGGCGGACTAATGGCAAGTAAATCGTAGCCTACACAACAGCGATCCTCTAACCCTCATACGCAACCATCAGTGCTTGCTAATAGCGATGCGCGATCGTATTAATATGCATAAATAATACTTTTACTGAAACATCAGTTGGTTCTGCCATAAACCTTATCCCTAGAAACTGAGTCCCAGTAAATTTACTAATATTCAAAATTGCTTTTACGTATTTTCTCCATATAGCGCCTGCATTTTTAGCTAGTTTCGTAAGTATTCAAAGGCAGCTAGAAAGCATATCCTCAAAAACCTATTGCTTTCTTTATAGAAATCAAGTCCATCTTCACATTGCTTTTACATTGTAAATACTTTTACTAGTTATTCTATGTATATACACGCAGGTAATTCAATCTAAAGCCTACGTGCATATACGCAAAAAATAAAACTTAAATCCATAAATTATCTACCGTAACGTCTCTAAAGGTCTTTTGGGGAGCCTCATTCATCATGGCTAATATTAAAAATTTTGGTTCTGCTCGTTTTCTACTCACCGCCCTAGTGTTAGGTTCTTTAATACTGCCATTACACAGCACAAAAGCTGTCGCTCAACAAGCTACACCCGTAACGAATACAACTTACGGTCCCTGGGTGGATACTGACACAAATGTCAGAAATTTGTTTCGCATCTCTGTTGGCGAAAACTCAAACGATGGTGATCAGAGTGATGCTGTTAATTTAGTTATTAATGGCGTTACAGTTGCGCCTGGGACTAAACTTGATGTAGTTGAAACCGAAGACAGCACTATCCGCGTATTAGATGTTGATGGCAAGGAATTAACCAGCTTTGACCTCTCTAATCTCCAGCCAGGAGCAACATTTTCCCAAGACTTTATTGCCGTATTAGGTCAGGAAACAAATCGATATCATTTGCTAGTGGAAACCAAAGGGCTAGATGTCACAAACCCAGATGGAACCACTACCCGAATCAAGCCACCCGGCGACATTCAGCCATTGCAGACCATTAACATAGCGAATGGCAGCACCACACTCACACCTAATACACTAGTCTTTTCTGCAAGTCCCAGCAATCCGAATCTTGTTGTTGTATCGCAGGTCAGTAACTTCAGTAACCCCCTAATGCAAGTCGAGACTGCTGATAGTGGCGAAGCGGTGATTATCCCTGGCAGAATTACCGTAATTCAACGTCTGCGCCCAGTTACAGTAACTGAAACCAGCGCTACCCAAAGACCGGAAACTATTAGCAGTCAAGTTGTTTCTCAAGAAACTCGCACAGTAGGAGGCGATACTTCTCAGACTACTACAACCGAGCAGCGCACCAGCCAACAAAAGGTTTCTGGTGAGCAGGAAGCAATTGTTGATTCAGTTGAAGTTGCACCAGCTCCAGACAAGAAAGTTGAGCGTACACGCCACATAGAACACAAGTACCAGTCTAGACCAGGCGGCACACTTGTTCCCTTCGTTGTGAAGAAAAAGGTAGACTTGCAAGGTAAGTCTGTTGTTACAGACAACCCACCAGAATATAGAATTACGCCTAATATCGGGCTGAATGTTCGCGTTGGGGTAGCTGGCAATCAACCGCAGTTGAGCGCAACCGCAATGGCTCCGCTTAACCGCAAACAAGGTACTGTGTCGGCTGGACTAAATGCAACCCTTAACCCGTCAGCTGACAACACTCAAGGAGGCACAATCTTCTCCGTGTCACCGATTCTTCAGGTAAACCAGCCACTGCTGGAAGAACTGAAAGATGAAAATGATCAGCCGATTCTTGACGCGCAGGGAAATCCGATCATGAAGCCAAAAAAAGGTGGCGTGTTTTATGGTCAGCTTAGTCTCACAGGCGCTCTGGTGAACGACTCTACAGCAGTTACGACTGTTACCTCGACCCCGCAACAATTCCAGACACCAATTAGAAGCACGTTCGTTACCCCAACCGAGCAAACAGACACCACAATAGAGACGCTACAGCGTACTACTACAACAGTAGGAGATACCCAAACTTTTGCAGACACTTTTAGTCAGCCGACGAGCCAGACTAATTTGATAACCGATACGAATACCAGCGTTACTGAAGGTACTCAATCTCAAACTGAAACGATCAAGCAGTTTCCTGAAACTACCCCAAATAGCAGTGTTGTCACTCAAGACCCCGTTTTTGGACCAACGGTGACTACTACCACTAGTACAACCCAGCAGGGGGAGCTGCAAGTCGGAGAGCGGACATTAGTCTCAAGTGAGCTTACAGGCACTAATCCGGCAACATCTTCTGAAGATGTGCAAGTGATCGACAGCCAGACAACTCCGGGAACACCAGTTGCTGCGGGAGCTACGAGACAAACAAAAGTTGAGCGTGGCAAAACCCGGAGCGTAGCCACTGGTCCTAGCAGGGTAATTAAACGCAACTCCAGACTCGAAAAAGATTGGAATTGGGACGGTGCAGCCCGCATTGGCTACTCTAACATCCCCAACTTGGGAGCAGTAGCAAAGCCTGGTCAATTCTTCTATGATGTCTACTTACAGGCTTCTACCAATGGTCCTGACACGGGAATCGGCACAACACTTGGGGTAACGCTGCTGGACGGGGTTGAACGTAATGCCGCAGGTAAGATTGTTCATGGTAATGACCGGACGCTTAATTTGGACTTTGATGCCTTCCTCTCCAAAGACGGTGATATCAAATTGGGAGCGTTCTTGTCTCTGCGCGGCGCTGGTTCCGGTGTCTCTGCACAAGATGTAGCAGTGGGAGTTGACAATAGTATTGCCGAGTACATTGCTCAACGGGATACCACTTTGTTAGGAAGCGTCAACAAGTAAGATGAGTTTCCACTAGGGCGGGCGATCGCAGCTATGACAAAGGGCGATCGCCTCTACTCTATTTCTGGAACTAAAATGCGTCCAGCATAACCAGCACTCTGATAACTTGCCAGCACTTCTTGAGCAATTTCCTGAGCTTTTCCAGCAACAACTAAAGCTACACTTGCACCCCCAAAACCTCCACCTGTAAGGCGAGCGCCGTATACTAGGGAGGTTTTCTGCAATATTGCCACTAAAGCATCTACCTCTGGTACAGAAACTTCGTAATCGTCACGCTGGCTAGCATGGGAAGCATTCATCAATTCCCCAAAAGATTTTGCTGATACTCCCTGTACAGCCTTAAGCACCCGATTATTCTCGGTGATTACATGACGCGCACGACGCTGTAGCGGTTGCGGTAACGACTCTGCGGCTTGGGGATCTGTAATGTCTCTGAGGGCTTTTACTTGCAATAGCCGCGCTGCTTCTTCACACTCAGCCCGACGCTGATTATAGCCGCTACCTGCTGCTAGTTGATGATGGACACCACTATCAAGCACTAAAATTTCTGCTCCAGCTGGAAAAGGTAATACTTTACGCTCTAAAGTGCGAGTGTCCAAAAATAGCATAGAGTTAGTGTCAGCCAAACTTGATGCCATTTGATCCATAATGCCGCAGTTTAAGCCAGCATATTGAATTTCTGCTTGTTGTCCTATTTGGGCGATGCGGACATCATCGATAGGAAGGTTAAGAAGCGATCGCACTCCTTTAAGCGTTGCAACTTCCAAAGCTGCACTGCTAGATAAACCGACACCGATCGGTACAGATGATTTGACGTATAAATTTAGCGGCGGGATCGTATATCCTTCTTGTTGCAAAAGTTGAATGCACCCAAAAATATAACTGGCAAATCCCGACGGTTGGGAGTTTTCGACAATGCTGACTTGCTGATCTAAATCTTCTGAGTAAAAGTGGTGTTGTGCATCCTTACTAAAACTTAGCTGGACTGTTGTACGTTGCCCAATAGCAGTAGGAAGAACAAAGCCATCGTTATAATCCGTGTGTTCGCCTAGTAGATTTACTCGCCCTGGGGCACTAGCTTGAGCTTCAGGTGCTGTACCAAATATTTGTTGAAAGTTCATAGGATCTCTAATGGTATAGGGCGCAGCCTTCCTTCTACCTTCACAAAAGGAAAATTCGGATCAAAAGTCAGATTCTCTAATCCATCCTGAAGAATTACAAAAGTATCTTCAATTTTTGCCCCTGGTAAACTTGGATTCCAAGCTACAGCCATGTTTTCTACTAAAGCGTCAGTAGTGTTGGGATTTGCTACAACTTCTCGTGCTAAATAACCTGTAGTTCCACCCTGATGATGTTCGCGAATCGCATCAGGATAGCCACGCTGCTGATAAGCTTGAGCTAGGACATTGTAGACTGTATTGAGCGATGTACCTGGTTGACATATATTCAGCGCTTGAGCTTCAACTTCACGGATATGGCTGTGTAAATCAGAATTATGAAGCGAACCGAAAACAACAAATCGCGTCAGGTTGGCATATAGCCCGTATCCCCGCGCACAAAACACCATCATTCCTTGCCGTCCGATCGCTTCTTTGCTGGGTGTGGGATGACGGTATAACGGCAAACGCCTGTCGCCCGCTACTAGAGTCAGCGCTGGATGTAACCCGCTTGCCCACAATGCCTCTGCCCCCGCACCCGCTAACTGATATTCTGTCCAGGTAGGTTTGGCTGCTTTTAGTACCTCTGTCATCGCCTCACTTGCTTTCCGCCCGACTTGGCGATATCGCTGTAATTCACTTGACATTAGTACCCTTTTATGCTGTTGCAGAGACGCAGGTAATCGCTTTTCTACATGAGGGATCGGGCGATCCGCGAAGGCGGCAAGCCCCCTTGGGGCATCGCTTAACACCTTCCCGCCGTTAGTAGCTTCGCGCACAAAATCCTCACGCGCCGCCGCATCAGCCCAAGGATTTACGTGCAGCTTGAAATTCGTAGGCAGTTCTTCATCTTGGAGACGCTGTGCTTCAATTTCATCAGTTAATACCCAGGCATCGTCTAAAGTTACTAAAACTTCAGCGACTCCGGTTTCAGCAGTCAGCAGCACAGTATTAGAACCACCAGCAGTTGCCCAAGCAAACCAGTCTATTCCCCGAAAGCGGACAGCTTGGGCTTCGGCTTCGGTTAAGGCTTGCCTAATTATTCCTAGTTTGTGAGAGACTTCTGTATTAGGCGAGAGGGAAGATTCTGCGTTCAACACATTCATAACTTAGCTGGCGCTTCCAGATTTACGACTACTGCTTGTAGCTCTTTTGCCTTTTCTTCTGGCAAAGCATCGTTAGCAAACATTCCTGCTGCTAATTCCGTTCCTGCTAGATATTTAAGGCGATCGCGCGTGCGGTACGGTGGATAAAACTGAGCATGGAGATGCGATTCTGGATGCGGTTGCCCATCCGTAGGTGCTTGAAACCATGCCATTAAATAAGGAAAAGGGCGGTTCCACAAGCCATCGTACTTGAGGGTGACAGTTTTTAAAGCCCTGGCAAGTCCCTGACGCTGCTTGGGAGTAAGATCGCTAAACGTAGCAGTGGGCTGGATTGGGGCAAGCCACACTTCGTAAGGATAACGAGCGCAAACTGGGACAAAGGCGATCGCTTGATCATCTAAATAAATAATGCGCTGATTGTCGGCAATTTCTTTTTGAATTAAATCTGGCAATAAAGAGGATTGATGAGCTTGATAATAAGCTTGCTGCATTTCTAACATCCGCGCTGGCACTGGTGGCACAAACCCATAAGAATAGATTTGTCCGTGTGGATGATGCAAAGTTACGCCAACTTCAACGCCCCTGTTCTCAAACGGCAGTACATATTGAATCTGCGGCTGTTCGCCAATAATCCGAGTGCGATCGCCCCATACTTGCAAAAGTAACTCCAGGTGATTTAGTTCCAAAGTACCCAAAGATGCTTGTGGATCTTGAGTAAATACTATAACTTCACATATACCCTCGGCTGGCAGAGTATCAACAATAGTCGCAGGTGGATCGTGAGCAGCTAAAGTCAACGAAGGAAAGCGATTATCAAAAACTGCTACGTCATAGCGCCCTTGCGGAAGTTCCGTAGGAAACTGAGCATCTTTAGTAGGAGCAAGCGGGTTGTATTCTGGGGGTGGCATAAAGGTACGCCCTTGGCGATGGCTGGCATAAGCAACCCATTCACCACGTAATGGATGCCAACGCAGGTGGGGATTTGCGGCTACTGGCTCATTACTAGGACTAGGAGCTGTAATATCAGCAGCAATTGGATAACGACTGTATAAAGTTAAGCTACGCCCATCCGGCTTTAACAACTTGTGGGAGTACATATTCCTCCTCCTGACTCAGTTGCAGCGCGAATTGCTTCTAGAGGAAATTTAGGTGTGCGATCGGCGTACAACAAACCGTTTGCTTCTTGGAAGGTATCGGTGAATTGGGTGTAACAAAATCCACTGAATATTTCTATTGTATTCACCGCTTCTAGCAATGCCGCATATTTCATTTCTAATTCTGAGATATTGAAGCAGCGCTCATATCCCCAAGCTTTGTAAGCCTCTGGATCTTCCCCAACTGCATAGGCAATACCACCAAACTCAGTCAGCATCACTGGTTGTCCTTGATGCGGATAGCCGTCGAGTGTGAGGACACGCCCACCCGGACGTTTACGGTCAAAAAGATCCGTTAATTTCACTTCCGGTCCATAGCGTTGTGCCAAGCGCTCAGGTTTAGTATCGTAGTCATGGATAGCGAGAATATCCGTTGTTGTACTCTCCCAACCGTCGTTACCGATTACTGGACGAGTCGGATCTAGAGTTTTGGTTAAGTAATAAAGTGCCTGCACATAATCTCGGTGAGCTGGCGTTTCTGATAAGTTAGGCACTCCCCAAGATTCATTGAAAGGAACCCACACTACAATACACGGGTGGCTGACATCGCGGTTAATTACTTCTGTCCACTCTTTTGTAATCCGTTCTACGGCTTTTGGGGTGAATCGATAAGCGCTGGGCATTTCTTCCCAAACCATTAAACCCAGGACATCTGCCCAGTACAAGAAGCGAGGATCTTCAATTTTTTGGTGTTTACGGACACCGTTGAAACCCATGCTCTTAACTAACTCGACATCCTGCCGCAACGCTTCATCGGAAGGGGCAGTCATTAGGGTGTCTGACCAGTAGCCTTGGTCTAGAATCATCCGCAGATAGTAGGGACGACCGTTGAGCATAAAGCGATCGCGCTGAATTCCCACAGTCCGCATTGCTGTGTAAGACTGAACTTGCTCAACTAGTCCGTCTTGATTCCATAGCTCAATTTCGGCGTTGATTAAGTTTGGCGATTCCGGACTCCAAAGTAAGGCGTTGCGGTAGTCATCAATGCCAGGATCGGAAAGGGCAATGCGGCGATGAATTTCCCCGTTAATTACTTCATAGACATCATTTACTAATATCTGTTCGCCAACATTCAGTTTCACTTTTAATTGCAAACGGTTGCGCTGCTCCCCGGTGATAAAGGCTTCAAAGCCAATCTCCCAGCGCTCAAAGTGCGGTGTCCACCGAATTCGCTCAATATAAGTTTTGCCTACGCACTCAACCCAAACAGTTTGCCAAATCCCAGTTGTGCGCGGATACCAAATACTATGTGGCTCAAGTTGCCAGTCCTGCTTACCTCGTGGTTTAGCTAAGTCGTGAGGATCGTCCTGAACCCAAACCGTGACCTTTTGAGATGCATTTTCATTCAAGACAGCCGTGACATCGATAGTAAAAGGAGTATGCCCACCTTCATGCTCACCTACGAACTGATTATTGACCCACACCCGGGCATAATAGTCTACGGCTCCAAAATGAAGTAATACTCTACCCTGACGCTGAGGCAAGTCAAATTCCCGCTCGTACCAGCAGTTGGGATGAAAACCTGTGTCGCCAATACCACTACGAATAGATTCCGGCGCAAATGGCACTTCTATAGTATGTGTCCAGCCAGATATATCAGAGGGCGACACAAAACTTCCCACATCATCGAATGTAAACTTCCATGCACCGTTGAGACTCAACCAGTGGGAGCGCTGTAACTGAGGACGCGGATATGCCATATTAGGCATCGAAGAAACTGCCTCCTCATTAAGAGCGCAGGACTCTCCATAACAACTTTCAAGACTCTTCACCAATGATTCCATTACGTCATCTATCTGGGGTTATATATACAGACTAACCATTAGTAGCGTCTCTTGTAACCCTTTATTTCTATTTTACTGATAAAACTTTTCAAACTTTGATCTCTTGCGCTTTGCTACCATAAAGCCTTGATCCCCAACCAAGATTAACAAATATCTAGGTAGGATTAATCAGCGCTGTTTTAGTGACTATAGCTATATTGTCTCTGAGCTAGCCTCTAGTCCTTCAAGAATTATCTTACCTTACAGAGTACGAGTTTAATTTACGGTACTGGAATTTCTATAATATCCTGCTCTACCTAGCTGCGGTTGTGGATTAACTAACCTAAACAATAATCTGCCGACATAACAGTGTGAAGAACTTAGTTAATAATAAATTACTGCTTTATCAGCATAGTATTTTTAAATTCGTCTAAATTTGCAAAAGTCTCAAATATTTCATCTAAGCCAGTTAACTCAAATAATATTCTGACTTGTTCATTTATAGAGCAAATGAATAACTTACCACCAGCATTGTCCACTGCTCTAAAGGCTTCTATTAAAGCCATTAATCCTTGACTAGTAATAGTTGTTACATTCTCAAGATCAATTAAAACAATATTCACTCCGTTTTCGATAAGCTGGTGAATTTCTTGGTAAAACTGAATGCTTTTATTAATGTCCAATACTTCAGGATATTGAACAACTTGAACATTAAACCTCATACGTAATAGTTCCTCACACCAATTTTTTCAAATTTAATTATCAATGTTGATACTGAACTGAATTTATCCTACCCATGTCTTTTCATTTAGAGAATCTACTATTTAATGCCATTTATCAGCACCATCTTTTTAAGTTTTTGTCCACCCAACAAAGTTATGTTTTCATAAATTAGCGATATAACCTTAATTATTCCTCTATCTATAGGAATGATTTTTTTGACTTAGTTTGTTATTCTCTATACAGAAATTTTTGAGGATTCTAATAAAAAATGGTTGTTTTTTAGCAAAGCAGTTTTAGTTTATCTACTGTATTCAATAACACACATTTACTTAATAACTCACCTAATGCTTCAGATAGAAGTGTAGGGAAGTAGAATCAGGTAATTTTAATAGCGGTATCAGTTTCAAAATCAAGGACTGCCCTGAAAGTATCTACAAAAGCTCAGATCAAATATTGTGGATTACTTGCGGGAAGCTTCAGTAACATACCTGCTCAATTGAGTAGCTCAATAACTACATGAGTCCCGTTCTTGATATCTTTACGGCAACGGTTGTACCGACTTGCCGTCAATTAATAGTGCAGTTGAATCAACTTTCAAATAGCTGAAATAAATTATGACCCAACACAAAATTTCCCTAGAAAATGCTCTCAGCAAGGTTGTGTCATGGGAGCAGGAATCAGAACTATTGCCAATAAAGGAATCTCAATCGGTATCACCTTACTTAGAATCATTATCCGCAGATTTAGAATTCCCTAAATCCTCCTCAGAAGTACCAGATTTAGTTTGCTTATCGCATTTACGTTGGAATTTCGTTTACCAAAGACCTCAACACTTACTTACTCGTTGCGCCAAACAACGGCGGGTCTTTTTTGTTGAGGAGCCAATGTTCGGTTCTGATGAAGAGGCAAAACTTGATGTTAGCAAGCATGAAAGTGGAGTTTGGGTTATTGTTCCTCACCTACCAGAAAATCTCAGTGAGTCTGCAATCCAAACTATTCAACAACAGCTGATAGATGAACTATTTGCGGAAGCTCAAATTCAAAACTATATTTTTTGGTACTACACACCAATGGCTATGACGTTTACCCGTCATTTAAAGCCCTTAGTTGTTGTATATGACTGCATGGATGAGCTATCACTGTTTGCAGGTGCGCCGCCTAGTCTAAGAAATTGTGAAGCGGAACTTTTTCAGCGTGCAGACTTAGTATTTACAGGGGGGCAAAGTCTTTACGAGAGTAAGCGCCATCAGCATTCAAACGTTTATGCATTTCCCAGTAGCATTGACAAAGCGCACTTTGCCCAAGCAAGAAGTTTTACAGCAGATCCAGCAGATCAAGCGGACATTCCGCATCCACGCCTGGGATTTTATGGAGTGATCGACGAACGCATGGATCTTGAGTTACTTGGTGGTATTGCTCAAGCACGACCAGATTGGCATTTAGTTATTATTGGTCCAGTTGTTAAAATAGATACCTCGGTGCTGCCAAGGTACAAGAACATTCATTACCTTGGAGGCAAAAAATATCAAGAGTTACCTGCGTATCTTGCCGGGTGGGACGTAGCGTTACTACCATTTGCCCGCAATCAATCAACGCGCTTCATTAGCCCGACCAAAACTCCAGAGTATCTTGCTGCGGGTAAGCCGGTTGTATCTACTTCAATTCGGGACGTAGTTAACCCTTACGGGCAGTCAGGTATGGTACAAATCGCCGATACCGTTGGAGATTTTATAACTGCTGCTGAGGCGGCAATAAATCAGCAGTCTAATTCATCTTGGTTGCAGAAAGTAGATGCATTCTTAGCGCAGAATTCTTGGGATAGCACTTGGGAAAGAATGATCCAACTAGTGGAGTCGGTGATTAGCCGCCACTCCACCGCAGCCTATAGTCCAGCCGTGAAGCAGCAAGCTACACGCTAACAAGAGATTTCGTTAACAATCATTATTCAGAGGCAGAATACTTAAATGTTCGATTACTTAATTGTCGGTGCGGGGTTTGCTGGTAGTGTGATCGCGGAAAGGCTGGCAAGCCAGGCGGGAAAAAAAGTTTTAATTATTGACACGCGATCGCATATTGGCGGTAATGCCTACGATCACTACAACGAAGCAGGTATATTGGTACACAAGTACGGTCCCCACATATTTCATACCAATTCCCGTGATGTGTTTGAATACCTATCACACTTTACTGATTGGCGCTCCTACGAACACCGCGTACTTGCAAGTGTAGACGGTCAACTTGTTCCTATCCCCATAAACCTAAATACAGTTAACAAACTTTACGGACTAAACTTAACTTCATTTCAACTAGAAGAATTTTTTGCATCGGTAGCTGAACCCAAAGACTACATTCGCACTTCCGAAGATGTAGTTGTTAGTAAAGTAGGCAGGGAATTATACGAAAAGTTCTTTAGGAACTACACCCGCAAGCAATGGGGTATTGACCCTTCCGAGCTTGACAAATCAGTGACTGCAAGAGTTCCGACGCGCACAAACCGCGACGATCGCTACTTCACAGATACTTATCAGGCGATGCCTCTGCACGGCTATACTCGGATGTTCGAGAAAATGCTGTCTCATCCGAACATCAAGATTATGCTTAACACCGATTATCGGGAGATATTGGATGTCATTCCCTACCGCGAGATGATCTACACAGGTCCAGTTGATCAATTCTTTGATTATCGCTACGGGAAACTACCTTACCGCTCATTAGAATTCAAGCACGAGACGATTAATACGCCCCTACTTCAACCTGTTGCAGTAGTAAACTATCCTAACGAGCATTTATACACGCGCGTTACTGAGTTTAAGTATTTAACTGGACAAGAACACGATAAAACTAGCATTGTCTACGAGTATCCGCGTGCCGAGGGAGATCCTTACTACCCCGTACCCCGCCCAGAGAACGCTGAACTTTATAAGCAGTACAAGGCGCTGGCGGATGCAACTCCGGGCGTACATTTTGTCGGGCGGTTAGCAACTTACAAGTATTACAACATGGATCAAGTTGTCGCTCAGGCACTGACAATTTACAAACAAATCACCAGCAAACCCTCTATAGAACTGGTAACTATGAGCGGAGCTGCACAAAACGTAGGTACTTCTCAAAGTATCAATAAGCCTACCGGAGAACCAGTAGCAACAAACGGGAACGGGAAAGCTCTTAGCAAATAACATCCTGATGGGGATTTTAGACCACTGCTAAAAGCTAGTTGTTATCAGTAATTATGAAGTGAGAAATGAAAGAAGAAGTGAATTCTGAGTTAATTCAAAATTCCACTACAAAGCTCAGCGTGGAAGTAACAATGCAAGCTGCATTAGAGTTGTGGGGTGGAGTGGAGTGTACAGTTAACCGTGTGGGAGATGTGTACTTTGACCAGCTAGAGCGCAACGGTCATGCGACGCGCTTGGATGACCTGGATTTATTCGCTGAACTCGGCATCAAGGCAATTCGCTATCCGATCCTTTGGGAACGCATTGCACCCAACGGTTTAGAGCAAGCTGATTGGTCATGGGCAGATCAGCGTCTGAGTCGTCTGCAAGAACTTGGTATCTGTCCGATTGTTGGTTTAGTTCATCACGGTAGCGGTCCCCCCCACACTAGTCTTGTCGATCCAGCTTTTGCTGAAGGTCTTGCCCAGTTTGCCCAAGCTGTTGCTACTCGCTATCCCTGGGTAGAAAGTTACACGCCTGTTAATGAGCCACTAACGACTGCACGTTTTAGTGGGCTGTACGGTCACTGGTATCCTCATGGTCGTGATGATTTGACTTTCATGCGGGCGCTGGTGACTCAATGCCGAGCGATCGCCCTCTCAATGGCGGCAATCCGGAAGGTAAACCCGAAAGCGCAACTTGTGCAAACTGAGGATCTGGGTAAGACTTTCAGCTCGCCGCTTTTGGCGTACCAAACAGATCTGGAGAACGAGCGGCGCTGGTTGAGCTTTGATCTACTGTGTGGTCGCGTCAATTCTGACCACCCCTTGTGGAACTACCTGCTGGCATCCGGTATTAGTGAAAACCAATTTGAGTTTTTTCTTGATCATCCTTGCCCACCGGACATTATGGGGATTAACCACTATGTCACGAGCGATCGCTTCCTAGACGAGCGCTTAGAATACTACCCCTCCTGGTCATACGGAGGCAATGGGAGGCACAAGTATGCGGACGTAGAGGCAGTACGTGCTTATGCTGAAGGTCTAGCTGAACCACAAGCTTTGCTTAAAGAAGCATGGGAACGTTACCAATTGCCGCTAGCGATCACCGAGGCACACATCGGCTCTAGCCGCGAGGAGCAACTGCGCTGGCTAAAGGAGAAGTGGGAGGGAGCGCAGAATTTACGAGATGAGGGCGTGGATATCCGCGCCCTAACTGTCTGGTCTCTGCTGGGTGCGTACGACTGGCATACCTTGGTGACTTCATTTCAAGGTCACTACGAGCCAGGTGTGTTCGACGTACGTCCTGTCGTTACCAGTAAGGCTGCGGCATCGCTGCGTCCGCGCCCTACGGCGCTTGCTCGGATGGTACATGATTTAGGACGTGGGGAGATACTAGATCACCCGATCCTCGATGTTCCAGGATGGTGGCGGAGACCGGAACGGCTGACCTATGGACCAGTACCTTTTTCTCCGGATACAAGCAACTCAATGGTGCAAGGACTTGAGGGGAGGCTAACTGTGCGTCCGCTTGTCATTACTGGGGCAACGGGAACACTTGGAAATGCTTTCGCGCGGCTGTGCGAATTCCGGGGTATTCCGTACCGCCTCTTATGCCGGAAGGAAATGGATATTACTGATCCGCTATCGGTTGATGCAGCGCTTAGTGAACTTAACCCGTGGGCGGTTGTTAATACTGCTGGGTACGTTCGCGTAGATGATGCGGAGCGCGAACCGGATGCTTGTCGTCGTGTGAATGCAGATGGAGCAGCAATATTAGCCCAGAGTTGCCAGAGGCAAGGAGTAGCACTGCTGACTTTCTCATCGGATCTGGTATTCGATGGTGCTTCACTATCACCATATATAGAAAGCGATACTGTCGCGCCCTTGAACGTATATGGCAAAAGTAAAGCTGAGGCAGAAGTGAGGGTATTACAAGCTTGTCCCTCATCACTTGTAATCCGCACTAGTGCTTTTTTTGGTCCTTGGGACGAGTATAACTTCCTGACGGTGGCATTACGCACGTTAGCTGCGGGACATACTTTCGTTGCTGCACAGGATGGAATTGTGTCGCCCACTTATGTGCCGGATCTGGTGCATACTTGTCTTGATTTGTTAATTGATGGTGAGTGCGGTTTGTGGCATCTTGCCAACCCAGGGGCGATCGCTTGGGCTGACTTAGCGCAGTTTGCCGCCAAACAAGCTGACCTCGATCCAACACGCATTCATTCTGTTTCCACCCAAGCTCTTGGCTTAGTAGCACCACGCCCTACTTATAGTGTCCTTAGCAGTGAACGTGGCGTACTCCTACCGCCACTTGAAAACGCTATATCCCGTTACTTTCAAGAGCGTGAGGTTGAGATTAACTGAGTACGCCAACAATTAATCCAACACTATAAATTTAACTGTGGGGTAGGTAAGACACCTGCCCCTTTTTAGATTTATTTTTTCTAGCTACCAAAGGCGGGAGTAGAGTACAGTAATATGACTTTCCCTCCCCCGACTTCAGCATTTGCTTGTCTTATGTCTACTAGCAATTAGATTTATTCTTGACCAATAACCTTCTTAACAGCTTTTTGCACTTGTTCTCCTAAACTCGGCTCAGGATTTTCTTCTTTAGAAGCTTTGACGCTATCTAGCTTATGCTTGTCACTAGGGTCAAAAGCCTTATCTGCGTTTGGTGATTTTTCTTGCCTCTCTTCTTCTAAAATGCCTGTACCTATCCTAGTTGTGTAGGCACGCTCAACCTTCTCCTCGGCTGACAACTTGTCCATTGCGCGGGTCACGGCATAACTTGGTTGTTGAGCAAAAACAAACAGGCTTGATAGGGCGATTAAAGTCATCAAACTTAGAACAAAAATTTTTTGACGTAATACTTGCCCTAAGCTTAATAAAATTCGCTGCATAGATTGATCTCTCCTAATTGCTTTTGTAATAGTTTGTAATGCGCTAAACATAAATTACTAACGCGATCTACAAGTACGAAACGCATCCTACGTTTACGGCTACATCTGTGCCTTCTGCCGCAGGGTACATTAATATGTAACTACAGCCAATGTTGATGAATCTTAATTCCCCGATTCTGCATTATCTGGGTAAATAAATTGGTAGGTAGTGCCTGCTCTACTGCCCAAACACCAGGTTTTTTGAAGTTTCCTGCTAGTAATAATTGAGCAATGCTACCAGTGCCAATCCCAGTAGCGATCGCCGTATTTTCATGTACTAAAGTTGCACAACAACTAGCCAATTGACCGTCTTTACGTCCACTAACTTCAGAGCGAATCGCCACACCGATACCACTAAAGTCATTCGTGAAATTAGTCATTTTATGGCTAACCTGTGCCAAAAACTCTATAGTGGAGCGATTTTGCATTACTAGTTTAGGAAACCAATGGGCAGCAATCCAAGTAAGGTAATTGTAGAAATCAGGACGAGAGCCAAATTTAGTAATTACGGTTTTGACTGGGAAAGAGTCGGGTAAAGTAAAAGCTTCTGGCATATCAAACCAATAAACGTGCGCTTCACCATACGGGGGTGGAAACTGTACTGTTTCGCGATCGCTGTACGGTTTGACTTCTTGCCATTTACCATCAATCCAAGCTTTAAAATCATTTTGCAGCCCTAAAAACGTGGTTCGCATCACTGTCACGCCAGCACCACCAGAACCTGATACTAGATAACTAAGATGAATGCGTTCTGCCTTGTCTAGCTGTTCAACACACTGCCGCACCATACTATTAGAAATACCTGGAAAAATGCCTGTGTTAACAATTGCTGTAACTCCAGCTGCTTGAGCTGCGGATTTATATGCTAGAGCTTTAAGGGTAAAAGATGGATGATCTGACACATCAAGATAGTTGACACTATGCTGAATGCAGAGGTTGAGAACATTGGCATCTCGGTAATGGAAGGGACCAGCACAATCAATTACCAGGTTAGATTTGGCGATCGCATTTCTTAATTTTTCCTGATCAGCCAAATCCAAAGCTAAAAACTGTACTTGCGCTCCCAGGCGATCGCTAACTGCAACACCAGCTGCTGTTCTACTAGTAATCGTAATCTGCGCCTGCGTATAGTTGGCAATATCTTGAGCAACAGAACTGCCAATTCGTCCGCAACCCCCAAGAATTAAAACCTGGTCTGTCATACATTCAGAATTGGTAACACTACTTATAATCAGCAGTTTAATTTCGTTTTTGTCTTCAGTAGCAAGGATGAGCTAAAAAATACTTGGAGACAGAAACCTCCCTAGACGCGGAGCGGCTTGTCCCCGACATCAAAACTTTGAAAGAGAGGAGACAGAATATATTTAATTCCCCAGTTTCCCCAGCTCCCCTGCTAGATGCGTAACAGCTTAACTACGATGATTGTCTATGGTGTTGAACGTTCCACCGTACAGACGATCGCGGATCGTGTCGTTGCTTAAGAAGTCATGGGGGAAACCTAGCTCGATCTGACTAACTTCATTAAGCCGTTGCAGATGCTCAGGTGTTAGCGTTACATCAAGACAGGCAAGGTTATCTTGAAACTGGGATAGTTTACGCGCACCGATGATCGGAATTGTGACTCCTTTTTGGGTTAGTAGCCAAGCTAGAGCGACTTGGGAAGGGGAATGCCCAATTTCTGCGGCAACAAGACTTACAACATCAGCGATCGCTAAATTCTTTTCGGAAATTTGTTCTAGTCGCCTCTGCTCATTATCACTCTGCTGCTTGTTGTATTTACCTGTGAGGACACCGCCACCCAAAGGACTCCAGGGAGTTACGGCAAGATCAAAGGCTCTTGCCATTGGTAGCAAATCGCGTTCTGGTGTGCGCTGAATCAAACTATACTCAACTTGCAACGCCACAAAAGGTGTCCAACCGTAAGCCTGTGCTAGGGTATTCGCCTGAGAGACAATCCAAGCGGGTGTGTCAGAAATACCGATGTAGAGTACCTTTCCGGCGCGTACCAGATCATCGAGCGATCGCATTACTTCTTCAATCGGTGTCATAAAGTCCCAAGCGTGGAGCCAGAATAAGTCAATGTAATCGGTATTGAGTCGTTTCAAACTTCCTTCTAGTGACTGCATCATGTTTTTGCGATGATTGCCACTGCCATTAGGGTTGCCTGAGTTATTGTTCATCTGCAAGGGAAATGAGTATTTAGTTGCAATGACAAAGCGTTCTCGATCAGAGGCGATCAACTCACCGACAATTTTCTCGCTTGTGCCATCGGTGTAGCCGTTGGCTGTGTCAATGAAGTTACCTCCTGCTTCTCCAAAGGCATCAAATATTTGACGGCTTTCGTCAATGGAAGCACCCCAACCCCAATCTTCACCGAATGTCATAGTACCCAAACAGAGTTCAGAAACCCTTAGTCCACTTTTACCTAAAAGTTTGTAGCGCATAGTCAATTATTCTCCTGTTGTTGTAGTGTCACTATTAGCGTGATATGGCTATTTAGATAGCGTTATATAATCACTGAATTACTTACTTCGCTAGCCAACCGCCAGTAACATCGAGATCCATACCAGTGAGCGAGGTAGCATCATCAGAAGCAAGAAACATTACGGCTCGTGCCATCTCATCGGTTGTATTAATCCGTTTATTAGGATTGTTTGCTGCTGCCTGCTGCGGTGTAATTTTGAAAAACGCCAGTGACTCTCGTAGCTGCGGAGTGTCTACTGCCAGGGGAGAGATTGAGACGACGCGCACATTCTTATCAGCATTTTCTAGCGCCGCCGCTTTAGTCAGGGCGATAATGCCATGCTTGCTTGCCATGTACATTCCCAACATCGGAAAGCCAACATGACCTGAAACTGAAGCCATGTTAATAATCACCCCGCCCCCTTGTCGGCGCATGATGGGAATTTCATATTTCATTGAGTAAAATACCCCGTAAGTATTTGTCCGCAGCACATCATCGAAGTTCTTAATGTCGAGGTTTTGGATTTCAGCAGGTGTCATAAAAGTACCTGCGTTATTAAAGGCAATATCAAGGCGACCATATTTCTTAACTGTGGCATTAACAAAGCTCTCTACTTGTTCTGGATCGCGCACATCAGACTGAATATAAGTTGCTTCACCACCAAAGGCACGAATCTCCTCTGCCACCTTTTGACCAAGCTGGGCGCGACGACCGTTAAAAGCGACTTTTGCACCTTCACGCGCAAAAGCTTTAGCTGTTGCTTCCCCAATTCCAGAAGTTGCTCCGGTAATTAGGACAACTTTATCTTTGAATTTACCGTTAGAATTTGCTTTACCGCTTGCTGGTGCTGGTGGCTTTTGGGTATTGGCTTGAGCTTTAGTAGCAGCGATCGCACTACCGATTCCTGCCAATCCTACACTGCCTTGAATCAGCCGCCGTCGCGTAAGTTGTTTTAATTTCTGACTGTGATTTGTCATTTTTCCTAGCTTTAGTTATTGTCTAAAGCTTAGAAGAAATAGGAGGTGCGCTCGCAACCTATTCTTGCTAAATATTGTTGTAATCTTGCTTAATTGTCCAAGCAAGCTTAAAGGTAGTTGCGATAAGTTTTAGGTGTTGTGCCTGTGATTTTATAAAACTGGGCAGCAAAATGGCTTTGGTTCGTGAACCCAACCGAGTAAGCAACTTCAGCTATAGAAAGTCTTGTCACTCTTAGGAGTACCTTCGCTCTCTCGATGCGTCTTTGAGTAAGGTAGCGGTGGGGTGGATTACCTGTGGCAGCTTTAAAAGTACGGGCAAAGTGAAACTGACTCATATGCACAACAGCAGCTAAATCAGCAATGCTTAAATCTTCCGCGAGTCGCTCTTCAATGAAATCTTTTACTGTATTTAATTTGTAGATATCTAGCGCTCTTTTTTCCAAAGCAGGCTTTACTACTGCTTTGTTGTAGTTTCGCAAAAGATGAACGGCTAATAAGTTCCTTAATGATTCAACGTACAGTTTCCCAGCTAATCCACCACTAAGAACTTCAGCCTTAAACAAGTGTGCTATGTGCAGAATAGTAGGATCTGAAAAAATCACCCGATGTTTCAGTTCCACAGGCGCAGATAAGCCACTTTCAACTGCAACTTGGTTGAGAAACTTTTGGTCTAAGGCAATATTAATGTATTCACTCGTTCGCTCTCTTTTGTGCCAAACAAAATCATGGTTGGCGTAAATAAATACACTGCCTGCTGGTAAAGCAGTTACATGAGTTGCACCTCGATCAACTGACCAAGTTACGCGATCGTGAGGTGCAAAAGCAACGCTAATAGCCTGGGTTGGCATCGCAAAATCAAATTCACCGATCGCATTTAAGCAACTATATTCAACTTTAATTTCATCCCATGCTGTCGAGGAGGTAGAAGGTTGGATCCTGACATTCATAGCGCGATCGCCTGCAATAATCTTCGCTCATTCTACACTTGCGCTTCTAGATTAGCGTATCTAAACAAAAGCTAAAGTTAAGTACAAGTGTGTAGTATTAGCTAACTCACTTTAGGACTGCTGTAATTACTTATTGCGTCGCCTGTGCTTTCAACTTTATCAGTACCTCTGGGGGTTAAAGCCGCGAGAACTACTGCAACAATCAATAGAGCAGGAATATCTCCAAACAAATGACCACGTTCTGCTGGCTCGCTAATCGTCTGTACAGTCATTATTCCTGCGTGTACCAAGCTTGACCAAACTGTGAACCAGATCAAGCTCAGATGCTTTTGAGGGTTACGAGAAGCAATCAGCAGGAAAACACCCAGTGTTGCATACACGCCGACGATCATCTGCTCATATTTCGGTTGCTCAGGCAGCCAAGTCCAACCTGATGACCAGAACATCATAAATGGGTAAATAGCAAAGATGAAAATTAGCCCAAAAACTACTAAAGCAGCACGTAGGTATTGAAGACGGTTAGTGCTTTTCATCGTCTCTTGCTCCTGAACTTGCTAATTGAGTCTGATAATTATAGAGCCTATAGTTTAAATTCTAACTACTAAAAAGTGAAATAACTGTTTACCGCAATAAATTAACAAAGACCACTTAAGACAAAAATGGGTAAAATAAAAATGAATAAGAAAAAATTAGTGTTTGCAACATCTGCTACTGGTCTTATTTTATTCTTTGGCGCATGGAAGGCAAACTCAGTAAAATTATCTTCACTTAAAACTGAAGCAGTAAATAATATCTCTATTGAAGAACCTACGGTTCAAGTAACTGCTACAAATCATATGATTTACGCTAGTGTTGAAGAGCTAGCAAGTAGGGCAGATTTAATTGTAGTAGGTACAACAACAAAAGAGTTTGAGCAAAATAAGTTAGTTTATGTTTCTGTTGCTGATAAATCAAAAAAACGATTACAGTCAAATCAGTCTGTTATTGTATATGACGAAACAAAATCTCTTGTAGATTACTATACTATTACTCAGTTTGAGGTCAAAAAAATTTTGAAAGGTTCGGCTGCTAGCAAAGAAATCCCAGTTCTTCAAGCAGGAGCAATGGTTCCGCAGTCAGGGCAAAAAGCAAAATATATTTTGGCAAGCGAGGATTTTTCACCTTTAAAAGCAAACTCAGCTTATATTTTGTTCTTGGCAAAAATAGATGCAGTTACTTTCCCTAATTTAGCTGGCGTATACAGCATTATTTCAATTAACCAGGGTAAATTCAACTTAGACAAAACCGATGATCGAGAACAAGCACTTGAAATTAAAGATCAGCAATACAAAGATTTAAAAGCAAAAGTATTAGATAAATATAAAAATATTATGATTACTCCGTAATCTAAAAAATCTTACTGAGATTGGGTATATTAGATACAAAGTATAGTTACCCAAGTTTAAGGAAAAAGCCCTCTTTATTAAGTATATCTGCAATGATTCTTCAGTAGTACCAAAAGCAGATATACTGAACTAAATTAAATTGAGGGTATTTGTTTAACACGGGCTTCACTATGAAGTGTTAAGCTGCCTTTTTGGACATCCACATCCCTAACACGCAGCGCCATCCCATCTAGCTCAAGGTAGGGTAAGTTAAGCAGTTCTTTGAGCTTTTGCATAAGGGCGATCGCTAGTTCTATGGAAATGCCTTGATTAGGAGTGCAGCTAAAACTTTCTAGCAGCAGAGGTTGTGTACTTCTTTTCACAAGTATCGTCGCTATGAAGCTTATTTGCTTAGTTGCGCCAATTTCATTATTTAGCAGTGTATCAGCGAAGAATACTATTTTGCCCTTGTCTGGTATTTCAATTCTTATCTGTTGCGGCTCAATTACCGCTTTTTTTCCGTCTACATTCAACTCTATATTTTGTAATTTACTCCGCACATAGTCTGAGTTGAAAGCGCGATTGATATCTGCTTCTGTTAATACTAGACGCGCTGTAGCATCTACAGGTTTATTTAGTTCAATCTGTCCAAATAAAGCACTCAAGGGATTGATGTCAATTTTATCTGTGTGCAATTCCATTTCTTGCACACGGATGTCTTTTTGTATCACTACACCTTGTCCAGAAAGATCGACTGAATCTACTTGTCCCTGAACTACCTTTAGCAAGTCAGTCTTAATATCTACATCGACTTCCTCTGCTTCATCCACTTGGCTAGATAAACCTATTTCTGCTACCTTGTTAATAACTTGTTCATCCAGCCTCTGCTCGTCATGTGTCATGCTATTTCCTTATATGCTGCTAATACTTAATCTAGATGTTGGTAACTAGCAGCGAATCTGCATCAAGGAATAAGTACCTCATTAGTCATTAGTTCTTAGTCACTAGTTATTAGTAAGAATCAAGAGAAGTGCGTACCCTCTTTACAATCAAAGCATAAAAGCTAGTGAAGTGGAGGATAAACTAATGATCAATGATTAGTAACTAATGACTCTTGAAATAAACTAATGACCAATGATTAGTGACTAATGACCAATGACTAATGACTAGTGACTTATAACTCTTTTAGTAACTACCATTTGCACACCATTGGCGGAGGGAACAATTGTAATTCCACGCCGTACAGGATACACCGGACGCTGATTAGCAAGCTTTAGCTCAAAGCGTGACAAAATTGTTGCTAAAACTAATTTCATTTCATACATCGAAAATGCTGTTCCTATGCAACCACGACTCCCACCACCAAAAGGTAAATATTCATACGGTGAGAATTTGGAGTTTAAGAATCTTTCTGGATTAAACTGTTCTGGCTGAGGATAAGTTTCTGCACGACGATGAGCTAAATAAATGCAAGGAACCAAGACTGTACCAGATGCAAATTCGTATCCTGCCACTTGCACTGAATCTTTTACCATGCGAGGTGTGCAAATTAATGCGATCGGGTAAATTCGTAGAGTTTCTTGGCAGACTGCTGTTAAATAAGGCAATTGAGAAATAGCTTCTGGATTTGGTGGATCGCTAAGAGTTTCTAACTCCGGCATTAACTTTTTAAGTACCTGCGGTGAGGAATGAATCAAATAAAATGCCCATGCTAAAACAGCAGCTGTAGTCTCGTAACCTAGTAGTAATAATGAAACTAATTGATCGCGTAACTCAGTATCTGTCATTTGTTGTCCGTTGTCATCACGCGCTGACATTAGCAACGTCAAAATATCGGTACGAGATAAATCATTTTCTTGTCGCCGTTGGCTAATTTCGGCATATATTAAGTTGTCAATCTGCTGTCTGCGTTGGAGAAAATGCCCCCAGGGACTCCACGCGCCTAAATCTTTTTGTAGAGGTGGAAAAAAGAATAAGCTAGAGTACCAGGGAGTAGTAACGTCTTCTAGTAAGCTACTTAATAATTGTTTTAATTGCTCGAAACGCTCACCAGGATTAATGCCAAATACTACTTGTAAAATAATTTGTAGGGTAATTTCTGGCATGAAGTCATTAATTTTAATTGCTGCGTCTATTGTCCATTGATTGATTACTTCTTGGGTAATTTGACAAATAATTTCTCCGTAAGCTTTCAGGCGATCGCCATGAAATGGAGGTATTAACAATTGGCGTTGTCGCTGATGGTTACGTCCTTCTTGTAATACTAACGATTGCTCTCCCATTAGTGGTTGAAAAACATGAGTTGCCTTCTTAAAGTCAAGTTGTTCTGAAGGCAGGGCAAAAATATCTTTAATTGTCTGAGGATTACTAAAAAATACTACTGGTGGTGAATTTAAGCCTAATACTCTGACGCTAAATGTGTCTCCATATTGTTTGGCACAGGTTTCTAAAAATTTTGTCGGGTTCTGAATTAAGTGTAGTGTTTGTAACAGTGCAGGTGTTTTAAGTTCACTAGGTAATTTTATATTCATAACGAACCGCCTTGACGAAGTGTAGCGCCAGCGTTTAGACGCGAAGGACACAAAGAAAAGAAAACAGAGATTAATTAAATAATAGTGATATTTATTTTAGGATAACTTTCTCAATATTTATATTTTTATTTGATTTATTTTGTAATAAGATAACTTGATTTAAGTATAAGAATTAAAGCCGTTACTAAAATAGTTTAAATAAATAATAGAC